>LULT01000013.1_pt1 | contig 57769 bp, 51 predicted proteins | sample 728141 | NCBI WGS metagenome assembly LULT01 (sample SAMN03860282, study PRJNA289734) | marine metagenome | biome: seawater column; feature: ocean; material: water; isolation source: Red Sea water column Station 108 - depth 100m | place: Saudi Arabia: Red Sea | collected 2011-10-15 | depth 100 m | reverse complement strand
GCTTTTCAAGGGACCCGTATCCCTTCAAAAGCAATTCCATATAAATTGAACACACTTTTTTTGATATGCAACAGGTTTTTTGATTTTTTTCACGACGAGGGATTAATAACGGTTAAAAAAAAATTTTAATATTATAGCTCATTTTTGACAACCTTAAGATTGGGGAAAACTTGTAGAAAAGTGTTTTATAGGGCCAGAATTTTTTTAACAGTGTCTGAACTTAAAGGAAACATTGGGTGGTTTTCAAGGCGCGGGATCATTTCTTTTAGGCTTGGGTTGATATTAAAAATTTTTTCAAACATTGGTTTTGCAACATCAAATTTTCCATCAGTGCAAAGAATGACAGCCCCCCAAAACAAAAGCTCCACATTTTCTGGATACAGCTCTGAAGCTTTGTTGTATGCATCTAGCGCCTCATCTAATCTTCCTTCGGCAGACAAAATATCTCCTTCGTTAGCAAAAATATAAGCTTTTTGAATACGCATTAATCGACTGAGCTCCTCGAGAGGGTTTGGTGAGTCATCTACACGAATATCATAAATTTTTGAACTAAGAAGGTTATCTACTTTTTTTAGAGGAACAACTAACATTGCAGCGGACTGTTTCCCTCGTAAGTCTCCCCCTAAAGCTTCCGCAGCAGACAGAGCAGCATATAACCGGTCAGCCAAAGATCCTTCTGTCGACAAATATGCTTTTTCCATAGCTTCTGGCACACCTGGGTTTGCCATAATGTTTGCTTGTATCGCATAGCCGTCTCCCTCGATGCTAGACGCATAAGAAACACAGTCTTTTCCTGTAAAAGAAACAGACTCGCCTACAACGTTGACTGCTCCAACCTGTCTCACATTTTGTTCTGAGTCTTTTTTTAAGAGACTTTCAAGAATAAACTTTGGAGACGCTGAAGAGGTTCCAAACAGCTTTAATATCTCTGGTCCATATTCAGGACGAACAAAGGACTGGGTTGCAACAATCCCAACACCAGGCTCTGCCCACAAAACAAGAGAACCAACAGAGAACCAGTGGCTTTGAACCGCGCCGCCCATTTCACCAGATTCTTTATCTATTGCAACAATGGAGTAGGTGCTAACTGGTCGATCTTGAGCAAAAAGCAGGCCCAAAACCAATAAGGAAGTAAAAATTTTAGCGATTTTCATTATCAATAAAAATTACCTCATTATTGTATTTATTATAAATGTTTTTTTGAAACTCTTGGTTTTTAAGAGAAGAATCAAAAAAATTAATCATTGATTCATTGATTGTGTTTTTAACAATAGACTTGTCTACTTTTCCCAAAAAAGACAAAGGGATTGCAAGGGGGCTTTCTGCAACATAAACCTGTTTTAAATCAGTAAAGGTATAGTGTAGGCTGTTTTTGATGTATGTAGCATAGGACGGCTTGTTGTTTTCTAAAATCAGATTATAGATTTTCAGGTTTTCTTTGCCGTCTTCTGATTTATTCATGTCTCCCACAACACTGGTATTAAAAAACTCTTCTTGCCCTATGTGCATAAATGGTTTTTTTGTATTTATTTTTGCGTCTTCTTCGTTTAAAGCAAAAAACCAGCCATCGAGAGCAAGCGCTGCTTTGATGCGCCCATCATTCAATAAAGCATAATAGCTCGTTCCCCCTCCCATTGAGTGGCCCATTACACCAACTGCGCTAAAATCAATTAAATCGCGGTATGGGTTGGCTATGCCTTTTTGAGACTTTTCTTTTGTCAATTCATCGAGGATAAAAGCAAGATCTTGGTATCGATACTTAATTAGTTCACGCGTATAGTATTTTCGATGGTAAGAGGCTTGTTCGTCCCATGTCACGTTTCTTCTAAATAAAATGGAGTCTCCATCCTTGTTAAACGTAATTGATGCGTTGTATGTGTGATTACATGCCACAACTATATATCCGTTACTAACAAGTTCTTCAACCTGTGAAAGGTTTTGTGTTGCCAGCCCTCCGTTTCCGTGTGAAAAAAGAATTAAAGGAAATTTTCTGCCGCTTAGCGGGTTTGCTCCCTGTACAGCGTTTGACATTAGTTGGGTTCCATGTTTTCCAAAACCTGATGGTATTCCTGCAGTTTTGGAAATACTTGAAACAGATTTGTTGGGATAAACTAGGTGTGTTGTTTTTTGGTAGTTAGGTTTTATTTCAGCGGGATACCAAACCTGCACCAACAGGCTCCTAAAGTCTGAGGGTGAGGTTGTATAAACTTCGCTACGGGTGTAGTCTGTCCAAAAATGTACTGTTGTTCCTACCCCATACTCCCCCTTTGGTTTGTCAATAGATTCAAGCGGAACTGCAATAGACCCTATTGCTGCACAGCCCATCACAAGAAAGGTGTAAAAAAATATATAAATTTTTAAAGTATTCTTTTGGTATAAAAAAAGCACACCATAAATTACAGCTTGTTATCCTTATCAAAAAGTGCAAAAAAAAATCAATAATATCGTTGTCATTCTTGGAGCTCAGTGGGGAGACGAAGGAAAGGGAAAAGTAACAGACTTTTTTTCTTCTAAATCAGATTACGTGGTTAGGTTTCAAGGGGGTAATAACGCCGGTCATACAATTATTCTTGGTGAAAAAGTATTAAAACTACACCTAATCCCATCTGGAATATTGCATGAAAACTGCACCCTGGTTATTGGCAATGGCGTTGTAATAAATCCTAAAGTTTTAATTGATGAAATTGGCATATTGAAAAAAGAAAACTTAAAAACAAGCCTATTAATAAGTAAGCGCGCCCACCTAATTATGCCCTACCATGTTGACATGGATCACCATTTAACTGGTTTCCAAAATGAGCTAGCCGCAGGAAGCACTCGTTCTGGAATCGCGCCAGTATATGCAGATAAAATGTATAGACACGGGTTAAGAATAATTGACCTGTTAAACGAAACAGTTTTCAGAAAAAGGTTAAAAAAATCCTTTGATTTTAATAGGGGTCTTGTTGAAAAAGTTTTTGAACAGCCTTTTAACTATTCTTATGAAGAAATTTTAGAAGAATATTTGGGGTATGCTGAAACAATACGACCATATGTAAAAAATGTAACGGAAGAGCTAACGGGTGCGGTTAAAGAAAACAAAACTATTCTGTTTGAAGGGGCACAAGGGGCTTGTTTAGATATTGACCACGGTCTTTACCCGTATACAACAAGCAGCAACACGGTTGGTGGACACATAGAGGCGGGCGCCGGGGTTGGCATAAACAAAGAAAAACACGTTGTGGGGATTGCAAAAGCATATTTAACCTATGTTGGTAGAGGCCCTTTCCCAACAGAAATTCAGTCTTCTTTGGGAGAAAAAATTAGAGAAACTGGACAAGAATACGGAACAACAACTGGTAGACCAAGAAGAGTGGGGTGGATTGATTTAGTACAATTAAAACATGCCAATCAAATTAATGCGTTTAGCGAGCTAATATTGACCAAGGTGGACGTGCTTTCTGGTTTTTCAGAAATAAAGATCTGTGTTGGGTATAAAATTGATGGGGAAACAATTAACTATGTGCCATCAGACCTAGAAAGCTTCACAAAAATTGAGCCAATATATGAGTCTCTTAAGGGCTGGGGCTCTTTGCCTACAAAAATTAACAACATTGACGAGTGTCCAACAGAGTTAAAAACATTTATCAATAGAATAGAAGACTTGACCGGTAACCATATTTCTCTTGTTTCATATGGGCCAGACAGAAACCAAACATTTAAACTATGAAAAAAACAGAGAGTTGGAGCATTTTTGATTTTTCAACATTAAAAAATGATAAAATTGCTACGCTCCTGTCAGAACACAATATTCCGCTTACTGTAGAAGAAACAAAAAAAATTCAAAATGAATTTTTAAAAAGGCCGCCCACCTTGGCCGAGCTAGTGTTGTTTTCTATTCAAGGATCTGAACATAGTTCTTATAAAAGCAGCAAAGAACACATCAAACACTTTATAACGGACGGCCCGGACGTTATACTGGGAGCAAAAGACGATGCTGGTGTGGTCTCAATTGCTAAAGATTTAAAAAACAACAGGTATGGTTTGGTTTTAAGTCACGAATCACACAACCATCCAAGCCAAATTGTTCCATATGAAGGAGCAGCAACTGGCGTGGGAGGAAACGTAAGGGATGTTTGTTGTATGGGGGCAGAGGTTCTTGCTGTGGGCGACGGACTAAGGTTTGGTGAAATTAGCAAAAACAAAACAAAATGGATACACGACGGTGTTGTTGGTGGTATTGCAGGATACGGAAACCCTTTAGGGATTCCAAATATTTGTGGAGACCTGTATTATGATAAAACATATAATGATAATTGTTTGGTAACAATAGTCACTGCCGGCATTGTAAGAGAAAAAGACATTATTCGTTCTCGTGCTCCAAAAAACTCTGAAGGATATGATTTAATTTTAATAGGAAAGCCAACAGACAATAGTGGCTTTGGTGGTGCAAGCTTTGCGTCTTTAGAGCTTGAAGAAGAAAAAGAACAACAAAACAAAGGGGCTGTTCAAGAGCCAAACGCATTTCTAGAAAGACATATTTTAAAATCTACCTATGATCTTTTTAAATATTTTCAAAAACGAAAAATGACAAGCGAAGTTGGTTTTAAAGATTTGGGCGCTGGTGGAGTTGCGTGTGCAAGCATTGAGCTTGCGGATGCGGCTGGCATGGGAGCTGAAGTGTGGGTTGACGAAATACACACTAGCATGCCAGATTTAGCAAGCCATATTATTCTTTGTTCTGAAACACAAGAAAGGTTTATGTGGGTATGTCACCCAGACATAACCCCTACCGTTATAGATCATTATAATAAAAAATTTGATTTACCAAACGTTTCTATGTTGGCCCAAGCAAAGGTTGTTGGAAAAATTATAAAAGAACCCCATTATACCGTTTATGCAAAAAATAAAAAAATTGTTGATGGGCCTATTGAAAAAATAAATGAAGGGTTTGTTTATAAAAGGCCTATAAAAGAAACAAAGACCGTGCAACACAGCGAACCTCTTCCAGAAATAAAAAACCACAACACAATAATAGAAACCCTTTTAAAAAATGAAAACATTTCTTCTAGGGCGCCGGTTTATGAGTCTTATGATAAAAATGTTCAAGGTCGAACAGTTTTAGAAAGAGGAGCCTCAGAGGCAGGTGTTGTTTCAGCGTTTGATAAGAGCTTTCCAAAAGAAATTAGAAAGGTTGGATTTTCTGCTGCAATAGCACACAACCCAAAAATTGGGAAAATTGATCCTTATCTAACGGCGCAGCACGCCATATTAGAGTCAGCTGCAAAAATTGTATCAAGCGGGGGAATCCCCGTGGCCCTAACTGATTGCCTGTGTTTTGGCAACCCTGAAAAACCTGAGCAAATGTGGCAATTTGCAGAAAGCTGTAGGGGAATAAAAGAAACTTGTGCAGACCTTCACTTTGAAACAAACACAAACCTTCCAATCGTAGCAGGAAACGTCAGTTTTTATAATCAAAGCGGGGACAACGCTATCCCATCCAGCCCAATGATTGGTTGTTTTGGGAAAAACCTTGATGTGAAAAAAGCTGTTCAAAATAGCATACAAAAAGATGGGACTGCTCTTTTTCTTTTAGGCGGGTTTGGAGAAAGCATGGGTGGCAGCATTGTGGCTGAGCTGTTGAAAATCAACAACAACGTTGTGCACAAGTTTTCTGTTCAGAAATATAGCAGAATGTTAAATGTTTTAATAGGGTTAATTGATAAACAGTTCGTTTTATCGTCAAGGGTTGTTACGCGAGGAGGGCTTGGCGTTGCTCTTTGTTTAATGAGTTTTAAAAACGAAGTTGGGATTATATCAAACGTTCCTAAGGAGCGTTTTTCGAATAAATTGTTCAGCGAAAACCTTGGAATTATAGTTGAAATAAACAAAAAAGATGTTGGCTCCGTTCAAAAAACATTAGAAAAAAACAACATCCCTTATGATATTATAGGGGAGACAGTTAAAGAAAAAACAATTACTATTAATAAAAAAATAAATTTAAATATTAAAAAGGTTAAAAATGAGTGGGAGACTTCGTTGAGAAAAAAACTGTTATCATGAAGCAAAAAATATCATACAAAGACGCTGGTGTAGACATTGAAAAAGCTGATCAAGCTATTGATTCTTCAAAAAAAGTAATTAAAGAAACCTTTAGTGGGGATGTCCTGTCTTCTATTGGGGGTTTTGGTTCAATGTACAGCCTAAAAAATCTTTTGAAGGACTATGATGAACCCATAATGGTGCAAAGCATAGATGGGGTTGGAACTAAAATGTCTGTTGCACAAAAGTGCGGAGATTTCCGTTTTGTTGGCACAGACCTGGTAAGCGCATGCTGCAATGATGTGGCGGCAACAGGCGCCAGGCCGCTTACTTTTTTGGATTACATTGCAAGCGACTCATTAAACCCTAAAACGGTTTCTGAAATTATTAAAAGCGTTGCTGTTGAGTGTAAAAAGCTTGGGGTTTCTTTGGTTGGTGGAGAAACCGCTGAAATGCCGGGCACTTATCGCAAAACCGAATATGACCTTGTTGGTGTTGCAACCGGGATTATAGACAAGAAAAACATTATTGATGGGTCAAAAATCAAAAACGGCGATGCGGTTTTAGGTCTTCCTTCTAGCGGGCTACACACCAACGGATATTCTCTAGCAAGAAAACTAATGTTTGATACTCTTAAAATGAAGGTAAATGATGTTCTGCCTGGACACACGGCCACCGTTAAAGATGTGCTGTTGGCGCCGCATAAAAATTATAGTATGGTTATTAATGATTTGATAATAAAAAAACAAAGTATATCGGGCGTTGCACACATTACAGGCGGAGGCCTTATAGATAATATACCACGAATATTGCCAAAAGACTTATCGGTTGAAATTGACACCAACAGTTGGGAAAAAATCCCTATTTTTGAATTCATGTCCAAAACGCTTGATCTAAAAAGCGACGAGCTATATCGAACCTTTAATATGGGTATTGGGCTTGTCTTTGTTGTTGACAACAATAAAAAAGAGGAAATTCTAGAGCTATTAAAAAACGAAGGGTGTGTTGAAATTGGGCGCACAATAAAAGACTCGTCACAAAAAGTATATTTAAATGAACAGTAAACCCCAAATAGCATACATACAGTTTCCAGGCTCCAACACAGAGGCTGAAACCGTAGCCGCTGTTGAGCGAAACCACATGGTTGCTGTTCCACACCTTTGGAATGAGCCTCTTGAAAAACTAAGAGATTATCATGGTTATATTGTTTTGGGTGGGTTTTCATATGAAGACCGATCTCGCTCTGGAATTATTGCTTCGCTAGAGCCAATTATGGACCAAATAAAAAAAGAAGTTTTGATGGGAAAGCCTTTATTGGGAATATGTAATGGAGCACAAATACTTGTTGAGGCTGGAATAGTTCCGGGGAATAAAAACTTTGACACCGTTGTCGGCCTAACCGAAAACAAGCGCATACAAAACAACCAAATTGTAGGAACTGGCTATTATAACACCTGGTGTCATGTTAAGGCTAACAAAAAAAGCGTTTCTGCATTTATTGAAAAAGGCAGCGCCCCGCTTTATATACCAATAGCCCATGCAGAAGGGCGCTTTGTAATGGACAAAGAGCTGTTAAAGCTTGTTGTAGAAAAAAACCTAATTAATTATAGCTATTGTGCGCCGGACGGAAAAACAGACTCCAGCTTTCCAACAAACCCAAATGGCTCAATAGAAAATATTGCTGCTCTTGGGAACGCTGCTGGGAACGCCATGGCAATTATGCCACACCCAGAAAGAACAATTAATGGTGAAGGAGACTCAATTTTTAGAGCAATGTACAAGTTTTTAAAAGAAGAAAAAGATTTTAGCTATAGAGCACTAGAGTATTCGGCAAAAAAAACCAAGGTCTCCCCTTTTAAAAAAAATTCTTCCACAAAAGAGGTATTAATATCAATGGTTATTGCAGATAATGAGGCTGGTTCTGTAGAAAAGTGTGTGCAAAAGCTTGGTGGAAAAACAACAATAAAAAAGTATCTTCATTTCGAAATAGAAATTGATGGGAGCTTGGATTTAAATGAAATTTATAAAACTGACGTGCTGTTTAACCCAAGCAAAGAGTTTGTCGTGAACCTAGAAAACAAAAAAGAGGTTAAAAGGTTTTTGGTTAGGGAAAAAGAAAACATTGGTGGGAAAAAAATAAAAGAGGTTTTACAAAAAAGATTTGGCTTTAACGAAATTAAAAATGTTCAAAAAGGGGTTGTTTGGGAAGTAGGTTCTCAAAAAGCCCACACAAAAAAAGACGTGGATTTAATTTTAAATAGTCATATTTTGTTCAATCCAATTTCACAGGTCTGTAATGAATATTGATAAAAAATATTACGATCAGATTCAAGAAAACCTGAAAAACACCCTTCAGGACACCAAAATTAACGCCCCAAACAAAAAAGTTGGAAAGGTGCGTGATGCTTATTTTTTAGAAAACCAAGTATTAATGGTTTCTACAGACAGGCAAAGCGCCTTTGATAGGGTGTTGGCTGCAATTCCATATAAGGGAGCGGTTCTTAATTTGGTTAGTGCGTGGTGGTTTGAACAAACAAAAGGCATGTTTCCTAATCATTTAATTTCTGTGCCCGACCCAAACGTTTCTCTTGTAGAAAAATGTGATGTTTTCCCTGTAGAGTTTGTTGTTCGCGGCTATATCACAGGAACAACTGACACCTCTTTGTGGACGGTTTATAACGGTGGAGCAAGAGAATATTGTGGAAACAGCCTTCCTGAGGGGCTTAAAAAAAATGATAGGCTTGGCGAACCGATGTTGACACCAACAACAAAAGACAAGGTTCACGACAAGCCTGTTTCTAAAGAAGAAATTATAGACCTGGGCTTGATGCGCGAAGACGAGTTTAATGTTGCTGCAAAAATGAGCTTAGATTTGTTTAGGTATGGGCAAAAAATTGCAAAAGAGAATGGTTTAATTTTAGTAGACACAAAATATGAAATTGGAAGGGGCGAAGACGGACAAATTAAGCTTGTAGATGAGATTCACACACCAGATTCAAGCCGATATTGGATAGAAAAAACATATGAAGAGCGTATCGCTGCGGGCGAAGAGCCTCAAAACATTGATAAGGAGTTTTTAAGATTATGGTTTGCAAAAAACTGCGACCCATACAACGACGAAGAGCTCCCAGAGGCTCCGGACGACTTGGTTGTTGAGCTTTCCGCAAGATATATATTGTTATACGAATTAATAACGGGAGAAAAATTTGATTTTCCAAACATAGAAAACATTAACCAAAGAATATCAAACAATGTTGAGGAGGCTTTATGAAAGCTGTTTTAATTATGGGTTCTGAATCTGACATGCCACATGCTGAAAAAATTACATCGGCGTTAAGCAATCTTGGTGTCGCTTTTGAGCAACATGTTGCTTCTGCGCACAAAAACCCCGAAAAAGTTTTAGAAATTATTAGGTCTTATCCAAAAGGTGAAAGGGTTGCGTTTATCACTATTGCTGGAAGGTCTAATGCTTTGTCTGGGTTTACTGCAGCAAACACAGAAAAACCAACCTTTGCTTGTCCGCCGTTCCAAGACAAGGTAGATATGAGCATTAACATTCACTCAACCTTACAAATGCCAAGCAATACGCCTGTTTTAACTGTTCTTGATCCTGGAAACTGCGCCCTAGCGGTTTACAGGGTGTTAAATGTTGACAGCCTATGAGCAGTATTTCCCCACTAGACGGCAGGTATAAAAAAGATGTGCAGGAGCTTAATGAATATTTTTCAGAACAAGCTTTAATGCGATTTCGTCTTTATGTGGAAATAAAGTATTTAATTTTTTTGTCACAAACAGCCTCTTTAAAAAATAGGATTTCTATTAATGCAAAAGACAAAAAAGCTCTGGAGGGTCTTTATAAAAATTTTGACCAAAGAGAATACAACGCTATCAAGAGAATTGAGGTAAAAACAAAACATGACGTAAATGCTGTGGTAGAATATTTGTCGCAAAAAATAGAAAGCATTTCAGAAAGCCTTGTCCCTTGGGTCCACTTTGGGCTCACATCAGAGGACATAAATAATACAGCATACTCGCTAATGATAAAAGGGGCTGTTGAGGGCCCTATTTTTAGTTCTTTGTCCGCTGTTTCTTCTGAGCTGAAAAAAATAGCAACAAAAACAAAGGGTCTTTCTATGTTGTCTTTAACGCACGGACAGCCAGCAACCACAACAACGCTTGGAAAAGAAATGGCTGTTTTTCACTCCAGGATAGAAAAACAAACTCAACAAATTAAAAAGGTTCGTTTGTTGGCAAAGTTTTCTGGTGCAACAGGGACTTTTGCCGCACACAAAATTGCTTTCCCAAAAGAAAATTGGGTAAGTTTTTCAAAAAAATTTATGGCATCGCTTGGTTTAGAAAACAACCCAATTACCACCCAAATTGAGCCCAACGACTCCTTGGCAGAGCTGCTACACGGCTTTGTAAGAATAAACAACATATTAACCGACATGAGCGTAGACATGTGGCTTTATATTCAAAGAAACGTTTTTATACAAAAAAATAAAGCTGGCGAGGTTGGCTCCAGCACAATGCCTCATAAAATTAACCCTATTTTCTTTGAGAATGCCGAAGGAAACCTAGAAATTGCCAATACAAATTTAAATTTTTTATCTACAAGACTGTGCAGATCAAGGCTACAAAGAGATTTAAGCGGAAGCACTTTGTTTAGAAACATTGGAACAGCTTTTGGTCACAGCTTTCTTGCATATAAAAACATAAACAAGGGGCTGGAAAGGGTTCATCCAAACAAGGTTCAAATGGGCGTTGAGCTAGAAAACAGTTGGGGGATTCTTGCAGAAGCCATCCAAACAGTGTTAAGAAAAAATGGCGAAAAAAAGGCTTATCAAAAAATAAAAACACTCACACGAGGGAAGGTTGTTGATAAAGAAAAGTATGTGGACATAATAAGCACCTTAGATGTGAGCGATGAAGATAGGGCGGCTCTTGTTAACCTTTCTCCTGCCACATACCTTGGAGAGGTTGAAAAAATCCTCAAAAAATATTAAATATGTGCGGAATAGTTGGTATATATCATAAAAATAAAAATGTAGCTGGCGAAATCTATGATGGCCTTATTCAAGTTCAACATAGAGGACAGGATGCGGCCGGGATTTGTACTTGGGACAAAAAACATATGTCTTTATATAAAAATCTTGGGGTTGTAACGGAGGTTTTCAAAACGGAAGAAAGCCTTAATCTTGGTGGAAACATTGGCGTGGGGCACGTTAGGTATCCAACAGCTGGGTGTGACAGCTCGGACGAGGCACAGCCCTTTTATTCTGCAAACCCTGTTAACATTTGTTTAGCACACAATGGAACACTAACAAATAGTGACAAAATTAAAAAAGACCTATTAAAAACCCATTTTTGTCAATTTAACACGGAATCAGATTCTGAGGTTTTGTTAAACCTTTTAGCTTATGAGCTCTATAAAACAAAGTTTAAGGTTCTCACAAAAAAACATGTTTTTGACGCTTTAAAAAATGTTTTTTCTGTGTGTGAAGGCGGGTATGCTGTTGTTGCTCTCGTGGCCGGGATTGGTATTGTGGCTTTTAGAGATCCAAATGGAATTCGCCCTCTTGTTTTGGGAAAACAAAAAAACAGTTATATGGTTGCGTCAGAAAGCGCGGCTCTCAACGCCCTTAACTATGAGCTTGTTGGAGACGTTTCCCCGGGACAGGCTGTGATTATTGACGAAAAAGGAGGGGTAACAAAAAAACAGTGCACAAAAAGCGCTGAACATAAGCCGTGCTTATTTGAATTTGTTTATTTTTCAAGGCCAGATTCCGTGATTGACTCCATATCTGTTCACAAAGCAAGATTAAGAATGGGCGACTATCTTGGTGAAAAAATAAAAAACAACTATTCTTCGCTAAACATTGATGTTGTTGTGCCGGTGCCAGACACAAGCCGCACCGCAGCAATGCAGGTTGCATATCATTTGGGAGTAAAATACAGAGAGGGCTTCATTAAAAACCGCTATATAGGCAGAACTTTTATAATGCCCGGACAGAGCGTTAGAAAACGATCAGTAAAACACAAGCTAAGCCCAATTGAAATTGAATTTAAAAACAAGAATGTTTTATTGGTTGACGACTCGATTGTTAGGGGCCACACCTCAAAAAAAATTATAGAAATGGTTAAAAAAACGGGTGCAAAAAAAGTTTATTTTGCTTCTGCTGCCCCACCCGTAAGATATCAAAATATTTATGGCATTGATATGCCAGCAACATCTGAGCTGGTTGCTCATGGCAAAACAGAAAAACAGATTAGAAGGTTTATCGGGGCAGACGAGCTGATCTACCAAGACCTTGACGCTTTAAGAATGTCTGCGCACGCGGGAAATCCAAAAATTACGAGCTTTGAAGATTCTGTTTTTTCTGGGGAGTATTGCGCAGGAAAAATTTCAAAAGAGTTTTTGGAAAATTTAGAAAAAAACAGGTCTGATTTTTCGCGAAAATCATGAAAAAAATTCTTTTAGTTGGCTCTGGGGCAAGAGAGGTTGCTATTGCAAGAAAAATTAAAACAAGTAGGCATAGTTCTGTTCTTTTTTGTGTTAGCCCCACCATAAACCCACACATATCTTCTTTGTGCCAAGAATACTTTTGTGTTTCTCTTTCCAACAACAAGGAAATTGTTGGTATAGCAAAAAAATTTGGAGTTGATTTTGTTGTTGTTGGGCCAGAAAACCCTCTAGAAAACGGACTTGTTGATGATATAGAAAAAGAAGGGATTCCTTGTGTTGCCCCCAAAAAAACTGTTGCAAGAATTGAAACAAGTAAATCGTTTGCTAGGAAAGTTTTGGATGGTTGTTACAAAGAAAAAAATCCAAAAAGAAAAGAGTTTAAGTCGGTTGACAAAGTTCAAAGCTTTTTAAAAGAGCTCCATGAAAACTATGTTATTAAACATGACGGTTTAATGGGGGGAAAGGGAGTAAAAATTTCAGGAGAACACCTACACTCCACAGAAGACGCTTTGGATTTCTGTAAAGAAATTATAAACAACAAAGGGTCTTTTTTAATAGAAGAAAAACTTATTGGGGAAGAGTTTTCTTTGATGAGCTTTTGTGATGGTGTGAACTGTGTCCACATGCCCGCAGTGCAAGACCACAAAAGAGCTTTTGAGGGAGATGTTGGGCCAAACACTGGCGGCATGGGAACATACTCTTTTGAAAACCATTCTCTTCCCTTTCTTTTTAAGGAAGAGGTTTTGGATGCACAAAAAACAAATGAGCTCGTTCTGAAAGAGCTAAAAACCATAACCGGAGAAGAGTTTAGGGGGGTTTTATATGGCGGTTTTATGGCAACAAAAGATGGAGTAAGGGTTATAGAGTACAACGCTAGGTTTGGCGACCCAGAAGCAATGAACGTTTTGGCTCTCCTAAAAACTGACTTTATTGATGTTTGTGAGCACATTATTAACAGGTCTTTAAACCTTTTGTCTGTTGAGTTTGAAAAAGCAGCGACCGTGTGCAAGTATGTTGTTCCGGTAGGCTATCCAGATTCTCCTGAAAAAAACTTTAAAATCTCTTGTAAAAACGCAGACGACCAAAGGCTGTTTTTTGCGTCTGTAAAGGAGGAGGGTGGCGAGGTTTTTGCGACAGGGTCAAGAACAGCTGCTTATATTGGAAAAGAAACAACAATTGAAGGGGCAGAAAAAGTCGCTGAAGAAGGGGTTCGGGGCGTTTCTGGAAAGCTTTTTCACAGAAAAGATATTGGAACAAAAAATTTGATACAAAAAAGAATGGACAACATGAAAAAGGTTCGCTCATGATTCGTCTTGGTGTTTTGGGGTCAACAAACGGCACTGACCTTCTGCCAATTTTAACGGCAATTAAAGATGGTGAGCTTGATGCGTCTGTTGAGCTGGTGGTTAGCAACAACAAAAAAGCTCTTATTTTAGAAAAAGCAAAGAGCCATAACATTGATTCTTTTTTTATTGATCATAAAAACAAAAAAAGGGAGGTTTTTGACAAAGAAATTTCTCAAAGGTTGAAGGAAAAAGAAGTAGATTTAATTTTGTTAATTGGTTTTATGAGGATTCTTTCTGGTGGCTTTGTTTCGGAGTGGAGCGGAAAAATTATAAACGTACACCCGTCCTTGTTGCCAAAGTATGCTGGGGGCATGAACGAAGATGTCCACAAGCAAGTCTTAAAAGCAGGAGACAAAGAAACCGGTTGTACTGTTCACCTGGTAACAGCGCAGGTAGACGAGGGCCCAATTTTGGTTCAGAAAAGGTGCCCTGTTTTAGAAGATGACACAGTTAGGTCTTTAAAAGAAAAAGTTCAAAAGCTCGAAGGAGAGGCTTTTGTAGAAGTAATAAGGGGGTGGGAAAAAAATGAACAATAAAATATTACCAAAAACTGCTCTTTTGTCTGTTTCTGACAAGTCGGGCCTTGTTCCTTTTGCAAAATTTTTAAAAAAGAAAAAGATTAAAATTATTGCCACAGGCGGAACGGCAAAAACCCTAAGAGGGGCAGGCATTTCTGTTGTTTCTGTTTCAAGGGTGACCGGGTTTCCTGAAATTTTTGGTGGAAGAGTAAAGTCTATGCACCCAAAAATTGCTGGAGGAATTTTGGGGCAAAGAGACTCCGACAAAGAAGAGGCCAAAAAGAATAAAATAGGTTGGATTGACCTTGTTGTGTGTAATCTTTATCCCTTTGAAGCTGTAACAAAAAACAAAGACTCCACCCTTGAAGAAAAGGTTGAACATATTGATGTTGGTGGGCCAACAATGATTCGGTCTGCCGCAAAAAACAACAAGTGGGTTTCGGTTGTGGTTGACCCAAAAGACTATAAAAACATACAAAAATCAATTGATGGTGGTGGAATAGATGAAAAAAATCGACTAAAGCTTGCGGGAAAGGCTTTTGACCATTGTGCCTCTTACGACCGCGCAATATCAACAGAGCTTCAAGATGCGGCGCTACACTTAAGGTATGGAGAAAACCCACATCAAAATGCTTTTGTTTTAAAAGAAAGACACGATTCTTTTGGCTTGCCGCAAGCAAAGCAAGTTCAAGGAAAAGAAATGTCTTATAATAATTTTTTAGATGGCGATGCGGCTCTTTTGTGTTTGCACGAATTTAAAAAACCTTCCTGTGTGATTGTAAAACACGGGTCTCCCTGCGGTGTTGGCACCGGAAAAACCTCAAAAGAAGCTTTTTTAAGGGCTTTGAAAGTAGACCCTCTGTCAGCCTTTGGCGGCGTAGTCGCAATAAACAAAAGGTGCGACCTTTCAACAGCAAAAGAATTAAATAAAACCTTTTTTGAAATTATTGTTGCGCCGAGCTTTGATGGCGCTGCCTTGTCTCTTTTTTCAAAAAAGAAAAATTTGCGCATTCTTGTTCTTCCAAGATATAGGCCAAAAAAATCTTTTGGAAAAGAAATTGCTGGGGGCTGGGTTATACAAGAGACAGACCTTTCAAGATTAAAAGAGAGGGGCCTAAAAACCGTAACAAAAAAACATCCAACAAAGACAGAGCTTTCTACCCTTTTTCTTGCTTGGAAAACGGTAAAACACACCAAGTCAAACGCAATTGTTGTGGCACATAACAAAAAAATTATTAGCATTTCTGGCGGACAAACGAGCCGGGTTGACGCTGTAAGGTATGCTCTAACAAAAAACAAGGTTCCTGTTGGGGCGGTTGTTGCCTCTGATGCATTTTTCCCTTTTAGGGACTCAATTGATCTAATGGGAAAACATAAAATAAAGGCTGTTATACAGCCGGGAGGCTCAATAAAAGACCAGGACATAATAGAGGCGTGCAATGAGCACAAAATTTCTATGGTTTTTACAGGAACGCGAGTTTTTAAACATTAAAGGAGAAAAACATGAAAGCAATTGTGTGTAAAGAGTTTTCTACTGTGGACGATCTTTCTTGGGAAGAGGTCCCAGACCCGGTTGCGGGTGAAAATGAAGTTGTTATTGATATAAAAGCGGCTGGCCTAAATTATCCTGACAATTTAATTGTTCAGGGGCTTTATCAGTTTAAGCCTGACCTGCCCTTCTCTCCTGGACATGAAGGGGCGGGCATTATAAGTAGCGTAGGAAAAAACGTTTCGTCTTTTAGTGTTGGCGACAGGGTTTCTTTTTTTAAGGGGTTTGGCGCTTTTGCTGAAAAAATTGTCGTTCCGGAAGCGTTGGCCTTTCCTTTGCCAAAAAATCTTCCTCTTGATGTGGCCGGTGGAATGTTTATGGTTTATAGCACAAGCCTGTTGGCCTTAAAACAAAGAGCAAAAATTAAAGAGGGCGACGAGGTTTTGGTTCTTGGTGCGGCTGGCGGCGTTGGGCTTGCAGCTGTTGATTTGGCAAAAGCATATGGTGCGCGCGTTGTAGCTGCGGTTTCAACAGAAGAAAAAGCGGCGCTTTGCCGTGAATATGGCGCAGATGACGTGGTTGTGTATGGCACAAAAAGGCTAGACAAAGACGAACAAATTTCTTTTGGAAAAGAGCTTAAATCAAAAAGCATAAAGGGCGGATATAGCGTTATTTATGATCCGGTTGGAGACTGCTATGCGGTGCCCGCGCTAAGGGCAATTGGATGGAAAGGGACGTATTTGGTTGTTGGGTTTGCGGCGGGGGAAATTCCTGTTTTTCCAGCCAACCTAATGCTGTTAAAAGGGTGTCAGGTTTCTGGTGTTTTTATTGGAAGGTTTCAAGCAGAGGAGCCAAAAGTTAATGCAGAAAACCTTATAGAGATTGGACAGCTCCTTGCTGCTGGAAAAATAAAGCCCTTTATATCTAAGGCCGTTCCAATGGAGGATGCTGTTAGCTCAATTAAAGCGATTGCCGAAAGAAAGGTTCTTGGCAAGGTTGTTTTTGTTAATGGGTAGGGTTTATTTTGGCACAAACGAAAGTTTGTTTTTTGATTCTTTTTTTATTGCTTCCACAGAAAAACGAAACGGCTTGTATTTGTCTTCGTTGTAAAGCCTTGTTTGGTCTTTGTAGTGAGCCGAACCAAAAAGCCCCGATTGTCCTGTGGGTAAAACGCTAAAGCCGTTGTCAAAATTTGATAAGTCAATTATGCGCCTCATTGAGGCTCCTGACGTAACCTTAAAAGGCTTTCTTTGTTGGTAGCTTGCCGCCCTTGGTGCCCAGCCGGACCCAGCCATAGGAAACGGACCAACGCTAAACCCTACAAGCCTTTTAACAAGAGGGTCGTTGTCAAGCCTGTGTTTAAACGTTACGGTGTGTTCATCTCCCCAAGTTTTTCCTTTAATGCTTTTGTGTGCTTCTTCCAAAGAAAGCATTAATATGTCTTGGATGGTTTCTTTGTTTGGGGTGTTAATGTTGTCTGTCCACACGGATCCATTTTTTGAAAGAGCCTTTCTGATAGCAAAAGAGGTTATTGATTTTAAATCAAGGAACGTGTTCATTGCTTCGTTGTCAATTTTTTCTAGCTCATCAGAAAAAATGTTTTCTAAAGCCCTAAGGTATAGCGCGTGGAAAGCTATTGTTGCCCTTGACCCCGCGGCCTCTATGCCGTTATACCCCATTAAAAGGTCCACGGTTTTTTGAAACTCTTCTGTTTCTTCATCTTTTATTAAAAACAAAATGGTTTCGTTTATTTCTTTTGCAAAAGGAGAGGTGATGTCGTTTTGAATATCCATCATGTCAACAACCTCCACCTTTCTTTTGCTGTTTATAATGGTGTCGATTCTCTTTTCAATTTGTTGAGCCCTGCTTGGGTCTGCCCAATATCTAGATATATAGTATGGGTATGAATCGTCTACCGCCTTGTTGTTTCCGTTGGAAATATATCCTTTTTCAGGGTTGAACAAAAAGGGCATCTCCTCAAAAGGAACATAGCCTTTCCAGTCGTGTTTGCTGGTTGTTCCATCAAAGGGGAGCAGCCTTTCCGCGCCGCTTCTTATTGGAATTTTTGATCCCGGCCTCCAGCCAATGTTTCCCTCTGTGTCTGCGTAAGTTAGGTTTTGTCCCGGCGCACCAAAAGTTTTGCTTGCCTCTGAAAACTCTGTCCAGTTTTTTGCTTGGGCTATTTTAAAAAGGGCTGTTGTTTCGTCAAACGCGTCAAACTCTGTCCACTTAAAAGAAATTGCTTTTTTGTTTTTTGCATGGGGATGAACAGAAGAAACTATTGGCCCCCTGTGCGTGGACTTAATAACAATTTCTTTTTCTTTTCCAGATTTGAGCAATATTTTTTCTTTTTTAATGGTTAGATCTTCCCACTTTCCATTAAAAAAATATTTTGTAGCGTCTTCGTTGAGCGTTTCAACATAAAAATCCATGTCGTCTGTCATAACGTTTGTGAACCCCCACGCAATGTTTTCGTTGTGCCCAAGAACGGGAAGAGGAAATCCATACAAACCATATCCACCAAAATTATAAGACCTCCCCTTAAGCCTAATTTCATACCACCAAGGAGGGAGGTTGAGCGCCAGGTGTGGGTCATTCGCCAAAAGGGGTTTTCCTGTGCTTGTTTTTTCCCCAGAAATCACCCAAGCATTAGACCCGTAGCCTGTTTTGTCTGTTGATAATATTTTTCGAAGTTTTTTGGTTTTGAACGCATACTCTTTATATGACTTTACAAGAACATTTTCCGTGTTTGCTATTGTTGGGTATTCTTTTTTATAGTTTGGCATAATATCAGACAAATACTCCTCTCCAAGCTCTTCTTGAAGAGCGCCAAAGAACAGCTCTGAATCCCAGCCCCCTTGGAGCTCCCAAGCCATCATGGTGGACAACCCAGCAATGTCTTTTGGTTCAAAGGTTGGTAGCTCGTCTATTCCTATTAGCCTAAACTCAAGAGGGTAGTCTTCGGGCGAGAGTGTTTGAATGTATGCATTTATTCCGTCGCAGGTTTTTTGAAGGTTTTTGACAATTTCTGGTGGCATTTTGTTTAAGCTTTTTTCTGCAATTGTTTCAAACCCAAGCGTTCTTAAAAACTTGTCTTCAACAAAAAGAGTGTCGTTTAGAACGCTGGAAAGCTGTCCCTTGTAGGCGTACTTCATAAAAGACATTTGAAAAAGGCGGTCCCTTGCCCCAACATACCCTGCAACAAAAAACATATCTTCGTCCGTTTCTGCAAAAACGCTTGGTACCCCATATTCATCAAAGTAAACATCAACGGGGGCTCCAAGCCCTGCTGTTTCAATCGTTCCGCTATAAACAAGCTCTTTTGGTTTTACATAATTTTTCAAAAAAAGAATGGATAAAAAAACAATAACGGTTATAAAGAGTGTGATTTTTTTTGTGTTTTTCATTTTTTAAACAGCCATCGGCGCCTTTATGCTGTCCATAGGACTATAGTTGAGAAGTTTATAGTCTTTTGGTGTTGAATTTATTATGTCTTCTATTTTTGTAACCTTTGGCATTAATAGGGTTGGTGGAGACTGTGGCTTCCTTTTTATTTGTTCTTTTGCTTGTATAAAATGGTTTTTATAAATGTGGCAGTCTCCGCCGGTCCAAATAAACTCGGCTGGCTTTAGGTCTAATATTTGAGAAAGCATGTGGGTTAAGAGACTGTATGATGCAACGTTAAAAGGGACCCCTAAAAACATGTCTGCGCTTCTTTGATAAAGCTGACAGCTCAGTTCGCCGCCCTGGACATAAAACTGAAACATTGAGTGGCACGGTGGGAGGGCCATTTGATCAATTTTTTCCACGTTCCAGGCGCTTACAAGGTGTCTTCTGCTGTGGGGGTCTTTTTTTATGTCGTTAATAATTTTTTTTATTTGGTCGACCTCTTCACCTTCTTTCCCCCAAGACCTCCACTGTTTTCCATATATTGGCCCAAGCTCTTTTTTCTCCGGCGTGTTGGTGTAGCCCAAAGCTTTTCCTTGTTTGTCTGCGTTGGCTGTCCAAATTGTCTTTTTTTCGTGTAGTTCTTCTCTGTTTTTTCCAAAATGTATTTCTGCCAGCCTTCTTTCGTCGGTTTCTCCCTCTAAAAACCAAATAAGCTCGCTTACAACGCTACGCCAGGCCAGTTTTTTTGTTGTAACTGCAGGAAATCCGTCTTTTAAGTTAAAGCGCATCTGATAACCAAAAACACCCCTTGTTCCAACGCCCGTTCTGTCTTCCCTGTCTTTTCCGTTTTTAAGAATATGTTTTAGTGCACTAAGATATTGTTTCAACTTTTTTCCTTTTTTCCCAAATTTGAAATTCAACTGTTTCGTGTTTTTCTGTCCATGTTTTTTCAAACATATTTTTTATTTTGTTTAGGGGGAGAAACCCATCACAGTTGTGTTTTCCTGGTATTCTGCTCAAATAAAATTCTTCAACAATTTCTATTGTTTGTTCAATAATATTTATTCCTCCAATAATCCAAACATTGTCTTTTTTGGATAGTTTTTTTATTTCCTCGCACAGGTCTCCCTTAATGTATGCGTCTGCTCCCGGAAAGTCCTCTTTGCGTGAGGTTGCAAGAACGTTTTTTCTTCGGGGAAGGGGCCAGGGCATAAGGGGGTCTTTCCATGTTTTTGAGCCCATAACAACTGTGCTGTCAATGGTGTTTTTTTTAAACCAGGCCAAATCTTTTGTGTTTTTTGGCCAAGGAATAGTCCCGTCTTTGCTTACTCCCCCGTCTTCGTCACACGCTAAAATAGCTCTAACCATAAGCGCTATTCTTTTTCTAGCGGTTCTCCGTTTTCGTCAATGCTTCCTGCGGCAACCTGATAAAGAGCTTCAATAGAAATATATGTTTTTATTGCGCTGTTTACCTGCTCTAGGGTAATGGCGTTAATTTTTTCTGGCTGCGTGTCAACATAAGAAAGGTCGCCCCAGTCAACAACTGCGCTAAGGATTCCGCTGGCAAGGCCCCCTGTTGTGTCAAAACCAACCCTATAAGAGCCTGTTAGGGTTGTTTTTGCAATATCAAGCTCTTTTTGTGTAACCCCGTCTTTTGCCCATTTTTTAATTTCTCTTAAGGTCGAGCTTTCGCCTTTAGAAAGAAGTTGCGGTGCAAAAGTTCCTCCAACATACCAGTACCCGTCGTTGTCGTTGGAAAAACCTGACATGCTGGAACGGATTCCGTATGTTAGGCCTTCTTTTACGCGAACGGTTTGCATTAGCCTTCCTGAAAAGTTTCCTCCCAAGATATAGCTAGCAACATAGAGTGGTCTGTAGTCTGGGTGGTCCCTGTTTATTCCCACAGGAATGCCAACTAAAAAGTCTGTGCTGGTTTTGTCTTCCATTGTAATATATGTTTTTCCTCCAGCCTTTGAACCCCTCTTTTCTTCTTTTTTGTCAGAAAGGGGTGACGTTTTCCAGTTTTCAAAGTTTTCTTTTAACAAAGCTGAAAGTTCTTCGTGGTTTACGTCCCCAACAGCAACAAAAACCATGCTTCCTGTGCCGTAAGCTTCTTTGTGATAGTTTTTAAGGTCTTCTGCTGTGATTTTTTCTATGTTTTGAATTGAATCATCTGGGTCATCTGCAGCATTTTGATGCCCCGCCGGATAGAAGCTTTTTAACATGTTATTAAGAGCGTTTCCTCTTGTGCTTTCTTTGCTTTTTTTGTAGCCCGTTATTAATCTACTTTTTGTTTTTTTAAGCTCTTCGCTGTCAAAGGCAGGGATCTTAAGTTGTTCGGCTAAAAGACCAACAACAAGGTCCATGTCTTCTGATAAAAATTTTCCACCGAAGCCGACTCTTGCCTTCCCATTTGAAAAGCTAAGCCTTGCGCCTGCTCCCTCAAGCTGGCTGCTTATTTCAAATTTTGAGTTTTTTGTTGTTCCTTGGTCAAGCATAGAAACAACGACGTCCGGAACCCTTGGGTTTGTATTTGGTGCATAAATATCTCCACCTAAAAAGCTGCCAGAAAAAGTAACAACCCCTGAGCCTCTTTTTAGGGTCAGCAACCTAACGCCCTCTGTTGGTTCTGAGTCTTCTATTTGTGCCAAAAGAAGCCCCTCATTGTTTTCTTCGCTTGTTGAAAAATGTTTTTGTTTCATTTCTTCAAGCTCTATCGCGCTGGATGGGCCTCTTCGAGCCCCCTGGTTGCCTGTAGACTTGGGAACAAAGTGCCCTACTGTGCTCAGGTCTTCAAGAAAATACCTTTCAACAACGCTTTTAATGTCTTCCGCTGTTACGGCCGAAACCATTTCTTCATACCTTGTATAAAGGGTCCAGTCTCCAGAAGCAATTGCCTCATTAAGACTTCCTGCAACCATATATGATCCATCTTGACGAAACTTCATGTTTGCAACAAGCTGAGCTTTTGCTTTGTTAACTTCTTCTTCTGATACTCCATTTTTCTTTATTTCTTCATACTCCGCCATTATAATTTCTTCCACGTCTTCGTGTTCTGTCCCGGGGGTCAGGTTTGCATACACAGCAAAAAGGCCTGGGTCTCTAAAAAGGGAGTCCCAAATAAAAACGCTTGTTGTCAAGCCTTTGTCTGTTATTTTTTTATAAAACCTGCTGTTTTTTCCCGATGAAAGAATAGAAGAGAGCACCATAAAGGCTGGGGCATCCTCGTGCGTTGCGGCTGGGGTTTTGTGGGCAACCCCAACAACCCCTTGTTGTCCCGCTCTTTTCAAAATAACTCTTCTTTGTCCTTCTTGCTCTGGTTCTTCTGTATAAACCTGAGGAATTTCATTTCGGCTTTTCATTATGCGGCCAAAATGTTTTTTAACCATGGCAAGTGCTTCTTCTTTTTCAAAGTCTCCTACAATGGTTGCTGTGGCATTGTTTGGCCAATAGAATGTGTCATAAAATTCTTTTAGCCTTTCTATAGAAACCCCCTCAATGTCTGACTTCCAACCAATTGTTGAGTGGTGATAGGGGTGGGCCATATATGCCATAGCCCAGATGTGTTCATCTAAAACCCCAAATGGGCTGTTTTGTCCTCTTTCAAACTCGTTTCTTACCACCGTCATTTCAGACTGTCTGTCTTCTTCTTTAATGTAGGCGTTGCGCATCCTGTCTGCTTCAATTTCAATTGCTGTTTCAAGGTGTTCGCTTGGGACAGTTTCAAAATAGTTTGTTCTGTCTAACCACGTCGTTGCATTCATCCTTGCTCCCAAAGACTGCAACAGTTGAAAAACAGAGTTTCCTTTTTCTGTATTAAATTTTCTAGACCCCTTGAACATTAAGTGTTCTAAAAGGTGGGTAGAGCCCGTGTACCCTATCGCTTCGTTTCTAGACCCCACGTCGTAGGTAACCATAAAGGTTGCAACCGGCGCGCTGTGATCTTCTTTTAACAAAACGGTGAGCCCGTTTGATGTCATTTTATATTCTTGAATTCCGCCAGACTCTTTAATGAATTCAAAACCGTAGTATTTTTCTTGAGACATTATTATTCCTGTTATAAGTGTTAAAATTAATATGAGTTTTTTCATAGTTTTCCTTTAGTTTTTTTGAGTTTTTTAGAAAGCCTTCTTTCGTGTGCTAAAAAACAAAATTTTTAATTCAAAACCAGGGTATAAACCTGGGAACTTCGTCCATATAATCTAAATATTCTTGTCCAAAAATGCCAACAAGGTATTCTTCTTCTTTTTTAACAATTTTTGACCAAATTATATGGTGGATTGGTAAAAAAAAGAGCAACAGAAAAGACCCCCAAGAAAGGGCATATAAAATTGTCATGTGATAAATAATTACTGTATATATTGGGTGCCTTATAAATCCATATATTCCTCTTTTTGACAGGTTTTTCCCTCTCTCTTTTGGGGGAAGGCTAAACAAAACCCAAAACAACAGGGTGAGCGCATCAACAACAACAAGGCCCACTAAAACCCAAAAGATTGTTCCTTCAAGAGAAAAGGTTTTGAGCTTAAAAAGTTCTTCTGCCCAGTGCAGCCCGTGCACAACAGAAACAGAAAAAAGAAGGCCGGGCGGGCCAACGTTCCAGAGTCTGTTGTAGTGTTTTGGATTAAACCACCTTCTAACGTCAAGCACCTGTTTTTCTCCCTCCAAAAATGCTTGTGCCGACACGAACCATTGTTGAACCCTCTTTTATTGCAATTAAAAAATCGTCGCTCATACCCATTGAAAGCTCGGTCATTTGCTTTTCTTTTGGAAGAGCCTTGTTTATGTTTAAAAAAAGAAGTCTTAAAGATCTAAACGCCCCCTCTATCTCTGTTTTATTTTTTGTATGCGGACCAATCGTCATAAGCCCTTCAACCTTCACCCCCTCAAGAGAAAAACACTTTAATATTTCTTTGCTCTCGCTTTCTAAAAATCCGTTTTTTGAAGCTTCCTTGCTCGTGTTAACCTGTAACAAAATTCTTTGTTCTTTTTTTAGGGCCTGACAGTGTTTTGAAATTTTTTCTGCTAGGGAATAGGAGTGAACAGAATCTATTGTATCAAAAAGGGCTGTGGCTTTTTTTAGCTTATTAGATTGAAGCTTTCCTATAAGCCTTTTTTCTGTCGGGGTTTTTATTTGTTGAAGCTTTTCTTCCGCTTCCTGAACCCTGTTTTCTCCAATAGAAACAATCCCACAAGAAATTGCTTCGTTTATCTCTTTTGTGGATCGGGTTTTTGTGACAGCAACAATCTTTACTTTATCGTTTGCTGTTTCTTTAAAAATTTTTTTTCTAAGCCTCTTCAGGTTCTCTGCTATCTGACTCACCCTGGTCTTCTTCCTTCTTTTCTTCGTCAGAAATAATTCGAGTAATGGATGCTACGGCCGCCCCCTTGTCTAGGTTTATAAGCTTAACGCCCTGCGTTGCTCTTCCAATTGCTCTAATTTTTGAAACGGCCTGCCTAATCAAAACTCCTTGTGTTGTAATAATCATAAGTTCGTCAGTGTCTAAAACCTCTTTAATGGTGACCATTTTGCCAACCTTGTCTGTGGTTTTCATTGTTAAGACGCCTTTGCCGCCTCTTTTTTGGGCCCTGTACTGAGAAATATCTGTTCTTTTTCCAAAGCCTTTTTCTGTTGCAACAAGAACTGTTGTTCCTTCTCTTTTAATTAACAGCATTCCAACAACCCTGTCGTCTTTTGAGCTAAGGGTTATTCCTTTGACCCCCATTGTTTTTCTTCCGCTTGGTCTTATTTGCTGTTCAGAAAACCTTATAGACTTTCCATCTCTTGTTCCAATTAAAATGTCGTTTTCTCCAGTAGAAACCCTTGCTTCTATTAGCTTGTCGCCCTCTCTAATTTCTACAGCATATATTCCTTTTTTTCGTGGGCGAGAGTATGCTGATAGCTTTGTTTTTTTAACAATTCCCTTTTCTGTTGCCATAACAACATAGTGGTCGTCTGCAAAGTCTTTCACGGTAATAAATGCATTTACTTTTTCGTCTGTTTCACATTCAATTAGATTAATAATGGCTCTTCCTTTTGCGGCTCTTCCACCTTCTGGAATATCATAAACCTTTACCCAGTGACACTTTCCTTTGTCTGTAAAAAATAAAATATAGCTGTGGGTTGATGCTGTAAACAGGTGTTCAACAAAGTCTTCTTCTCTGGACCCAGCACCCTGAACGCCTCTTCCGCCGCGCCTTTGGATTCTATATGTATTAATATTTGTTCTTTTAATGTAGCCGTTATGGGTGATAGTTAACACCACGTCTTCGTCTGCAATAAGGTCTTCCATGCTTCTTGCGGTATATTCTGCAATAACCTCAGTTCTTCTTTCTTCTCCAAATCTTTCTTTAATGTCTAAAAGCTCTTCCTTAATAATGTTCATTCTTTTTGATTTGCTTTCTAATATTCCTTTTAGCTCAGCCATAAGCTTTATTATTTCTTTGTACTCGTTAATAACCTTTTCTGTCTCAAGACCTGTGAGTCTTTGGAGCCTCATGTCAAGAATGGCCTGTGCTTGTTTTTCTGACAACTTAAATTTTTTAACAAGCCCTTCTTTTGCCGACGACGGATCAGGGCTTTTTTTAATGGTCTCTATAACCTTATCAATGTCTTTTAAGGCAATTTTTAAACCTTCTAATATGTGTGCTCTTTCTTCAGCTTTTGAAAGGTCAAACTCTGTTCTTTTAATAACAACTTCTTGTCTAAAATCTAAAAACTGATTTAGAAACTCTTTTAGTTGCATAATTTTTGGAGTTCCATCAACAAGGGCCAACAGTATTATTCCAAATGTGTCTTCTAGTTGGGTTTGTTTATAAAGCTGACTAAGAACAACCTCTGGCACTGCATCTTTTTTAACCTCTATAACAATTCTCATTCCATCTTTGTCTGATTCGTCTCTTATTTCGGCAATTCCCTCAAGTTTTTTGTCTCTTGATAGGTCTGCAATTTTTTCCACAAGGTTTGCTTTATTAACTTGATATGGAATTTCTGTTATAATAAGCTTACTTCTTCCCTTGTCTGGTGTTTCGGTATATGCTGTTCCTTGCATTTTTACCTTACCTCTTCCCGTAGAATATGCATCTTTAATTCCTTGTAAGCCCAGAACCTTTCCTCCTGTAGGGAAGTCTGGTCCCTTTATGTATTTCATAAGATCATCAATTTCTGCGCCCGGATTTTTAATAAGCTCGACGAGAGCATCTACCGTTTCTGACAAGTTGTGTGGAGGAATTTTTGTTGCCATTCCAACAGCAATTCCTTCTGATCCGTTTACCAAAAGGTTTGGATAAACGGCAGGTAAAACCTCTGGTTCCTTTAAGGTTTCATCAAAGTTTGTTGTCCAGTTAACCGTTTCTTTTTCAAGGTCTCTTAAAAGTTCTCCACCAATTTTTGACATTCTTGACTCTGTATATCTCATTGCTGCAGCACTATCGCCATCAACAGAACCAAAATTCCCTTGTCCCTGAACAAGCTCATGTCTCATTGAAAAATCTTGTGCCATTCTAACCATTGCATCATAAATAGAGGAGTCTCCGTGTGGGTGATATTTACCTAAAACATCTCCAACAACTCTTGCAGATTTTTTATATGGTCTATTCCAAAGACATCCAAGTTCATGCATTCCATATAAAATTCTTCTGTGTACAGGTTTTAGTCCGTCTCTTGCATCTGGAAGAGCTCTCGACATAATAACTGACATAGAATAGTTTAAATAGCTTTCTTCTAACTCTTTTAATAACTCTTTGTCTACAATGTTGTCTCTGTTTATATCTACCATTTTATATATCAATGTTGGTTGCAAGCTTTGCTTTTTCGGTTATAAATTTTCTTCTGTGTTCAACTTCGCTTCCCATAAGTTCTCTAAACCTGACGTTGGTTTCTTCTTCCATAATGTGGTCTACCGTTACTTGCATTAAAGTTCTTGTTTCTGTATTCATTGTAGTTTCCCACAGCTGTTCAGCATTCATTTCTCCTAAACCCTTATATCTTTGAATGTCTATTTTAGTTGTTGAGTTTTCAGACTGCATTCTTTCAATTAAAGAATCTCTTTCTTCGTCTGTGTAGGCATATCTTTCCTTTTTTCCTTGTTTTATTTTATAAAGAGGGGGCATCGCCATATATACATGTCCTTCTTGAACAAGTTTTTTCATTTTTCTCCAAAAAAAGGTAAGAAGAAGGGTTCTAATATGACTACCATCAACATCTGCGTCTGTCATAATTACTATTTTATGATATCTTAGTTTTTCCAAATTAAAACTGTTTGGATCATCTTCTCCTTCTCCAAAACCCGCTCCAATTGCCGTAATAATTGATTGAATTTCGTTGTTTGATAATAATTTATCTTCTCTTGCTTTTTCTGAATTAATTACTTTTCCTCTCAAGGGAAGTATTGCCTGGATTCTTCTATCTCTTCCTTGTTTTGCTGTTCCTCCAGCAGAATCTCCCTCAACAAGGAAAAGCTCACACTGAAGAGGGTCTTTGTTTGAACAGTCTGCAAGTTTTCCAGGTAAAGATCCAATAGATGATTTTTTTCTTACAAGCTCCCTTGCTTTTTTTGCTGCAATTCTTGCTCGAGCAGCTTCCGCCGCTTTTTCAATAATTCTTTTTCCTGTTGAAGGGTTTTGTTCTAAAAATGCTTGTATTCCATCATAAAGGATCCCATCTACAATTCCCTTAACTTCACCATTTCCAAGTTTTGTTTTTGTTTGTCCCTCAAATTGAGGTTCTTGTACTTTAACAGATATTACAGCCGTTAATCCTTCTCTAAAATCATCCCCAGATAAAGAAAATTTTTCATTCTTTTTTGTTTTTATTAATTCATTTTTGTTTGCATAATTATTTAATGCTCGGGTTAGAGCAGATCTAAAGCCAGAAAGATGAGTTCCCCCTTCTATTGTATTAATATTATTAACAAAAGAAAAAATATTATTATTATAACTTGTGCTATATCTAAAAGCAACGTCTACAGGAACCTCTCCCTCTTCTTTGGAGACCGTTATTACTTCATTGTGTATTAAGTCTTCATCTCCATCTAGATATTTTACAAAATCTGAAAGACCTCCTGAAAAATGGAATGTAATATCTTCTTCTTCTGTATTTTCATTAACTAAAATGATAGTGAGATTTTTGTTTAAATAAGCTAATTCTTTAAGCCTTATTTTAATAATTTCTTCTTCAAAGCCTGAGTGTTTAAAAATTTCTGAATCTGGAGTAAATGTAATAATTGTTCCTCTTTTGTCTGTTTTTCCAATTTTTTCTACTGGACCTTTTGGAACTCCTATTGAATATTCTTGTTTATAACAAAATCCATCTCTGTGTACTTCTGCAATTAAATGTTCTGATAAAGCATTAACTACAGAAACTCCTACTCCATGTAATCCTCCTGAAACTTTATATGTGTCTTTATCAAATTTTCCACCTGCGTGTAAAACTGTCATAACAACTTGCAAGGCTGGAATACCTTCTTCTTTATGTATATCTACAGGTATTCCTCTTCCATCATCTTCAATAGAAATAGATCCATCTTTTTTAATTGTTACAATTATTTTTGTACAAAAACCAGCTAAAGCTTCATCAATACTATTATCTACTACTTCATTAACAAGATGATGAAAACCTCTTTTTCCAACATCTCCAATATACATTGCTGGTCTTTTTCTAACAGCTTCTAAACCCTTTAGAACTGAAATTTTTTCTGCACCATAATTGTTTTTCTTACTCATTTATCCTCACAGGCATTAATAAAATGATAATATTTCTCTCATTTATTTCCGGTAAAAGAAGGGTGGCTGACAGATTATCTTTAAATGTAAAATTAACTTCATTAGATGGATAATTTGAGATGGCTTCTTTTAAATAAATTGAATTAAATCCAATAGAAATGTCTTCTCCATTGTATTCTGCACTTTTTAAAGGAGCATATACTGTTTTACTTTCAGGTTGATTAATACTTTTTAGAGAAACCTCTCCTTTAGAAAGATTTAATGAAACTTGATTAGTATTTTTATTTGTTGCAATTGATGTTGCTTTAATACTATTTAATAAATCTTCTTTTTGAACTTTCAAATTTTGATTATTGTCTTCAGGAATAACAGCATTATAATTTGGATATTTTTCATCAATTAGACGAGAATATAAAACATCACTATCATTATTAATAAAAATATGTCCATTACTAAATGTTAGAGAAGATTCTTTTTGTCCCTGAATAAAGGTCCCTAACATATTTAAATATTTTTTTGGGACAATAAAATCTTCAGATAAATTAGAATCATTAACCATTTTTATGACAACAAGCCTATGTCCATCAGTAGAAACAAAACTAACTGATTCCTCAGAAAAAGATAATAACGCACCACTTAAAGCTGGTTTTAATTGATCTTTATTTATTGCATAAGTGATAGTATCTAATACCATTTTTAGATCTTGAGTTTTTATATTATATATATCTTCATGTCTATTTTCTGGGATTGAAGGATATTCTTGAAACGGAAGAGTAGGAATATCAAAAGAAGTTCCTTTTTCTGACTTAATATTAATATGAGGTCCAGCAACCTCTATATCAACTCTACCTTCATCTATAACAGAAATAATATCACTGACTTCTGAAGTTGGAAATAATCCTTCACCTTCAGCATTAACAGATGCAGTTATTGTTGTTTTTATTCCAACCTCCATATCTGTTGAATGTAAAATTACTCCATGAGCTCCTGCAGATATATAAGTATAATTTATTAATGGAGTTTGCGTTTTTGTTTGAGATGTCTTTATTAATTTAGAAAAAGCCTTCTGAAGTTCTGTTTTTGTAGTTGAAATATTCATAAATAACCCTAAAGTATAAAAATATACTTAGGCTTTAACAAGATTTAATTATGGTATATACCATTACCTGAATGAAAGAAAGTCCTTTTTAGAGGTATTTTAAAGCTTTTTATTTTTTTAGTTCTCTGTTTATTTATTATTATAATATATATATAAAAATAAATAATAATAGTAATGTTGAAATGTTTATAAGTAATCTAAATGTTATTTTCTCGTCGAGAAAACAAAGAAAATATTTTTTAAGAAATGTTGATAATATGTGTATAAAAGAGAATAATTTATTTAGACAAATTAATTAGTTATTTGTGGATAAGTAAGTGGATTTCTTTTTATATAAACTTTTGTTTTTATTTCATTGATCCAATTATTATACCAATCTGATTTTTTCTTATTTAATGCCATTCCCTCTAGTTCTGTCCAATTCTTTTTTAAATTTGGAGGTCCGCCTTCTTTTATTTCATCAATCCAAAGTAAATGATATCCAAAATTTGTAAAGATTGGCGCACTACATATGTTGTTTTCAATATTTTTAATAACTGATGCTAATTCTTTTACTTGATAATAATCAGCATCAATCCAACCTAAATAACCTCCATTTTCTTTTGTTGATTCATCATTGGAATAATCTAGTGCATTTGTAATAAAATCATCTTTTGTTTTTATTTTTTGATAAATTTCTAAAGATTTTTGATATGTTTTTTCTTTATCTTCGTCGGTAGTTTTTGTTTTTATTAAAATATGTCTTACTCCTACCTTTTCACCAGATCTTTCTAAAACTTCAATAATATGAAAGCCAAATGATGTTTGTACTGGTTCGCTAATTTTATTTAATTCTAATGTAAAAGCTGCTTTTTCAAATTCTTTTACAAAAGTTCCTCTAGAAACAACACCTAAATAACCCCCATTTTCTTTAGAACCAGTATCTTCAGAATATTTTTTTGCAGCATTTTCAAAAGTCATTCCATTATTAATTTCTTTTATAATAGATAAAGCAATGTTCTTTGTTTCTTTTATAGATTCATCAGATGGTTTTATTTCAAAAAGAATATGTCTTACTTTATGTTCTGTAGGAAAAGAAGGAATACTATCTTTATAAACATTAAAAAAAGATTCAACTTCTGGACGAGTAATTTGAATATTCATTGTTAATTGATTTGTATATTTTTCAGCAATTAATTTCCCCTCCATATCATCTCTATAAGATCTTTTAAAATCTGATATTTTTTTACCCAAAACTTGTTCAGCTGCCTCTTTACTTCCTGATTGTGATATTATATTATCTATTTGTCTTTCAAGAGCTTTTTCAACATCTTTTTCTAAAACAGTTACAGAATCAACTTCTGCCATTTTTATAATAACTAACTGTTCAATCATACTTTCTGATGCTTTTAATAAAAGATCATTATATTTTTTAGGACTAATTGAAGGATTAATATTTTCTTGTGCTGCTAAAGCATTTGCAGCTAAAACAACATCACTTAATAATACAATTTTGTCGTCGACAACAGCTGATACTTTGTCTAATAAAATATTCTGTTGTGAAAACAAAAATCCACAAAAAAATATTAATAAATAACGTTTTATTTTAGTATTCATTTCTTTTTTAAATTAACATTTCGTTTCACGTGAAACCAACGCTTTAAATATACTAATAAAATTGATATATCTGTTGGTCTAATACCATTAATACGCTGTGCTTGACCAATTGTTTCTGGTAATATTTGTATAAGTTTTTCTCTACTTTCATTAGAAATGCTTTTTATTTCATTATAATCAAAATCAGCAGGAATAATCATATCTTCATATACTTTTGTTTTTTCTATTTCTTCCTTTTGTCTATTTATATAACCACTATATTTTATTTTTGTTTCTGCTTCAAACAGAATTTCTTCTATAAAATTTTTATTTATATTATTCATTTGAATTTTTTTTATTTTTGGAAGGTTTTTTAATAAAACTTTTGGTCTTTTTAAAAGATTTGAGGCTTTTGTTGGTTGATTTATTTCTTTTTCACCAGACTTTTTTAAAAAAGGATTAATATCTTCAGGTTTAATATTTGTTTTATTCAAAATGTCCTCAACCTCTTTTGTCTTTTTTACTTTTTTTGTTAGATCTTTTATCATTTTCTCGTCTAAAAGATTAAATTTCTTTGAATATTTTAATAATCTTTGATCAGCATTAGACGCCCTTAATTGAAGGCGGTATTCTGCTCTTGATGTAAACATTCTATATGGTTCGTTTGTGTCTTTTATAACCAAATCATCAATTAATACCCCTATATAAGCATCATTTCTTTTTAACCTTAATTCTTTTTCTATTAATTTGTCCAGCAAAAAATAAACCCTCTATTTTTTTTGTTTCAAGGGTATTTTTTAATTGAGAAGGAAAAAAGAAATCATATTCTATAGCATACCCCGGTCTTAAAAATTCAACATTTTCTAAACCCTTAACAGATTTTAAACACTTTAACTGTATATCTTCAGGCAGACTTGTAGAAAAACCATTAACATAGATTTGTTCAGAATTTGTCCACTCAGGCTCAAGCTGTAATATGTGGCTTGGATTATGTGAAAACTTATATACTTTATCTTCTATTGATGGACAATATCTTGGGCCAGAAGAATCAATATCTCCAGAATACATAGGAGACTTATTAATATTTTTTAATATTAAATCATGTGTTTTTTTATTTGTTCTAAAAGCAAAACAGGGCTCATCTTTTGGTATAAATTTTTTTGTGTGATAAGAAAGAGGTTTTGGTTTTTTATCCCCAAACCCCGGTTCCCCCGAAGACCAATCAACTGAGGATCTTTTTATTCTAGGAGGGGTTCCCGTTTTTAATCTACCAGACAAAAAACCAAGAGATTGTAAAGACTCTGTTATTCCAATAGAATTTTCTTCCCCCATTCTTCCTGCTTTAATTTTTTTCTCTCCAATGTGAATTAGTCCATTTAAAAATGTGCCACATGTTAAAATAGCAGAAACACAAAAAATTTCTTCTCCAGAGGATAAAACAACAGACTTTATTTTTCCCCCTTTTTCGGTTATAGACACAGCCTCTCCCTTTAAAACAGGCAAACCGACTCTTTTTATATGTTTTTGAACAGTTTTTTCATATTTAATTTTGTCAATTTGAGATCTGGGAGACCAAACAGACCTTCCTTTTGATAAATTTAGGGTTTTGCTTTGAAGGGTACACATGTCAGCAAACATGGCCATATGTCCACCAAGAACATCAAGCTCTTTTACCATTTGTCCTTTTGCAAGACCTCCAATTGCTGGATTACAAGACATTCTTCCAACAGATTTTGTGTCCATAGAAACAAGAACTACATTAATTCCCATTTTTTGAGCAATTAGAGAAGCCTCTATTCCAGCGTGTCCACCGCCAACAACAACTAAATCATATTTATTTTTTATGCGTTTCACGTGAAACTATTTTCCTACACAAAAAGAAGAAAAAATAGAACTTAAAATATCTTCTTTTGTGGTTTTTTTTGTTATTTTGTCGAGATAAAAAATAGAAGAATTTAAATCTTCTACAACGAGCTCTAAAGAGGTTTCTGTAGAAAGTCCCCTTAGGGCCAACTCCATGTGTTCTTTTGCTCTTCCGATGTTTTCTACCTGTCTTTTTGATGTTAAAATAAAAGAAGAAACAGAACTTCCTCCCGAAAGCTTTTTTGTTATAAGGTTTTTAAGGGCTTTAATATTTTTTCCATGTAATGCAGAAATTTGAATATCATATTCCCCAGAGGCTGGCTTTTTTATATCTGATTTGTTAAATATGTATATATATTTGTTGTCTTTCTTTTTTCTTTTTTCTTTTTTTCCTAAAAAAAGAACCAAATCAGCAGATAAAAGCTCTTTTTGAGTTTTATTTATCCCCTCTCTTTCTATTTTATCTTTTGTTTTTCTAATGCCGGCGGTGTCTTTTAAAACAATGGGCATTCCCTTAAGGTTTATTGTGTCCTGAAGAACATCCCTGGTTGTTCCCGGCACCTTGCTTATAATTGCTCTTTCTTGTTCTAAAAAAAGGTTAAAAAGAGTGGATTTTCCCGCGTTTGTTGGCCCAGCAATAACAACACTTGCTCCGAGGTTTAAAATGTTTGTTTTTTTGAACCCAGACAGAGCCTCTTCCATTTTGTTTTTTAATAACAGTACTTTTTGAGAGCTTTTTGTAAAAAGATCAGGCTGAAGCCCTTCTTCTGATATGTCTAAATTAAACTCTATCTCTCCAACAACAGAAATAAGGGCTTCTTTTGCAGAAGAAATGTTGGCAGAAAGCTCTCCGCCAAGGTTTTTGTATGTGAGCTTTGCCCCCTCAAGCGATCTCGAAGAAATTAAAGAAGAAACAGCTTCTGCTTGAGAAATATCAAGCTTGCCAGAAAGATAGGCTCTTTTTGTAAATTCCCCAGGCTCTGCTATTCGACAACCAAAAGAACAGGCCAAAGAAATAATTTGGTCCACTATAATTGGGTTTCCGTGACAAGATATTTCGGCAAGATCTTCTCCTGTGTAGGAGTTTGGCCCAAAAAAAACAGTAACAATTCCTTCATCAAAAACAACACCGTCCTTATCTAAAAAAGAAGAAAGAAATGGGGAACTGTGTTTTATTTTTTTTGTGTTTTTTTGAAGAGAGAGAACAAAGTCTTTTGTTTTTGGGCCAGAAACCCTAACAACAGAAAGGGCGCTGGAGCCAAACGGGGTTGAGCAGGCAACAACCGTGTCCACGCCTACTTCTCGTTGTTTATAATTTTTTGTTGAACAAGCTGTATTACATTAAAACAAAAATAATAAAGGTTTAAACCAGACGGAAACCCATAAAAAAGAAAAAACATCATACCAGGAAACATATATTTCATCATTTTTTGTGTTGCTTCTTGTGCCGGGTCTCCTGAAGCCTGTCCGGCTGAAGCGCTTTGCATGGTGTAATACATTGATATAGACATTAAAAAAGGAAGAACATTTATAGGAACAGAACCAACCATAAAAAGGGTGTCAGGGGAAGCAAGGTCGGTAATCCAGAGGAAAAAAGACTCTCCCCTAAATTCAATTGTATTTCTAAAAACCATAAAAACAGCTATAAGAACAGGAAATTGAATAAGCATTGGAAGACATCCGGCAAGAGGATTTACTCCGCTCTCCTGAAAAAGAGCAGCCATTTTTTGTTGTTGCAGAGCCGGGTCGTGTTTGTACTTTGTTTTTATTTTGTTTAGCTCCGGCTGAATTTCTTGCATCTTTTTTGAAGACCTTAACTGTTTTGCCATAAGAGGGTAGGTTGCTGCCTTAATAAGGACAGCAAACAAAATAACAACAACACCATAGTTAGGAACTATCCCATACAAGAAAACCATTGTTGCATAAACCAGCCAAGAAATAGAAGAAAGCCATTGCCAACCTAAAATTTTGTCTTCTAGCCCAACCCCGAGAGAAGAAACCTGTTCATACTCAAGCGGCCCAAAAAAGAGAGTTGTTTTTCTAAGGTTTATCTCCTGTTTTGTAGATATGCCAACCTCCGGCCTTTCAGAAGAACCCCCCTTTGTTATTTCAACCTCATCAGTTCTTTGTGGAACAAAGAAAACGCCAAAATATTTTGTTCTATATCCAACAAAATCAGTGTTTCCAGAATATTGTTTAGAGCCAAGAGATATTTCAGAGGCCCCGCCACCAAAAAGACTTGCAGACCCAACCCTATAAGATTGAATGCTTCCGTTTTGACTAACAAGCCCCTCCAAAAACAAGGACTCTTGTTTGCTGTTTTCTGTTAGGCGAACACCCCCCGCCCACTGCAGTTTAAACTTGTTATCAAGAATAATTGTCTCGAGATCTTCTATATCAACGTCGACATCAATAGAGTAGCTGTTGTTTTTAAATGTAAGGCTTTTTTTGGCTAGGGCTCCGCCAACTTCTATATAAAAAGAAAGTTTTTGAAAGTCGTCGTCCTGAACAAGTGAAACCTTTTTTGGTAAAGAGCTAGCAAAGCTCCAAAAGTCTTCTAAAAAAATTTCTTCCCCAGAGTCGTTAATAAAAGAAACCAAAAGATTGTTTTGGTTTATTGTGTCTATAAGCTGAATTTTGTCTTCACCGTCTTTTAGGTGATCTCTTACAACAAAAGAGGAAATAGAGCCCCCATTTTTATTGCTAATAACAGCAGAATAAAGAGAGGTTTCTATTTCAAAAAAAGTTTCTTCGAGCTCACTGCTAACAGCAGCCTCTCTGTTGATATTTTCAGGTAAAACTTTTTTTAAAGGCTTTTTTTGTAAAGGTGAGTTGGTTTTGGTTGGTAAGACCTCTTCTTGGGGTGGTGTGTTTTTTTCTTCTGGGAAAACAATGTCTAAATATGTTGGCCAAAAAAGCAAAACAAGACCAATTAAAACAAAACCAATAAGGGTGTTACGACTCATTTTATAGTAAAATTAAGAAACAGTAAGCTTTTTACGGCCCTTTTTTCTTCTTGAAGACAAAACTCTTTTACCTGCTACAGACGCATTTCTCTTCATAAAACCGTGCTTGTTTTTTCTCTTTCTGTTGCTTGGCTGATATGTTCTTTTCATAGTTCTTCCTCGCCGAAATATAGGATATATAATCCATTTTGTGAAACAATAAAACACGAAAAATTGAAAACAAAGCCTTGCTGAAAGAAAAAAACAATATTACACTAATATAGTGTAATGCAGAACTTATGTTGATAACTTGTGGATAACTATGGACTATAAAAAAATATGGAAAAAAGCGAACAGGGAACTAAAAGCCTCCTTGCCCGAGCACGCATACAAGGCCTGGATAGAAACCCTTGTTCCTATTGGTCTTACAAATGGTGTGTTTATTCTTGAGGCCCCAAACCGCTTTGCCCACGAATGGATCAACAATAACTACTATGATTTTCTTTTTGAGGCAATTAAAGAGCATGCTCCAGGGGTAGAGCTCAAAATATCAATAGCCTCACCATCAACACAAAGTGTTTTATCAGAAGAATTAAATAAAAAAGAGCCAACAAAACAAAGCAATGCCGGGAAAAGGCACAACATAAACCCAAACAACGTTTTTAGCACCTTTATTGAAGGACCACACAACGAGTTTGCTAAAAAGGCGGCCACCCAAGTTTCACAAAGCCCTGGAGACGGAGCCTTTAACCCTCTAATTATATATGGCGGAGTTGGCCTTGGAAAAACACATCTTTTACATGCAATTGCAAACGCCCTTATAGACGGGAAAAAACCAATGAACGTTGTTTTGGCGTCTTCTGAAAAATTTACCAACGACTTTATAGCAAGCATACAAGAAAACAAGTCTCTGGACTTTTCAAAGGTCTATAGAAAAGCAGATGTTCTTCTTATTGACGATATTCAGTTTTTTCAAGGAAAAGAACAAACACAAGAACAGTTTTTTCACACATTTAATGATCTTTTAAATTCGGGAAAACAGGTTGTTATGACGGCAGACAGATACCCGGGAGAAATGGTGGGCTTGCAAGACAGGCTTTTGTCTAGGTTTGAATCTGGTTTGCATGCAGACATTCAACCCCCAAACTTTGAAACTCGAGTTGCCATTCTTGCCGCAAAAGCAAAAGAAAACAAAGTAAAAATTGAATCAAGGTTTTTAGAAACAATTGCCTCATACGTTAAAACAAACATCAGAGACCTTGAAAGCTGCGTTACAAAGCTTTTAGCCCACGCAACCTTTTCTGAAAAGGGGATTACTCAAGACCTTGTAGAGTCTGTAATTAGAGAAAGGCTTGGAGACCAGGCATATGGACAGACAACAATACAGGACATTATAAACAGGGTCTGTACAGTTTTTTCTGTTACAGAAGAAGAAATTGTTGGAAAGTCTAGAAGAAAAAACATAGCAGAAGCAAGACAGGTTGTTGCTTACTTATCCAGAAAGATACTAGATATGCCGCTTAACTCAATTGGGCTTCACCTCGGGGGAAGAGACCATACAACAATTATGCATGCTGAGAAAAAAGTGGAAGAGCTTCTAAAAAAAGACGAAAGATTTAAAAGACGTGTTGACATTATACATAATGAGTTAAATTTGAGCTAATATGGCAAAAGGAACATTAAACAAGGTTTTGTTAATAGGTAGGCTTGGCCAAGACCCTGAAATAAGACACAGCCAGGACGGAAACGCTATAGCGTCTTTTAGCATAGCTACAAATGAAAGCTGGAGAGACAAAGAAGGAAACCAACAAGAAAAAACTCACTGGCACAACTGTGTTGCATTTGGACCAACCGCTGAAAAATATATCCAACCCTACGTAACAAAGGGCACGCTTGTTTGCGTTGAAGGGACCTTGCAAACAAGAAGCTGGGAAGACAAAGAGGGCAACACAAGATATACAACAGAGGTTGTTGCAAACCGCTTTGGCGGAGTTCAAATTCTCGGCCCCTCTGGTGGAGACAGCTCAGGAAACGAACCAATAAACCAAGAGACTTCTGTTTCAGAAGAAGACACAAGCCAAGCCCAAGAAGACGACCTTCCTTTTTAGTTAAAGTGACGTTTTCGGGCCCAAGAAACAAAATAATTAGAAGTGTTTTAGGCTGGACATCTGTCTTTGTTTGTTTTTTTATAACAAAAACAACCACAAAAGGAAAAGAAAATATCCCAAAAAAAGGACCATATATACTGGCACCAAACCACTTTAGCCTTTTAGACCCCTTTGTTTTGCACTCAAAACACAACAAGCTAACAACATATCTTATGGCAGAAGACCTAGACGATCTTGGCTGGAAAGAACTATGGATTCCGTGGCTTTATGGGGTGCTGTTGGTAAATCGAAAAACCCTTAGACCCTCAACTATAAAAGCCACACAAAAACAAATCAAAAAGAAAGAACCCATTTGTATTTTTCCAGAGGGAACCAGCGTTGGAAGAGGGCTAAAACCTCTTAAAGATGGGGCGTCCTATTTTGCTGTAAAAAACAAAATACCAATTATTCCTGTGGCTCTTTCTGGAACAGAAACAATTGCTAAAAAATTAAAAAAGCTACAAAGGGCAAAAATAAAAATACAGTTTGGTGCTCCAATTTTAGCAAAAGAAGGAGAGGGCGTGTCAACAACAACTGAAAACATAAACAGAGCCCTTAGGAAAATGCTCCCAAAAAAATACCTTTAATTTCCAAAGCGAATAACAAGAAAAACACCGAGAAGGGTAATGCTCCCCCCCAAAACCACAGCAGAGGTAATAGGCTCTTGAAATAAAAAGAAGGCCCCAACAGAAGACACAACCGGTTCTCCGAGAGGAACCGCCGCCACCGTAGTGGTGGAAAGACTTTTAATTAAATAATAAAATATATTGTGCCCCACAACGGTCGGAACAAGAGCTAAAAAGACAAACCAACGAAACTCTTCCCAAGAAAAAGAAAAAACAGAAACCTCAGCTATAAAAGAAATAAAAAGAATAGCAAAAGAGGCATAAAAAAACAACCACCGAGTATAATCAAAAAGAGAAAAGTTTTTTCGCACCTCTTTTCCAACAATTAAAACAAACGCCATTGCCAAAGAACAAAAAATAGCGCATATGTTTCCAAGCAAACTGCTCTCGCTTTGAGAGCTTTGGTTTATTAAGACGCCCGCCCCTAAAAAAGCCAAAAACAGCCCAAATAAAACAAAGCCAGAAACCCCCTTTTTTTTGTACAAAAGAGCGTAAAGACAGGTAAAGATGGGGGCAGTTGTTCCAAGGAGAGTGGCTTCCGCAACGGAGGTTAGCTCTACTGCTTTAAAAAAAAGAACAAAATGAACACCAAGAAACCATCCAGCAAGCTCCATTTTTTTATTGGGAACAAAAAGAGGAATTGTTTTGTAAGAAAGAAGAAAAACAAAAATGCTTGCCAAAAACATTCTCCAAAAAGCAAACGTAATGACATTGGTGCCTGGAAACATCTTAATTACCCAAGCAGAAGAGCTAACAGCAAGCAAAGCAATGCCCAAAAGAAAAAACTTATTATTTAACACGAAAGAACAACCTTGTCATGGCTAAATTTAATACGATGAAACAAACGATAAAAACAATGATAATAATTTTTTGTTTCTTTTTTCCTCTTCTTGCACAAGGAGGGGAAAACTATAAAGCCTTTAATAGGCTTATTAAACAAACAGACATAGAAAGCTTTTATACGGTCAATGAACTTAGAATGCTTTTTGAAGATCCCCTGCTTCAGGAGTCTGAAGAGGTTCTTGAGCGCTTTAAAAGAAAACCAGAAAAAAATAAAACGTATAAAGAATACAAAAATATTTTTTTACAAGAAAAAAGAATAAAAAAGGGCTTAGACTTTTATGGGGAACACAAAAACACCCTTAAAAAGATTATGAAAGATTTTCAAATAGACCCACTGATCATTGTTGCAATTATTGGCATTGAAACCAACTATGGAACAAGGTTTGCAGAACACTCAGTTTTTGTTTCTCTTTATACGCAGGCCTCTAAAATTCCACAAAGAAGGACGTGGGCAACAAAAGAGATGTTTGAGCTCCTTGTTTATTGTAAAGAAGAAGGAATAGACCCCTTTAGCGTTGAGGGCTCTTATGCGGGAGCCTTTGGCTTTGGACAGTTTATTCCGTCGAGCTTTAACAAGCTTTCAATTGACTATAATCAAAACGGAAAAAAAGAACCATACGGATGGGAAGACGTCCTTGGAAGCGTGGCCCACTACTTGGTAGAAAACGGCTATCCCCCAAACGACTATAACTTTTCTTTTAGGTCAAAAGCTTGGCACGCAATTAGAACCTATAACAGGTCCGACCACTACGCCAACACGGTTATTGAGTTTAGAAATGAGCTTGCTAAACAACTTTTTTTATCAACCTAACAAGCCTTTCTACAAAAGGAGTGTATGGAGGAATCATAAGCTTAAACGGAGACAAAGAAGTGCTTTTTAAAACAGCCTTGTGGTGTGAAAACTCATCAAAGCCAAATTTTCCGTGATAGCTCCCAACCCCGCTATTGTTAATTCCTCCAAAAGGAATATGAGGATTTGCATGGTTGATAACACAATCATTTACAAGAAAGCTTCCGCTGAAAGTTTCGCTTGAAAGTTTGTTTTGGTTTTTTCTGCTAGAGCTAAACAGGTATAGCGCAAGGGGGCGATGTCTTTCATTTATAAAGCCAATAGCATCGTCAAGCTTTTCATATGGAACAATCGGCAACAGGGGCCCAAAAATTTCCTCTTTCATTACTTCGCTCTCCAAAGAAACGTTACACAAAACAGTTGGCTCTATAAACCTGCTGTCCCTGTCTGTGTTTCCCCCAAAAACAATTTTTGCCCCACCTGCAACAGCAGAATCTAAATAGCTTTTAACGCGATCAAAGTGTACATGGTTTATAATTTGACAATAGTCTTCCCTTGTTTTTATACCTTCTTTTTCAAAAAAACGACTAAAGTTTTCTTGTAAGCCAGCAACTAGTTGATCTTGTTTGCTTTTGTGGCACAAAATATAGTCGGGAGCAGTGCATGTTTGTCCAGCATTTGTGAACTTGTAAAAGGCGAGCTTCCATGCCGCATCAGATATGTTTGCCGTTTCATCAACAACAACAGGAGACTTTCCGCCGAGCTCAAGCGTGACCCCGGCAAGGTGTTTAGCCGCGGCTCCCATAACAGCCTTTCCAATTTTTGGGCTGCCAGTAAAAAAAATGTGGTTAAACGGTTTTTTAAGAAGTTCAATTGCAGGCTCATGGTCTCCCAAAACCACAGCAACCTCGTTTTCAGGAAAAACTTTTTCAACGAGCCTTTTAATAAACCTGCCAGAGGCTGGCGTAAACTCAGAAGGCTTAATAATCGCAGTGTTCCCAGCAGCAACAGCAGCAATCAGGGGGTTTAAAACCAACATAATAGGATAATTCCACGGCGAAATAATTAACACAGTTCCTTTTGGTTGGGGCTTAATCCAGTTTTTTGTAAAGCTAACAGCAAGGGTGGCACCAACACGCTTTGTTTTCATCCACTTTCTTAGATTTTTTATTGCAAAAGATGCCTCTGTTTTTACCCCAACGATTTCTGTAATAGTTGCCTCTGCCGTGCTTTTCTTCATGTCTTTGTATAGGGCTGAAAGAGCTTCGTTTTCCATCTCTATAAACGTCTTTAAGAGAATTTTTAGCTTCTTTTTTCTTTCCCTGTGGGTTGTGTTGGCAACAGAGACTCTGTTTTTTGTTTGCTTTCTAAAAATGCTATCGAGGTTTTGTTTTTCTTCATGCATAATCAAAAATATAGGAAATTTTACAGAACGATGTTAGAAGTATTAAAGCTCAACTTCTTTTATGGCAACGAGGTATTGCCCTTCTAGCCCTTTTTCTCTTTTTTCTTTAAAGCTTTTCATTTCCCCAGAAGAGGCAAACTTAATAAAAGCTTTAATAGAGGGGTACTTTACAAGAGCAACAGCATGATAAGAAACAGTGTCTCCTATAACAGTTGTTACAACCTCGCCAAAAAACAAAAACTCTATTCCAAAACCAGAAGAAACCCCGCTCACCTTATCGGCATATTCGCCATAAGCTTCTTTGTTTTTAAACCGCAAGAGGTTTAACATCACCACAGGGTCTCCGGAGGACGCTTTTTGTAGTAGGGCCGCTCGCTGAAGAGCGGTGGGGTAAAGAGCCAGCCCTTTTTTGTTTTTTTTAGAAAAATTAAACATTAAAAACGCCCCGCTCTCTTATGACAACCGTTCCAGGGTTTGTGTTCCATTTTTCATCCACATCAAACCCATGTTTTTTACAAAGGGCCCGAACAATGGACTTCATTTTTTCGCTGTTCCCAGTTATGATTTCTATGGGAGAGCCGCCCTTGTTGTGACACAATATTAGTAGGTTTGGAAGCTTGTTTTTTACCTCGTCGTGTGTCCACCCGTGTAGATCTATTTCAGTGGAAGCCACGCTATTTTGTACAAACAGCTGTTGGCCCCCCAAGGGTTCCAAAGGCCTTTACGCTTATATTTGTAAAGCTTGGATTGTTTCCAACGCCAGCAAAAAGCTCCCCACCACAATAGTCGTCAAGCGCCTGCTTGCTTTCAAAAAGGTAAACACCGCCATAAACATTGTTTTCTTGGTCGGCTAACCATGTTTTTGATTTTAGGCCAGAAACCTCAGCAAAAGCTGGAGCAAGCTCATCAGCAATTTTTAAGTAGTCTTCGTGAGGAAGCCCATCAAGGCTAAAATTAATAATTAATACGTGCATCATTTTCTCCTTTTTTTTCTTTATTTATCATTTCCCATCTAACCAACTCTACAGGAATATTTCCTGCGCTGTTAAATTCTTTAAAAAAGTCTTTCATAATAAAGGGCTCGCCAGCAGCCTCTTTTTGTTCAGCATATTCTGCCAAAAGCTTTTCAACAATGTTTTTACCGGTTATGTAGCAGGTTCCATACCCGGGCTGCCTTAAATAAAGGTGTTGTTCAAACCTTAAAAGATGCGGCTCTGTTTCCATCCACCCCCTCGGCGTCCACCTTACATGAACCCTTCCAGCCTCCTCCATCGTCATCATATTTGCGTGTGCATAAAGAGAGCCAAGCCCTCTTGCCGCCCTTTGTGCAAGCATAATCCAAACTATTTCTTTTGATCTTGGGCTATCTTCGTATAGTCCGGCGTGCATAAAAATTTCTTCAACACCAGTTGCTATTCCCTCGCTTTTTGAATCAAAAATATTATATAAAAGAGGCCCCCTTCTTATTGGGCTCTTGTGGGGGTTGTCCCTTATTTCTGCTAAATCAAACCAGTGATAAAAGTGTGAATAGAGGGGAACGGGGTCATAGTGCATACCAATTAGAAAAAAGTTTCTATTCTCTTCTCTAACAAAACTTCCCATGTGTTCCCTTAGTGCGGGCTCCATGTTTTTTTTGATAGGCATAATTTCTTTTTCTTCCAAAAAAGACATTAGTCTTTTAACACCCTCTTCTGCCATTTTATCAAACTCTTCTGAAGAGCTCGCCGCAACCATAGGTGGAAGAGAACGGTTTTTTTGTTCTTCTAAAACAAGAGAGGCCCACGCTCGCGCCAACTCTTTTTCAAGAAGCGCAACCTCCTCTTCCCAGGTAAAAGGAAGCAGATGAACGTTTTGTTGGTACCATGTATAATTTTCTTTTCCAACGCCAGAGGGGCCGGTTTTCTTTGGCGCCTCTTTTTTTAGCCACGCAACAAAAAAAGATGTTTCTTGTTTTGCTTTTTCAATAGCCGCAACCAAAGCAGGCGTCTTGTTGTTTATTTTTTTCTGCAGCCCAACCAAAACCTTTTCTTGTTTTTCAAGGTTTTTAATTCCCGCAACCCACAGGTCTTTTGCATTTCCAGTTAAATTCTTTCTTGCCTGTTTTAAAAGGGGCGGAATTACCAACAACTCTTTTGTTAACCTCTCTTTTTCTTGTTTTGTAAGAGGAAAGCTGTATGTCCAAAGCTCCAGCACAGCGTGGTTTGTTGGTCCTTCGTGAGCAGGAACATCGCTTTGATATGTCCATATGGTTTGGTAAAAAGCAGGGTCTCTTTGCCAGGGCCTTAAAACCCTATAGTTAAAATCATAACCGTTCATTTCTGCTAAAACAACCTCAAAGTCTATTTTTTGAGCCTTCTCCCAGCCCGAAACATCAATTTTTTTTAGGCGAGCCCTAAGCTTTTTAAACTCTACGTGTCTTTTGTTAAAGCTGTTTTTTGTGTAGTTTGGTGCTCCGTTTAAAAGGGGAGGGTTTTCAAACTCTCTCCACTCATAAAAAAGATCCACAAGAGAGCTGTAGTCCTTTGAAGAGCTTTTTGTTTGTGCTTCTAGCGAAGCTGTCCCAATAAAAAAAAATAAAAACAAACAAAAAAGAGACCTACTCAAAAACAACCCCAACATTTTTCAACCTTTTTATTAGAACAGACCCTATCCCCGAAGAAGAGGTTAAAACCCCTCCCCAACTTTCGCCGCCAGGCAAAAGACTGTGGTCCCCCAAAAGAGAAATGGCGCTCTCACAAACAAGTTTTGATGTTACCTTGTATCCCGGGTCTCCGCTTGCATGCATTTTATAGATTTTCTGGCTCCCGTCCTCTCCGTTTACAACAAATTTGCACTTAAAAAATCCCCCATCCATAACAGCTTGGCTTGGTCCTTGGCCAGGCTTTTTTAAAAAAGGTCTAACAAGCTTGCTAAGCGGCGTTAAAATAATAACCCCCAACACGCCAAGGAAAAAAGTGGTTTTTCTAGCAGCAGATTTTGACGAATAGTATGCATGTTCTTTATATACAAAGTCTTTACCGTAACCCTCTCCAAGCTCTTCTAAAAGAGCCGCACCACGCCTGACAACACGAGTGTTTGCCATTGCCATAATAAAGGGTCCAACCCAAGCATCAATAACCTTGTTATAGTGGACAGAAACCTTGTCGCTTGTTTGTTCTTTTTGTTTGTTTGAAATAGACCCCTTTGGGTTTAAGGCAAACTTTCCAAAGGAAGACCTGTCTGCACCAGAGCTTTTTGCTGAAAACATAGTTTCAATTGTTCCTCCGCTAGCCTCTCCCTTCCAGGTGTGGAAAGAGTGAATGTTTTTGATTTTTTTTCCGAAAGCTTTGGCAGCAAAAAAACAACCAAGATCTGAAGGAACAGAATCATATCCGCAAGACGGAACGATTCTAACCCCTTTTTTCTTTGCTTCTTCGTGGTGTTTTTCGATCATCTTTTTTACCCAAAAATTCTCACCCGTAATATCAACGTAGTGTGTTGAGTTTTTTACACATGAAGCAACAAGCTTTGATCCATATCTGTGGAAAGGGCCAGCAGTTGTTAAAACAACTTTTGTTTGTTTTGTTATTTCGTTTAGCGCCGAAAGATCGTTGCCGTCAGCAATAAAGATTTTACAATTAATACCAAGGTTTTTTGATAGGTCTTCAAGTTTTTTTTGGTTTCTTCCCGCAATCCCCCAAACCAAATCAGAATAGTTTTCTTTTAGATACTTTACACACAGGGCCCCCGTAAACCCGGTTGCCCCATAAACTATAATATCAAAATTTTTTTTCATAATACCGCCTGCGCAGCTGCTAGCCTTGCAACAGGAACCCTAAAAGGGGAGCAGCTTACATAATGTAAACCAATCTCGTTACAAAAATTAATACTTTTTGGGTCTCCGCCATGTTCTCCACAAACGCCCAAAGAAAGAGTCGGATTGTTTTTCTTTCCACTTTTTATAGCGATATCCATAAGGGCCCCAACGCCTTTCTCATCAATGCTTTCAAACGGATCAAAGGTCAAAATGCCTTTTTCAAGATATCCCGGGAAAAAACTCCCAACGTCGTCTCGGCTAAAACCAAAAGTTGTTTGTGTTAAGTCATTTGTTCCAAAGCTAAAAAAGTCAGCGTTTTTGGCAATTATGCCTGCGCTAAAACAGGCCTTAGGAATTTCAATCATGGTTCCAATCTTGTATGAGAGCTTTTGTTTGTGTTTTTTAGAAAGCTTTTCATATGTATTAATAATTATGTTTTTTTGGTGTAAAAACTCTTCCAGGCTTCCAACGAGAGGAACCATAATTTCCACCCTTGGGTTCTTTTTTTCTTTTTTAAGCTCTAGGGCAGCGCCCAGAATGGCTTCTACCTGCATCTCCGTAATTTCTGGATAGGAAATCCCAAGCCGACACCCTCGACGCCCTAACATTGGGTTTACTTCTTGTAGCTGATCGATTCTTCTTATTATTTCTTTTTTAGTTTCTTTTAAGGTTTTTGCAAGAGAGCCTACCTCTTTTTCTCCGATATCCAAAAACTCATGAAAAGGAGGGTCTAAAAGGCGAACGGTAACAGGAAGACTGTCCATTGTGTTTAAGATTTTATAAAAATCTTTTCTTTGATATGGCAACAGGCCTCTTAAGTGTTTTAGGCGAGCCTCTCTTTTGCCAGCCAAAATCATTTTTCTAAACTGAAGAATTCGTTTTTCATTAAAAAACATATGCTCTGTTCTACAAAGCCCAACCCCCTGCGCCCCAAACTGCAAGGCCTGAACACAGTCTTCGGGGGTGTCCGCGTTTGTTCTAACATGAAGCTTTCTATATCTGTCTGCCCAGCTCAACAAAAGACGCAGTGGCTCAAAGTCTTTAATGGGTTGCTGAAAAAGCTCTAGTTTTTTTTCAAAGATAGACCCGTCTGCGCCATTAAGAGTTACCCACTCTCCCTCTTTTATTCTTTTTTTTCCAAAAAAAGCAGACTTGTTGTTTTCTGCAATTTTAAGGCCATAAAAACCAACTACGCAGCTTTTCCCCCAACCCCTTGCAACAAGTGCTGCATGGCTTGTGAGACCGCCCCTTTCTGTCAGAATGCCCGAAGCGTAGCGCATTCCGTGAATATCTTCCGGAGAAGTTTCTCTTCTTACTAAAATAACATCCTTGCCTTTTTTCCCAAGCTCTTCCGCTTTTTCAGCACAAAAAACAACCTGTCCTGCTGCCGCCCCCGGCCCAGCTGGCAAGCCCTTTCCAAGCAAAACAGCTTTTTTTAGGTCTTCTTCTACAATGTTTTTTAAAATGCTTTCGTATACCTGGCTTGGCTCAATTCGTCTAATTGCTTCGTCTTTTTTTATAAGCCTTTCAGCTACCATGTCTGTTGCTATTTTAATGGCTGCCGCCCCACTGCGTTTTCCTGTTCGGGTTTGTAGCATCCAAAGCTTATCGTTCTCGATTGTAAATTCAATATCTTGCATCTCTTTAAAATGTTTCTCAAGCTTTTTTCTTATTTTTTCTAGATCTTTGTAGGCTTTTGGCATTTCTTTTTGAAGGGACCCTTTTTGAGGGCCGGATATTTTTTGAGGAGTTCTAATTCCAGCCACAACATCTTCCCCTTGTGCGTTTGGGAGCCACTCCCCAAAAAAACTGTTTTCTCCGCTTGACGGGTTTCTTGTAAATGCTACCCCAGTTCCACAGTCCTTTCCAAGGTTTCCAAAAACCATAGCCTGCACATTTACTGCTGTCCCAGCCTTATTAGAAATTTTTTCAAAAGCCCGATACTCTTTTGCTCTTTTCCCATTCCAGCTTAAAAAAACAGCCTCAATTGCGCCGCTTAACTGCTTGTTGTGGTCGTCTGGGAAAGGAACCCCAAAATTTTTTTCTATTAAAGATAAATATTTTTTAATAAGACCCTTCCACTCTTTTGCCGAAACTTCAGAATCGCTCGAATATTTATTCTTTTTTTTCATTGTTTCAAGCATGTGCTCCATCTTTTCTCTTATCCCGGGAGAACCCCCAAGGCCCAAGCCTTTTTCCATTACCACATCAGCATACATCATAATTAATCGTCTATATGAATCATAAACAAAGCGCTCACTGTTTGAAGACCGAACAAGAGCTTTGACAGTTTTTGATGTTAGGCCAACGTTTAGCACGGTTTCCATCATTCCAGGCATTGAAAATTTTGCGCCAGATCGCACAGAAAGAAGCAAAGGGTTTTCTCCCCCAAAAGACTTGTTTGTTATTTTTTCAAGAGATTGAATGTTTTTTTGAATGTCTTTTTTTAGGTTTGTTCCAAGAGATTTTTTTCTTAAAAATTCCCCACAAACCTCTGTTAGTTTTTTGTTCAGAGAAAAAGTAAATCTTTTTCTTAACAGCCATAATTTTTACATTATTCGATTAATAGAATTTACAAATTTCTACACATCGAGGAGAGAATATGAAAAAAATATTTTTGTTTTTGTTTGCATTGGTGCTTTTTTCTTGTGCAGGAGAAATTTATCAAGAAGAAATCACCATAAAAGAAGGGCTTGCCTACAAGAAAGATTCTAACAGTCTTTATTCTGGAACAGTCCTTGACAGGTATGGCGAGCCGCTCGGTTCTTACAAAAAAGGACTAAAAGACGGCGAATGGATTGAGATTGATCTTGCGCAGGGGACACAGCGCACTGCAAACTATATTAAGGGGACACCAGACGGCGAACAGATTACATATGTTTTTCCTGGGGCGAGAGAAAAAAGCAAAAGGCTAGAATATATTAACTATGAAAACGGAAACCCGGTTGGCATTTGGACCCAGTGGGGAAGAGACAGCGAAAACCGAATAAGAAAATCAGGAGAAATCACCTTTGAAGAAGGTTCGGGTCGATGGAGAGAGTGGGACCTAAACACCCGCGCAGTAACAAGAGCTGGCGACTATGAAAACTGGAAAAGAGTTGGTACATGGAAAAGTTGGGACGCCAATGAAGTTCTTGTTAGTGAGGGCGAATATGTGGACGGAAAAAAAGAAGGAAAATGGACATGGTTTGAAAAAGGCGAAGACAAGGGCTGGCAAGAAAACTATGTAGGCGGAGTTTTGAATGGAGCTTTCCACAACCTATCAATTTATGCAAACAACAGAGGCAAAGGGGCGTATGATAACGGAGTAAGAACCGGCGACTGGGAAGAGTATTATAATGAGAAAGAAGATGGGTCTTTGGAACGAAAACAAAGCGGAGCATATGTTTTTGGAAAAAAAGAAGGCATGTGGTCACACTATAAAAAAAACGGAAGAAGAACAGCCGAAGGAACATATAAAAACAACATAAAAGAAGGAAGCTGGACAGAAGGCCCAGACATTGATTTTGCATCGCGCTTTTATGGCACAGGACAGTATCTTAACAACAAAAAAAGCGGAGAATGGAACTATGTTGCGCCGAGAAAAAACCCAACAGTAAAAGGGTTTTTTACGGAGGGTGAACCTTCAGGGTCTTGGGATGTGCAATATAATAAGAAAAAGTATACAGGCACATTTGAAGACCTAAAAAAACAAATTCCAAAACTGAACGAATATAAGTTTTAATAAAAAGGGGAAACAGGGCTGATGAAAAAACCTTTGATAGGGATTACCCCCTATCACATAGAAAGAAAAGGCTCTTTTTGGAACGCAACCAAAGAAGAGTATTATTTGTCTGTGTGGGAGTCTGGCGGGTGTCCGGTAACACTAAACCACCCACCAAACAAAGAAGAAATCCCAAACATTGTTAACCAAATAGACGCCTTTTTAATGGTTGGGGGCCCGGATGTTCCAGCAAGCGTTTATGGCGCTGAAAACCCAAACCTGATTGACCAAGATCAAATGTCAAAAGAAAGAGAGTCTTTTGATAGGCTTGTTTTTTTAGAAACAATAAAACAAAACAAAAAAATTTTAGCAATATGCCTAGGAATGCAACATGTAAACATTGTTTTGGGAGGCACGCTAACAGAGGACATCCCAACCCTTGTTCCTGATGCAATAGACCATGGAAAGTTTAACGGAAAACACAGCCTGCACACTGCCCAAATTTTTAAAGAAAGCCTACTGTTTGATGTTCTTCAGTCAGACACAATTCGGGTTGCAAGCACACATCATCAGTGTATTAAAAAGCTTGGAGAAAGCGTAAAGGTTACAGCGCGCTCCGATGACAAAGTTGTTGAGGCCATAGAAATTGAAAACAAAAACAATTTTATTGGGGTTCAGTGGCACCCCGAACTGTTAAAAGAAAGCAAAGAATCTAAAAAACTTTTTTCTTGGCTTCAAAGCTAAAGACTGTAGCCACTTCTTCGATCGTCTCCAAAAGAAGACTCAACTCCCACAACATTAACTCCACCAAAATACATATTTTTTTCTTTCCAGCTAACAACTTCCTTGTTTTTAAAACCAGAGACAGCGCCCCACCCCTTAAGCGGCTCGTGGTGTAGCACCCCGTTTTCAATATGTAAACGAGGGGAGCTAACAGCTTCCTCAATTGAGGATTCGTTGTTAATAAGGTTTGCAAGCGTACATATAATTGCAGAAACAATTCTGCTGCTTCCTGCGGAACCAAGGGCCAAAACAGGCTCCTTGTTTTTAAAAACAAGGGTTGGTGCAATATTGCTCGGGATTCTTTGTTTTTTAGGCCAAGCATGAAAACCATGAGGGTTTAAATGTTCTTCTCCCAGCATGTTGTTTGGCATCACTCCCGTGTTTCCAATTAACCTTCCTGCGCCCACGCCATTTGTTGTTGTAATTGATGCAACATTTTTGTTTTTATCTATAATGCTTAGGTGTGTTGTAGACCCAACAGAGCTAGACCTGGCCTCCCCAAAAGGCTGTGCCAACATTAAGGCCTTTTCAATTTCTTTTGGCCCCACAGCCCCCTCTTTTGAAAGAGAGCTTAGCGCGTTAAGAATCATTGTTCCGCCCGTTGAGGGGGGCGGGTTTGTAAAAATTTTATACCCCTTGTGTTCTTGAACAAGCGGGACCCTTTCTTTAACCGAGTAGCCCACAAGATCTCTAAGACCAATAATTCCCCCATCAGAAAACGCTTCAAAAAACAAAGAACAAACATCGTTTATATAAAAGCTTTCAGGGTCTTCGTGTAAAAAATTTTCTAAAAAGCTGCCCATTTCAGGGTTGTAAAACGAATCACCATATTTTAAAAGAGAGCCTTCTTTTAAAAAAAGATTTTTTATTTTTTCTGAACCAGATATTACGGGAGCCAACACCTGCGTTAAATACTCTTGGTTTTTAGAAACCTTAGCCCCCTTTTTTGCAAGAAAAACAGCCTGTTCAACCAGCACAGAGAAAGGTAGGCTCCCAAGCTTTTTGTGCACATGAATTAGTCCAGGCAAAACACCGGGGACCCCAACAGAGCCCATTCCAATATGAAAGCTTTGTTTTGTGTTTCCAAAATCAGCAACAATTTTTTGGAAATCTCCAACTTCTCTTCCTTTTGTTTTTGGGCTTTCAACAAAAAAATCAAACAAGACAGGCGCTTGGTTTTTTTTGCAAGCAAGAAGGGCCCCGCCACCAGCAGGGCTTGTACTCCCATGTTTTTGTCTTTCTCTTTATAAAAATAGGTTATAAAATAAGTATTAACACCAACAAATTTATGTCCATATTTCGAATATTAACATCTTCAATTGGAAAGAAGGTTTTAATGGCTATAACAGGCCTTCTTCTTTCTTTTTTTATGGTATTTCATCTTTTTGGAAACCTTTTTTTGTTTGTTAGCGAACAACATTTTAACTCTTATGTTGAAAAACTAAACTATTTTAAGCCCCTTGTAAGGATTGCAGAGTTTTTTCTGCTACTTTTTGTTTTTAGCCATGCGTATACCGGAATTTCTTTGTGGTGGAGCAACAGAAAGGCAAAACAAAAAAGCGGATCATACAGCAAAACAAACACCTCTCAAGCCGCCCGCACGGCTTCAATCACAGGAAGTTTTATTTTTATTTTTTTAATAACTCACTGGGCAACTTTTTGGTATAAGTTTAATTTTGAACACCCCGAATCATACTATCAGGTTGTTTTGGGAAATGAAGTTGGTTTTGGTAATCCGTTTTTTTCTGTTTTTTACATTGTTGCTATTGCTCTTTTAGGGTACCACCTAAAACACGGCTTTCTTTCTGCGGGACAAACCCTCGGGATCAAAGGAACAAAATACGAAAAGATTTATGTTAGTGTTTCCTCTCTTTTTTGGCTTTGGATTCCTCTTGGGTTTATATCAATCCCACTATGGTTTGGTTTTATTAAACAGGTGGTGTCTCCATGAATGACCTTAATTTAAATTCGAAAACTCCAACAGGGGACCTCCACACTGCGTGGACAAGACATAAAGATTTTTTAGAAAAACTTTCTAAAGAAGAAGCAAACAAATACAAAATTATTATAATTGGGACTGGTCTGGCGGGAGCTTCGGCAGCTGCTACGCTTGCTGAAAAAGGCTTTAATGTCGATGCTTTTTCATACCACGAATCTCCAAGAAGAGCACACAGCATTGCTGCACAAGGGGGAATAAACGCAGCAAAAAACTATAAACACGATGGCGACAGCACAATGCGTCTTTTTTATGACACAATCAAAGGAGGGGACTTTCGATCAAGAGAAGAAAATGTTTACAGGTTGGCCGAAACAAGTGTAAACATTATTGATCAATGTGTTGCACAAGGGGTTCCTTTTGCCAGAGAATATGGCGGGCTTTTGGACAACAGGTCTTTTGGCGGAGTTCAAGTATCAAGAACCTTTTATGCAAGGGGACAAACAGGGCAACAACTTCTTTTGGGCGCCTATTCTGCTCTTAGCAGGCAGCTAAAAACAGAAAAGGTGCGGTTTTTTCCAAGACACGACATGTTAGACGTTGTTCTTGTAGACGGAAAAGCGAAGGGGGTAGTAACTCGAAACCTTTTAAACGGAGAGATAAAAGCACACCAAGCAGATGCGGTTATTTTGGCAACAGGCGGGTATGGAAACGTTTATTATCTTTCAACAAACGCCATGGCTAGCAATGTTACCGCTAACTGGAGGGCCCATAGAAAGGGCGCGCTTTTTGCAAACCCAAGCTTTACACAAATACACCCGACATGTATTCCTGTTAAAAACAACTTTCAATCAAAACTAACACTAATGAGTGAAAGCTTAAGAAACGATGGAAGAGTTTGGGTTCCAAAGCAAAAAAACGACAAGAGAAAACCAAACGAAATCCCTGAACAAGAAAGAGACTATTATTTAGAAAGGATTTACCCAGCGTTTGGGAACCTTGTTCCAAGAGATGTGGCTAGTAGGCGAGCAAAAGAGGTCTGTGACAATGGACAGGGGGTTGGTCCAACCGGATTTGCTGTATATTTAGACTTTAAGCACGTAATCCAAAACAAGGGAGAAGGTTATGTAAGAGAAAAGTATGGAAATCTTTTTGATATGTATCAAAACATAGCAGATGAAAACCCATATAAAACCCCAATGAAGATTTATCCCGCTGTTCACTATACAATGGGAGGTCTTTGGGTTGACTACAACCTAATGACCACAATTCCAGGGCTTTTTTCAATTGGAGAGAGCAATTTTTCTGATCATGGCGCAAACAGGTTAGGAGCAAGCGCTTTAATGCAGGGCCTTGCAGACGGATACTTTATTGTCCCCCACACAATTACTGACTATTTATCAAAAGAAAAACCAGGAAACCAAGACACAGCAAACAGCGAGGCTTTTAAAAACGCCGTAAACAAAACAGAAAAAGATATCAACAAAATTATGAACATAAAAGGTGACATGGTTGTTGATGAAATTCATAGAGAGTTAGGAAAAGTTGTGTGGGACAAGGTGGGAATGTCTAGAAATAGCCGAGGCTTAAAAGAGGCTCTTGATATAATTCCAAAGATAAAAGAAAAATTTTGGAATAATGTGTTTATTCCTGGTTCAAAAAATGATTATAATCAAGAGCTAGAAAAAGCACTAAGGTTGAAAGACTTTATAGAGCTTGCAGAGCTGATGGCGTTTGATGCGCTAGACAGAAACGAATCCTGTGGGGCACACTTTAGAGAAGAATTTCAAACCAAAGAAAACGAAGCAAAAAGAAACGATATTGAGTTTATGTATGTTGCGGCCTGGAAGTATAATGCAGACGGCAAACCAAATCTTTTCAAAGAAGACTTGAAATATAAACACGTAAAACTAAAAACCAGAAGCTATAAATAATGAATATCAACCTAAAAATTTGGAGACAAAAAGACAAAAAAGATAAGGGAAGGTTTAAAGCCTATAAGCTTCAAAACATAGACCCAAATATTTCTTTTTTAGAAATGTTAGACATTCTTAACAACAGACTTATTAAAGAAAAACTTGAGCCAGTTGCTTTTGACCATGATTGTAGAGAGGGCATTTGTGGTTCATGTGGTTTTATGATTAATGGCCAACCCCACGGCCCACAAAAAGCAACCACAGTTTGTCAACTACACATGAGGTCTTTTAACGACGAAGATGAAATTCTTTTAGAGCCCTTCAGAGCAAATTCTTTTAAAGTAGTTAAAGACCTTTCTGTTGACAGAACCGCTTTTGACAGAATCATTAGCAGTGGAGGCTTTGTTTCGGTTGACACCGGAAAAGCGGAAGAGGCCAACTCTACCGTTATTGAAAAATCAAACGCAGATGAAGCTTTTCTTTCTGCTGCATGCATTGGGTGTGGGGCCTGTGTTGCTGCCTGCAAAAACTCTTCAGCAATGCTTTTTACCGCAGCAAAGGTTTCCCAGTTTACTCTTTTACCACAAGGGGAACCGGAACAAAAAGAAAGAGTGCAGAGCATGGTGGCGACAATGGACGAGGAGGGCTTTGGTGCGTGCACTAACACGGGCGCCTGCTCTGCTGAATGTCCTAAAGAAATTTCACAAGAAAACATTGCGAGATTAAATAGAGAATTTATTAAATCTCAACTGTAAATTATTTTGGAGACAAAAATAGAATGTTTTTTCATTATTTTAAATTTTTTCTAAGCCCACTTTTTATTGCCTCAATAGGCTACGGGGTATATGTTGGTGGAACCAAGGGCCTTTTTGTTCTTTTAGGGCTACAGTTTTTTATTATTTTTGGAGAACTTTTTTTTGGAGATGACACATCTAAGCCAAAATACAAGCACCCATGGATTTTAGATCTCGCTCTTTTTATAAACGTCCCATTGTTTTTTTATGTCCTTTTTCTTTTTTTAAAAAACAACCCAACATGGTCTTCAGAGCTAATTGTTTATATTCCAATTCTTGGTCTTGCCATGGCAACAGCATTTATTAATGTTGGACACGAGCTTGTTCATAGAACCAGTAAAAAACTTGACTGTGAGGTAGGAAATTGGGCTTTAGCTGCAGCATGGAACCCTGCCTTTGCAATTGAACATGTATACGGTCACCACAAAAATGTTGGAATAACAGAAGAAGACCCTGTAACAGCAAAAGCAAATGAAAACCCAATTTTGTTTGCAATTAAAGCATTTTTTCGTGAACACACGCACGCGTGGGGAATTGAGTCAAGGCAACTAGAAAGAAGAAGACAAAATATTTTTTCTTTACACAACAGGCTTCTTGTTGGATATATGAGAACAGCCTTAATCTTTTGTTTTATATATGCTTTTTTTGGACCATTCTCTGTTGTGCTTTATTTCTTAACAGGCATGGGAGCAAACTATATTTTTCAAATGACAAACTTTATTGAGCACTATGGCCTTGTAAGGGTTAAGGGAAAGCCAATTTTGCACCACCACTCATGGAATTCAAACAACAGAATGACAACATATTTAACCTATAACCTTACAAGACATTCAGACCACCACGTGAACGCAAAAAAAGAATTTTGGGAGCTCGATCCATGTCTTGATGATGGTATATCACTTCCTTCAGGGTATTTAACTTATATGGCTTTGTTTACTTTTTTCCCTTTTATTGCGAGAAAAAAGATGCACCCAAGGCTAAAAAGATGGTATTTTGAATATGCCTCTGATGAAGAAAAGGCGCTTACAGACAGCTATCAGTATTTTTAATTTTGTAATCTAAAGTTAATTGGAATTGTAATCCAAACTCCTACAGGTCTTTCACGTTGTTTAGCAGGTCTAAACCTTGTTTTTCTTAAAGCTTCTACAGCTGACTCGTTTAGCCCGGTGTTTGGTATGCCTTTAACCACGATAGTTTCTTTAACTTTTCCTTTTTCGTCAATAAAACACTGAACTAAAACCTGCCCCTCAATTCCAGCTTCTTGTGCAATGTCAGGATAAACCGGCTTAATTGGCGTAACAGGTCTAGGCGGATCATCATAAGGAATAAACTTAAACTGTGGCCCAGAAGGAGGTGGGGGCGGGGCGTCCCACGCATCAAAATTATCTAAATCAGTTTCTTCAATTGTTAAGTCGTCTGCTAAATCTTCATCTTCTGATTCAATTGGAATAGAAGGCCTTGCAGGCGGAGGAGGAGTTTCAAATTGTTGAGTTTCAGGAATCTCAATATTTTCAATTATAATTTGTCCCTCGCTTTCAATATCAATTTCTGGCTCAAAACGCTGTAATCCATAAAATGTAAATAGCCCTAGTATGCAAGCAAGCAAAGCCCCAATGCGCGTTACAGTTGAATATTGTTCTTTTAATGTTCCTTCGCTTAGTTTTGCTCGATTTAAAAGAAGATCAACAATCAAAGAAAATGGATTTTTTATATTCTTCATTGAGTAGGAGCCTTAACTTTTGTTGAATAGTTTAGTTTTAGCGCATCAGCTTTTCTTAGCTCATTATGTATATTAGAAATAGTTTCCATTCTTGCGGCTAAATCCGCCTTCAATGAAACAGTAAGCTGTGGGTCTGAGGCTCTCTTTTCGTACATAATGTGGCGGACATCATCTTCGTTGAAAAGCTTGTCTTCAATAGAGATTAACCCATCTTTTGAAACCCAAATGTGTGCAGTGTGTCTTTTAGATTCCAGTTTTTCAATGCGCTCCGCTTTTGGTAGAGATATTGGTAGCCCCGAATATTCTCTTAAAACCGTTGTAACCATAAAAAAGATAAGAAGCATAAAAATAATGTCTGGCATAGACGACGTAGAAATTTTTGATTCTATGTTTGATTTTCTTTTAAACTTCATTCTGTCTCCGCTATTGATATACGGGTTGCGTTTGCCATTTTTAACTGATCCAACACTTCAACATAAACATCGTACTGTGCTTTTTCATGCGCCTTTACAGAAACAATTAGCTTGTCATTTTTTCTTATTTCATCTTTTACTTTTCGATGAATGTCTTTGAGTTCAACCGGCTCACCCCCCAAAAGAACATTTCCTGAGGAACTAATTAAACAGTTTAAAATATTCTTTTTATTGATTTCTAGCTCCTGGCCCTCTGCTGGCAAAATAATTCCGAGACCCTTGTCCATATCAATTGTTGTGGTAACCAAAAAAAACACCAACAGCAAAAATGCAATATCTGCCATTCCCCCTTCAGGAATAGCACCAACCCTGGCTTTTCTTTCTCTAAGAGCCATTTTTATTTGCTTGTAAGCAGATCAGTTAGTTCAATTGATTTTTCTTCCATGTCTAATACCATCGCAT
>LULT01000029.1_pt1 | contig 59689 bp, 61 predicted proteins | sample 728141 | NCBI WGS metagenome assembly LULT01 (sample SAMN03860282, study PRJNA289734) | marine metagenome | biome: seawater column; feature: ocean; material: water; isolation source: Red Sea water column Station 108 - depth 100m | place: Saudi Arabia: Red Sea | collected 2011-10-15 | depth 100 m | reverse complement strand
CGGGAAAGGTATCTCTGCTTCATCCATCGGTTATTTATTAAAAAGCGCTGGTCTTAAAGTAAATATTCTAAAACTTGATCCTTATTTGAATGTTGATCCCGGTACTATGAATCCATATCAACATGGAGAAGTATTTGTTCTAGATGATGGCTCTGAAACTGATTTGGATTTAGGTCACTATGAAAGATTTATTGATGAAAATATGTCTAAAGATAATAATGCTACTGCAGGACAGATTTATAGCACCGTATTAGATAAAGAGCGTTTAGGTGATTATTTGGGAGAAACAGTTCAAGTCATTCCTCATGTTACTGATGAAATTAAAAATCGTATTTATGAATTATCAAAGAGTAATAAATATGATATTGTTATTTGTGAAGTAGGAGGTACGGTTGGAGATATAGAAAGTTTACCATTTCTTGAAGCAATTCGTCAATTGTCATTAGATGTTGGATATTTTAATTCACTTATTATTCATTTAACATTACTTCCACATGTTTTTTCTAGCGGGGAAATCAAGACAAAGCCAACGCAGCATTCAGTAATGAAATTACGAGAAATTGGATTAGCTCCTGATTTTATATTTTGCAGAACTTCACAAAGTATTAATAAGTCAATTAGAGAGAAATTAGCGCTTTTCTGTAATGTTAAACCATCCCATGTAATTGAGAATAAAGATGTATCTAGCATTTATGAAGTGCCATTATTATTTGAAAAACAAAATGTCACTAAAATGATATTGAATAGGCTTCAACTTAAAAATAAACCATCTGTTGATAGGCTTCAAAAGTTTGTAAATACATATAAAAATCCTGATCATAATGTAAAAATTGCAATGTGTGGGAAGTATACTGAATTACATGATGCATATAAGAGTATTTTAGAATCTTTTGTTCATGCAGGCGTAGAAAACAATACAAGCGTAGAAGTAGTGTGGATAAATACTGAAAAAATTCACAATGATAAGGATGCAAAAAATGTATTTAAAGGCATTGATGGCATTTTAATTCCTGGCGGTTTTGGTTCTAGGGGTGCAGAAGGAAAAATTTTAACCTCAAAATTTGCAAGAGAGAACAATATTCCATTTTTAGGGATTTGTTTGGGTCTACAATGCGCTGTCATTGATTTTGCAAGACATGTATGTAATTTAAACAATGCTAATAGTACCGAGTTTAATTCTAAATGCAAGCTTATAAGAAAAAAACTATTCATGAACGCCATCGTCATCGTTGGGAAGTAAATAATAAATATGTTAAACAAATGCGTTCAAAAGGGTTAATTTTTTCAGGTATGAATAAAGATTTAGGTGTAGTAGAAACTATTGAGCTAGATAACCATCCGTGGTTTGTAGGGTGTCAATTTCATCCTGAATTAAAAAGCAGGCTTGATAAAGCACATCCATTATTCTATGGTTTTGTAAAAGCATCATTAAACGAGAGTAAGAAATGAAAATTAATGAAGTAAAATGTAATAATATTGTTTTCGGAGGCGATGACCTTCCTTTTATTGGTGGTCCTTGTGTTATTGAAAATAGAGATCATGTTTTAAAAATGGCAGAATCTATTTTATCTGTTACAGAAAAATTAGGTATTCCATTTATCTTTAAAGCTTCTTTTGATAAAGCCAATAGAACTTCAATTGATTCATTTAGAGGAAATGGTTTAGATGAGGGTCTAAAAATTCTTCAAGAAGTGAAAGATACATTTGAAATTTCTATTACAACAGATATTCATCATCCAGAACATGCTAAAAGCGTTGGCAATGTTGCAGATATTCTTCAGATACCTGCTTTTTTATGTAGGCAAACTGATTTATTAATTGCTGCTGGAGAAACTGGGAAAGTTGTTAATGTAAAAAAAGGTCAATTCTTATCTCCGTATAAAGTAAAAAATATTATTGATAAAATAATAAGTACAAATAACAAAAATATTCTTATTACAGAGCGTGGGAATTCATTTGGGTATGATAATTTAACTTCTGATATGCGTTCTATTCAAATTATGCAAGAATTTGGTTTCCCAGTAATTTATGATGCAACACATAGCGCACAGGTGCCTGGCAATACGGAAAAAACTACTTCTGGACAAAGAGATTTTATTCCAGGACAAGTTCGTGCTGCTGTTGCAACAGGTTGTGATGGAATTTTTATGGAAGTACATGATAATGTGGATAATGCATTAAGCGATGCAGGTACTCAATGGCCACTAGACAAACTTGAACCTTTATTAACATCAATGATAGAATTTAGAAAGGTGTATTTAAAACATGGATAATGCTTTAAAAGAAAAATTAGAACAAATTAAGCTTTTAATTTGTGATGTAGATGGCGTTTTAACTGATGGAACACTTATTTACACTACCAATGGAGAAGAAGCAAAGAATTTTAGCGTATTAGATGGAGTTGGATTTCATATGCTTAATCGATTGGATATTGATCTGAAAACTGCTTGGATTACTGGTAGAGAATGCGCTACCACATCATATCGTGCAGAAAAATTAAAAATTGATAAAGTATATAATGGTGTAATTAGAAAAATTGAATCTTATAATGAGCTGAAAGAAGAATATAATATACAAGATCATGAAATTTGTTTTATTGGTGATGATATTATTGATATGCCACTCTTTGAAAAAGTTGGTTTAGCTGTTTCAGTGCCAAATGCACCAGATTATGTTTCAAAGCATGCACACTATATTACATCAAAAGCTGGTGGATATGGTGCGGTTAGGGAAGTGATTGATTTAATTATTAGCTCAAGGGGCAATTTTGATGATGCAATCAACCAGTTGCTTTCTGAATTACGATGAAGTTTCATTATCTCGCATTTTTTCTTCTTATTGCTTGTTATAGCAATGATAATACAAGCGAAAAAACGACTAAATCAGTTCATAGTCAACTTTCATCAGATGTTGAAATTACATTAACAGAAATGGGTAATATCAAAGCCTTAGTTACAGCAGAATTATTAGAAAAAAATGATGATGATTTTGTTCTAAAACTAACTAATGATGTAGTCGTTGATTTATATGATACCAACTATCATCATTCTTCTACTGTTAAATCAGATTATGCACTTGTAAGCGAAAAAGAAAATCAAATCAATGCCTTTGGAAATGTGATTGTTAAAGCTGATAATGGTGAAGAATTATTAACAGATTCTCTTTTATGGGATAATAAAGTAGATAGAATATTTACAGATGCAGAATTAATATTTATTTCAGGAGAGCTTGATACTTTTTATGGAAAAGGATTTGAATCAAATATTGATTTAACTGAATGGAAAATTACACAGCCTAGAGGAATTATTAACAATGACTAAAATTTTAGAAACTAAAAACTTAAAGAAAAGTTTCTCTAGTAGAACCGTAGTTAATGAAGTGAATTTGAATCTTGCTAAAGGAGAGATTGTTGGATTGTTAGGACCAAATGGAGCTGGAAAAACGACCACATTTTATATGATTACTGGAATGATTAGACCATCTTCTGGTGAAATATTTTTTGATGATAATAATATTACTACTGCTCCAATGTATCAACGAGCAAGAATGGGAATAGGATATCTTGCACAAGAACCATCTATTTTTGCAAAGTTAACTGTAGAAGACAATTTGAGAATTGTATTAGAAAATATTCTTCCATCTAAAGATGAGCAAACCGAATTGATTGATAAGTTGCTTTTACAATTTAATATTGATCACTTAAGAAATAATTTGGGAGGCAGTCTTTCTGGAGGAGAAAGAAGAAGAGTAGAAATATGTCGTACATTATCATTAAAACCAGATTTTATCTTACTCGATGAACCATTTGCAGGAGTTGATCCGATTGCTGTGGAAGATATACAACAAATTGTTACTTCTTTAAAGGAGCAAAATATTGGTGTGCTTATTACAGATCACAATGTTAGAGAAACACTTTCTATTACAGATCGATCTTATTTATTATATAATGGTAAAATTTTGAAATCTGGAGATGCGGAAACATTGGCTAATGATGAAGAAGTCCGCAAATTATATCTTGGCAATAAATTCAGGCTTGATTAATGAATAAGATTTCTACAAAGCTTAGACAAAAACAGACCGCTATTCCAAAACAAATTCTTCAATCCCGTTTTTTAGAGATGTCTCTTTCTGATATCGAAGAAGAATTACAGAGTGAAATTGAAAAAAATCCAGTTTTGGTTGAAAAAAATTTAGAAGATTTTAGAGAAAAATCTTCAGATACATCCCAATTTGATAATCAAGAAAATTATGATTTATTTCTCGCAAATGTTGCAGAAGATATAGACGTTGTTGGGAATCTAATTAAGCAAATAGAAGAATCAGAAATGGATAACAGAGATAAAGAAATTGCTAAACAAGTTATTTTTAATGTCGATGAAGGTGGATTTCTTGATATTGAACCTGAATTAATTGCTGATAATTGTAATGCTGACTTAAGCGAAGTAGAAAATATGATTAATTTGGTCAAAACTCTTAATCCTATTGGAGTAGGGTGTAAAGATGTACAAGAATATCTTTTGCTTCAAATCAATGAAAATGATTCTTTTGCCAAAAAGATTATTATGGAACATTTTGATGATTTTTTACAACAAGATTTCTCAAAAATTAAATCACACCTAAATTGTTCCGATTCTGAATTTGATAAAGCATTAAATATAATATCTTCTAAAAATTTTTCTCCAATTATTAATTATGATGAGTCAGATTATGTCATTCCTGATTTGATTATTAGGTTGAAAGATGAAAAATGGATTATTTTGGTCAATGATAAAAATTTGAGCAAATTTAAAATTGCTAACGATTATTTAGACGAAGCGATGATGCAAAAATTTTCTGATAAAGAAAAAAAGTTTATGAATGATCATATTGACAATGCACAAAATTTATTAGATGCGATTGTATTTAGATCTACGACCATTAAAGATGTGATGAAAGAAATTATTGCTTTACAGAATGATTATTTATCTGGTAATCAAGAATATCCTAATCCACTTCGCTTGGAAGATATTGCTCAAAAATTAGAAATGGATATTTCAACAGTTAGTAGAACAATTAAAGATAAATATGTTGATACTCCTCTTGGTGTTATAAGTTTAAAAACTTTCTTTAGTAGTAAAGTTGTAAAAGATTCTGGTGAAGTCATTGGTAAAAAAGAATTAGAAGATATTATTAGGAATCTTATTGATTCAGAAGATAAAGATAGTCCGTTGTCTGATTTAGAGATAGCAAATTTGTTAAAAGAACAAAATATTTCTATTGCAAGAAGAACAGTAGCTAAATATCGAGAATCAATGCATATTCCAAGTGTAAAAAGGAGAAAAAAGTGAGCATTAAACATTGTATTAAAGTAGATGATTTTTCAAAAGAAGAAATTTTAAATCTATTTACTTTAGCTGCCGATTTAAAAGCAAAATATCGTAATAAAGAAGAGTTTAAACCATTTGCAAACCATTCTATGGCAATGATATTTGCCAAACCATCTGCAAGAACAAGGGTATCATTTGAAACTGGCTTTTCTTGGATGGGAGGACATGCAATTTATTTGGCTCCTCAAGATATTGGCCTTGGAAAAAGAGAAAGCGCTTCAGATTTAGCACAATTATTTAGTCGATATAATGATTTAATCATGGCACGTGTGTTTAGCCATCAAGATATCTTAGATTTTGAAACACACGCTACTGTTCCTGTTATTAATGGATTAACTGATTACAATCATCCATGCCAAATTTTGACGGATATGTTTACAGTATGGGAACAGAAGCAAGATACATTTGATAATTTGAAGATTGTATACGTAGGCGATGGTAATAATATTGTTAATTCTTGGATGCGATTAGCTTCCATTCTTCCTTTCGAATTTGTTTGTATATGCCCAGAAGGATATGGTCCTGATTCAGATACAATGAAATTTGCAAATGATGCTGGCATATCTAATGTTTCGGTATCCCACTCACTTGATGCTGTTCAAAATGCAGATGTAATTTATACAGATGTGTGGGCATCTATGGGACAAAAAGAAGAAATTGATGAACGCATTAAAATCTTTTCTCCATTTCAAGTGAATTCAGATTTAGTAAAGAATGCAAAAGATGATTATTTGTTTATGCATTGTTTACCAGCAGAACGTGGAAGAGAAGTCACAGATAAGATTCAGACAATTCAATTGTATTTGAACAAGCAGAAAATAGATTACACATTCAAAATGCAATTATGGTTAAATTGTGTAACAAAGGATAATAAAATGGCAAAAGTGGAATAATTATGACTAGCTGGATTATCAAAACATATCATAAAAAATCAATCCAAGAACATGAATATTGGAGCAATAATGAAATGGATATTATAAAAAAGACTCTTTGGAGAGGAGGATCTTGGAAGGTTGTAACTAGTGATAATAATATACCAAATTGGACATTCACAACTACACCTGGTGGAGATGATAAAAAAGATAGCGTAGATATTTATAGTTATCCTGGCACAGATAATGTGATTGATTCAGACAATTCAATTGTATTTGAACAAGCAGAAAATAGATTACACATTCAAAATGCAATTATGGTTAAATTGTGTAACAAAGAATGATATCAATCAAAAAAATTACTGAAATTGCTAGACATGTTTATAAAACTCTTGGTCCATGCCATGCAGAAAGTATTTATCGTGATGCCATGAGCATTCAGTTACAAGAAGAGGGTTGTATTGTAAAAACTGAAGCACCTATTAGTATTTATTTTACTACTAAAAATAAGAAGAAAATGATTGTAGGTGATGGTAGAATAGATTTATTAGTACAATCGACAAAGAAAAAAAATGATCAAATTGTGTTGGAACTCAAATGTGTTTCACCATTGATAAAAGAAGGCGATAAAGAAAAAGTTAAAAAATCTAAAGAATATATACAGTTAGGTAAATACCTCAAATCATTGAAAAATCCTAGCAAAGGACTTTTGATTAATTTCCCTTTCCCTCCAAGAGAAGATAAGGATATTGAAATAATTACAAATCCTTAAAAGAAATTCTTTATTTCTAATGTATTACCATCAAAGATAACATAGTTATAATTCTTTTCATCACATTCACCAAGAAGAATCAATTCATTCTGGGATTAAAGAAAAGAGCATAATAAATAATCTGCTTCTTAAGATAGATTTCAAACAACGATATGACTTGTCCCATGATAGAATTCCGTCTCCATGAGTGATATAAAATTTTTTATTATTAACTGTAAAAACAGTATTATCAAGATAAGATTCTGTTACATGGCTTTTGAAATGTTTTCCAATCCAATAGTCATGATTTCCAGCAACAAAATGAATATCAAATCCTTTATTTTTAATATCAGCAAGCAATGCAAATATTTTTTGATGGTATTCTGGAGTCCTATTTTTGTATTCAAAATAATAATCAAATAAGTCACCCATGATGAATAATGTTCCTTGATTGTTATTATTTGTAATCATATTTAAGAATTGAGAAAATTTTTCAATTTTCTTGTCTTCTTTTTCTGATGAAGATAGTTGAAAATGATTATCTCCAAAAAAGTATATTGGCAATTGCATGAAAAAACTTAATCTTTATATTAAATCTCTCCAATATTTAATTATTTTTTTTACTTTTTTGATATTTATTCTGTCTAATATTTTATAAAATCTTCCATGCGTTTTATTTTAATTCTATTACTATCCACTCAAGCATTATTTGGCCAGTATTTTGGCCAAAACAAAGTTCAATACAATGAATTTGATTGGAATTTTATTGTTAGCCCTAATTTTAACGTCTATTACTATGGAGATAATCACGATTTAGCAATATTTACTTCAAAAGTCGCTGAAGAATCTTTAGACCAGATTGGAAAGCACTTACGATGGAGAAGTCAAAAGCCAATCAAGATTATCGTTTATACATCCCACAATGATTTTCAACAAACTAATATAGTCAATGTTTATATGTCCGAAGGTATAGGAGGCGTAACTGAACTATATAAAAATAGAATTGTTATTCCATTTGAAGGCTCTTATGCCCAGTTCAAACATGTTATTCATCATGAACTCGTACATGCTATTATTAACGATATGATTTATGGAGGGAATGTTCAGGGGGTATTAAGTGGGCGTGTCTTATTACAAGTTCCATTGTGGGCTAATGAAGGACTTGCAGAGTTTCTATCGGTTGATTGGGATACTAAGAGCGATATGGTATTACGTGATTTAGCTATTGAAGAAAATCTTCCGCAAGTTGAACAATTAAATTATTCTATATTAGCATACAAGGGAGGTCAGTCAGTTTGGCAATATATTACCAAGAAGTATGGTAGAGAAAAAGTTGGTGAAGTATTTCAACAAATGCGAAGAACACAAAATGCAGAAAAAGGATTTGAATCTGCATTGGGAGTTGATTTTGAAAAATTAACTGAAGATTGGCATGATTATTTAAAGAAAGAATATTGGTCTGATATTAATAAAAGAGAAAAACTATCTGATTTTTCTGAGAAACTTACTGATCGATCAAAAACAAAGAATTTTTATAATGTAAGCCCTGCATTTTCTCCAGATGGCAACACAATCGCTTACTTTACAGATCAATCAGGATATATGGATTTGGTGCTTTTAAATGTAAGCTCTGGAAAACAGAAAAAGAGATTAATTCGTGGAAATAATTCCCCAGATTTTGAAGAATTGAAATGGTTACAACCAGGATTATCATGGTCTCCAAACGGAAAACAAATTGCATTTGCATCAAAAAGTGGAGAAGAAGATTCGATTATTATTGTGAATGTTAGAAATGGTAAATATAAAAAGATACCTATCGGTTTAGATGGCGTGTTTACTACTTCATGGCACCCAAGTGGTAATAAAATAGCTTTTATTGGCCAAAAAAATAATTCAAACGATTTATATCTTATTGATTTAGATGACAATGTTGTTACTAATCTTAGCAATGATATTTATTCCGATTTTAATCCATCATGGAGTTTAGATGGCAGCAAGATATTTTTTAGTTCTGATCGTTCAAATTATAAACCAAATATTGATATGTCAGAATTAGATTTTTCTAATAATGATATTTTTTATTATGATTTAAATACAAAATCTGTAAACCAAGTTACCAATACTAGCTATCATGAAGATTATCCGGTAGTTACAAAAGATAATATTCTCTTCTATACAGCTGACTATAATGGAGTGCATAATATATTTATGCATAATCTTGATACAGATGAAACTAAACCAATTACCAATGTCATTACTGGTATTCAACAAATTGATGTGAATAGATCAAGTAATAAAATTGTTTTTTCCGGTTATAAAGATAGAGGATGGGATTTATTTTTAATAGATAATCCAACAACAATTGAAAGCAAAGAAATTCCAACCACAGTTTTTTATGCTACAAAAGATGAAGTGCAAGAATTTGAAGATTTACGTTTTGTAAAAGATAAATCAAACATCGATGAACCAGAAGATTATTCAAAATATATATTTGCCCGTAGTTATAAACAGTATAATAATGCTGATGGTAAGAATGCGGATATAGACTCTATCCCTGATTCTCTTCGCACTACTGGAAACTATAATGCGCAACAATACAAAACTGAATTTTCATTAGACTACGTTTATACCAGTGCTTCTATCGATAATTTATTTGGAACAACAGGACTTGCAAATATTGCTTGGAGCGATGTTATGGGAGATCATCAAATTAGATTTGCTTCTAATCTAGTTTTGGACCTCGATAATAGTGATATAGCATTGAGTTATGGTTATTTGAAAAATAGAACTAATTATTATGGAACACTTTTTCAGTATGCTAATCTTTTTTCATTAGGGTATAGTATTGATACAGACTATATCGGATTATTACGTGACTATGGTGTTGGATTTTTTGCACAATATCCTTTTTCAAAGTTTAATAGAATTGATGTTGGTACAACTCTTCGTGGTATCAGCTACGAAATAAAAGAAATTGATTATTGGACAGGGGATGTGCGAACAAACTATACAGAAAACCTCCAATCTTTTGTTCCATTGGTAAGTTGGGTTTATGATAACACTACTAATACATATACTGGACCAAATGATGGATTGAGACAATATTTAACTTTTCAGTTTAGTCCAGATATTGGTGATGATAGCCTTGCATTTAAAACAATAAAATTTGATATAAGAAAATATTTTAAAATCAATCGAAACTATAGTATCGCAACCAGAATGATGTTAGGTAGAAGTTTTGGTAGAGATCCTGAGAAATTTTTCTTAGGAGGATCATCACAAATGACTTTTTATTCTGATACACAGACTGAAGGTAGAGATGATTCGGGATTATATGCTCAACGCATTCTTGATTACGATAATTCTACTATTTTAGAAGATGTATTTTTTACTGAGTATGTATTTCCTGTTAGAGGTGCAAGATATAGAGAGCGCACTGGAGAGAATGTAGCAGTTGCTAATCTTGAGTTTCGATTCCCTTTTATTAATTATGTTGATGTTAGTTTTCCTGCTCGTATCCGTTTTGGAAATATTTTTGGGCATTTATTTTTAGATGTTGGCGCTGCATGGGATGACAGCGAAGAATTTGATGACAGTAGTTTAGTAAGACAGAAGTATAATTTAAATAGCGAAGATGCTTCTCCAATTATTTCTACTTTTGGGGTTGGTATGAAAATATTTACTCCATGGGCATTGGTTAGATTAGATACTGCATGGGATCGTTATCCAAATGGTGACTATTCTAAACCTCAATACATTTTATCAATAGGGTATGACTGGTAGTTAATTGAAATTTACAATTCAGTCAAAAGATAAAAACTCATTAGCAAGAACAGGAACACTCCAAACGGATCATTCTACTATTGATACTCCTGTATTCATGCCAGTAGGCACTCATGGAGTAGTCAAATCATTGTCTCCTGATGAATTGTATGATCTTGATACCAATATTATGCTTTCCAATACATATCATCTTTATTTAAGACCTGGGACAGATATTATACAAGAAAATGGTGGTCTTCATCAGTTTTTAAATTGGTCAAATAGTATTTTAACAGATAGTGGTGGTTATCAAGTATTTTCATTAAATAAAATGAATAAAATTACTGATGATGGAGTGCACTTTAAGTCTCATCTTGATGGTAGTATGCATTTTTTTACACCAGAAGTTTCTATGGAAGTACAACAAAAATTAGGTTCTGATATTATTATGGCTTTTGATTATTGTCCACCAGGAGATTGTTCAAAAAAAGAATTAGAAAGAGCATCAGATTTAACGCATCAGTGGACAAAAAGAGCGTATGACTATTTAAAAACACATGAGAACCTTTATAATCATCAACAAACTTTATTTCCTATTATTCAAGGAGGAGTAGATAAAAATGAACGATTAAAATGTGTTGATCAAATGCTACCTTTTGTTGATGGTGGAATAGCGATTGGAGGATTATCTGTAGGTGAAAAGAAAGAACCTATGTTCAATACAGTTCAATTATTAGGAGAATCTATTCCTGAAGAATATGCACGTTATTTAATGGGAGTAGGAAAGCCAACTGATATTGTTAAATCAGTTTTAAGAGGAGTAGATATGTTTGATTGTGTGCTTCCTAGTAGAAATGCACGTAATGGACAAATCTTTACTAGCAATGGAGTTATCAATATTCTTAATAATCAATACAAGCATGATACTTCTGTAATCGATGAGAATAGTAGAATACAATTTGCAAAAGAATATTCTAAATCTTATTTACGATATTTATTTCAAATAAATGAAATCTTCGGGATACGAATTGCAACATTAATTAACATTGCATATTATTTTGATTTAATGAAGCAGATTAGATTTGAAATTAATAATGATACTTTTGTAAAATGGTCTAAGGACTATTTAGATAAACATAAAGATTAGGAGTATATATGTTATCAGTTGGAGATAAAGCACCATCATTCACGTTAAAGAATCAAAATGATGAAGATATTTCCCTTAGTGACTTTCAAGGATCAAAACTTCTCGTTTGGTTTTTCCCAAAAGCTAGCACAGGAGGTTGCACTAAAGAAGGATGTGGAATTCGTGATAATTTTAAAAAATTTCAGAAAAATAATATTAATGTAGTTGGTGTTAGCAAAGATTCTGTAAAAGCGCAATCAAACTTTTCTACAAAAAATAATTTTCCTTATGATTTATTATCTGATACAGAATTGGGTATGATTAAAGCATATAAAGCCTGGGGTAAAAAGAAAATGTATGGGAAAGAATACGAAGGAATTATAAGAATTTCTTATCTTATTAATGAAAAAGGTATTATTGAAAAAGTGTATCCTAAGGTTAATACCAGCACACATGGAGAGGATGTTCTTGAATCTATTAAAGAATAGTGTTGTCCTAATTATTGGGGTTTTATTTTTTGCTAGTTGCGCTTCTGTTTCTGCTCCACAAGGAGGAGATATAGATGATATTCCACCAAAACTAACCGAAACTTCACCAAAAATACTTACAGATATCAAACCAACACAAAAAATCACTATAAAATTCAATGAATACTTAGATGAGTCATCTTTAAAAAATGCTATTACAATTTTTCCAAGTGGCGACTATGATTTTAGCTATGAATATAAAGGAGATAAGATTGATTTATGGTTACCATCTAAGCTAGAAAAAGATCTTACTTATATGATTGTTTTTAATACAAATCTTAAAGATGAGCATAATGTCAGATTGAAAAATGATATTATTATTCCATTTTCAAGAAAAGCTGTTTTTGATTCAAAAAAAATTCAAGGAAATATTTTTGGAGATTTTAGTAGTGCATTTATTTTATTATGGTTTAATCACTTAGAAAAAGATATCATGCTAAATCTAGAACCAGATTATGTATTAAATGCGTCATCAAGTTCTTCTTACGAGTTTAATTTTTTACCTGAAAAAGATTTTTCAATTTTAGCTGTTGAGCAATATGGATCAAATATTAATTATGAACAAAGACCTTTCTCTTTTTATCGAAAGAATAAGCTTTCTTTAAAAGATGGATCGTTAGATAATATTAATTTTTATCTTCATACAATCAAAAGTGAAGAAAGCGAAGATTCTGAAGAAAAAAATGATACTAATGAAAAGAAAAATATCAAGACAGCTACTTTAACAGGAGAAGTTTTAGGAAATTTTATTCATCCAATTTCTTTAATATTAAAAAATAAAAAAAATGAATATTCCAATACAATTCAAATAGATGGCAGTTACATTCTTGATGGGATATTAGAAGGAGAATATCAGTTATTAATCTATGAAGACAGAAATAATAACTCTATTTTAGATATGGGATCATTTACTACAAATGAATTTGCAGAACGATTCTTTGTTTATCCTGATTCATTATCATTAAGAGCAAATTGGGAACTAGAGATTCCAAAATGGAATTACAATCTTAATAAGGAGTAATAGATGACTGTTGTAGCAGTAAGCGGGTATTTTGATCCATTGCATGTTGGACATTTAGAATATCTCGAAATGGCAAAACAGCTTGGTGACAAATTAATTGTTATTGTCAATAGCGATAAACAAGCCGTATTGAAAAAAGGAAAATCATTTATGAATGAAAATGATAGAGCGGAAATTGTAGCAGCATTAAAATGTGTTGATGAGGTATTTTTAAGCATCGATGAAGATAAAAGTGTTTGTAAAAGTTTAGAAGCTATTAAACCAGATATTTTTGCTAATGGAGGTGATAGAAGTCTTTCAGAAATTCCAGAGACTGCTGTAATGAAAAAATATAATATTAAAATGGTTGATGGTTTAGGAGAAAAAATTAGAAGCAGTAGTTCAATTACAGGTATCAAGTGCGACACAAACGAATAAATAAAAAATATGAAGAATTAATTAATGATTTTATTGACTTAAGCGATAAATTAGATGTAAGAATTATACATGATAAAGGTGATTTTTATGGGGATGATTGTTTATTATTTTCAGATAATGTGATTGTTATTAATAAGCACAAACCGTTAGAACAACGTGTTAATGTTTTGGCAAAATGTTTTAGTAAAATGAAAATTGATAATGTTTATATTAAACCTGTGTTAAGAGAATTAATTGATAAAGTGAAATCAGAAAAATAATATGTCACATAATAAACACTTATGGGCTCCATGGAAAATGGAGTATATCAAAAATAAAGATTCTTCACAGAAACTTTTTTCTGAAAAAGCTAATGAAAGTGAAGATAGAGAAAATCTTATTCTTTATAGAGGCGAATTTTGTTATATCATTATGAATTACTATCCATATAACAATGGTCACTTAATGGTTGTTCCATATGATGAAGTAGATTCAATGGAACATTTAGAAAATGATTCTTTAAACGAAATCATGTATCTTGTTAAAAAATCAATGACAATTTTAAAAGAAAATCTAAAATGTGAAGGATTTAATTTTGGTGCTAATATTGGAGAAGGGTCTGGTGCATCTATACCAAAACATCTACATTTTCATGTTGTACCTCGATGGAAATCTGATACTTCTTTTATGCCAGTAGTAGGATCTACCAAAGTTGTTGCACAAGGATTGTATGACACCTATGATCAGTTAAAGCCATTTTTTGAAAGGATAAGTTGATGGATTTATTTTCTCATAGCTGGCTTCCTTTTCTATATCAATATGGTTTTGGTTTATTAATCTTTGGATCTGGTTTATTTGCAGTGTTTCGTGCATATGGTAACGAAAAGTTTTGGCAAGAATATAAGATTTGGATACAAATATTAATTTGGGGATTTATTTATGTATCATCTATCCATTTGTTTATGACTGTATCCGCATTAAATGATATGCCACAACTTTATTTAGTCATTCTTGCTCTTTATGTAGTCAATGTTGCGATTCTTATTAGAGGTGTTCGATGAATACTGCTATTCCAACAAGTGACTTATTCTGGGGTATATTAGCTTTTTATGTCTTTTTTGTATTAGGAGCTGGATTATTTTTTGCGCGTAATAATAAATCTACTGAAGATTTCTTTTTTGGAGGAAGACGATTTTCTTGGTGGATAATTGCCATGTCAATGTTAGCCACTGGAGTAGGATCACACAGTTTTGCTAAATATGCTTCTAAAGGATACCAATATGGATTTTCATCCACCATGACTTATATGAATGATTGGTTTTTTATGCCATTATTGTTATTTGGATGGATCCCAATTATTTATTATATGAAGGTGAACTCTATTCCTGAGTATTTTGAACGCCGTTTTAATAGCACAGTAAGAAATCTATCAACATTTACTATGCTATTGTATTTAGTGGGATATATTGGAATCGGATTGCTTGCGCTTGCTTCATTGTTGCAACCAATATTAGGATGGGAAATTAATACCATTATTGTTGTTGTAGCTGTGATTTCTGGATTATATGTGTCGCTAGGCGGTCAAACAGCGATTATTTTCACTGATTTAATTCAGGGGATTGTCCTTCTGTTTGCTGGCCTTTTATTATTTGGATTAGGAATTATTTATTTAGGTGGTTTAGATATATTTTGGAATAATTTATCAATCACAAATAAGCTCCCTTTAGCTGATTTTAATTCTCCTCCTGATTTTAATTTTGTTGGAATTTTCTGGCAAGATGGTGTGGTAGGATCAGTAGGGTTTGCTTTTATGAATCAAGCAGTGATTATGCGTTTTCTAGCAGCGCGTTCTGTAGTGCATGCTAGACGAGCAACGATGATGAATGTATTGGTATTTCTGCCACTTGGAACTCTTGCAGTGTCAAATTCTGGTTGGATAGCAAGAGCAATAACAAATACTTCACCAGATGTGATTGCAGAAACTGCAAATCCAAATGGAATTTTTACTATAGTCGCTGGTATTGTAGCAAGCTCTGAAGCAGTATTTGCATTTTTAGTAGCAGCAGTTGTTGCAGCGTTAATGTCAAGTTTAGACTCACAAATTAATGCATCCACAGCTGTAGCCGTGAATGATGTTTATACACCATTAAGCAAAAATCCATCTGAAAAAACTAAATTACGCATTTCAATGTTTACTTCTTTATTTGTCACATTCATTGGTATACAAGCTGCATTTTTATTTAGCAAATATGGTACTATTTATGAAGCGCACGGTGCATTCCATAGTATTGTTACACCACCAATGGTTACCGTGATATTCTTAGGAATTTTCTGGCAACGTTTTTCTTCTAGAGCTGCAATCTTAACATTTGTTTTAGGTGCAATTTTTATTTATTTAGGAGTTTTGTATCCAAAGCTATTTGTCCAACCTTTTTCCCATGGTATTGAATTTATTGAAGCAAAACCTTGGTCTTATATTAGGGCATTGTATAATGTGGTTGCATGTGTAGCAATTGGTGTTGTAGTAACCTTGTTAACAAAACCGCCAAGCAATTATGATAAAATCAAAGGATTAACCCTTTGGACAATTAAAGATGGTCCAAAATATTTTAAAGGATCTGAGGTGAACAAGAATGCTGGTATTACTATCAAATTTTCTGGTTCAGAAATAGAAGTTTCAAACAAAGAAGATAATACAGTCTCTTTACCAAAAAAATATATGAACGAAATAAAAGGTGAAAAAGGAGATTTAATATATATTAGTGATCATAGATGGTATTTAGGTGGAATGAAATCAACACATGCTCGCTTAGGTAACATATCAGAAAATAATAAAGTTGTTATATCTCAAGATGTGTTTGATCACGCACAATTTAATCTAGAAAAAGACATTATTATTGAACTTGAGGTGTAATATTGCTTGTTTTTTCAATAATATTATGAAAAATTCATTCCAATTCGATTCCGGAGTAGCTCAGTTGGTAGAGCGAGTGACTGTTAATCACCAGGTCGGGGGTTCGAGTCCCTCCTCCGGAGCTCAAAAAAAATCAAATTTATTAAATCAGGGGTAGTAATGGAATTTCTCACACTTTGGGCTTTTTTAGGATTTTTATTTGGTATTGGATGTTTGCATATATGGGATCAATTTTTGTTTTCACTATGTTTCAAGGTTTTATGGATAATGATCCTGCATTTGGAAGATTAAATGAATTTCCAGAGATTACAATAAAATGGTATCATGCCATGGCACCTTTAGTATTAATTGCCCTAACAAGATTAAAGATTCCTGTATCTACCACATTTTTAGTCTTATCAGTTTTTGCTGCAGGAGTAGACGGCTTAATGGAAAAAATGCTTATGAAAAGTTTCTTAGGCTATGCAGTCTCATTTGTTTTTGCTTTTGGTTCTTGGTATCTCATTACCAAGTATATCTTATATGAAGGAGAAAAAGGTGAAAATAAATATAATTTTACTTGGAGAGTATTTCAGTGGTTAACTACTGGTTGGTTATGGGCAACTTGGTTGAAACATGATATGGCAAATATTATGGTCTTTTTACCAAGATATGAATCAATCGGAGGTATTAATTTTCCATTTCTTGTAATGGGCGTAATGCTATTAGGTTTAGCATTTATGTTCTATGAAAGAGGCGGAAGAATCCAAGAAATCGTTCTTTCAAAAACCAACACAAGATATGTTCGTTCAGCAACTTTAATTGATTTAGTTTATTGTTTTGTTCTATATTATTTTAAAGAAATAAATGACTTACCAATGAGCACTACATTTGTTTTCATGGGTATGTTAGCAGGAAGAGAAATTGCTATCTGGTATGTTCATGGATATGGAAAATTGACCTATACAGACAAAAAGATGAAAGGTATTTTCCCAATGCTCTATACAGACTTTGCTCGATTAATGTTAGGGTTAGCTATTAGTATAACGCTTGCATATGGCATACAATGGTATAGCAATCTATAGATATGAATGTAAAAAATAAAATCGTATTAGTTACAGGCGCTGCCAAAGGGATTGGATTAGCTACGGTTAAACGCTTACTTAAAAAAGAGGCAAAAGTAATTCTTTGGGATTTCCAAGCAGATGATTTAGCAAACACTGTACAGTCTTTAAAAAATGAAGGACATGATGTTTTTTCCCAAGTATGTGATGTAACAAATAAGCAACAGGTCTATACAAATGCAGATATCATTAGACAAGAAGTAGGGGAAGTAGACATCTTGATTAATAATGCTGGCACTGTGTATACAGGGTACATGCTAGACAGAACGGATGAAGAATTAGAAAATATGATTAATGTTAATTTTACATCTATGATTTATACTATTCGTGCTTTTCTTCCTTCTATGTTAGATAGAAATTTTGGACATGTCATTAATATTTCATCAGCATCTGCTCTTACTGGTGCTCCTAAGCTAGCAATATATGCTGCCACAAAATGGGGTGTAATGGGATTAACAGAATCATTGCGATTGGAAGCGATAAAAATGGGTAAAAAAGGAGTAAAATTCTCTTCAATTCACCCAAATTTTATTAAAAAAGGATTATTTAGAGGGACCAAACTAAACTTTCTTGGTAATATTTTAGCACCAGGTATTAAAGATCATGATGCAGTTGCTAAAGTTATTATGAATCGTGCAATTCGTTTTGGATTCCATTCGCCAAAAGTGCCTTGGGTGATGAATCAATTAACTTTACTTAGAGCTTTAATCCCTAGCTCACTTTTGGTTAAATTAGGGTCTTTATATGGCGCAGATAATATGATGGATAAATACAAAGGATACGAAGATGGACGTTAGAAAAATTTTATTAATAATATTTTTAATTGCAGCTTGTAATCAGACTGATTCTAGCGATGAAGATGTACCTCTTTCTACATTTAAAGACTCTCTTAGTTATTCTATGGGAATTAATATAGGAAAAAATTTACCACCTTATGCTGATGTTGATAAAGATTTAGTAAAAAAAGGACTAGATGATTTCTTTGAAGATAATGAACCATTGTTAGATGCGGCTGAGAGGCAACAAATCTTAAGAGAATTCAATGTTTCAATGGCTGAACTTGAAAGAGATGATATGAGAGCGCAAGGAGAAGAATATCAGCAATTATCAAGAGAAAATAAAATAGCAGGTCAAGAATTTCTTGATCAAAATAAAACCAAAGAAGGTGTTTTGGTAAGAAGAAGTAATCTTCAATTTAAAGAGATTGTAAGAGGAACAGGTATAGTTCCAGATTATGACGATGTAGTCACTGTTCATTATACTGGTTACCTTGTTGATGGTCATAAATTTGATAGCAGTTATGATCGCGGTGAGCCTGCTATATTTCCAGTGAAAGGAGTCATTCCTGGATGGACCGAAATATTACAGATTATGCCTGTTGGTTCTAAGTGGGAAGTTTACATTCCATATAATTTAGCATATGGTGAAAGGGGAATACAAGGACCAGAAAAAGGCACTTATGTTATTCCACCTTCAGCAACACTAATTTTTGAAATTGAATTGCTTGGAATTTCTGATTAAATCTTATTTATTATGAGATTTTATCCCACTTTTTATTTCAAGATAGTATCAATTTTCATCATTCTTTTCTTATTCTCTAGCTGTGAGAATAATAAAAAATTTATTGTATCTGATGCTTTATTTTATACTGATTCCAAACCAGAGTCAGCGATTGATAGCATTGGATTTCTTTTTAGAAAACATGTAATAGTTGTTACAGGTAAAGAAGCTAATCAATTGTATGTTTATAATGCAATGGATGGTGAATTGCAAAAGACTATTAATCGCGAGAATGCATACCCTAATGGTATTACAATAGTCAATGATGAACTTGTATTGGTTACAGAGCGAGATATGCGTCATGTAGCTGTTTTTAATGCATCAATGGATTTTCTTGGCACATTTGGTTCAGATGTTTTACGTCAACCTTATGGAATTACAAATTATAAACAAGAAGATGGTAGTTATAAAATTTTTGTCACTGATAGTTATGACTATAATCAACCTCATCAAGATCGAATTATATCATGGGAACTACAACATGATGGAGACAAATTTTCTGTAAGCGAACATAGTGTGTTTGGTGAATATACTTTATATCAAGTAGAGAGTATTATGGTTGATAGCCATTACCGCCGCTTATTAGTTGCTGATGAAATGGAAGAACACTATAAGATAGCTGTATTGGATTTAGATACTGGTGAACATATTAATTCTACATTAGAAGATTTTAATTTTACTGAAGATCCAGAAGGAATTGCTTTAGTATCAACAGGAGATAATACAGGATATTGGATTTGCACTGAACAAAGCAAAAACAATAATCGTTTCCATTTATTTGATAGAGAAAGTTTAGAATATATTGATTCATTGTATTTAGAAGATATTCACTACACTGATGGAATTGCTACGGCTTATATGCACGGGAATTGGTATTTATATGCTTCTGATAATGATCATAGAGTAGGAGCGTTTCTTCTACCTGAAATCAATTAGAAATAATATGTTACAATACTTCTTAATGAATGCCTGGAGATTTCCTATTATAAAACGTGCATGGGTATTACCTAAAATGTCTGCTGATTCTTTCAAACGGGATTTAAACGATAATCGTCCAGTTGTTCTTTGTTGTGGAGATAGCATTACTCATGGGCATATAGGGTATGATTGGGTAGGGTCATTGCGAGATAAAGATTCTTCAAAAATATATGTTAATGCTGGGGTAAATGGAGATTTAGCATGGAATCTAAATCAAAGATTGGAAAATGCCTTACAGTGTAATCCAGACTATATTACCATACTTATTGGCACAAATGATGCTATGGGTAGTCAAAAAATTCAGTTTATTCAAGAATCTTATGTTACAAACAAAGAATTACCACAATTACCATCAATAGATTGGTATGAAAAAGAATTAGAATCGATGATTCAATATATGCAATCTAACAGTAATGCAAAAATTGCTATTAGTACTTTACCTTGGGTAGGAGAACATGATTCCCATTCAATTATGGATGTTGTAAGAAATCATAATGTTATCATTAAAAATATAGCTGAAAAATACAATCTGACATTAATTGATTTATTTGATCATCTAAGTCATATTATTGGAAATAATAGCTCTAGTGCGCCTTATGTAACTACTCAATGGCGTACTATAAGAATTATTCGTGAATTTCTCGACTAAAAATACCAATTTTTTCGTCGTACCCCGGACAGGATTTGAACCTGTGACCTACGGATTAGAAATCCGTTGCTCTATCCAGCTGAGCTACCGGGGCATACATAACAGCAAGAAATTTAATCAAAATAATCATATTGTTTGGAGAATTTTTATATTATTTAGCGACGAGCCTCCGACGAGAAAATTCTTGCTATAGTTCAAGTTTAGCTGTAGACTTATTTGATGCAGTCAAAAATTGCGTTTTTAATTCAATATTAAGGAGAAAAAACATGGCTGAAAAAGTAAAGACAACTGGCGTTTCAAAAGAAAGCGGATACCTATATTACCTTGGTAAAGATGGTAACGTATGGCGTTCAGGTATGTCAAGAGGCGGTAAAGGTGGCGGAAACGCTGAAAAAGTTGCTGACGCAGGTGTATCACGTGAAAGTGGCTATTTATACTTTATTGATAAAGACGGTGACGTCTCTCGTGCGCCTATGGCTAGAGGTAGAAAATAATCATAAGTTTTCTACTTTGATCACAATAAATAAAAAGGGGCAATCTAATTGCCCCTTTTTTTTATAGAATTATTTTTTTTATTAAAAAGGAGTTTTATCTCCAGATACCATTCCACTAGAAACAATCATCTGGAATCCTTCTTCAACGTTAATATCGGTCTCTTTAACGTCATCAATAGGTATTATTAAGAAAAACCCTGATGTTGGATTAGGAGTAGTAGGAACAAAGAGATTATAAAATTTTTGATTATTATCATTTTTGGTTTCTTTTGTAACAAAACCCAATGTCCAAACACCTTTTCTTGGGTATTCAACAAATACTACTTTTGAAAATGAATTTTCTCTTCCACCTGAAAATGATTCTATGATTTGTTTTGTTGTTGTATAAACCATACTTATTAATGGAATTCGTTTAAATAGATTATCAATCCATTGAACAATTCGTTTTCCTACTACGTTTCTTGCTAAAAATCCAACGATAATTAATGTAGAAAGAACAAGCAGTAGTCCACTAACTGACAACAGTAATTCAAATTTTGAAGGAAATTGTTCACCAACCAATTTTGTCAATGGTTCTGCTATTTTTTCGCCTACCGCTAACGACATATCAAATAGTGCTCTTAAGACATATACAGTCAGTGCAATTGGTATTATTATGATAATACCCGCAAAAAATGATTTTTTAATTGTTTCTAACATTATGTAATAATTTAATAAAAATTATAATGTATTACTTCCTATATATAAGCACTGAACCGCTTAGAATAAGAATGGTTCCTATTATTTCTTTTATTGTGAGTTGTTCATTGAGAAATATCGACCCAGTAATAATTGCTACAATTGGTGGAAATATAGCAACATAGGTTATTTGAGTTATGGTAAGGTGTTGATATAGCCAAAAATAAATACCCCATGATATTACTCCTCCCATAATAATTAGATATATGGTTGCCATAATCAATTCTTGATTCCAGTTTATATTGTGTGTTTCTTCACCTACAAGATAAGATAGAGATAACATTACTACTCCTGTAATAATTTGACATACAGCATTCATCTGATAATGATTAACTGCTTTTTGATTTTTTTTGTAAAGAACGCTTGGATATGCTGCCGCAAATATAGCAAATATTAAAAATCCAATTCCTAATGATTTATCCATATCTCCACTAAATGAAATAATGAATAATCCTATGAATCCAGTTGCTAAAGCTATTAATTTATTTTTTGTTAATCTCTCATCTGGATCATGATATATCATAAAATGTGCCATTATACTAGTTATTATAGGGAATAGACCCCATATAACAGCTGATATACTTGACTCTAATCCTTTAGATATTTCATTATAGGTAATTCCATACGATAGGCTAAAATTTAACAGAGAAAAAGAAAGATACACTTTTACTGATTCTTTATTTATGGGAATAGATTCTCCTCTTAATAAAATTATTAATAAGAATAATAAGCCGGATGGAAGAAATCGTATTCCTACTGCATAGATTGGTGGCAATTCATATTCGAAAACGCTAACTGTAATAAAATACCATGTTGATCCCCATATTAAACATAGCGCTATGAAAGGGAATAATATCTTTTTATTCATTAATTAGATGATTTGTATATATATGCAAGGAAACCACTAGCAATATATATACTTGAATATGTCCCAATAATTACACCAACCATCATTGTAAACGCAAAAGGTCTAATAATTTCACCGCCATAAATCAATAGGACAATAATAACAAGTAGAGTTGTCACAGAAGTAATAAGAGTTCTGCTAAGAGATTGATTAATACTCTTATTAATTGTGTTTTCAAACATCAATGTGCCTGAAGATTTCATATTTTCTCTAATTCTATCAAGAATAACAATTGTATCATTTAGCGAGTATCCAACAATTGTTAAAAATGCTGCAATAGTGCTTAATGTTATTTCATAACCTGTAAGTGAAAAAATTCCTAATGTAATGAGAATATCATGTACAAGAGCAAGAATAGCTCCGATTGCAAATCTAAATTCAAAACGAATTGATATATAAAATAAAATAAGAACAAGAGCAGAGATAATTGACCACAAAGCTTTACCGCTTAACTCAGTACCAACTTTCGGGCTGACTGCCCCAAGAGATAAAACAAATTCGTTTTTATCTTCTGGTGCTTTATTGTTCATTGTTTCATAAATATTATTTATTACTCCTTGGCCAAAGTTTTTTGGTTCATTTTCAAATGATTTGATTTTTATCATTACATCACTATTGCTGCCAAAATATTTTACTTCTTCACCGCTTAAATCAAATTCATTACCATCAATGGTAATATTTTCAAGTGATGATCTTACTTCTTGAATTGTCACATCTTCAGAGAAGCTTAAGCCAATCATAGTTCCGCCTTTAAAATCAATGCCAAGATTAATACCAAGCATAAGCATTAGGATTGATCCAATTGCTAATATACCAGAAAATGTAAAACCAGCTTTTTGCAAAGCCATAAAATTAATTTTTGTGTTACTTAAAAAGTCCATACTAAATACTCAATTTTTCTATGTTTCTTCGTGATGTAATAAAGTCAAATACGAATCTTGTTACAATAATTGCAGTAAACATACTTACAATAATACCCCAGAATAGGACTGTTGCAAATCCTTTGATAGGTCCACTTCCATATTGATAGAGGACTGCTGCTGCAATACCTGTAGTTAGGTTAGCATCTACAATAGTAGTAATAGCTCTTTGATATCCAGCATCAATTGCAGATCGAATTGCTTTACCTTTTCTCAATTCCTCTTTGATTCTTTCAAAAATAATAACATTTGCATCTACAGACATACCAACAGTCAAAATTAATCCAGCAATTCCTGGTAAAGTCAATGTTGCTTGAAGAAGAGCAAGAACACCAAGAAGCAATATTAAAGTCCATATCACTGAAAAACTTGCAATAAAACCTGACATACGGTAATAGAGAACAATAAAAAATATGACTAACAATAGTCCGATAACCATCGAGAATGTACCTTGATTTACTGAATCAGCACCCAAAGATGCTCCAACAGTTCTTTCTTCAACTATAGTGACAGGCACCGGAAGTGCTCCAGCTCTTAAAACTATAGCAATATCTTCAGCTTCATTTACAGATTCTAAGCCTTCAATTACAGTTGATCCACCAAATATTTGGCTATTGATAACAGGAGCCATATGAACTTTTTTATCTAACACAATAGCAATTCTTTTTTGAATATTTGCTCCTGTAATTCTTGCCCATTCTCTAGATCCTGCACTGCTCATTTCCATTTGTACAATAGGTTGTCCAGCTGTAACTCCTGATTGTGCAATTCTTACTTGAGCATCTTCAATAACACCACCTGTTAATTCAGCATTCTTGTTTAAGTGATAAATAATATATATTTCTTCTTCATCACCAAAATCATTAATAAAAGTTTTAGCAGAATTGCTTAATAAAAATTGACCGTTGGTTGCGTCAAGAAGTTGTTTGATTCCTTCTTGCTTTAATAGGGTATTTAACTTTTCTATATTATTTTCTTCTACCCCAATATCATTTCCTACACCAATAAGTAGCGAAGAAAATTGTAAATCATTTGCTCCAGTATCAGAACTAAATAGATTTTCAACATCTGTTTTCTTCTCTTTAGTATTATTAGCTGTATTTGCAAGATTGTCTATTTGTCTAATAATAGTATTTGTACTTTCTACATTTTTGACAATCATTAATTCCAATAATGCTGTACTCTGTAATAAACTTCGTGCACGTTCAGAATCTTGAATACCAGCTAATTCAACAATTACTCTATCGCTTCCTTGTTTCTGAATAGTTGGTTCAGATACTCCAAATTGATCTACACGATTTTGAATAATTTCAATAATTCTATTGATTGAGTCTTCAGCTTCTAATTTTAATTGCTCGGTGATTTGATCTTTTGTTTTACCATAGTTAATAAAATATCGAGGCAATTTTAAATCATGGTTCATTGCATTCTGTTCAAATAAAGTAAAGAAATCACCAGTATTATTTGAATATTGATTACTTAACTCATCTAGAAAAATTTCAAATTTTTTATCTTTATTAGATGCAAGATTGTTGACCAGTTGAGGTAAATCAACTTCTAATACAATATATATACCTCCCTTGAGATCTAATCCTTGTTTGATTGTGTTATTTTCTAAGTATTCAATTTCATCTTTTGATAAAAGTGATTTTTTTTCATCACTAAGAAATTGATACTTCATCGTTGGAAAGAGAGAATAAACTCCTAATCCAAAAATAAATAAAATCAATAATAGTCTTGTTGTTAATCCGTTATTCATTGTTACTAATGTTAAGTGGAAGAATTTACCACTTTCAACTATTTTTGCACTATTTTTTTAAATTATATTTAATTCTTTTGCTACTTCTCCGAAAGCATTAATTGCACTATCAATTTGTTCTTTGCTATGCGCTGCTGAAATTTGTACTCGTATACGTGCTTCATCTTTTGGCACAACAGGAAATGAAAATGCAATGACATAAATTCCTTTTTCTAGAAGTTTTTCTGACATTTCCACTGCTTTCTTAGCATCATAAATCATTATTGGTACAATTGGATGATCTTTTCCTTTGATGTCTAACCCTATATTTTTAATTCCATTTCTAAAATGTGTAGTATTTTCTTCCAATTTCTTTTTATAGCTATAATCTTTAGCTATAATATCAAACACTTTAATACAAGCTGCTACTAATGGTGGCGCTAAACTATTTGAAAATAAATATGGCCTTGATTTCTGTCTTAATGTTTCAACTATTTCATTCGAAGAGCTTATAAATCCGCCTGATGCTCCTCCTAAAGCTTTTCCGAAAGTAGAAGTAATAATATCAATTTCATCAAGTACTCCATGATATTCTGCACTACCACGACCTTCATTTCCAATAAAGCCTGTTGCATGACAATCATCAACCATAATTAATGCATCATATTTTTTTGCCAAAGACGCTATATCTTTCAATGGAGCAACAACACCATCCATACTAAATACTCCATCTGTTGCAATTAATTTTATATTACTATTTGATTTTTTAAGAAGTTCTTCAAGATGATTCATATCAGCATGGTTATAACGATTTTTTTCAGCTTTGCATAGCCTGATTCCATCAATAATAGATGCATGATTAAGCTCATCTGAAAAAACTGCATCTTTCTCTGATAAGATTGTTTCAAATAAACCTCCATTAGCATCAAAACATGAAGAATAAAGAATAGTATCTTCCATACGATGGAATTCACTCACTATTTGCTCTAAGTCTTTATGAATTGTTTGTGTACCACAAATAAAACGAACTGAACTTAATCCAAATCCCCATTCTTCAATTGCATCTATTGCGGCTTTCTTGACAATATCGTTATTTGATAATCCTAAATAATTATTTGCACAAAAATTAATTACTGATTTGCCCAATACATTAATTTCTGTTTCTTGTGGACTTTCAATAATTCTTTCATTTTTAAATGTTCCGGCTGATTTGATATCAACTATCTGATTTTGAAGAATATTTTTAATTTCTTTCATAATGTTTTTTGATTTTTGGAATTAAATAATCCATAAAAAATGAGTTATGATCATATTGAGTTGAAAAATCCCATTCTTTTTTTGCTTTTTCACAATTTAAACTATCAGGCCAAGTATCTGCAACAGATTGCAATTTTTCTTCCACATTATATTTTATACTAAAATTTGGAAATTCTTTTTTGATTGTATCAATTATTTGACTTGGGGTGAGGCTTATTTCTTGAATATTAAATGATCTTAATTGTGAAGCAATGTCTTCCATGTTCATTATCCTGATAATTGAATTAATTGCTTCTTCTATACCAATGAATGGTAGTTTTGTATCTGCACTAATCTTACATTCGTATTCTTCTTCACCATTCTTTAATAAGAATACGGCCGCAGCGTGTAACATTTGTGGAGCAAAGTCAGTTGTTCCTCCATTAGGTATTGTGTATGGACTAATAATTCCTGGAAATCGAATTGATCTAAAATCTATGCCTGCATTATTTTGATGACTTTCTTCATGTTTTTTAGTTCCATAACGCTCTATAAGTAATTTATTTTTTCCATATATAGTTGTTGGTTGTATTATATCTGTTTCTTTTGCTTTGATTAATTTTCTTGGTCCATATACTGCAATAGAACTAGGAAAGAAAAATTTGACAAAATTTTTGTTAATACTTCCTGATTCAAATGCAGTATCAATAATTAGTTTTGAACCTTCTTCATTAATTTCTTTTGCAAGTTGAGGATTATTCATTGCAGTTTGACTTAGTAAAGCAGCAAAATGATATACCTCGGTAATTTTGAATTGATTAAACAATTTTTTAATATTTTCACTATTAGTAATACTATCTTTTATGTATATAGTATTGTCATAATTTGTTATTGATTCGTTGATATCAAGAGCAATTTTTGTAATAGGACTATCCTGCATAGATGCAAGCAATTGACTTCCAATTTCACCATTAGACCCCGTAACAAGTATTGCTTTTTTCATTGTTATAAATTAATCAATTCAATTCATTTGTTAAAAACTTTGTATTACGATTGAATACCAAGTAAATTTTTCATTCTAATGAGTAAAGTAATCGCCATTATCAATCAAAAAGGTGGAGTCGGTAAAACAACGACAGCTATTAATCTAGCTGCTAGTTTTGCCATATTAGAAAAAAGGACTCTATTGATAGATTTTGATCCTCAAACGAATGCTACTACAGGTTTATCAAATTCTGGGATTAATAATGATTACTCTATATATGATGCATTGAGCGAAGAAAAGACAATAAAGCAAGTCATTTCTAATACTGATTTAGATTTTCTTGATTTTATAAAATCGGATCAAAATTTAGTTGGATGTGAAGTAGAATTAGTATCTATTCCAAATCGCGAAAAACAATTACTAAGATTGATTAATAAAGTAAAAAAAGATTATGATTTTATACTAATTGATTGTCCTCCATCTCTTGGATTATTAACCTTAAATGCTTTAGTTGCATCTAATAATGTTTTAATTCCTATACAAAGTGAATTTTTAGCAGTTGAAGGATTAAAAAGTTTAAGTGAGACTATTAAATTGGTGCAGGAAAATTTTAATAAAGATTTAAAAATTTTAGGCATTCTTATTACAATGCATAATAAAAGATTAAGATTGGCAAGGAAAGTTCTAAATTTGTTAAAATCGAATTTTAAAAATAAATTATTCAAGACTAAAATCAATAGGAATGTCAGATTAGCAGAGGCACCAGATGACGGTAGGCCAGCAATTGTTTATGATGTTAATTGTTCAGGAGCAAAAAATTATTTGGATTTAGCAATGGAGATATTAAATGGCAAAAAATAAAAAGATTGGACAGGGAATTAATGCATTAATTTCACCTGAATCTACAGTTGATATGAAGCAAAATGATATATTGATTAGTAAGATTTCTCCAAACCCTAATCAACCAAGAAAGATTTTTGATGACAAATCTCTTAAGCAATTAGCGCAATCTATCGAAGAAAAAGGCTTGATAACTCCTATTACAGTGAAAAATGAAGGCAACAAATATATTATTATTGCTGGTGAAAGACGTTTTAGAGCACATCAATTATTAAAAAGAAAAAAGATTCCAGCTTACATACTTGAAAGTGATTCTAATAAAGATTTGATGTATATGGCATTAATTGAAAATATTCAAAGAGAAGATTTAAATGCTATAGAGCAAGCAAGAGCTTACCAACATTTAAAGGATAATTTAGATACTTCTATTACTGAAATTGCAAAAACGATTGGAAAGTCAAGACCAGCAGTGTCTAATACATTAAGATTATTGCAATTACCACCTGAAATTCAAGATAGTATTTTAGCTGGCGAAATTAATGAAGGACAAGCTAGGGTAATTTTGCAGAAAAATACTACCCAAGGTAGAATTGCATTATGGAAAAGAATCCTAAGAGAAAAAATGTCTGTAAGAAAAATAGAAGCTAGCGTATCTAAGCAAAGTAAATGGCAAAAACAATTAGAAGATATCCAAAATAAAATATCAAGAGTTATTGGAGTTAAAGTTACAGTAAAGAAAAGCAAAAAAACTGGTAAAGGATATTTAAAAATTTATTTTGATTCAAAAACATGGGACAGAGTTTTGGAATCTTTAGGGGTTTTGACTTCTTGGGAATCTGATAAATGAAACATAAAGATTATAAAATTCTTTTTATATCTGTTTTAAATAACAAAACATGGCAATTAGAATTCACTAAATCTTCTTTCTTTGTCGGAATTATAGCGATTGGAACCATTTGTTTAATTTCATTATTATTAATCATTTTTTCTGTTCCAATCATAAATGAATATCTTGAAATCAACACTGTTGATCGTAAGATTAATGCCCAAAAAGAGATTATTAGTGACCTATCTGAGAGTATCGATGAAATTGGTTTAATGAAGTCCTATATCGAAGACATCATTGGATTGGAAGAAGGTGAAGACATAGATCCTGCTAAGGTTCGTTTTATGGTTACAAACAATATTCCGAATATAAAGCCAAATGAAGGTGTTATTAGTGATGAATTTGATATTGATAGCAAACATTTTGGTATTGATATTGTTAATGAAGAAGGAACCTCAGTCTTTTCTATAGCAAATGGAGTAGTAGTCTACAGCGATTATTCAAGCGATTACGGAAATGGTATAATAATAGATCATGAAAATGGATATTATTCACATTACTATCATAATAAAGAGAATTTTGTTAAAAGAAATGAACGTGTTGATTCAGGTACTGTAATTGCACAATTAGGTAATACAGGGCAAAAGTCTTCGGGGCCACATTTACATTTTGAAATATGGAAAGATGGTAAGCCAATTAATCCTTTATCTTTTTTTCAAGATTATTCAAAAAAATCCGATAAATTAGAAATAGAAAACAATGAACAATCAATCAACAAATAGCCAAACAATTATAGCAGAAGATGTTCAGATTGACGGTGACATAATGTTGTCTGGCAATATTACTATATATGGAGAAATTAGAGGGGCTGTTTCTACTGATGGTGCTATTCAGCTTGCAAAAAACGGAAAAATTTTTGGTGATGTGAAATCATCTTCTATTCAAATGAATGGATATATAGAAGGCGATATGTTTATTGATGGCACTGCAGAGCTCTTGAGCAATTGTGAGCTTGTAGGAAACTTGCAATATAGAGTATTAAATATACAAGATGGTGCACAGTTTTCTGGTAGATGTGAAATTATTAATGACGAAGAATAATAAAGAATCTTTAACATCAATAATGGCAAAAAGCTATTCTGTATATTTCGAATTTTTTGGCATTATTATTGCATGGATTTTATGCGGATATTTAATAACTGGTAAAATATCTTTGATTTCTATTTTTTTTGGCGTTATCCATGCTTCTTTTAAGGCTTATCAAGCTGTTATGAAAAAATATTAAAAATATATTTTTTGCTATTTTCTGATTGATTTTTTTTTCTTAGGTTTCAGCGATGTCAATTGGAAAAAAATATCACCCATAATTCTTATGAATAATGCATTAAAAATATTCTTTGTATGTTTAATGTTAATTTCGCCTATAATTGCAGGCGGTGGTGGTGAAACCAATAAAGAACTAGACCCTGTTTATGAGGCTATTTCTCACGTTGCAGATTCAATGAAAATTACAAAAGTTGGAAATAGTTATGAAGCAGGAGAAATAAGTGCCTTATTTACTCTTCCTAAAATTTATGGTATTGATTTCTCTATCACTAAACATGTTTTTCTATTGTTATTAGTCTCTTTTATCACTGTTACCTCTATTATATTTTTAGTACAAAGATATATTTCAAGCCACACTAAAGTTCCTGGGAAACCAATGAATTTTGTTGAAATGATTGTTGTTTATATAAGAGAAAATGTTTTAAAGAATTTTATTGGAGAAAAATATTATAGAGAATGGGCTCCACTTGTTTATACACTTTTCTTTTTTATTTTAGTGGGTAATTTTTTAGGCTTGATACCTATTTTTGATTTTCTAGGCTTTGTCAATTATTTTGGATCTAAACTTATCAATATTGATTATCACAATACATTTTTATACCCTTTTACTAAAGGGGGAAATACGGTTACCGCTAATATCAATTTAAATTTTGCATTGGCGACTATTACATTTTTTGCATTTACAATTGCAGGTATTAAAAAATATGGCCCAATTGGACATTGGAAAAATTTTGCTCCTCCAGGATTAGCTTGGCCTTTATATTTTATTGTTGTTCCGATTGAGATTTTAGGTATGTTGCTCAGACCTCTTACCCTCACTTTAAGGTTAGCAGGAAATATGATGGGAGGGCATTTAGCATTAATAATTTTTACTGGACTTGTAATGCAGATTGCACAGTCTTATAATAGTGTTTTAATGGGATTAGCGGGAGCTAGTTTATTTTCAGTTCCACTATCTATTTGTATAATATTTTTAGAAATTTTAGTAGGATTTTTGCAAGCATATGTGTTTGCTTTATTAACAGCTGTTTTTATAGGAATGGCTGTAAACGTTCATCATTAAAAAAAGGAGAAAAAAATGGGAGCAGGTTTAGCAGCAATTGGTGCTGGAATTGGTATCGGTTTGATTGGTATGGGAGTTGCGCAAGCAATTGCTAGACAACCAGAAGCCGCAGGAGAAATAAGAGGACAAACCTTTATTTTAGCTATCTTGGTAGAAGGGGCAGCTATTCTATTAGGTTTATTATCTCTTTTCTTAGGTTAATTAAAAGAGAAAGTAAAATATGAATAATCCATTATTTGTAGTAAGTCCAGGCTTATATATTTGGTCATTGGTAATATTTTTATTGGTATTACTTATCCTTAAAAAGTATGCATGGACACCTTTGCTTGATTTTCTTGATCAGAGAGAAAAAGAAATTTCTGATTCTTTAGCTATGGCAGAAAGTGCTAAAGCTGACCTTGAAAAGGTTAAAGAAGAATCTGAAAAAATTCTCAATGAAGCAAAAAATCAAGGAAAGTCTATTGTTAGTGATAGTAAACAGAAAGCTGAAGATTCTGCAAACAAAATTCTTAATGATGCTAAAGCAAAGTCAGATGAATTTGTTTTAGATGCTAAAAAGAAGATTGATGTGGAAAAGAAGAAAGCTATTAAAGAGATAAAAGAAGAAGTAGTTGGACTTAGTTTGGATTTAGCATCACAAGTTTTACAACGAAATGTAAAAGATGAGGATAACAATAAATTTGTTGATTCTTCTCTGAAGGCAATTAATACTGATGAAGCAAAATCATAAGAAAATAAAACTATATTCAGATTCGTTTTCTTCTTTGGTAACAAATTTTGATGAATTTGGATCTATTAAAAATGCACTTACTGTTTTAGTGTCTGTTATTAAAAAAGACTCTACAGTAAATGCTTTTGTAAGGTCAAAATCAACTAATGTAGATAAAAAAATTAGCGTTTTTCAATCTGCGCTTGGTGAAGTGTTTGATCATCGGTTATTAGATATTGTTACCATAATGTTAGAAAATGATGATATAGCATTATTGGAAGATGTAACTAAGAGATTTCTTTCTATAACAAAAAATAGATTGAATATTGCACATGTAGAGGTTGTTTCTTCTTTTGATATGGATGAAGAATATCAATCAAATCTTCTGAAGCAATTAAAAGAAGCTACAAATAAAGAAATCGATTTTAATTTTTCCGTCGATAAAGATTTAATTGGTGGATTAAAGATTAAGATTGATGACACATTATTTGATAGTACACTAAAGACAAAATTAGAAAATGCAAAATTAAAGTTAATAGGGGTATAAATGGAAATTAAAACAAATGAGATTGGCGATTTATTACGCAGTCAGATAAAAAATATTGATAGCGATGTCGATGTTAATGAAGTTGGTGAAGTGCTAGAAGTTGGAGATGGTGTTGCAAGAACAAGTGGTCTTGGCAGTGTCATGAGTTCTGAGCTTGTAGAGTTTCCTAATGGAGTTTTTGGTATGGCACTTAATTTAGAAGAAGAAAATGTTGGTGCTGTACTTTTTGGAGATAGTAGTTTAGTTAAAGAAGGAGATACAGTCAAAAGAACAGGTAAGGTTGCTGAAGTTCCTGTTGGCAAAGAATTATTAGGACGTGTTGTCAATCCTCTAGGACAACCTTTAGATGGTAAAGGCCCTATTAATGCTAAAGAAACTCTTCCAATTGAGAGAAAAGCTCTAGGTGTTATGTCAAGATTCCCTGTGAAAGAACCCCTACAAACAGGATTGAAAGCAATAGATAGTATGATTCCTATTGGACGAGGCCAAAGAGAATTGATTATTGGAGACCGTCAGACAGGAAAATCTGCAATTGCTGCAGATACAATTATCAATCAAAAATCTTCCCATGATTCTGATAGTCCAGTTTATTGTATTTATGTTGCGGTTGGTCAAAAAGCTTCAACCGTTGCAAAACTAGTAGCAGAGCTTGAATCAAATGGTGCAATGGAGTATACAACGATTGTTGTAGCCAATGCTTCAGATCCTGCTCCATTACAATATATTGCACCATATTCTGGATGCGCGATGGGAGAATATTATAGAGACAATGGAATGCATTCACTTATTGTATATGACGATTTATCAAAGCAAGCTGTTGCATATAGACAAATGTCACTTGTATTAAGAAGACCTCCAGGTCGTGAAGCATTTCCAGGAGATGTTTTCTATTTACATAGCAGACTACTTGAAAGAGCGTCAAAATTATCAGAAGATTTAAATTCTGGATCGTTAACTGCATTACCGATTATTGAAACTCAAGAAGGAGATGTATCTGCATATATTCCAACAAATGTGATATCTATTACTGATGGACAGATATATTTAGATACAAACCTATTTAATGGCGGAGTTAGACCTGCGGTTGATGTAGGTCTTTCGGTATCAAGAGTTGGTGGTAGTGCTCAAGTTAAAGCAATGAAAAAAATTGCTGGTAAACTGAGGTTAGATCTAGCACAATTTAGAGAATTAGAAGCTTTTGCTAAATTTGCTTCAGATTTAGATGAAGCAACCGCATTACAGATTACTAGAGGTCGAAGAATGGTAGAAATATTGAAACAAAATCAATATGTACCTATGTCTGTCGCTAATCAGGTTGTCATTATTTATGCAGCAAGTAAAGGCTATCTTGATGATATTAATCTTGATAAAGTAAAAGATTTTGAAACAGGTTTACTTGAACATTTTCAATCTAAATATTCTGACGCATTAGATGAACTTCATAAAACAGGCGATATCGGAGAAGATTTAGAAAAGAAAATGGATAGTGCAATAGAGGAGTTTAAGAAAACATTCTAATATGGCTAATCTTAAAGATATACAACAAAGAATTAAATCTGTAGGGAGTATACAGAAGGTAACTAAAGCTATGAAAATGGTTGCAGCTGCTAAGGTTAAAAGAGCACAGGAAAGGATGGAAATATCAAGGCCATACTCAAAAAATGTGCAGGATTTGATTTGCAGAATTTTACCTGAAATATCTTCATCAAATATAGATTTGATTGAAAAAAGAGATGTTAAGAAAAAAGGATTCATTGTCATTACCAGTGATAGAGGGTTTGCTGGATCTTTTAATTCTTCTGTAATCAGATTAACTGAAAAGGAAGTTGAAAAATTTGGAAAAGACAATGTTCAATTATTCTGTTTAGGGAAAAAATCATCAGAACATTTTTCTAGAAGAAATTATAATGTAAAAGAATCTTTTTATGATTTCTGGAAAGATATGAATTTTGATAATGCTTCTGATATTACAGAGAAAATTATTGATTCATTTATCAATAAAGAAGTTGATGAAATTCATGTGATTTATAATAGATTTAGAAATCTTGGTTCTCAAGATTTAATGATTGAAAAAGTGCTGCCAATTGATTTTACTGAAAATTATAATGTTAAGAATTATAACTATGATTATGAGCCGAGTCGACAATCAACCGTTAATGTTCTTCTGCCTAAACATCTTAAAGTCCAAATGTGGCAGCAGATGTTAGAGTCATATAGTAGTGAAGAGGCTGCAAGAATGGTAGCTATGGATAATGCAACAGAAAATGCTAAAGAAATTATTAAAGAATTAAAACTAGAATTTAACAAAGCGCGTCAGGCAGCAATTACAACAGAAATGTTGGAGATTGTTGGTGGGGCAGAAGCGCTAGCAGATTAAGGGGTTAAAATGAATAAAGAAGGTAAAATATTACAAATTACTGGTGCGGTAGTAGACGTAAAATTTAGTGACGGACACTTACCAAACATTATGAATGCTTTATCTATATCAAGAGAAGATGGATCAACTTTGGTTTTAGAAACTGCACAACATTTAGGAGAAGGGGTAGTGCGAACTATTGCTATGGATTCAACTGATGGTCTTGTAAGGGGAGAAAAAGTTGTTGATATGGATGAACCAATATCAGTTCCTGTTGGACAGGAAACACTTGGAAGAATGTTTGATGTACTTGGAAATCCAATTGATAAAAAAGGCGAGGTAAAGATTAAGCAAACTGCTCCAATTCATAGACCTGCACCTGCTCAAGAAGATTTAACTACATCTTCTGAAATGCTTGAAACTGGAATTAAGGTTGTAGACTTAATGGAGCCTTACACCAAAGGAGGTAAGACTGGTTTGTTTGGTGGAGCTGGAGTTGGTAAAACTGTATTAATTCAAGAATTAATTCGAAATATTGCTACTGAACATGGTGGATTTTCTGTATTTGCTGGTGTTGGAGAAAGAACAAGAGAGGGAAATGATTTATATGCGGAAATGACAGAATCAGGAGTAATTGATAAAACTGCACTTGTTTTTGGTCAAATGAATGAACCTCCAGGTGCTCGTTTAAGAGTTGGTTTAAGTGCATTGACTATGGCTGAATATTTTAGAGATGATGAAGGTAGAGATGTACTTCTTTTTGTAGATAATATTTTCAGATTTACTCAAGCAGGTTCTGAAGTATCAGCATTATTAGGTAGAATGCCTTCTGCAGTTGGATATCAACCTACTTTATCTACTGAAATGGGAGATTTACAAGAACGAATCACTTCAACGAAAAAAGGATCTATTACGTCTGTGCAAGCAATTTATGTTCCTGCAGACGATTTAACTGACCCTGCGCCGGCAACTGCTTTTGCACATTTAGATGCTACATCAGTGTTAGAAAGAAAAATTGCAGAATTAGGTATTTATCCTGCGATTGACCCATTAACATCTACATCAAGAATTCTTGATCCTAGGGTAGTGGGAGATAGACACTATAACATTGCTAGATCTGTCCAAAGTACCTTGCAACAATACAAAGACTTGCAAGATATTATAGCAATCCTAGGAATGGATGAATTATCTGATGAAGATAAATTAGTTGTTTCTAGAGCTCGTAAAATGCAGAAATTTATGTCACAACCTTTCTTTGTTGCTGAACAATTTACTGGATTGGAAGGTAGATATGTTAAGCTCGAAGATTCTATTGCAGGTTTTGAGGCAATACTTAATGGTGAAGTGGATGATTTATCAGAAAATGCATTTTCTTATGTTGGATCTATTGATGAAGCAATTGAAAAAGGAAAGAAATGACAAAATCTTTCCAATTAGATATTGTAACGCCTATTCAATCTTTTACATTTGAAGATGTTATTCATGTTGAATGTCCTGGATCTGAAGGATATTTCGGAGTGCTTAAAAATCATACAAATTCAATTATCGATTTAAAAGAAGGAGTTATATCAGTAAAAACAAGCAATAAAACTATTCGATTTAATTGCTCTTCTGGTATTGCTGATATTAATTCTGATCCTTCTGATGATTTACCTGATAAGGTTCTATTGCTTGTCGAAAATGTAGAACAATTACAGGAATAATTGTTAGATTAAAAAGTATGTTTTCTAGAACAAATAATTGTGGTGAGCTTAATAAAACTCATATTGGCTCCAGTGTATTACTTTGTGGTTGGGTTAATTCTTTACGTACTCATGGTAAAATAATTTTTATTGATATCAGAGATAGGTACGGAAAAACACAAGTAATACTTGATAAAGACAATCTTATTGATAAAGGAAATTCATTATCAAATGAAGATGTTATTAGTATATCAGGTAAAGTTAGTGCGCGAACAAAAGAATTTGTAAATAAAGAAATAGCTACAGGAGAAATTGAGGTAATAGTTGATAAATTAGAGATACTAAGTGTATCTGACCCTCTTCCTGTTCCTATACATGATAGAGATGCTTCAACAGAAGAGCAGAGATTGAAATATCGTTATCTTGAATTAAGAAATAAGACTTTGCAAGATAATCTTATCAAAAGACATCATGCAGCTCAAGTAGTAAGAAATTTTCTTTCAAAAAAAGATTTTATAGAAATTGAAACGCCTGTATTAATGAAATCTACACCTGAAGGAGCTCGAGATTATTTGGTGCCTAGCAGAGTTCATCATGGAAAATTTTATGCTCTTCCACAATCTCCACAAATGTATAAACAGTTATTTATGATTTCAGGCCTTGATAAATATTTTCAAATTGTTAAATGTTTTAGAGATGAAGATTTACGATCAGATAGACAACCAGAGTTTACACAAATTGATCTTGAAATGAGTTTTGTTGATGAACCAGATATAAGAAATCTTGTTGAAAATTTGATTACTACTGTGTTTAAAGAAGTCAATGATGTAAAAATTAAAAAACCATTTCCTATTATTACGCATAACGAATCTATTCAAAGATATGGAACAGATAAACCAGATTTAAGATATGATATGGAATTAAATGATTTTAAAGATTTTTCTGATAAATCTGATTTTAAATCTTTTAAAGATCTTGAATACGTATCAATGATATCAGTCAAAGATGAAGGATTTTTTTCAAGAAAGATTATTGATGAATTAGATGATTATGCTAAATCGCTTGGTGCAAAAGGCTTAGCTTGGATGAAATGCAAAAATAATACATTAGATGGAGGTATTGCTAGATTTTTTGATAGCAATCTTCAATCAGATATTATATCTAATTATAAATTAAAAAATAACTCAATATGTTTTATGGTTGGAGATAATTCAAAGTTAGCTTTAAAAGTTTTAGGTTCAGTAAGAACAAAGATTGCAGAAATGTTAAATCTTTGTGATAATACAATATTTAAACCTGTATGGATTGTTGATTTTCCTCTATTTGAATGGGACGAAGAAGAAAAACGTTTTGAATCTGTCAATCATCCTTTTACAGCTCCCAAAGATAGCGATATAGAAAAACTTTCTTCTCATCCAGAAGATGTTATATCTAAAGGATACGATATTGTTATTAATGGTTATGAAGTCGCAGGCGGATCTATCAGAATTCATGATAATGAAATGCAAAAACAGATTTTTGAGATTATGAATATGAAAGAAAAAGAGATTAATGAAAAATTTGGATTTTTCATTGATGCTCTTAAGTTTGGAACTCCACCGCATGGTGGAATCGCATTTGGTTTTGATAGGTTGGTTATGTTATTGTGTGGAGTTAACAATATTAGAGATATTATTGCATTTCCAAAGACTACTTCTGCATCAGCTTTAATGGAAGAGGCTCCTAATACTATTTCTGAAACACAGTTAAATGATTTAAATATATCTATCAATGACAATGAAAAAGACATTTGAAATCAAAGGCGTAGATCTTATTTCACTATATGGTATTAGTGATCAAAATATTATTTTTATAGAAAAAAATCTTCCTATCAATATAGATATACGCGGAGATAATCTCTTTTGCCAAGGATTAAAGAAAGATATTGATAATTTTTCGATTGTTTTAAGCCATATGATAGAATCTGTTAAAAAAGGGAATAATATTACCACTAAAGATATAAAACAGCTCTTAACTATGAACATAAAAGACTTGAATGCTAAAAATAATGTTGATGAGGTGCTTTTTTATGGAAAGAAAGGTCCTATATATGCTAGGAGCGATGGTCAGAAAAATCTACTGAAATCATTATTTGATAATGATATTGTTATATCTGTAGGTCCTGCAGGTACTGGAAAAACTTTTCTAGCTGTAGCTCATGCAGTATCACTGCTTGAGAAACATGAGATTGATAAGATTGTGTTATGTAGGCCAGCAGTAGAGGCTGGAGAAAGTTTAGGTTTTCTTCCTGGAGATTTACGCGATAAAATTGATCCATATCTTGCTCCGCTTTATGATGCATTGAATGATTTGCTTCCGAAAAATAAAGTTCAAACTTTAGTTAATAATAATATTATTGAAATAATTCCTTTAGCATATATGCGAGGGAGAACTATTAATAGAGCAGCAATGATTTTAGATGAAGCACAAAACGCATCTCCAATACAAATGAAAATGTTTTTAACAAGATTAGGTATAGAGTCAAAAGCAATTATTACAGGAGATATATCACAAATTGATTTACCTAAAAAAACCAATTCTGGATTAGTTGAGGTATTAAAGATTTTAAAAAGTATTAAAGGAATTGGAATTGTTAAATTAAATGAAAGTGATATTACGAGACATGAATTAGTAAAAGATATTATTAATGCGTATTCTAAAATTAAAAAATAAAAAAAAGGATTTATAATGAATCAAATATTTGAAAATATTACTGATAAAGATCATGAACAGATTGTTTATTGTAATGATCCAAGCTCTGGTTTAAAAGCAATCATTGCGATTCATAGCACAGCTCTTGGTCCTGCTCTAGGTGGTTGTAGAATGTATCCTTATAAAAATGAAGATGATGCTTTAATTGATGTTCTTAGGCTATCAAGAGGGATGACTTATAAAGCATCAATTGCTAATCTAAATTTAGGTGGAGGAAAAGCAGTTATTATTGGAGATCCAAAAAAAGATAAATCAGAAGTATTATTACGTTCTTTTGGGAAATTTGTTGATAGTTTAAATGGTAAATATATTACTGCAGAAGATGTTGGTATGTCAGTTCATGATATGGAATTTATAAGAATGGAAACTAATCATGTAACTGGTATTAAAAGAGCGATGGGAGGTAGTGGAGATCCATCAATATTAACTGCTCTTGGACTTTATGTTGGCATGCAAGCTGCGCTAAAGAAGAAATTAAATATCAACTCACTAAAAGGTTTAAAAGTTGGAATTCAAGGATTAGGAAAAGTTGGTTATTATTTATGTGAAAATCTTAAAAAAGATGATGTCGAGATTTATGGTTATGACATTGATAAGAATAGATTGGATGAAGCAATACAAGATCATGGGGTTATACCTGTATCTAACGATGAATTACTATCTATGGATTTAGATATTTTTTCTCCTTGTGCATTAGGAGCTGTAATTAACCCTTCATCTATCAAAACATTGAAATGTGCTGTTATTGCTGGTGCTGCTAATAATCAATTAGAAAAAGAATCTAGAGATTCAAAACTATTGTCAGAAAAAGGAATAATGTATGTTCCTGACTATGTTATTAATTCAGGTGGATTGATGAATGTTGCAAATGAACTTCAAGGTTATAATAAAGATAAAGCAAGATATCAAGTCGAAGGAATCTATTACATATTGATGAGAATTTTTGATTATGCTTTATCTAATAATATATCAACATTGGAAGCAGCAAATCATCTTGCTGAAAGAAGAATTGAAGAGTTTGTGAGATGGAATCATAAATGGATAGAAAAATAGTAATTATAAATGACTAATAAACAACAACGAAAAAAAGCAAGAGAAGCAGTTTTACAGGCGTTATATGCTATTCATCTATCTCAAGAAAATGAAGAAAAAGTCCTGAGAGATATTAATGAACGATATAATTTTGATTTAGCCACCAAAGAATTTATTGATGAATTATTTAGAAATACTATCAATGACCGTAAAGTATTAGATGCAAAAATTGAAGGAGCATTAGAAAATTGGGATATTGAAAGAATTAATGTTATAGATAGATTAATAATGCAAATGGCAATCTGTGAAATGCTATCTTTAAAAAAATATGAAATACCTTACCAGGTAACAATTAGTTCTGCAATTGAGAATGCAAAGAAATTTAGCTCTGAAGATAGCACTGCATTTGTTAATGGTATCCTAGATACTATACACAAGACATTATAATAAAATGAGTTTTTTAACAAAAATATTTGGAACAAAATCAGATCGAGAAATCAAAAAGATATCTCCTATTGTTAAAGAGATTAATTTAATCTATGACAGTCTAGAAGGTAAAAATGAGGATTATCTTGTTCAGCGTACAAAAGAATTACAAAATAAAGTTGTTGAAAAAATTTCTGAAAAAGAACAAAAACAACTAGATGGTTTAAATGATAGAAAGGAAATACAAAAAGCAAGACGAGAAATAGAGAAAAATGTTTTATCAGATATATTACCTGAATCTTTTGCGTTAGTAAAACATGCATCACGACTTTTATGTGGAAAAAGTTGGGATGTAGTAGGTCAAGTAGTTGATTGGGAAATGATTCCTTATGATGAGCAGTTGATTGGAGGAGTGGTATTGCACAATGGTAAAATATCTGAAATGAAAACTGGTGAAGGTAAAACTTTAGTTGCTACCATGCCTATTTATTTAAATGCGCTTTCAGGAAGAGGAGTGCATGTTGTAACTGTAAATGACTATTTAGCACAACGTGATGCTCAATGGATGGGTAAATTATTTGAAACATTAGGGCTATCTGTTGGCTATATATTGAATTCTATGAGCCCAGAGGAGAGAAAACAAGCATATGCTTGTGATGTTACTTATGGCACTAATAATGAATTCGGTTTTGATTATTTGCGAGACAATATGACTATTGATTCTGATCATTTGGTTCAGAGACCTCATCATTATGCAATTATAGATGAAGTTGATAGTGTTCTTATTGATGAAGCAAGAACTCCATTAATAATTTCTGGTCCTGTTGAAACCACTATCAATCAATCTTATGTTGATTTACGTCGTCCTGTACAATCTTTAGTTCATCAGCAAAATCAACTTGTATCTGAGCTAGTAAGAAAAGCAGAAGATTGTATTAAGAAAGATAATTCATCTCAAGATGACCTTGATAACGCTGGAAAATTTTTATTACAAGCAAAAAGAGGGTTACCAAAACATAAAATGTTACAGAAAATATTTCAAGAGCAGGGGAATCTAAAATTAGCTAACAGAATTGAATCTGAATATATTGCCGAAAAAAAATTGCATGAACTTGATGAAGATCTTTATTTTTCAATTGATGAACATTCCAATAGTGTTGATTTATCTGACAAAGGAAGAGAATCTCTCTCACCTGACAATCCAGAAGCTTTCACAATTCCTGATTTAGGAGAAATGTTGAGTGATATTGATGATGATACTTCATTATCAGATGATCAAAAAAGACTCAATAAAGAGAAAGCTTATCAGTTGCATTCAGAAAGAAGCAGTAAAATTCATTATTTAAATCAATTGCTTAAAGCATATACTTTGTTTGATAAAGATATAGAATATGTTGTTCAGAACTTGCTTCAATTACAATACAAAATTATTTTAGAATGTATGATAAACTTTCTGGAATGACTGGTACTGCAGATACTGAAGCGCCTGAATTTGAAAATATTTATAATTTAGGAGTTACTGTAATCCCAACACATCAACCTGTCATAAGAAAAGATCATGATGATGCAATCTACAAGAATAAACGTGCAAAATATAAAGCAGTTATTAATGAAATATCTTCTTACTATAAAAAAGAACAACCAGTTTTAATTGGTACTATTTCTGTCGAGGTTTCGGAGTTATTATCAAAAATGTTAAAGCAAAAAGGAATTCCTCATAATGTATTAAATGCAAAACATCATCAAAGCGAAGCAGAAATAGTTACAAAAGCAGGATTAAAAAAAGCTGTTACTATCGCAACTAATATGGCGGGAAGAGGAACTGATATTAAATTAGGTCCAGGAGTAGAAGAATTAGGCGGTTTACATATCATTGGAACATCGAGACATGAATCAAGACGTATTGATTTGCAGTTACGTGGTAGGTCTGGGAGACAAGGAGACAATGGTTCTTCAAAGTTTTATGTATCATTAGAAGATGACCTAATGAGATTATTTAATATGGAAGCGGTAGCGGGAGTAATGGATCGTATGTCTTATGATGAAGACCAAGAATTAAGCGCTGGTTTACTTAATCGTGCTGTTAGCAATGCTCAGAAAAAAGTAGAAGAAAGAAATTTTGGAATTAGAAAACATTTACTAGAGTATGATGATGTCTTAAATCAGCAACGTGAGATAATATATGATTTAAGAAATAAAGCTCTTCTTTCAGAATCAATTAAACCATCAATCCAAGAATTTATATATGATTTCATTGATAATATTTTTGATAGTTTAGATATAAATGATATTAAAAATTGGGATTGGCAGGGTATTAATCAAAATCTTATGTCTTATTTATTAATAGAGGTAGATAAATCAGAGTTCGAAAATATCGAAGAAAAAGATCAAGCAGTGAACAAGATCTATGATATTGCTATTGATTATTATGACAAAAAAGAAGAATTGATTCCATCAGAAATGCTTAGAAAGTTAGAAAAGTTTGTTGTATTGCGTACTATTGATGAAAAATGGAGAAATCATTTGTTAGCAATGGATCAATTAAGAGAAGGAATAGGTCTTAGAGCATTTGGACAAAAGAATCCATTAGTTGAATATAAAGCTGAAGCATACAATTTCTTTCAAGAATTAATGATTAGCCTTCAAGAATCAATTATACAAAGAATTCTTCATGCTCAAATACAAGATTCATCTGATGAAAAACAAAATAATCCATTAAATAGAAACATACAATTAAGCCGTCCAAATGTTGCTGGCATTTCATCTGATGAAAGTTCTGATAGCCAACAACAAAGTGTTAGTGTTGCAAAAACGGATCCAGGAGAAAAGATAGGAAGAAATGAAAAAATTAAAGTAATTGATACAAATGGTAATGAAATTGAGATTAAATTCAAAAAGTTAGAATCTTATTTAAAAAGAGGATATAAACGTGTCGAATAAAAAAGATAAATTACATTTTTCAACTAAATCAATTCATGTTGGCAATGATGCTGATGAAACCGGTGCTGCTGTTACACCAATTCATTTAAGCACAACCTTTAAACAACCATCATTTGCAAGCACAGAAGAATTTGTTTATTCAAGGGTTGATAGTCCTACTGTTAAGAGATTGGAAGAAAATCTTGCAATGCTAGAGAATGCAAATTATGCATATGCATTTTCTTCAGGTATGGCTGCTATGACTGCAATATTTACAATGTTTAAACCAGGTGATCATGTAATTATATCAAAAAATGTTTATGGAGGAGTATTTCGACTTGTTACTAGAGTATTAGATAATAATGGAGTTGATTTTGAATTTCTTGATACTACTGATATTGAAAATATCAAAAAAGCAGTTAATAAAAATACTAAACTTATTCATCTTGAAACTCCTAGTAATCCTTTATTAGAGCTTGCAGATATTCGTTCTACTTCAGAAATATGTAAAAAGAATAATATATTGCTCAGTATTGATAACACATTTATGAGTCCATATGGCCAAAGACCTCTAGATCTTGGTGCAGATATTGTAATGCATAGTACCACAAAATTTATTAGCGGTCATTGTGATGTGCTTAGTGGAGCATTAATGATCAATGATGAGAAAGTATCTGAAAAAATTAAGTTAATTCAAAATACTGCAGGAGCTGTTGTAAGCCCTTTTGATGCATGGTTGCTTCTAAGATCAGTAAAAACCATATCTCTAAGAGTTCAAAAACAGTTTGATAATGCAAAGCATATTGCAGAATGGTTAGATAATAACCCTAAGGTAACAAAAGTAACTTATCCAGGTTTGCCATCTCACAATCAGTTTGAATTAGCTTCTCAGCAACAATTTTCTCCAGATAATAAACCAGTATATGGTAGCATGATATCATTCGAAGTAGATAGCAGTGTTGACTTAGATAAGTTTGCAAAGAAATTGAATATTATTACTCTTGCTGAAAGTCTTGGAGGCGTAAAATCATTAATTTCTTGCCCATATTCTATGACGCATGCATCAGTTCCAGAAGATGAAAAGATAAAATTAGGTATTACTCCAAATTTGTTGAGATTTTCTATTGGAATAGAGCATGTCGAAGACTTAATTTCAGAGCTAGATTTTGCTATGAGCGATAATTAAATCTACTTTTCAAGCAATTTTTTATATATTCCATTTATAGTATGCCGCAGTGGCGGAATTGGTAGACGCGCTGGTCTTAGGAACCAGTACTGCAAAGTGTGAAGGTTCGAGTCCTTTCTGCGGCACTTATGGATATTATACTATTAGGTGGAATTATTCTTGGTGCACTTGTATTATTTATTACAGAATTTTTCCCAATTGATGTCACAGCACTTGTTGTATTAGGTTTATTATTAATTTTTGGACTTGTTACACCTGAGCAAAGTTTATCAGGATTCTCAAATCCAGCTGTTATTACTATAGCATGTCTTTTTATCTTAAGCTATGCGCTTCAGAAGTCACACGTATTAGAATATGTAATAATTAATATTAATAAGATAATCGATAAATCACAGACATTAGGAATGGCTGCCTATTTATTCTCTATTGGTGTTGCTTCTGCAGTTGTTAACAATACAGCAATTGTTGCTATATTTATGCCCGTTACTATTCGCTTAGCTGACAAATATAATATCAGTCCATCAAAAGTATTAATTCCATTAAGCTATGCAGCAATTTTAGGAGGTACATTAACTTTAGTTGGCACCTCAACAAATTTAATTGTTAACTCTGTTTTAGTTCAATCATCTGAATTGTCACTTGGAATGTTAGAATTTGCAAAATTTGGAGTTATTAAGTTTATTATTGGATTAGTATATATCTTTACATTTGGCTATAAGCTTTTACCTTCTAGAGTTGCAAAATCATCTAGTATATCAGACTATAGTTTGGATGGTTATTTGACAGAGTTTAAAGTTAATTCAGACTCTCCTCTAAATGGAAAAACATTGCTCGAAAGAAAAATTAATGAAAATTATGACGTTATTGTTCTTGATGTTTTAAGGCAAGGCGAAATTATTGCTTCTAATCTTAGAAATTTAGTTATACAAGAAGGCGATGTTCTTTTTGTTAAAGGTTCTTTTGATAATTTCCAACGATTAAAAGAAATTGAAAATCTTGCTTTATTAGCTGATGAAAAATTAACACAGGAAGAATTAGAGCAGGAAGATCATATCATAGCAGAATGTTTAATTACTGATAATTCTGAATTGATTGGTCAAAATCTTCAGGAAGCAAATTTTAGACGTACTTTTGGAAGCTTTGTGCTTGCAATTCGAAGAGAAGGAGAAGTGATTAGAAGGAAACTTGCTCAATTTGTTCTAAAGCCATTTGATACTTTATTGGTATATGGGCCAAAAGATCGCGTTAATCAACTTGCATCAAAAGAAGGTTTTATTGTATTAGGAAAAGTTGATGCTTCTCTTGATAGTCATCCTTTATGGTGGTTAAGTCCATTTGCAATATTATTTGCGGTAATAATGGCTATTTTTAACGTTCTTACAATTGTAGAAGGTGTCATATTAGGTGTAATTGCATTATTGCTTGCAAGAGTTATTACTCCTAATGAAGCATATTCATCTATACATTGGCAGGTAATTATCGTAATCGCTGCATTTTTGCCTATAGGAGCAGCAATGCAAGAAACAAAACTTGATAAAGAGATTGGTAATTTTATTGGTAATTTTATTGCTCTTTTCCCATCAGAATTACTTCCTTATGTCTTATTAGCTGCTATCTATTTTATTACTATGGTATTAACAGAAATTGCATCCAATGTTGCAACAGCAATTATTATGACTCCAATTACTTTAAAATTAGCTGAACAGTTTGAATACAATCCTCTTCCATTTATTTTTGCTGTATGTTATGCAGCATCAGCATCTTTTATTACCCCAATTGGTTATCAAACCAACTTGATGGTATTTGGTCCAGGAGGGTATAAATATTTTGATTATGTTAAAGTAGGTCTTCCGTTAGCACTGATTTTATGGATAGTTTCTGTTCTTATAATCCCAATGATTTGGCCATTTTAGTATTAAAATAATGAACATTGAATCTCTAATAAATGATTTAGATAATTGGGTATACAATGATAATTCCATTACTAAGATATTTGAATTTTCGTCTTATCTTTCTGGTATAAATTTTTTAAACAAAGTAGCCCTTCTATCAGAAAAAATGAATCATCATCCAGATATTACAGTAAACTGGTGTAAAGTTACAATTTTGCTTACCACACATGATCATGGTGATGTAACAGAAAAAGACATTCAGTTAGCAAAATTATGTGATGAGATTTTTGAGGCACAAATTTGAGATATTTAATTATAGTTTCGATATTATGGTCTTTTTCCTTTGGAATTATTAAATATGGATTACCAAATCTAGATTCTTTTTTCATTAGCTATTCTAGAAATTTGCTCGCTTTATTTTTTTTTACAGCTGTATCTATTTATCAGCTAAAACAATTTAAGTGGGATATACAGCTTATTCTTATTGGTGCAATTCAATTTGGATTGATGTATATCTTCTATATCCAATCTTATCAATATTTACCTGCTTATTTAATTGCTACCTTTACAATTACTACTCCAATTTTTATTTCTATTTCTGATAAGTTTTTTTTTAAAAAACAATTTACATATAGAGAATTTTTAGCAATTTTTTTTGTTATTCTAGGTTCATATCTAATGAAATATAATATGGAAAATGTAGAATATATTGTAAGAGATTGGAGTCCTGAATATGGAATGTCTAAAATTTCTAAAAGTAATTATTGGTTTGCTTTTTTATTAATTCAGTTCTCTAATTTCTTTTTTGCTCTTGGACAAATATGGTTTAAATATTGGAATAGAAACAATATAAACATCAATATTATTGCTAATTTCTCTCAATTATTTTTGGGAGCAACTTTAATCACATTTATTTCTTATTTATTATTTGGTGGTTCCTCAAATGAAATTAACGATACCAATTTATCTGCACTTTTATTTCTTGGTCTTATTTCTAGTGGGATTGGTTTTCTCTTGTGGAATATTGGTGCAATTAAAGTTAGTTCTGAAAGATTGGCTGTTGTAAATAATCTCATTATCCCAATTGCAATCCTTAATTCACTTACTTTTTTTGGAGAATCAATTGATTTTGAATTATTCCTTCCAGGAATAGCATTATTTTATATTGCTTATAGAATTACTTAGCTTTCTGAGCTCTTTTTTTTTGCATCTTTCTTGCAGTGTTTGCCATCATTACAGCTACTATTCTTTTCAATTTGATTACAATATGCCATTGCCATGGAAAGATAAACATTTTTTTCTTTTTATTAAGTGCATTGACAATTTTTTTTGCAGCAATATCTGTTTTAATCATAAATGGAGTCCATTCTACTGGATCTGTCATCTCACTTTCAACAAAACCTGGACAAATTAATGTTACATCAATAGTACTTGGTAATGTATTTCTCCAACTTTCACTTAAAGCTCTTACAGCAAATTTAGATGCAGCATATGCTCCTCCGCCAGCCCATGCTATGTGGCTTGCAACTGACCCTACAAGAGCAATATGCCCACTATCTTGTTCTAGCATTTTTGGAAGGAATGGAACGATAGTATTTTGTACTCCAATAACATTTACTTTAATTACTTCATTCATTATGGTTGGATTTCCTTTATGAAGTGCATCAAGCTCTCCACGACCTGCATTTGCAATGACTAAGTCAATTGTGGTGATTTTTGATAAAAAATCCTCTATTGACTCTTTGGTTGAATGTTGATCGCTAACATCTACAGAGTAAGTCGTAACTTGAGCCCCCATTTCTCGACATTTATTAGCAATGCTCTCTAATTTTTCTTTTCTTCTTGCACATAATGCTAAGTGATTACCGCTTTTTGCATATTCGTACGAAACATACTCTCCAATTCCGCTACTTGCACCTGTAATAAAGATATTCATAAGGGGTATTCTACAAATTTATCAGTCATAATTCCATCAAAACTAATTATATTCACTTTAGAATGGCTAAAAGTAAAATAAATGGCTTAGCACAATCAATTATTGAAAGTGAATCTAAACAATTAAAAAAGGTTGCTAAACAAGTCGATAAAGATATTGTAAAAGCAGCCAATTTGATTGCAAAACATGATGGAAAGATTGTGGTATGTGGTTTAGGAAAATCAGGATTAATTGCTCAAAAGATTGTTGCAACGTTATGTAGCACTGGAACAAAAAGTGTATTTATGCATGCATCTGATGCTTTGCATGGCGATTTAGGTATTTATAATCCAGGTGATCCAACAATTCTTATTTCTAAAAGTGGCAATACAGAAGAGTTAGTACGTTTAATACCAATATTAAGAGATTTTGATTCTCCTTTAATTGGAATTGTGAGTAATACTGATTCATCAATTGCAAAAAATGTTGATATTGTATTAAATGCTACAATTGATAAAGAGGTTGACCCTTTAGAAATTGTTCCTACCGCCAGTGCATTAGCAGCAATGGCTATTGGTGATGCTCTTGCATCTGTTTTAATGGTGAAAAGAGGGTTTCAGCATAAAGATTTTGCAAAATATCATCCAGGAGGAGAACTTGGAAAACAGTTAGGACTAACTGTGAAAGATTTAATGCATCCAATAAAAGAAGTTGCAGTATTTAAAAAAGATAGTTCTTTATCAGATGTAGCAAAACTCATGACAAAAAAACCTTTGGGGGCTGCATTGATTTTAACAAAAAATAAAACATTATTAGGAATTGTTACAGAAGGAGATATTCGCAAAGCAATCGCTTCAAATAAAAAACCTAATGATTCAATTGACAACTTGATAAATAATGATCCAGTTGTGGTTTCTTCAGAAATGGTAATTTCTGATGCAATGAAAATGATGGAAGATAGACAATCACAGATTTCTGTATTACCAGTGATAGAAAATAAAAAGTGTGTCGGGTTATTAAGGTTACACGATTTATATCAGACAAAATTATTGTAAAATTTCAAACTGTCCTGCACCTTTAATTGTAGTCACAAAATCAGGTCCAGCAATTTGTCCCGCAGTATAGAATCCAGGTGAAACTTCATTTTTACTAATATAGTCTGCAAGAGCAATTGGGCCTCTTCCGCTAAAGAAATATGAATCACATGTTTTTAATTTAATAGTAATTTTTTTCCCGCTTGAATTCTCTGCTTCACCAAATATATTCATACTGCTTTTAAGTCTAGATTCATATGATGGATTTCTAAATTTCTTCTTTATTTTATCGATTTGTGCATTGCGTAAAAAAGGTAATCTTAGAAGTATTCTATATTTCAATGAATCATATTTTAATGCTTTCTTAATCTGATTATCAGAAAGGGGAGTATAAAATTCAATATTTGGTACCCCAGTAGAATAATATCCGCTATATATATCAGCCCATGTCCAAACTCCAACTTGCACTAGTTTTCCATCCCCAAAATCAATCTCATGTTTATTGTATAACGGAGATACGCGCTTGATTTTACCATTTTTTCTAATTAAAGATCCTTTATGCATACGATATGTTCCTGTGATTGCAGATCCTGAACTAAAACTACCGCGACCATTCATTTTAAATGCCAATTTAATCTTATTTGCATCTGGCATTAATGATTTGAGTTTTAATGCTACTGAATCAGTTGGCAAAGTATCAAAAGCAGTTGCAGGAGCTACAATAATACCTGCTTTTTTAAATTGATCCCCCATTAGATATGCTTTTTCAATGGTAGTCATTTCTCCAGTGATATCTAAATAGTGTGTTTTGGTTTTCAAGCAAGCATTAACCATTTTTTTGAATGTAAATCTAAAGGGGCCTGCAAAATTGAGAACTAAATCTATATCTTTTAGATTGTCACATATCGTATCATTTGATTCTAGATCAAATATTCGATAATCAAATCCATTTTCTTCCGCGAGTGGCTTAATTGATTCTTCTGAGCGACCAGCTAATATAAGGTTAATACCTTGTTCTTTAGCATATTCGATTGCAAAAGTTGCAGTATGTCCATTAGCGCCATAAAGTAAGAATTTCATTGATTAATTTTCCTTGAATTATCTAACAAGAACCATCTTCATTGTCTTGTTATAATCACTTTGGCCATCAACTTTTGTGCGTAATTGATAGAAGTAGACTCCGCTACTTACACTTTCTCCATCATCATTTTTACCATCCCAAATGACAGTATGCTGACCAACGGATTTATCTCCTTCATCAATTGTTCTGACTAGTTTACCAACAGTGTTATAAATATAGATTTCTACTGGAACTACATTCACCATCAATGATGGAATATCATATTTAATAGTTGTCTGGCTATTAAACGGATTTGGATAATTTTGATAAAGCTTGAATGCATCAGGATTTCCTAATTGCATAGTACCATTTCCAGCCATTCCATCTTTTGAAAATAATTGATAATTCATCTGTAGCGTAGATGCTGATACATCTCCATCTATATAGATATATAATTCTTTTTGATCTTTAGACAATCTACCAAATTCTAATTCATACAATTGATTAATATTATCTTCATTTTCTAGAAGAATAATACCTTCGTTTACATTATCAAGAGAGAATTGGTATACATTTTCATTATTGACTATTTCAAATCTTCCTGCTGTAATATTATCTGGGAGTGTAATCTTAATTTGATTTCCAGATAGTTCAGCAGGGAAGTCAATAGGATTTAATTGAATATCTTCTTGAGACTCTAAGGTTCTGCCTTGAGCTTTTGTCCATTGCCAGTTTCTGGTAAATACGCTTATATCATAAATATCAGCACTTCCATCCAGTGTAGGCGTAAGATAAGGACTAGTACCTGTTGCTGGACCAATATCAACATTTGGCCATGCATTTGCAAGAGCATTTAAATCTTCAACATCAACATCCCAGTCGCTATCATAATCACCTAACATAGCTGTATAGGTTGTAAATCCATTAATTACAGCACCAGAATTATTACCGCTTGCATCAAATGCACCAATTTTTAAATAATACTTTGTATAATCATCAAGAGTCAATCCACTAAGTGTTAAGTTAGTTAAACCAACATTTTGATATCCTACAACATCTGCTTCTGCGTCTTGATCACTTGTTCCAATTCCCATTACATAGTAGTCTATTCCAACATTATCTGAGAAACCATCAACAGTAATTGCAACATCAGAAGTGCTTCTTAAATATTCACTTTCATATAAATCATTGATTGTAAATGTTCCTGCAGTAGGTCCTGTACTATCTAATATATAACTGACTTGTTCAGAGATTGTTTCATTTCCATCATTATCAACAGCACCAACTTTATAATACCATGTTTCACCTTGGTTTAATCCATCGTGAAGCAATGAATCAGCTCCAAAAGTTTGTATTGTTACAAATGTTGAATCTGGCCAAGGAGTGTCTGATGGAGAAGGTTCAAGGTGAGTAACATTAATATCTCCTAAAGTTCCTTGTCCTAGTAGATTTGCAGAACTAGGTGAGAAATTATCAGTTTGACTTGCATATACATTGTAAGATGCGAGATCTGATTCACCGTTTCTATTCCAGAATACAGCTATTCCATCACTAGAAGGTGTCCATTCGTCATTTGTAGCATCGTAAACTAATTCTGCTTCTGCAGTAAGGCCTGAAGGAGCTAATGGAGCACCATCAGTTGATAATTCTCCTGCAGTTAGTCTCCAACTATCAAAGAATGCATAATATTGATTCGATGTAGTAATATGAATTGCAACACGCACATTCGATCCAGCCCACTGTGTTAAATCATAAGTTTGTTGTGTCCATTCAGTGGAAGCATCTTCTACGCTAGCAAGCGTTACTGTAAAGTCTGATAATGCTGTTCCTCCAGTAGGAGATAATAGTACATCATATGTTTCAACAAAAGCCGCATCATAAGTGTCAGTCCAAAAACTTAAAATATTATCAGTGCCTGCTCTTAGCCATAATTCAGGACTAATTAGCCAATCATCAGCAGAATTGCCATTATCACCCATTCCAAGTCCTGCCATCCAGTGACTACCAGTAGATCCCCATCCATGGGCTCCATATCCTGCAGTATAATACCACCATGACCAACCGTCAGCATCATCATTCGCATTGACTGTAATAAATTCGTGTATGTCTCTTCTGCCATCGCTCCATCCGTATGGATTCGTTTCAAATTGTTCTTCCCATATAATATCTTGTTGTGCAGTTGCCCATATAAGATTGTTTTTTGTTGTATTAGTCGAGTTTGTTCCATCAGAGACTGTTAAACTAACATTATATTGACCAGAAGCAGTATAAGTATGTGAAGGAGATTGATCAGTGCTGGTTGTGCCATCACCAAAATCCCAATCCCATGATGTAGGATTACCTGTTGATCTATCATTAAATTGTACAGTTAATGGAAATACTCCAGAAGTTTTATCAGGAGTAAATGCAGCATTTAAAGGCGCAGTAGAAGTAAATCCAGTTGAATAAAACATTCCACGTCCATGTGTGCCTGCAGCCATTGCACCATCAGCAGGACGTATAGCTAGCATATCAGTTCTCACATTTGCTAATCCATCATTAGATGGATTCCATACTACACTTGAAGCAGTAACATCATCTGATACCCATGTTCCAAGTTCTGTAGCGACAATAACTTGATTAAAATTGCTTCTATTATATAATCCCCATCTAATAGGCATATCAGGTAAATCACCTTCAATATTAACCCAACCATTTGATCCGCCACCACCTACAGTTTCCCAAACAGAACGAGCTCCATAATTAGAAACAGTAACTAAAATTTGGTTATCATCTTCTCCAATATCAATCGATGATATATATCCACTGATACCTGATCCACTGATTTCAGTTGCAGCATAGCTACTTGTGTGCGCATCTGTGATTTTAAATACACGACCGCCAGCTGTTCCAACAAATAAGACTCCATCTGTATGAGGAGACATCTTGAATGCAGATGCAGTAGATCCTAAAGTAACATTCATTAAAGTTTTATCAGATAGATTAACATAATTGTTTAATCTTAATATGGTTGATCCATCAACAGCAGAATAGAAAGCTTTATTTGCACCATCAATCACAGAAGGATTGATAAAAAATCCGGTATCACCACCACTAGCATCTTCATGATTTGCATAGTAAGACCAACTTCCACCACCGTTTGTACTTCTGTATATACTGTTATATACTGTTGCAGTGAATTGATAGCTTGGATCTACTTGGTCAATATGTGTATAACCTCCATCGCCACCAACTTTTTTACTTCCACTTTGAATTCCAGTACTGCTAATATTCCAAGTTCCATTATCTTGTGTTCCACCTAATACATATTCACTTCCAGTATCTGGATGCAATGCTACAGAATAGAATTGACTTACATTATATCCTGTATTTCTTTCATTAACTGTAGTGCCGCCATCTGTTGTATAATATATTCCACCATCATTTGAGAAAATAATTTTGTTACTATCAATAAACTTTATATTGTGTTGATCTACATGCATATATGGGTATTGTGATCCACCTGAATTTGTTATTTGTGTCCAGCTAGCACCACCATCTGTTGTCTTAAAGACATCAAGCTCACCAGCAAATACTACATTTGGATCATTCGGATCTACTCCAAGACTTAAATCATAACTTGCTTGTCCATTTGCATCTCCTAGCACATTGCCATTTGCATCAACAGGGAATGGATCAGCTGTTCCAGCAGTATATACAGTCCAATTAGCACCACCATCTGTTGTTTTTACAATCCATCCAACTTTTCTTGTATTTTCATTTTCAATCATTGCATACACAGTATTTGCATCAGAAGGAGCAACAGCAAGAATAACACGATTCATTGTACCAATGGTGCCTAGCGATGCTTTTGTCCAGTTTGTACCATCATCAGAATAAAAGATATCACCACCACCATCACCATAAACATTTGTTCTTGATCCAGCCCAAATTCTATTATCACTTCCTAAATCTAAATCCATAATTTCATAGCGAGTATTATCAGGAGTTAATTCTGAAACTTGTGTCCATGTTGATCCGCCATCTGTTGATCTCCATAAACCTGTATTTGCTGATCCATGCCATTTGCCTTCATAATAGTGTCCACCTACTCCAGCATATACAACACTTGAACCTGATTCATTTCTTACAATAATGTCAGTGACATAGTTAAAACCTTCTGTTGAGCTAAGATGTGTCCAACTAGCACCGCCATCTGTTGATTTCCACATTCCAAGTCCACGACTTGCTGTAGAGAAAACACCCATTCTTTCTCCAGTTCCAACATAAATAGTATTGCTATCATTTGGATCAGATGATATACTACATACTGCTAAATTGCCCCATGTTCCATCTACTTCATTCCATGTTGGAGCTGAAACAGTAATATCGTTGGTATACCATAATCCACCGGTAACTCCAGCTGCCCATAATTTTTTATTTGTAGAGTCATTTGGATCAAGAAGTAATGCTCTTGTTCTTCCTCCAATGGTATTTGGTCCTCTTTCAGACCAATTCACTTCACTCATACGATTTGCATAAGATAGACTTGCACGTTTTTGTTCTGCAATATCTAAAGCAGTAAGTATTCGTTCTGTAGGAATTGTTCCTGTATTTAAATCATGAAGCATTAAATAATCATGAGTACCTTTTAAATCTGGTCTTAATGCTTTTGGTAATTTTTTAGATTGTTTAAAAGAAACTGTATCTCTTGTTAAAAAGCTATTAACATAGTTTTCGTATTTAACACGTTTCTTCTCATTTAAAAAGTTTTCTATATCTTGTTGAATTGGCTGATATAGCACTAAAAATGATATAGCAAAACCAATGATATAATTTATTTTTTTCATATTCTTATTAGTTAACATATATATACCCATTTTCTAAACCAGTTACCGCAATACTATTGCCATCTACATCAAGAAAAATAACATTAGTGCTATCAAAGATGAGTGATGTTACTCCTGTGCCAGAACTTATAGTAAAATCTATATTTGCAATCACTCCATCACCATCAGCTGATGGTTTGTCACTTGAGAGAGACGATGTATAAATGGTAACTGCGCCGTCTTCATTAGTAACAATCATTAATGGATCTGTGTCACCAGTTAAGAAATCTCCAGCAGTTACATCTCCGATAGTGAATACAGCTGGGTCAAAACTTAATTTTGCTTGTGCTGCTGCTAATCCAGTCACGCCTATAACTTTAAGACTTACTGTAAAAGTAGCGCCAGAAGTTGTATCTGTATATTTTGGATCAACAATAAGTGCCGGTGTAAGAAGATCACTTACATTAATGTATCCAGTTTTTGTTTCTAAAGCTGTTCCACCCTCACCTAAAACATCTAAAGATACATCATAACTTCCTGTTGCAGTATATGTGTGCATAGGATTATCCTCAGTGCTTGTATTGCCATCTCCAAAATCCCAAGTAGATTGATAATAACGTACAGAATTATTGCTAAATTGAACTCTTAAGTCAGGAGTCCCGCTAGTAGTGTTTGCTTCAAATGCAGCATTTGGTGGTACTGCTTGTACAGTAATATAATTTGTTTTAGTAATAGAATCTGTTCCACCTGGACCCACAACAGTTAAGCTAACACTATAGGTGCCAGGTTCTGTATATTGATAAGTTGGAGTATATGTTCCACCATCTACTGTTCCATCATTGTTAAAATCCCACTGATGAGAATTAATTGTTCCTGTAGATTGAGATGCGAATTGCACTGTTAATGGGACAGATCCTGATAAAGGACTCCCTGTAAATTGTGCTACTGGAGCTTGATCGGTTGGTCCGGTTCCTCCACCATCATCACTACCTCCGCCACCGCCACCACCGCAGCTTAGTAATACAATCCAAACTAATAATACTAATCTTTTCAAAATTGGCTACCCCTTAATAGGTTGATGATTAATCTACAATAATTGTAGTCATTTTTCCAGATTTGTCTTTATTTAATTATTTTTTTGTAATTGAGATATTTCTATTGCTCAAATATGATAGGATGTAGTCTAGACATTGTTCTTTTTCTCCAATAGTCTCTGGAGGAAAAACTCCTGTATTTGTCCATAATGTATCTAATATTAGATTAATTGTTGCGGTTGCAGTATATCCTGTAGTGCGTGCCATGGATGTTGTATTTGATTCAATATTGAACTCATCATAGAGGTGATATTCGATTCTATTTTCTTTGCCTTCTATGAGAATGTCCATAATTGTGAATTCTTCTTCATTTTCTTTTAATTTCCATTCTTTGAATAATTTTTCTGAAGTATCATTGATATTTTCTGCATTAAACAGCCCTTTTTCTTTATAATCTTTCATAAGACTTGCGTGTTTTGGATATCGTAAAGTCTTCTCTTTCATATTTGGAATATGATTCATTGTTAATAAAATAGATCGCAATCCATCGGTATTAAATGCTTCTAATGCTCCACACTCTCCAAAGGTTATAGTTTCTATTTCAGATAAAGCAGGTTTTGTTACAAGTTTTCCATCAATCATCATTCTAGCGGGACGTGTATATTCTTCTATAACATCGATTGGGGAAAAAGGTGCTTTATAATAAAAGGGAGGAGTAGGATTTTTTGGAAGGCCTCCAACGCAATATTCAAATGCATGGATATCCATTTTTGTATTATAATATCCAAGTAGATAATTTGGTATTCCAGGAGCAACTCCTGCGTCCACAACAGCAATAACATTTTTTTGTTGTGCAAGATTATTAAGTTCTAGAACGTTTTCTGGTGAAAATGAAATATCAACGACATTTTTTCCAGCTTCAATAATTGTTTCAAGTGCATCGTAACCCAAAAAACCAGGAACAGCTAATAAAACAATATCTGCAGGTTTAATCCATTCTTGTAGAGCAATTTTATCTTGCACATCTAATTGATGAATGCTAATAGAATTATCTTGAGATTTAATTTTATTGAGAGATTCTAGATTGTTATCTGATAAAGATACGTTGTGACTCTTTGCAAGATCTAGCGCCATTGCGCTTCCAACCATTCCACTGCCAATTTGAAAAATATGAGCCACTTTTATATGCGGGATAGACGGGACTTGAACCCGCGACCTCCGGCTTGACAGGCCGGCGTTCTAACCAGCTGAACTACTACCCCATTAATTATTTCTATGCAATAATGCATATGGAATTATAATTAAATAACCGATTAATAAAAGTATAGGAGAAAGCGTAAGGCTTTGAAAGCTATTAACCTCTCCTAAGTACATTATCAAATAACCCAAGATTATAACGAAAACTCCAATGCCAAACAAAACATAATTTTTTCTTTTATATGGCCATTGAAAATTTATTTTATCTTTATTATCGCTCATTATCTCGAAAAGTTAAATGTGTTATACAAAGTTTCCAAAAATATAATTAATTTCTCCGTTCCTAATGGAACAGGCTATCAACAGTAAAACAAAAACTATTCTATCTAATTTATTTATTATTGGATTTTTAATTTTTTTGTTTTTTTCTACATTGAATACCACTTCGATTGAAAGAACAACATTTGTAATTAAAAAAGGAATGTCCTTAAATAGCCTTACAAATGTTTTGTATGAAAAAAATATCATTAATAATAAGGCTGTTTTTAAATATTCAGTTGTATTAAGAGGTTTGTCTGGAAATATACCAACAGGAACTTTTGTTGTAGAGGGGAATGTAAGTAATGGCAAAATAATAGAAACAATTTTCAATGATGGCCCAATGAGAATAAAGATTACTTTTCCTGAAGGGTTAAGATCTGATAAGATAATTGAAAAGATTAATGCTACTTTTGGACATGATACTACTAACTTAATTAGTGATCCTGCATTTGTAAATCAATTTGGAATTAATTCTAGGTCATTAGAAGGGTATCTATATCCCGATACTTACTATTTTTTCTACGATATGAATGCTAAACAGATATTAACAGTTATGGTCAATCAATTTTGGAATAATTTTGATGAATCATTATTAAATAGAGCAAACGAGTTAGGTTTAACAGTTCATGAAGTGGTAACTTTAGCATCTATTATTGAAGGTGAAGCAATGATTGACAGTGAGCGAACAACAATATCTTCAGTATATCATAACAGATTAAAAA
>LULT01000015.1_pt1 | contig 62293 bp, 57 predicted proteins | sample 728141 | NCBI WGS metagenome assembly LULT01 (sample SAMN03860282, study PRJNA289734) | marine metagenome | biome: seawater column; feature: ocean; material: water; isolation source: Red Sea water column Station 108 - depth 100m | place: Saudi Arabia: Red Sea | collected 2011-10-15 | depth 100 m | reverse complement strand
AGATGAACTATTAGGATCATATCTCCAATTTTCACCAACAATAGGATTATATTTTCTTTGATACCCCATAATTAATCAACATCCAATGGATCAAACTTTTCTTGCCACGCCAAAGACTGTGCTTTGTTTGAAACAGAAAGATGGCTCATATCTTCACCCGTAATGGTAAAGTTCAAATCTAAATTTTCTTTTAAACGTTCATAATTAACAGATTTAGGAAGAACTGGATACCCAAGCTGGATAGACCATTTTAACAATAGTTGAGCAACAGTAACATTATATTTCTCTGCAACTTCTAAGAATGGAATGGATGGATCGTTTTTCATCGCTTCAGGTTTTGAATTCCAACGAGATCCTTCTCTCCAGTTAGGCAAAGGAGCTAAAGTGGAGTATGCAATTGGTAAAATATTATGATTATTCATATATACTTCTAACGCATCTGGTATCATATGGTAAGGATGAATCTCAATTTGATTTGCAACAGGCATTTCTAGTTGAGCATCTTCAATTTCTTTAATATGCTTTACATTATAATTAGAAACACCAATATGCTTTACCTTGCCTTGTTTCTTTAATTCAACCATTGCTTCCCATAATTCTACTCTAGAATTGGTTGCAAATGGATTATGAATGAGATATAAATCAATTTCATTTAACTGAAGGAGTTTTAAACTTTGTTCACAGGCTTCTATAGCACCGCTAAAAGTTTGAAATGTTTCATCTCCATACATGCCGGGCCACATTTTTGTTGTAATAAAAATATCTTCTCTAGCAATAGAAGACGATACAAGCGCATTTCCAACCCCTTCTTCATTTTGATATATCTGAGCAGTATCAATATGGCGATATCCTAAATTGAGTGCATCAGTGCATACACGTTCAGCATCATCGTTGGGAATAAGCCAAGTCCCAAGACCAACCATTGGAATTGATAAATTCAATCTAAATCATCCCCTAATGATGAGCTGCCAGAAGATGATGGCAACTTAATAGCAAGATTATCAACACCTTTTACAATAGGATTTTTAGAAAGTATAATATTCAAATGAAGAATGAGCATAGATATTGCAATTATATACATTATTACAGTGAAAAACTCATATCCCGTTAAGTCATTCAACACCCTAAACAAGATAAATCCCATAATATTACTTATAAAATAAAATCGGATAAATGTAGAATAAGGCGGTGAAAAATTTCTCGCTCCTGCAATAAAAATTGGAAGCACAGGCAAAATCGCCCACATTATACGAGTTATAGAGTAGTATTCATTCCAAAATAACAACAATAATCCAGAAAAAAGAGTCGCCGTATTGTTAAAAAGACTAAGCCAAAATCCATCATAACTACTATATGTGAAATAAGTTTGACCAAAAATTAGAACAATACAATAAACAATATATTCGTATTTAGGAAATACTTGATTAGAGTTTGATTTTTTCATTGACTACCCTTTCATTTTTTTCTGCATTTTGTTCACATCTTTACCCATTTGAACAAAAAGCAAAATAACGTCTTTATAGATAACTGTAAAGAGCCAAGCAAGGAATGCAAAGAAAGCTCCAACTAATATCATTCCAAACCACGCCAACATTTCTCCTCCATCTGCATATCGACTATTAGCTAGCTCCCAATACGGAGCTGCAGTTATAAAAGTTATGATCATCACTAAAGCTGGGTTTACATATTGTAATATATTAAATATAGCATATGCATAAGATAGTCCCACAAATTTTGATTCATATTTTTTACTCATTTTATTAATCTCCTTTTTCTCTGAATTTTGACTATAGAATAATTTAATTAAAACTTATGTTTATCGGTAAGTGCAATTTCATCAATTCTTCCTTGAAAGTCTCCATTATAAATATGAGAAGCCATCCATTCTTTCTCATTGTCAACTTCTTCAGATGTTAAATTTTTCCACCAATATCTCTTTGGTGCATTCCAGATATATCTTCTTGCTTTTAAAAGGTCTTTTTTATCAAAATCACTATTTAATGCAATAATCTTATATGTAGGCTTAGTAGCATTTATTAATAATTCTAAAACTGCATTATTTAAACCTTCAACATTGTAAGTCACTAGATGAATTAAAGCATCTACATCAAACATTGCACGATGTGAATCATAATAAAATCCATGCCAAATACATAAAATTTCTTGGCCTCGAGCATTTAATCCTCTTTCCATCCAATTGATATCTTTCATAGAGCATAACCAAACTTGTTCTTGTGAAAGCGGTAAACATCTATCCATCACTGCTCTATCAAATTGTGCATTATGGGCTACAACGATATCTGCATTATTAAGAATATGAGATACAGATTCCCAATCAATTGAGTGTCCTTCTACTGTATTATTATCAATGCCAGTAATTTTTGTTATTAGCGGATCAATCATTTCTTCTGGATCATTAAAAGATTGATATTCATCTACTATGCCTAACAATTCTCCGCTCGTATTATCAATAGCAGTGAGTTTTGCAGCAAATTCAATAATTTTACAATCTTGAGTATTAAGACCAGTAGTTTCAAGATCTAAGAAACATATTTTAGTCGAATGATCATTGCTATAGTCAGTTGGTAAGCTGGTGAAATGACTACCATCAAATTTTTCTAACTCAATTGTTTGATTATCGTTAATAAGTTTTGTTAGAAATGCCATTGTATTGTCGGGATGGCAGGATTCGAACCTGCGATCCCTCGCTCCCAAAGCGAGTGCCTTAACCGGACTGGGCCACATCCCGAAATTTATTTGGGTAACCGATGGGACTCGAACCCACAACAACCGCAACCACAATGCGGGGCTCTACCAATTGAGCTACGGCTACCATTGGCTTAAATTTAAGCGTGGAAACTTATTATAGCTTATCTTTTTAAGCAAGTAGAGTTAAATTTTTTATATAATGAATACATTGAACAAATATCTAGTCAAGGAATCACTAATTCCCTTTTTACTATCTTTAGGTGTAATCACTACAGTATTATTTCTACAATTTCTTATCAGAGCAATTGATCGTTTTTTGGGAAAAGGATTAGATGTATGGATTATTTTAGAGTACTTATATCTGAATTTAGCATGGATTATTGCATTGTCAGTCCCAATGTCACTATTAATATCAACAGTAATGACATATGGAAGAATGTCACAAGACAATGAAATCACTGCTTTAAAAGCAGCGGGTGTTAGTGTTTCTAGTATTATTAAACCGGCAGTATTCTTTGGAGGATTTGTTGGGTTAATTTTATGTTTATTCAATAATTTTGTTCTTCCTGATATGAATTATCATGCAAGGCTTCTTGCAAGAGATATTTACCAGAAAAGTCCCGAATTAACAATTGAACCTGGATATTTCATCAATACAATTCCACAATACAGTATGATTGTTAGAGATATGGAAGGGAATAATTTTAAAGATGTAAAAATATTTAGTAAATATTCTGGAACAGAGCAGGTTACAATCTATGCTGACAAGGGTAAACTCACTTCTAAAGATGATATCATTATTCTTGATTTGGAAAATGGTGAAATCCATGAAATTGATTTAGAAGACTATAATCATTATAGAAGAATTAAGTTTGTCACACATCAAATTACTATTCCTATTGATGATTTATTATTGAATAGAAATAATGAATCAGTGCGCACAGACAGAGAAATGAAAGTATCAGAAATGATTCAAAAGATTGAAAAAAATAAAGAATATATAGTTCAAGTCAATAATAGAATCAAAACTGTGCTAGACAATAATGGTATTGCATGGAGTGAAGATTTAGATTTAGAAACAGTATTATCATCCATTGAAATTCTCAAAGAAGACAGTAAACAAATTACAGAAGAAAAAACCTACAGAGATGATATTCCAATTTCAGAGTATGAAATAAAAGAAAAATTGCGATCGTTTAATAATATATCCAGGCAATTAACAAATGAATTTATGCTGATATCAAACTATCAGAAAACAAACAATAAATATATGGTGGAGATTCACAAAAAATTTACACTTGCCTTTGCCTGTCTATTGTTTGCCATGACTGGAGCTCCCTTAGGAATTTTAGTGCGCAAAGGAGGAATTACAATTGCATCAGCGCTCAGTATTGCATTCTTTCTTGTGTATTACATCATGCTAATATGGGGAGAACAGTTAGCAGATAGAAATCTTTTAGATCCTACATTTGGGTCATGGATGCCGAATATAATTTTATTTATTGTGGGATTGGTTTTATTTTTTCTTTCAGATAAACAAAATTAGTGAACAACTTTAAATCAAAAAAGGAGTAGAAATGAAATTAGATATTAAGAGTTTTTTAATTGGAATATTAACAACAGTGAATTTGTTTTTATTAATGGGATTTGATGACCATGAAGATGAATCTCAAAAAAATGGTAGATACCAAGTAATTATCGATAATGAAGGACAAAAAAATTGGTATGATACTCGCTATGGAGATAAAGTTGCAATGGAATTGGGAAGTTATGGTCTTAGGTGTTGCTATTGGGGCAGCAACAGATAATTTGGCAGTAGGTATCGGAATAGGTGTCGCACTTGGTGCAGCAATGTCACAATTAAAAAACTAATTTGTTGGTCTATTGCTTTTAAAGAAAATTTCTTTTTCTGTATTTCGAGTATTAGCACGAGGAAGTAATTTTGTATCAGAATCAATTTCAACTTCGATGACTCCTTCTGGCATAACAAAGTCTTCATCGCGAATACCTAATTCTTTATGTGCTTCTCTCATAAAACGTGCCCATGCTGGTAATGCCGCTGTGCTCCCTGATTGCTTGTCTCCTAAGCTGACAGAGTAATCATCCATACCATACCAAACTCCAGCAGAAATATTTGGAGTAAAGCCAACAAACCAAGCATCACTAAATCCTTGGGTAGTGCCAGTTTTTCCAGCAGCTGTATGTCTAAATTTATATTTCCATCTTGCACTTCCACCCGTTCCTTTATCCACAACAGTCTGCAAGAGATTAGTTACCACATAAGCTGTTTCAGGACTTAACACTTCTTTTTGTGTTATATTAAATTCTTTGATAACCTGACCATATTTATCTTCAATTTTTGTAATCGCAATCGGTTCAGAATAGATTCCTTTATTAGAAAAAATTGAATAAGAGCTCACTATTTCCATTGGAGTTACTTCTGAAACACCCAACGCAATAGAATCAAAAGCACGAATTGGAGATTTAATTTGCATACGTTTTGCAACACTTTTGACTTGTTGAGCAGGAATAAGTTCTTGTACCATACGCACAGATATAAGATTCAATGAACGTCTCAACCCTTCTCTTAATGTAGTTAACCCACCTGTGCTATTGTCATAATTTCTTGGAGTCCATTTCTCTTTTTCCCCTCTTGCATTATTTCTATATAAAGCTACTGGTTGATTTAGTAATTGAGTCGTTACAGGATAATTATTATCAATTGCAGCTGTATAAATAAAAGGTTTAAAAACAGAACCTGGCTGCCTTCTTGCTTGTGTTGCTCTATTGTATTGATCAACATAATCAGATCTTCCTCCAATCATTGCTAATATTTCACCTGTCTTACTATCTAAAGCAATAAATGCACACTGAACCAATAAACTCTTTCTCAATTCTTCATATAATTGCATTTGACCATTTAACATCATCTTTGTTGAATCCTCTGGAAAGATTGATAAATAACCTAATTCTGAAAAACGATCCTCATCTGCAAAAAGCTGATTATTAAATGTATCTTGATTGTCACGTAGTGTTTTCATTACGACATCTTCTGCAATTTGTTGTAGCTTATAATCAAGAGTAGTGTAGATTTTTAAACCATCTTGATAAATATTAATACCTAATTCTTCATCTTGTTTTTCGAGAAGTCTTCGAACATGTTCAGTAAAGTATGGGGCTTTACTTTTTGGTATTTCATAAAAAATATTATCAGGAATAATACTATTATGTTCTATATACTGTTCATGTGAAATATAATCTTGATTATACATTAATTTTAAAACGAGAGATCGCCTTTGAATTGATTTATCAAGATTTCTTAAAGGTGAATAATTGGCAGGAGAAGGCAATAATCCAACAAGCATCGCTGATTCTCCTATAGTTAATTCAGAAGCTTTTTTATTAAAATATCTTTTTGAAGCTGATTCTACACCATAGGTTCCATGCCCAAAGTGGACTGTATTTAAATACATTTCTAATATTTCTTCTTTTGTATATGTCCTCTCAATTTGAATTGCCGTGATAATTTCCTTTATTTTTCTTGTAATGCTATCTTTAAATCCAATTTCTTTATACAAATTCCGTGCTAATTGTTGAGAAAGCGTACTAAATCCTTGTCTAAATTTCATTGCAGCTATATTCACAGCAACTGCACGAAAAACACTTTGTAAATCAACTCCCCAGTGTTGATAAAATCGTTTATCTTCTGATGAGATAGCTGCATTTTTTAAATGTTCAGGCATATCATCTAAATCAATAAATGCTCGTTTTTGTATATAAAATTCACCAATAATTTCACCATTACGATCATATATCGTCGATAGCATTGCTGGATCAAATGTTTCTAAACGTTCAAGTGATGGTAAATCTCTAGACAGGTACAACAAATAAAATAAAATTACTATAGAGAGATAAAAGATTATTTTAAGAGAACGAAAAAAAGAGTTAATCATACTTTTTTAGGCGATACCATTAATTTTGGCTTAACAATTTTGTCAAATTCGTTTTCAGATAAATATTTTAATTTTTTTGCACTTTCTTTTAAGGAAATATTTTCTTTTAATGCTTTTTTTGCAATTTCTGCAGATTTTTCATATCCAATTTCTGGCACTAATGCTGTGACTAGCATAAGAGATTTACTTAGATTTTCTGCAATCTTATCCTTATTTGCAGATAATCCATCTAATGCATTTAACACAAAAGATTCTGAAGCTTCACTTAACAAAGAAATTGATTCATGAATATTGAATGCAATAAGTGGTCTATAAGTATTTAATTCAAAATTTCCATTTGATCCAGAGAAAGCAATGGTCAAATCATTTCCGAGAATTTGTGCATGAACCATATTTACTGCTTCGCATTGAGTAGGATTTACTTTTCCTGGCATAATAGAACTCCCTGGCTCATTAGAAGGTAATTGCAATTCGCCAATACCAGCCATTGGTCCACTCGAAAGCCACTTAATATCATTAGCAATCTTATTTAAAGATCCAGAACAAATCTTAATTCTAGATGATAAATCTGAAATAGCATTTTGAGATGATAAAAGTTCAAATTTGTTAGCACAAACTTTGAAATCAAATCCTGTCTCATCACTAATAGCTTTAACCATTAATTTATCATATCCATGAATTGTATTTATTCCAGTGCCAACTGCAGTGCCTCCTATTGGCAAATAAGAGCATTCTTTAAGTGTTTCTTCAATTCTTTTAATATCATGAGCAATCATAGATGCATAACCAGAAAATTCTTGTCCTAATGTAATTGGAGTCGCATCCTGTAGATGCGTTCTACCAACTTTTACAATTGATTTAAATTCTTTTTCTTTATCTTTGAGCGCTGTCTTCAACAAATCAAGGCTTGGTAATAAATTATTTTCTACATTGATAACGGAACCGATAAGAATTGCAGTAGGAAAAGTATCATTGGTAGATTGAGACATATTGACATGATCATTTGGATGAACAAATTTATATTGTCCTAATTTACCTCCTAGTAATTCATTCGCTTTATTTGCAATAACTTCGTTAACATTCATATTGGTTTGTGTGCCACTACCGCTCTGAAAAACAGATAAAGGAAATTCATCTATAAAATCTTCAGGTTTTTTTAAAATAGCATCACAAGTCTTAATAATAGCATTGCTTATTTTTTTAGAAAGCCTTTTTTGTTTTGCGTTAGAAATTGCTGCTGCTTTTTTAATAACAATTAAAGGGAGAACTAAATTAAAATCCATTGGCCAACCAATTTCAAAGTTTTGGATTGCTCTTTGGGTTTGGGCTCCATAATAGGATTTTGATGGGACTTTAACTGAACCTAAACTATCTTTTTCTGTTCTGAATTTTTTCACTTTACTTCCCAAGTATCACCAGCATTGAGCAAATCATGAAGGGTTTTTTTACTTTTATCTTTCTTTTGAGCTTCTTTCATCTGTTCTTCCATCAAACCATCGTAGGTTGCTCTTTCTTTACAATATAACACACCTATTGGTTCCGGAAAAACATCATTTGAAGTAAAATTTGAAAGCATATCTGCAATAAACTCATCTTTTTCATTGTGTACCAAGATATCATCAACAGAATATTTTTTACCAATATCAACCACCTTTGGATTTGTACCGTCTAAATAAATGCCTTTATTGTCTGTTGGTCCAAAAATCATTGGTTCGCCATCTTGAAGACGTAATAATTTTTCAGATTTTGTTTCTTTATCTGTTAATTCGGAAAAAGCGCCATCATTAAAAATATTGCAATTTTGATAAATCTCAATAAAAGAAGCTCCATTGTATGCATTTGCTCTTTTAATCATTTCTTGCAAATGTTTTAATTCTCTATCAATGGTTTTTGCAACAAATCCTGCCTCAGCGCCAAGAACTAGTTTTGATGGATTAAATGGATGATCTAATGAACCCATTGGAGTAGAATAAGTTACTTTTCCTTGTTCAGATGTTGGAGAATACTGTCCTTTTGTTAATCCATAAATACGATTATTAAACAACATAATATTTAAATCAATATTTCTTCTCATGAGATGAATGATGTGGTTCCCTCCAATAGAAAATCCATCACCATCACCCGTAACAATCCATACTGATAAATCTGGATTTGCAACCTTTAATCCACTTGCAATAGTTGGTGCTCTACCATGAATAGTGTGAAATCCAAAAGTATCCATGTAGTAGGGAAATCTACTTGAACAACCAATCCCTGATATAAAAACTACATCTTCTTTCTTTGTAGTAATTTCAGGAAAAACCTTTTGAGTTTGTGCAAGTATAGCATAGTCTCCACATCCTGGACACCAACGTACGGCTTGATCAGATTCAAAATCACTTTTTTTGAATATAGGTTTATCACTCACTTATTAATTCCTTTGCTTTATCTACAATACTAGAAGGATTTAACGGTCGACCTTTGACCTCATTGAATCCAACAGCATCAATTAAAAATTCAGATCGAATAATTTTTCTAAATTGCCCAGAATTAACTTCTGGAATCAAAACTTTCTTATAGTTTTTTAAAATTTTCTTTAAATCTGGAGGTAATGGATTAATCCACTGAACTGAAACATGTCCAACGCTATATTTTTCTTTTACTAATTGTTCTGTCGCAGACTTGCAAGCACCATGAGTGCTACCCCAGCTAAGAATTAGCAAATCTCCTTTTTTCTTTCCATATATAGAAGTAGGATCTATTTCATCAACAATATTTTGAATCTTCTGATATCGTGTATCAGTCATTTCTTGATGATTATCAGGTTCATAATTTACATTACCAGTAATATTTTGTTTTTCTATCCCTCCAATGCGATGTTCCAATCCTTTTGTCCCAGGAATAGCCCAACCTCTAGCTAATGTTTTTTTATCACGCTTATAAGGCAAGAATTTTTCACCTGATGTGTTTTCCTTTTCAAAGTTTACAATGAAATCTTTCAAATCATCCGGATTTGGAATAAGCCATGGCTCTGAACCATTCACAAGATATCCATCTGATAAAACCATAACAGGAGTCATGTATTTTACAGCAATTCTACATGCTTCATATGTTGCAAAATAACAATCTCCTGGAGTTGCAGGTGCTATTACAGCAACTGGTGCTTCTCCATTGCGTCCATAAAGAGCTTGCAATAAATCAGACTGTTCAGTTTTAGTTGGTAATCCAGTGCTAGGACCTCCTCTTTGAACATTAATGATAACTAATGGAAGTTCAGTCATAACAGCTAAACCTATAAATTCTCCTTTCAAAGCAATACCAGGGCCAGATGATGCAGTGATCCCAAGTGAGCCTCCATAAGAAGCACCAAGGGCAACACCGATACCAGCAATTTCATCTTCAGCTTGAAAGGTTTTAATTCCAAAATTTTTCCAATTAGATAAAGTATGTAAAAGGTTGCTGGCTGGCGTAATTGGATATCCAGCAAATGCTATATTTAATTGACTTTTTTCTGCTGCGGTGAGGATCCCTAAACAAGAAGCGAGAGTTCCATTAATATTTCTATATTTTCCAGCAGGTAAACTAGCTTTTTCTACAACATATCGTGTTGTAATCTCTGCAGTTTCTCCATAATTATATCCAGCATGAAGTGCTCTCGTATTTGCATCAATAATTTCAGGTTTAGATTTAAATTTTTGGTTCAACCAATCAATAGTTGGTTCCAATGGACGATCATACATCCAAAATAAAACTCCTAATGCACAAAGGTTTTTTGTTCTTTCTATAGTTTTTGATGGTAAATCCATACCTTCACAAGCATTGGTAACTAATTTGCTCATTTCGATATAATGGACAGAATAATAATCATCAAGCGAAGCATCTTCTGTTGGGTCAGATTCATATCCTGCTAATTTTAAATTTTTTGGTGTAAACGCATTCTTATTAAGAATCAAAATTCCTCCTGGAATAAGTTCTTTAAGATGCACCTTCAAAGCAGCAGGATTCATTGCAACTAAGACATCTGGTTTTTCTCCTGGAGTATGAATTTCTTTAGAACTAAAATGAATCTGAAAAGAACTAACTCCAGCTAGAGACCCAGCAGGTGCACGTATTTCAGCAGGGAAATCTGGCAGAGTACTTAAATCATTGCCAACAATTGCAGAAGTTTGAGTAAACCTACCTCCACTAAGCTGCATTCCATCGCCAGAATCACCAGCAAAACGTATGGTTACTTCGTCTAAAGTTTGAAATTTTATTTTCTTAGCCATTATCTTAAAACGATTATCAATTTACACTACGAAAATCAACTAATCAATGAGTATAGAATTAGATTAATACGAGTAGATTGTATCTATATTTTATTTCTAAATTAATAGCAAGTAATAGTGTAATTAGATAAATTTCCGCCTACGAGAAATGATTGACAAGAACCAACAAATAATTGATAAAAATTTAGACCAGGAATATAAGTATGGTTTTACCACAGATGTGGAACAAATCAAATTTGAACCTGGGCTAAATGAAGAAGTCATTGCAAAATTATCCAATATAAAAAATGAGCCGAAATGGTTGCTAGATTGGAGATTAAAAGCATATGAAAATTGGCAAAAAATGAAAGAGCCGAAATGGGCAAATATCAATTACGAGCCAATAGACTATCAAGCATTGAGCTATTACGCTGCACCGAAGAAAAAAAGCAAGAAGAGCCTTGATGAAGTAGACCCAGAAATACTAGAAACATACAACAAACTTGGTATTTCGCTAGATGAACAAAAAAAATTAGAAGGAGTTGCAGTGGATGCAGTATTTGATAGTGTTTCAGTTGCAACAACTTTCAAAGATGAGCTAGCAAAACATGGAGTAATATTTTGTTCTTTCTCTGAAGCAGTACAAGAACACCCTGATTTAATAAAAAAATATCTTGGTTCGGTAATCCCTTATACAGATAATTATTTTGCTGCTCTCAATTCAGCAGTATTTAGTGATGGTTCTTTTGTTTATATACCAAAAAATGTTAAATGCCCTCTTGAATTGTCAACATATTTCAGAATAAATGCATCAAATACTGGACAATTTGAAAGAACACTGATTATAGCTGATGAAGGAAGTGAAGTGAGTTATCTTGAAGGATGTACAGCTCCTATGAGAGATGAAAATCAACTACATGCTGCATGTGTAGAATTAATTGCACATGAAGATGCAACAATTAAATATTCAACAATACAAAATTGGTATTCAGGAAATGAAAATGGTGAAGGTGGAATATATAATTTTGTAACAAAAAGAGGAAAATGTGCAGGCGATAGATCTAAAATTTCTTGGACACAAGTTGAAACTGGATCAGCAATAACATGGAAATATCCGAGTGTAATTATGCAAGGAGATGATAGCGTTGGTGAATTCTATTCAGTTGCTATAACAAAAAATAAGCAGCAAGCTGATACAGGAACAAAAATGATTCATATGGGGAAAAACACTAAAAGCACTATCATATCAAAAGGAATTTCTGCTGGCGAAGGACAGAATACATATCGTGGGGGTGTAAAAATATTAAAAAATGCTGATAATGCACGTAATTTTTCTCAATGTGATTCAATTTTGATTGGAGATAAATGTGGTGCACATACATTTCCATATATAGATGTAAAAAATCAAACTGCACAAATGGAACATGAAGCAACAACATCAAATATTGGTGAAGATCAATTATTCTATTGTAATCAAAGAGGAATTAATTTGGACGATGCAGTATCAATGATTGTCAATGGATTTTGCAAAGAAGTATTTGAAGAGCTTCCAATGGAATTTGCAGTAGAGGCAAAACAATTAATCGAAGTAACACTAGAAAACAGCGTGGGATAAAATGATAGATATAAAAAACTTAAAAGTTTCTGTAGAAGAAAAAGAAATCCTAAAAGGTATCAATCTTGAAATACCAGAAGGCGAAGTTCATGCAATTATGGGAAGAAATGGATCTGGAAAAAGCACTCTAGCAAATACATTAGCTGGAAACGAAAAATTTGAAGTGACAGATGGATCAATTCATATGAATGGTCTTGATATCACTGAAATGAGTGCAGAAAACAGATCTTTAAATGGTATTTTTGTCTGTTTTCAATATCCTGTAGCTATTCCAGGTGTAAGCATGGCATATTTTTTAAGAGCAGCAATCAATGCACATCTAGAAAATCAAGGAAAAGAAGAGATGGATGCGCTAGAATTTTTAAATCAATCAAAAGAAATATTAAAAAAACTAAATCTGGATGATTCTTTTTTAAAAAGATCAATTAACGATGGTTTTTCAGGTGGAGAGAAAAAGAAAAGTGAAATTTTTCAATTACTTTCATTGAATCCAAAGTTTGCCATACTTGACGAAACAGATTCAGGATTAGATATTGATGCATTAAAAATTGTAGCAGATGGGGTAAAAGAATTTAATGGAAAGAAAAATTCAACATTAATTATTACTCACTATGAAAGATTGCTTGAATATATTAATCCAGATGTTGTACATATAATGATTGATGGAAAAATAGTAAAATCAGGTGATATGAAATTAGCAAGACAGGTAGAAGAAAAAGGATATTCTTGGCTAGCAAAATAATTTAAAAGGCATCTCAGTCGTGAATGAAATCAAAAATAATAGCTATAACCAATTTAAAAAGTTAGGCTACCCTACTAAAAAGTTAGAAAATTGGAAATTCTCTAATAGTAGCCACTTGAAAAAATATAATACGATCATTTCAGATTCAAATATTGATATCAAAGAATATCTAAAAATAAAAAATACATTATGTTTTTTAAATGGAGCACTTATAAAAGAATCTTTGGAAAATTGTGACTTTAAAAATGAAATATTAATTAGTAACACCATAGATATTAAAGAAAAAGATACAATAAAAATGTCCGAGAATTTCAATAATGAAGCACTATTTAACCTTGGAATTGCAAAATTTAATGAAGGAATTTTTATTGAATTTAAAAAAGGGAATAAAGATCATATCCAAATTAATGTTATAAATATTTATGATAAAAAATCAGAAAATATGTTCGCTCCTACATTCAATATATTCAAATTAAATAAGAAAAATAATGTATCAATTTTTGAAAAAGATATTAATCATGGTTTTGACAGTTTTAACCTAAGAATAAATAAATTTATATGCGATGATGACTCAATTCTGAACCATAGCTCAATATATCAAGATGATACACAGAGTAACTTATTAAGATATAATTATTATCAAGCAAATACTAATACCATTATTAATATTGATAGCTTTAATTGTGAATCATCTTTCAATAAAGATTTTATTGAAATTGATCTAGACAAATCAGGAGCAGAAGCAACAGTAAATGCATTGAATCTTACTAAGAATGATGAACATGCAGATAATAATATATTAATTAATCACAAATCAGAACATTGTAATAGTTCACAAAATGTGAGAAATATTCTTCAAAATAAATCAACATCTGTTTTTAATGGAAAAGTTATTGTATTTGAAGGAGCACAAAAAACTGATTCTAATCAATCAAATAAAAATTTACTTTTATCAAAGGAAGCAACTGCTCATTCTAATCCACAATTAGAAATTTATGCAGATGATGTACAATGTGGGCATGGATCTACAACGGGTGCTTTAGATAAAAATAGTATTTTTTATTTTCAATCAAGAGGAATCAATAAAGAAGATGCAATACAAATTCTTGTTAAAGCATTCGCACATACAGTCATTAAAACTTTTTCAGATGACAATATTAAGAAAAATGCACAAGCTTATATTGATAAATGGATGAATGAATAGTATAGATAAAAAATTTTCTGAAATTAGAGATGGATTTTCTGTATTAGAAGGCCAAGATAAATTAGTTTATTTAATCGATTTAGGTAAAAAAATTGATCAGATTGATTCAAAAGATAAAGTTGAAGAAAATAAAGTCAATGCATGCACTTCGCAAACATGGATTAAAATAGAAAATGATAAATTTGTTACTCTAAAAGCAGATTCTGAAAGTGCAATTGTCAAAGGATTATTACGAATTTTACAAATTGGGTTTAATAATTCAGAAAAAAAGGGTATTATTGATTTTATTGATGAATTTGATGAACCAATAAAGATTTTTGAATGGCTTAATATAGGTCCAACTATTTCTAGTCAAAGACAAAATGGATTTATTGGTGCGTTATTATTTATTAAAAAGGAATTAAATAAATGAATAAAGAATTTACATTGCAGTCAGACATTGAAGTTTTCAGTGTGCCTGATGGTGTCAAAACACTCTTAACCAAGGGAACGCCTGGAATTATAACACAATCTTTAGGAGATAACTTTACTGTTGTTGTAGAAGGAAATATGTATCAAGTAAAAGGCATTGATGCAGAAGCAATAGGTGAAGAAAAACAAGTAATTGTCAGTAACAATTTCGCAAATGAAGAAGAAGTTTGGAACATGCTTCAAACATGTTATGATCCAGAGATTCCTGTTAACATTGTTGATTTAGGTTTAGTATATGATTGTACAGTTGAAGAAAAAAAAGAAGGGGTTAACGTATCTATTAAGATGACATTAACAGCTCCCGGGTGCGGAATGGGTCCTGTTAAGAAAATATTCGAAAAGAATTTCCAATTCTTAATCAAAAAAATCGTAATAAAAAATTAATTTATTTTGATAGTGCTGCTACCAGCTTAAAACCTATATCCGTTATTGAAAAAGAAATGCAGTTCTATAAAGAATATGGTGCAAGCATTCATAGAAGTGTGTATGAATTAGGTGAGAAAGCAACAAATGAATTTGAAAATGCAAGGAAAAAAGTTGCTAAATTTATTGGAGCTACTTCTGCTGAATCTATTATATTTACAAAAAGCGCTACTGAATCAATTAATCTTGTTGCTGACGCATGGGGATTTAAAAATTTAAAGAAAAATGATGTTATTCTGCTTACTGATATGGAACATCATTCAAATATTGTTCCTTGGCAAATTATTAGTGAAAAAACAGGAGCAATAATCCAATATGTCAAATCAACTCCAAATGGTACACTCAATCTGGAAGATTTTGAAAATATGTTAAATGAAAATGTAAAGATAGTAAGCGTAACTCATGCATCAAATGTTTTTGGGACAATTAATCCAATAAAAAACATTGTTAAAAAAGCACATGAACATGGTGCGTTAGTGATGGTAGACGGCTGTCAAAGCACTCCACATATCCCAATCGATGTTGTAGAATTAGATTGTGATTTTTTTGCGTTTTCAGGGCATAAAATGTTTGGACCAACAGGAGTCGGAGTATTGTATGGGAAAAAAGAAATATTAAAAAATATGCCTCCATATCAAACTGGCGGTGGAATGATTGAAGAAGTAACGATGGAAAAATCTACTTGGACTGATATACCTCATAAATTTGAACCTGGTTCACCAGTATCTGCACAAGTAATCGGATTAGGAGCTGCAATTGATTTTTTCAATACAATTGATAATAATCATATAGAAATACAGAAAGACTTAATATCATATGCTCTAAAAAAATTAAATGAAATTGATGGAATAACTATTTATGGAGATGCTTCGGAAAGAACTTCAATTATTAGTTTTAATATTGATAATATTCATTCACTTGATATTGCACAATTTCTTGATTATGAAGGGATTGCTGTTAGATCAGGTCATCACTGCTGTAAACCGTTAATGAATACATTAGGAATATCATCATGTATTAGAATTAGCTTCCATATATATAATGAAAAAAATGAAATTGATACTTTTATTGAAAAATTAAATAAATCAATTGAAACTTTGAGTTAAGAAATATTTTCTGCTACAATATCTGCAACATCTTTTACTTCTATTTTATCTTGATCAGCTGGAGTTAATGGACCAATACCTTGATTCATCATTCCATAACAAAAATTACATCCAGTGACAACAGTATCTGTTTTTGATTCAATAACTTGTTCGGCACGCAATAAGTGAGTTCGTCCTTCACCAGTATCCTTTTTCCACCAAAGTGCTCCACCTGCACCGCAACATAATGTTTCTTTACCGCTTTCATCTAACTCAAAAAATTCTGGTGCTGCAGCTTTAATTGCATTTCTAGGACCATCAACTTCATCAAGAGTTCGTGACAAATTACAAGGATCATGGTATGTGACTTTCTCTAAACTACCAGGATTAATGTTAATTTTACCCTCCTCTAATAAATCATTAATTACTTGAGTATGATGTTTAACTTCATATTTTATATCATGATATTTACTATACTCTTTCTGTAAATTAACAACACAGTGAGGGCACATTGTGGTTACTTTCTTTACCTTATTTAATTCTTCTACATTATTATCCATCAACATTTGATAAGTCAGTTTATCTCCTAATTTATTTGCTGGATCTCCAGAACATTGCTCATTGCTTAATACTCCATATGTAACGCCAGCTGAATCAAGGATTTTAGTAAAATTTTCAACAGATTTCACAAAATTTGGATCCATAGCATGTTTTGCAAAACATCCTAACCACAAGACAAGTTCTTTATCAGGAGTATATTCAGGCATTCTTTGCAATAGTTCGCTAGATGAAGCACCCTCAGTATTACCTGTTTCTTGTAAATTTCTAAGTAATTTTTGATATTCTTGGGGCACATCTCCTTCAACCATGACTTGAAAACTTCTAATCGCATCTGCTTTTTCAACATGGTTGCCTACAGGACAAACTTCAGTGCACGCTTGGCATGTTGTGCATTCCCATCCTGCTTCAACATTAATTTTATCTACAACATTGACATCATTTGATTCCAACATTGGATCTTTTAAGTCTAATATAAAGTGGTATTTAGGGTTAAGTATGCCTCCCCCTCTGTTTGCAGGACAAACATCTGTGCATCTTCCACATTCTACACAAGTAAAAATATCTAATGCTTGATCTTTACTTAGCTTTGATAAATCTAACAACAATTCATCCAATTCTTCTTCTGAAGCTTCTAAATCAATTGGAATGGGTGGATGACTTGGTACTTCAAAAGGCCTTAAAAAAATATTAAATGGTGATAGGACCAAGTGCATATGTTTTGATTTTGGAATTAAAAATAAAAATCCACCAATTACTCCAGAATGCAACCACCAATTAATCTTAGCGGAAGTATTATTCATAAATGGATTCAAATGATGAATTTCATCAATTAAATAAGTAATCATTAATGTAGTAATAAATACAGTAACCAATGCTGAAGTAGCAGAAAATTTTCCTAATGCTTCAGGTTTAATAATAAATCGTCGATATGCTAGCCCTAAAATACCTATGGTACATAATATCGCCCATGGAGCTCCAAAAAAATAAAAATAATTTTTTCTAATAGTGTCATTAAAGATATCTAAATGAAATGCTGTTAAAAAATGATTAATGGTTATTAATCCAAAGAAAATAAATCCATACATAACAAATGCATGAAGAATTCCAGCAGATTTTCGTTTTCCGCTCGCTACTTTTTTATGAAGAATGACCTCATCAAATACACGTAGAAGTCTTTTTGGCAAATCTGAAATACTAAAATCTAGTTTACCTTTCAGGACTATTTTAAGACGTAAAAGAAGCTGATAAAGAAAAAATGATATACCAGAAGATAAAAAAGCTACTAGAGCTATTTGTTCAATAACATAATTGTTTTTGAACCTTTCATCCCAACAACATGTTGAATAGCCCCCGAAATTCCAACAGAAAGATATAATTTTGGTGAAACAGCTTGTCCAGAACTTCCAATTTGTCTATAAGGAGGTAACCAGCCCATATCTACTACAGGTCTTGAAGAAGCAATTTCTGCACCCATTGCTGATGCTAATGATTCAACTAAAGGCAAATTATCTTGACTTTCAATCCCTCTACCTACAGAAACAATTAATTCAGCAGTTGTTAAATCTACGCCTGAAGCAGACTCTTGAAATTCAGCTTCGCTATCTGATTTTATATCACTTGCTTCAAGATTAACTGAAAAATCTGATTGATTTTCTGACCCTCCAATCTGCATATCATCAGAAGAAAATGCTGCAGATTGAAAACTTAAAAGCACTGTATCTGAAGTTGTTTTAACTTTTGTTGCAAGTTTTGCATTAAAAACTTGTCGTGAAAAAATTGGAGAATCACCATCGTATTCAACTGCAATAATATCACTTACAAATGGGATATCAAGTTTTGCACTTACTCGCGGTAAAAAATCACGAACCATATAAGAATGACCCATAAGAACATATTTTGGCGACAATTCAGATACTATCTGAGACAATGCTTTAGAATAGCCATCAGCAGAATAAGTATTAATTATATCATGTTGTGCTAAAATTAAATTTTTTGCTTTATAATCAGATGCTTGATCTCTTAAAGAGCTAGCATTTTCCCCTAAACACAAAATAGATAGATCTAAACCAAGCTTCTCAGACAATTGTTGCCCTGCAACAACTGCTTCTTGGCTAAAAGCATGAATATTTCCTCTTTGATTTTCTAATACAACAAGTATCACTAAATAACCTTTAAAGTATTTTTTAATATATCCAACATTCTTGCAACAATAGAATCAACATCACCTTCGATTCGCTCTGTAACTTTTTCAGTTTTTGGAATAAATAGTTCAATAAATTTTTGCTTATTATCACCTGATGAACTTGCACTGACAGATTTAACGTCTTTTCTTTTAGCTCCCATAATTCCTTTTAAGGATGGATATCGAGGTTCATTAATACCTGATTGAATAGAAATACTAGCTGGGAATGGTAGAGTTACCCACTGAAACCAACCTGATTCTAATTCACGTTTAACTTTAATTTTACCATCTTCCATCTTGGTTTCGATTCCGAGCGTAGCTGTAGACATCCCCAATAACTCTCCGATAAGAACACCTGTTTGACCTGAACCTAAATCATCTGATTGTAATCCAGAAAAAATCAAATCAAATGATTCTTCTTTGAGGTGTTCAGAAAAAAGTTTTGCAATCGATAAAGGATCAGTATCAATATTTTCATTGTTAATAAAAATTCCTCTATCAGCTCCTTTTGCTAGGCCATCTTTCAACACTTTTGATGTGTTGTTTTCATTGCCCATTATTACAACTACAACTTCGGAGTCATCATTTAATTGTTCTTTAATTTGAAGCGCTTCTTCAAGAGCATAAGAATCACTTTCATTAACAACAAAATTCACGACAGATTCATCAATCCAACTCCCAGATGAATCTACACGAATACTTGATTCGTAACTTGGTATTGCTTTTGTTAATACAGCTATTTTCATTTTTTTCCAAAAACCGACTACTCAGTCTAATTATCAATATAATTCTATTCGTTAAATGAAGCAAAAGAAAAAAATTGATCTGTTTATATAATAAAACAGGCTATAAAGGAAAGTTGATAGCGGGGGAATTCTTTCAATCTTTCAAGATTTTATAGCCTGAAAAAATCTTGGGGTTCTATCAATTTAGCATTAAGAGTTGTGAATAGTAAAGAAAAATCGCGGTTTTAATCTTGATCTTCGTCGGTAGCAAACTTAGTCCAATCACTAGAAACAGCTGATTCATCAATAGAATCTTTTGTCTCTGAATCAGAGTTGTCAAATTTCTTATCTTCCTCGTAAATATTTAAGCTATCTTTTTTGACTTCATACTTATCTAAATCAAGATCTTCATCTTCAGTATCTAGACTTTCTTTGTCTTGATTATATAAATCTAAATCAAAAAAATCTAAATTTTCTACGTGGCCATTTTCCATCAAATATTCAAGAAATGGTAAAAATGCTCTTTGCTTTAAATTAGTATTACAAAGTGGACATTTTAATTTTTTCCCAATTTCAGAAACTTTGATCTCCTCATCACAACAAGGGCTCAAAACTTCGTCAATTTGACCTAAATTTGGTATTTCACTCATAGAGGTGAAGATATTAGATGTTCTTCAGTGAGTCAACAAGTTTTATAAATATTATGTAATTTGTCTTTTTCTTCTTCTGAAAGAGATATTTTACGTCTTGACATTGCTTTTTCAGCAGTTTTGCAGAAATCATCAAATGATATCTTTGTGATTTTCTCTTTATAATAAAGAGAAAATGGAGGAATATATCGTGGAGGGAATGATTGGGATACAATATTAGACCCCATCCCAATAACAGTGCCAGTGTTCAAATTAGTTCCAATTGCTGTTTTTACATGATCACCAATTATTGAACCAAAAAAAATTGATCCAGTATCGATTAAATCTCCATCCCATTTTACGCTTACATTAGAATAATTGTTCTTTAAGTTGCTAGTAGTTGTGCCCGCTCCAAGATTTACCCAAGAACCAATAAAACTATGTCCTAAAAATCCCTCATGAGCTTTATTTGAATAAGGTTGGAATATGGAAGAATGTATTTCCCCAGATACTTTGCAATCATGATTAATAATAGAGTTAGAAATTGTAGAATGAGATTTAATAAGACAATTGTTTCCAACAAATAATGGTCCATTTAAAACACTAAATGGCTCAATTATGGCACTATCATTAATGATTACTGGTCCATTCTCCTCATTGATAATGATATTTTCATAATTTTTAAACGTGCTAGATTGATTTGTAAAAAGATTTGAAATATTATTTATCATTTCCCAGGGAAATTGCATATCATTTAATGAAGCTTTTTGATCAAATAAAATAGTTCCTGATATAAAATTTTTCATTTTTTTATAAACTGCCCAATCATGTCAAATGTTCCATTTAAATCTTTTTGATAATTCTTATCAAGTATAACATTATAATATTTTTTTGAATTATCATAATTAAAACCCATTCTCACCTCAGAATCACATGCTCGCACTAAAAAAGATGAAAATGCACTGAAAGTAATATTTAAATCAATCATATTTTGATAATTTTCTTTTTTAATCTCCTCAATAAACCACTCATTTGGTAATGCTAATGAATCAATGTCCTTATAACTATATAATCTTGAATATTTCTGTAATCTTTCAGAATAAAATTTCGCTAAAGATTCTTTTACAAGAAAAACCATCTTATCTTTTATTTCTGAAGAAGCTTGATTTAAAATTAATTCCGAAAAATCAAATGCAATATCTGTGTCAGGTAATAAAATCATGATAGAACCCGTTTGTTGCTCACTATATTGAAATGGTTGCTGAATCTCAGGAAAATGCTTCTTGCATTTTAACCAATAAATAATTTTCTGGATTCGAGAATATTCCATGTTTCTAATTTTAGGATTAAATTAACTCATTATGCCGAAAAAAAAGATAGGTAATTTCCCATTCACAAAAGGTATCTATAAAGATATGTATCAAACAAAACTTTGGACGATGAGACAATATGCTGGTTTTTCATCTGTAAAAGAATCTAATAAACGTTTTTTATCTTTACTTAATAGTGGAGTAAGTGGTTTATCTGTGGCATTTGATTTACCTACTCAAATTGGTTATGATTCAGATCACGAAATGTCTGTTGGTGAAATCGGAAAATCAGGAGTACCAATCTCTAATATTGAGGACATAAAATTATTATTTGATCAAATTAATTTGGAAGAAGTTTCAGTATCAATGACTATTAATTCAACTGCTCCGATCTTATTAGCATTTTATATAGCATTAGCAGAAGAAAAAGGATATCAACTAAAAAAACTTAGAGGGACTATACAAAACGACATCTTAAAAGAATATATTGCTCGAGGAACATATATTTTCCCAATTGAACCATCTTTAAAACTTACTACTGATATATTTGAATATTGCCAATCAAACTTACCTAAATGGAATGCAATATCTGTATCAGGTTACCATATAAGAGAAGCAGGAAGTACAGCAATTCAAGAATTATCATTCACTTTTGCAAATGCAATAACATATGTAAACCATGCACGAGAAAGGGGTATTGATATAGAAAAATTGACAAAACAAATGTCATTTTTCTTTAATTCTCATCGCAATTTTTTTGAAGAAATAGCAAAATTTCGAGCAGCAAGAGAAATTTGGGCAAAAATAGTAAAAAATGAATTTGGTATAGATAATCCTGAATCTCAATTGTGCAGATTTCATGTGCAAACTGGAGGTTCAACATTAACTGCACAACAAATTGACAATAATGTTGTAAGAACCACTTTAGAGGCGCTCTCAGCAGTGCTGGGTGGTGCACAATCAATACATACCAATGGAAAAGATGAGGCAATTAGTTTACCATCAGAAAAAAATGCATTATTGGCATTAAGAACTCAACAAATAATTGCACACGAAACTAATATTACAGATTTTGTCGATCCAATTGGTGATAGCAGTATTATTTCTGAAATGACAAATAAAATAGTCAAAGAAGTATTAAATAAAATTGATGATATTGATAAAAAAGGAGGGATGGAAAAACTAATTGATACAGGAGAAATAGAAGAAGAAATATCAAATGCATCAATTGAATTCCAGAATAAATTAGATAAGAAAGAAGAAATATTGATAGGGGTAAATAAGTTTGTTAATGAAGAAAAAATTGATTTAACCATATCAGAAAAAGATGATAAAAATAGAGTCGATTCATTAATTAAGTTTAGAAAAAATCGTGATAATGAAAAAGTCTATCATGCTTTACTTGTATTAGAAGAAAAAGCGAAATTAAATGAAAATTTAATCCCATACATAATCGAATGTGCAAAAAGTAGGTGTACTCTTGGTGAAATTTCGGACACTTTGAGAAAAATTTTTGGTGAATATTCATAATAAAAAAACAGGAACATTAGATAAAAAAATTAATTAATATTATATAGAAAAAATTTAAAAATGAGGAATATTATGCAAATGAAAAATTTAGTTTTACTATTAAGTGCAATTTTAATTGTCAACTGTGCGGGAACTTCACCTAGCGTAGGAGAAAAAGTTGACAATCAACAATCAAATGAATCAGAAACAAAGATTGTTGAAGAAGAAGTAAAAGTGGAAACATTTACTGTACAAGAACCAGAAGCCCCACCATTGCCTGTTACTGTCTTTGAACCATATATGATAAAAAGAGGTGATTATTTAATTAAAATCGCTTCAAGAGAATATGGTGACTCTTCAATGTGGAGAGATATCTATGAATGGAACAAAGAAGAAATTGGATCTGACCCAAATAAGATTTATCCTTACAATTTTTTATCTCTTAAAAGAGAATCTAGTAAAGCAAAAAATTGTGAATTAGATTTTTTTGATTATCAAATACAATCTGGAGATACTGCATGGAGCCTTGCAAGTGAAATCTATGGAGATGAACTTGCATGGGTAATTATTTATATGGATAATGAAAGATTGATTAGAAATAGCGATGGTGTTTTACAGCCAGGAACTATTTTTAAAATGAGAAAAAAATTAGATCCGTGCTCTTAGATCTTCATGATGGCTTCTTAAAAACCAAAATAATTAATTCTAATGTATTCTATAAAGAAGAATTAGAATCAACAAATAGAGAAGCTAAAAAATTAATTAGTAATTATGGGATTGTTGCATGTGATAAACAAACACATGGTCATGGTCGTCATGGTAGAAAGTGGATCTCAACACCGTATAAAGATTTAGCATTCACTATTATTATTCCTAATGACTGCAACATTAATGGACAAAATTTAGTGGATCTTGCATGTGAATCTATTGTTTTTAACTTGCAAAAATTAGATGTGGAACCAACAATTAAATATCCAAATGATATTTATATTAAAGATAAAAAAATTGCCGGAGTTCTTTGCGAACAAATAATAACAGACAAAATTACTGCACCAATTATCGGAATAGGAATAAATGTAAATTCAAATTTGAATGATTTAAAATTGGTCAAAGATAAACTGTATACTTCTTTATTTATAGAATTAGGACAAAAGACTAATAGAGCAAATTTATTAAAAGATGTAGTAGAAAAAATTGATGATATTATTCAAAAGCAGGTATATCAGTAATCTTTTGACCCATAATTAATGTATGTATCTCATGGGTTCCTTCATAGGTATAAACTGTTTCTAGATTCATCATATGTCGCATCACCGAATAATCATCCATAATTCCATTAGCACCCAAAATTTCTCGCGATAACCTTGCCGATTCTCTGGCAATAGCAACATTATTCTTTTTACCAAGAGATATATGAGAAAAATCTAAATCTCCACTATCTTTAAGATTGCCTAATTGCAAAGCAAGAAGTTGAGCCTTAGTTATTTCTTCAATCATATACACAAGTTTTTGTTGGGTCAGTTGAAACCCGCCAATCGGTTTACCAAACTGTTTTCTATCTTTGCTATAGCTCAGTGCTGTTTCATAGCAATCAATAGCTGCACCAATTGATCCCCAAGCAATAGAATATCTTGCTTGAGTTAAACATGACAATGGCCCTTTTAGTCCTTCAATATTTGGAAGTCTATTAGAATCTGGCACTCTTACATCTTTCATAAATAATTCTGAAGTAATTGAGGCTCTCAAACTCATTTTACCGTGAATGTCAGATGCAGTAAAACCTTCCATGCCTTTTTCTAATAAAAACCCTCTAACAATATCCTCTTCATCTTTAGCCCACACTACTGCAACATCAGCGATTGATCCATTTGTAATCCACATTTTTGAACCATTAATTATCCAATCGTCTCCATCTTTTACAGCTTTTGTCTTCATACCCCCAGGATCTGAACCATTATTTGATTCAGTTAAACCAAAACATCCAACTGCTTCTCCAGAAGCTAATAAAGGTAACCATTTTTCTTTTTGCTGTTCTGTGCCATATTGATATATAGGAAACATTACTAAACCGCCTTGAACGCTACAAACTGACCGTAGACCTGAATCACCTTTTTCAAGTTCTTGCATTATTAAACCATAGGCATTGCTGCTAATTTCACTGCCTCCATATTTTTTAGGCAATGTGGCCCCAAAAAATCCTAATTCTCCCATCTTTGGTATCAAATCTAAAGGGAAAGATCCTTTTTCATAGTATTCATTAACTATGGGTAAAAATTCTTGTGAAACAAATTCATTTGCTGTTTTTTGAATTAAAAGCTCTTCGTCAGTTAACGAAGAAGTAATATTACAGAAATCTGGGCCAATATATTTCATTTTTTCTTTATGCTTTCTAGTATAGCAAATCTGAGATGCTATCAAACAACATAGAATTTGTGGCAATTATAGGGTCTGTAACAAGAGTTTTCTTTTGATTATATAGAATATTATCACCATTAATTTTTTTCATCACTCCACCAGCTTCATTAATAATGCAATCTCCAGCACAAATGTCCCATTCATTTTTTGGTGCAACTGTTGCTGTAATATCATATAACCCTGATGCAGCTAAACCTAATTTATATGCAATACTACCAACAGATTTAATAGAAGAAAAATTATTCTTATAATTATTCCATAGTCCTTTAGTTTTTTCAGATCTGCTTACAACAATTGAAGCATTTTTTAGATCTTGAATAGTAGAAATTTTTATCTGATCTGAATTTAAAAATGCACCTTTGTTCTTTTGTGCATAAAACATTTCATCCGATATAGGATTATAAATAACACCTACAACTGGTATATTACTTTCAACAAGACCAATACTCACAGAAAATTCAGGAATTTTTTGAATAAATTCTTTAGTCCCATCTAATGGATCAATAATCCAAACACGTTTTTTATCTATTCTATCGTATGTATCAACAGTTTCTTCAGAAAGCCAACCATCATGAGGGAATTCACCGCCTAAAAAATTAGCAAGATATTGATCAGCTTCATAATCGGCAGCTGTAACAGGGCTATTGCCTGAATCTTTCTTATATTCAATATCTTGGGAATAAGATTCTAAGTGTTTAATTAAAATTTTACCTGCATTCCTAGCAGCAACTTTTGCAGCAATTAGTTCTTCGTTAAACATAGATTGTTCAGATTATATACATTTTAAACTTAAAAATCGTTAAATTCCTTTCGAAATTGAGGACAGAATCTATGATTTATTATTTTTTGTTTTTTAAAATTTAGATATTAATAAAGATTTTTTATTCCAATTTATTCTCTCCTCTTTTCACTAAAAGTTAAATATTTGCTCTTTATTAAGAGTAAAGTTAGAGGCTATAATGAAAAAAGAAATTTACATTAGTGAAAGCATTGGGGAAACCCGAATAGCTGTCAAAGAAAATGGTAAGCTTGCAGAAGTCCATGTTGATAAGCAATCACAAGAACGTACCGTAGGTAATATCTATAAAGGAGTTGTTGAGAATGTAATTCCAGGGATGCAAGCTGCTTTTGTTAATATTGGACAAAATAATAATGCATTTTTACCATTCTCTGAAATATCAGATCCAGAATTAATAGCTAATTCAAATAACAATTCCAAAGAAATCAATGTTCTTCTTAGTCCGGGACAAGAAATTATTGTTCAGGTAATTAAAGAACCTTTTGATAAAAAAGGTGCTCGTATTACAACAGACTTGTCGATTGCTGGAAGATTTATTGTTTTAGTGCCTAATTCAAAATATGTCGGAGTTTCAAAAAAAATGAGAGATAAATATGAAAGAAGAAGATTGAAAAAAATAGCATTTGAAATGAAAAAACATGGATTAGGAATAATTATCAGGACTGTTGCAGAAGGAAAAACAGAAAAACAGATACAAAATGATTATGCTAATTTAGAAAAAAAATATAAACAATTAATGGATTCAGCTCAAAAAGTTGAAGGACCTACACTAATTCATAGCGATTTAGAGATGACATCAAGCGTCTTAAGAGATTTAATAAGTGATAATGTTGAAAAAATTGTAGTTGACTCAAAAAATAATTTCAAAAAAATACAGAAAATTATTAAAGAAGACTCTCTAGAAATAGGAGATTTAATTGAACATTATAAAAAAAGGGTTCCGTTATTTAAAGAAGAAAAAATTGATGATGAATTAATGAAATTGCTCAGAAAAAAAGTATGGCTAAAAAGTGGAGCATATTTAATTATTGAACGAACAGAAGCAATGGTTGTAGTTGATGTTAATAGTGGAAAATTTGTCGGTAAAAAAGGACATGAAGAGAATTCTCTCAAAATTAACTTAGAAGCAGCAAAAGAAATTGCAAAACAGCTCAGACTAAGACACTTGTCGGGATTAATTTTAATTGACTTTATTGATATGGTTGCTAGCGACAATAGAAAAAAAGTGTATCTTGAAATGAAAAAAGAATTAAAAAAAGATCGTGCAAAAGTTGCTGTGTCAGAAATATCTGAATTTGGCGTTTTAGAGATGACTAGAGAACGTACCGGTTTGAGCATCGTTGATTCGTTGACAGAGTCTTGTGATGATTGCAAAGGAGCAGGAAGAATAATATCCAAGGATACATTATTAACACAAATTGATTATTGGTTACGTGATTACAAGCAGAAAAATAAAGATTTGAGATTAAAACTATTTTTGCACCCTGAAATTGCGCATTATTTTAAAAAAGAACAAAAAAAGGCATATATTCGTCTTATGTGGCAAAAAAGATATTACAAGTGAAATAGTCACTTGAAAGATACTAAATTAGCTATTAAGTTCTCGCGCTATGATTGCAATTGTAGAAATATACGGAAAACAGTATAAAGTCACTAAGGGTGACACTATTACAGTTAATTCTAAGATTGACTTAGATATAGGTAAAACTATCAAATTTGATACTGTAAAAGCAATATTTGATAAGGATAAGAATATCTTTAGTCCAAAAGAATTAAATAAATACAAAGTAAGCGCTAAAATAGTTGATCATTCTAGAGATAAAAAAATAACTGTTATCAAGAAAAAAAGAAGAAAAGGCTATCAAAGAAAGAATGGTCATAGACAAGATTTAACTATGATTGAAATTCAATCAATCACTGGCAGTGCAAAAAAGACTGTCAAAGCTGATAAAGAATAATAAAGAGGTAAAATATGGCTCATAAGAAAGGACAAGGAAGTTCAAGAAATGGAAGAGATTCCGTATCAAAAAGATTGGGAGTAAAAACTTCTGATGGACAAGCAATTCTTTCTGGAGGTATTATCCTTAAGCAGCGCGGAACAAAATACCACGCAGGAATAAATGTTAAACGATCAGGCGATGATTCACTATTCGCAACATCAAATGGAATTGTCAAATTTAGCAAAAAAGGTAAAAACACCTTTGTAAGCGTAATTGCTAACGATTAAAATGCCAAGAACAAAAATATCATTAATAGGCGGTGGACAAGTTGGTGGAAATATTGCACTTCTTGCAGCTCAAAAAGAATTAGGAGATATTATTATTATTGATATTCCTGAAGCGGAAAATTTTATCAAAGGTAAAGCTCTAGATATATCACAACTTCTTCCTCATGATGGCTTCGATTCTAAATTAGTTGGATCATCAGATTTTCAGGATATAAAAGATTCTGATGTAGTAGTTATCACTGCAGGATTCCCAAGGCAGCCTGGAATGAATAGAGAAGATTTATTAAGTAAAAATTTATCTATCATGACAAATGTCGCAAATCAAGTAAAAGAACATGCTCCAAATGCATTTGTTATCGTTGTATCCAATCCATTAGACGCAATGGTATATGCATTTTATAAAGTTTCAGGTTTTGCAAAAAATAAAGTTGTGGGAATGGCAGGAGCGCTAGATAGTGCACGATTTAGATCATTTATCGCTGCAGAAACTAATCTCTCTTCACAAGATGTTACTTGCATGGTACTTGGTGGACATGGAGACACAATGGTTCCAGTGAGTAGATTAGCTAATGTAGGTGGAGTGCCATTGAATGCATTATTAAGTGAAGAAAAAATTGCTGCAATTGAAGAACGAACAAGATTTGGTGGTGGTGAAATTGTCAAACTCTTTGGTAAAGGATCAGCATTTTATGCTCCAGCACAATCTGCAGTAGAAATGGTTGAAAGTTTTGTTAAAGACAAAAAAAGAGTGATTCCATGCGCTTCGCTATGTGAAGGTGAATTTAATATTAATGGATACTTTATTGGAGTGCCAACAGTAATTGGTAGCAATGGAGTAGAAAAAATTCTTACATTCGAGCTCAATGAAGAAGAAAAAAATGCATTGGAAAACACTCTTTCAGAAGTTAAAAAAACAGTCGAAGAAACTGGTTTATAATAACTTTATTAAAATAGTTTTTTTCTTATTTTTATTTCCTTTAAATAATCTATACGGACAATCTTCTCTTTATATTAACGAAAAAATGGAAGGCTCATTTTCTCAAGGAACAATGCAAGGAAGTATCAATAGATATTTTTCCGAAGATGTATACTACATTAAGAGCAACTTTAATGTTAAAATACTTCGTCTTTTTAACATTAAAAGAGAAGAAGGTTATATCATATCACTTAAAGATTCTTTAGTGACAAAAATCAATCATAAAAAAAAGAAGTATACTATTTATTCAATATCAGAATTTCTAGAGAACGATGAAAACAATGCCCAAGGAGGCCCACCAGAAAGAAATGAAGAAAATGAAGAGGAAGATGATGTGAATGTTCAAATTTCAGAAAATGTTGAAGTATTAAATAATTTTGAAACTAGAAAAGCAGAAATTATTATTAAAGATGATGAAGACGATCAAGAATTAAAAATGAATATATGGTTTACAGAAAAAACATTAAAAGCACCAATAATAGAATTAACGCGTAAAAAATTAAAAAATATATTTAACGGATCAATCCCTCCAAGTTTAGGTTTTAATGAAATGAATATACCATTTGAAGACTATGATATAAATAAGGATGCTGTGAATGTTAAATTTGAAACAATCAATAAAAATGGAACGTTTACTTATAACTTGCTAGAATATTCAAGTAAAGATTCATTGCCAGACATATTTAAAATTCCTAAAAATTACAAAAAAGTAAAAAAACTATAATTATCGTAATGAATCAATATTTCTTTTTAACCCTTTATACTTAGTTCTTTTTACAGCAGAGTTTTTAAAACTTGATTTAAAATTTTCTTCATTCAGATTTTCCCAATCTGATTTGAAAAAATTGATTAATGAATCTCGTGCTTCAAAATGTTTATCTTTTTTGATTTTTTCAAATTTAATATTCCATGGACAAACTTCTTGGCATACATCACATCCATAAATCCAATTATGTAAATCTTCGTTTTCAAAATCTTCTCTATACTCAATAGTTAGATAAGAAATACATTTATTTGAATCAATTTTATATTCTGTTAATGCGTTTGTTGGACATGAATCAATGCATGCTGTGCAGCTTCCACATAAATCTTCTTCAAAAGGAGAATCATAATCTAATCTTTTGTCAATCAATATCTCTGCTAAGAATACCCAGCTACCCAATTCTTTAGTAAGTAAATTAGTATTTTTACCTTGCCAGCCAATTCCTGCTTTCTGAGCCCATTGTTTTTCCATAATTGGTGCCGTATCAACGCATAAAATGATTTTTATTGATGGATCATGCTTTAAAATTTCATTTTTAATATCATGTAATTTTTTCTTAATAATTTCATGATAGTCTTCACCCCATGCATAATTGCTAAATTTAATTTTTGAGTTATAATCTTCTGAAAATTCTGAGCTTCGTTTTGTAAAATAATTAAAAGCCAATGAAATTACAGTTTGTACTTCAGGAAAATAATTAAAAATGTCTGCACGTTCTTTTTTTCTTGATTCCATCCATTGCATTGTTCCATGATATTTAGACTCTATCCATTTATCAAGATATTTATTAGGATCAATATCTTCTTTTGGATCTGCAAAACCAATTTTATCAAACCCAAGTTCAATAGATTTTTTTGAAATAATATTTTTAAGACTTTTTTCTATCATTCTTTTTAAGAATTTTAACCATTTCTTGATAAAATGCTTCTTCTCTTTTGTATGGAGGTGATAATTGAATACCTTTTTCAAAAATTGCTAATGTATCATTAAATCTTCCCAATTTTTGATAAGTTTTACCAAGCCAGTAATATGTGCCTATATATTCAGGTTCTAATTTGATACTCTTTTCGAAATAATCAAGTGCAATATCAAAAGAACCTTGTGGAGGTTCTTCAAAAATAATTTTTGCCAACCCTCGTGACATTTTACCTAAATCTGCTAATCGGTAATGCCATTGACCCATAACATTGTAACAATAAGGATCGTTAGGAAGTTTTTTAATTGCTTCCATTGAATGAAATTCAATAATCTTAGCACCTTCAATCTGAGATCTTATAGGAAGATTTTCAAGTTTTTTCCCATATGCCAAAGCATACCATTTATGCACTTGTCCATTAGTTGAATCAATTTTGATAGCTTCATTTATATAGTCCATAGCCTTATTTAAATGATATGAATCCATCTTCTTATCATATGTTTTTTCTGATAACAAATGATGTGCTGCAGAAAGTCTGACTAGTACATCTAAATTTTTAGGGTATTCAGTATTAAGCTTATTTAAAGGAATGATAACATCTTCAAAATTTCTATTCTCTAAATTTGAATCAATCTCTTTAAAATCTTGAGAGAACAAAAACCCAACTAAAGCAATAGAAAGAAAGAAGTATTTCACTTTTTATGGATAAAATCTGTAGTAAGATGGTTGGTGATCTGAAAGTTTGTCATCAATATCATAGTTTGACATACCAGTTTCAGTAAGCATATTAATTATGCCTCCATCAGATACAGCTTCAAACTGAAAAAGTGGTTGATTAATAATAATATGATCAAGATGTGATGCACTAAATGAACTTCTCCATCCTTGCCAAGACCATGTAGAACTATTTTGAGCAAAAACATACTCATCAACCATTTTAAAATAATCACTATTCTGATCTGGATCAGTTAAAGGCGCAATTGAAGGGTTTAATATAGATTGTTCACCAACATTATTAAAATCGCCAGCAAGGACTACATAGTCACCTTGTCTATTATTCATTATATGATCTCTAAGAAGAGTGCTTGCATAATGTCTTCTTGTGGATTCTGCTCCTTTATCTGTGATATCCAATTCTCCATCCCCACAACATTTATAGTGAATATTGGTAACATATAAATCAACAGATTTTGTTCCATTAGTCCAAGTTAAATAATTCTCCATTGGTGGTCTGCTTGCAAATTGATAAAGTGCATTATTTGTATAGTCATCATCATTGTCATTAGAGTTAGGCGTATCGGCCCAAAGTTCATTATGGCTATTATATGTTACAGTTCCACAAGAAGCGCAATCGGAATTTGCAGTTTTATATACTAAGGCAAAATCCCAATTACTTGTTTCGCTAGATAGCATATAAGAATACTCAGGCATAGCGTTTACCATACTTATAAGAGTATTATTATCTCCCATTTCTTGTAATACATATATATCAGCATTCCATGATTCAAGCAAACTTTTAACATAATCTGCAGTGGTATTTAATTGAGGAAAAGTTTGGATATTCCAAGAGATAATTTCTATTTGATTTTCTCTATCAAAGTTAGTTGCATTTGGGAATACATAAGAATCTCCAGTATTTCCATTGTTATCAGAGCCGTCATCAGGGCTTGCAGGAGAACTTCCTCCGCCTGAACAAGAAAGCAGAAAAATTATACTCAAAAGAATTTTATTTATGTTTTTCAGCATAGATATAATTTACTAACAAAGTTCCTACCTGCTCTAAACTTTTTGGCGAACAATTTTCAGGTGTATCTTGTTGGGTATGCCAGTGATTATAGAATAAGTTAGGATATTTAAAATCAATAATATCAATGGTAGGGATTTGAGCATGTTCCCACAATGGAACATGATCATCATAAATTTCTTCACCAATTTTTTTCTCAAATGCTTGAAGAGAAAGTTTTTCAGCTAAATCCCAAATTTTTATTACTTCATCTGGAGCAATATTGTAAGAATATCGTTCTATTGGGATATTTAACTGTTTGTCAGCAACCATATCAACAATAATTCCAAAATTTGGTTTTTGAATAGGTAAATTTTTAGCAAAAAATTCTGATCCTAATGCATAAGTGTTGGGATGATAAGAAATTCCTCCATCTTCTGCATCAAAGAAAACCATATCAATACCAATCGGTGGATTATTTTGAGAAAATATATCACATAAAGTCATTAATACTGCGGTTCCACTTCCACCATCATTAGCTCCCAATACTGGTAATTTTCTATTTTCAAGATTCTTATCTTGATCTGATATAGAACGAGTATCCCAATGTGCTCCGAGCAATAATCTGTATTCTGCATCTTTATTAAATTGTACAACAAAATTTTTACCTTCTTTTATAGTTTCAGTAACAGGTTCAGTATACTCAAATTCTTGAACAATAAGATTTTGATCATACTTTTTTAAAAAACTTTCTAAATAGATTGAAAATTCTTTATGCCCAGATGAGCCAGGGTTCCTTGGACCAAATTCACACTGCTTTTCTATATAGTGAAATGCTTTAACCCCATCAAAATCAGGAACTAATATTTGCTCTTCTTTACTACACGAAAACAGTAAAAATAATATTATCAAATATTTAATTTTATCCCCTAATTGCAACATTAATATTTACTCCAAAATCTCTATCTATTCGTCTACCTGTGAGTCTTGTATCATTTTCTCGATACTCATAAAAAAGACTTCCAGATATATTATCAGTTAAAGCATAAGTTACTCTTAAAATTGTTTTCCATGAATTAACAAAATTTTGTTCTGCAAAATTTATTTTATCTTTTGATCCTTCTTCTTTTTTCTTACTTACATCAAAATTTAATGTCAGATTAATATTATTTTTTAAATCAACATTTCGTTCTGTAAATGGTAATGGAATACGAATTCCTCTTGTAAAATTATATGTAATACTTGCAAGTATGCTATTCTCTGATATATAAGTTAATCCATTTGCGACTTCATCAAGCGTATGGGTTATATTACTTCTAACATTTGTTGAAATTCCATTTTTAAAAGAAGTAGTAATACCAAGCAAAGGAGCAAAGCTTCTTGTTATGCGAGAAAATTGTATATCATTATTTTTCCTATCAATAAAAGAAGATATTTGGAACAAATTAATATCACTAGTTCCCCCTTCATTGAATCTCCATGAAACAGTTTGTTTCCCATTAAATGCATGTTCCATTGAAAGAGATTTTACATAAGGGCTAATAAATTTTATCTTTTCAAGTCCGCCAATGCGAAATGACCAATTTGAAAATGGTAATCCACTAGATAAATGCTCACCATAAGAAAAATAGTCTCTGTTTATTGATCGAATATCAATACCATAGCCATTTAAATTAGAAGAAATGCTTTCAGAAAAGGAAACACTCATTGATGTGGTAGGATTAAATTTTATTCCAGTTCTAATAGATAATGATTTTTTAATATCATCAACTCCAGTATTTAAACCAACTTCAGGAGCATACTCTAGCCCATGTGAATCGGAAAATCCAAGTCTATAGTTTAGTGGAATACTGCCCTGCACACCATTAGAGCTTAAATTTGTCGTATTATTTATAGTAAACGATAATGGTTCTATCTTTTTTGACCAGCCATATATTTTTTCCATTCGTAGACTATCATTAATTTTCCTTTTGTTTTTTCTTTCGGAACTTTTTTCATCAGATTTTTCTAAATCATCATCTCCCATATCAACAGAAAGAGATCCTATATCTTCTCTAGATCGTGTTCGTGTTTTAGAGCCAGTTGTATTTCTTTTAGAAGCTGGGGTATAAAATATTTCAATTATTTCTGTTGGAGAAAGACTAAAATTAAATCCACTATTTCTTACTGAAACAATATTTGCTCCATCAAAAACACTCGATTTAGGTTTATTCCATGAATAATTCGCATTATATGTAAAATTAGGAGAAAACCAAGAAACCCATTTAGGAGAAAAATTAGAAGCAAACGATTCAGTATTATTAGTTCTATCTCCAGTCTCAAAATCTGTTAATGCTTGAATAACTTCATCACGATATTCTGCCATATCGCTTTGTATATTTTTAGTATAATTAAATTGAAGATTATCAAATATTTTATAAGAAACATTAAAATTTCTAGTTAAACCTAAGTTAAAATCATCAATAACATCTTCTACTGATCTAGACTGTTTTTCAGAAAAACTTTGGTTCAACTTTATGCTACTATTGAATGAACTAGGAGTATAAAAAAACTTTGTTTTACTCATATTTTCACCCACCACAGGTATTTTTTCTAGCCATTGAAATGCTTCAATATAATTATCGCTTGGAAACCTAAGATTATAGTCTAGGCTAGTAGTAAATCTGTCTGTATCAACACGTTTCATAATTTCATCAGATCGATTTTGTACAGACGCATTAAATGTTGTGCTCAAATTATCAATAGTATATCTAATAAAAGGATTTTCTGATTTTATTTTCTTAGAAATTTTACCATTCATACTAATTGTTGAAGATTGTGTGATGACTGAATCTGGCGCACTAGCTCCAGTTCTAATATCAGTACCAGGTAAAAATTTTGGAGTATTATTTTGCATATTATATGTCACATTAACAGGAAATGCAATTCCGAGATTTTGTGGTAAAAATTTTCCTAATTCAATCTGATTGGTAAATATAAATGTCTCTGTGCTTACATTGCTTCCAAGACGTTCTTGCAAAACATGGAAATCAGCATCTTTTCTCACATATGACAATGTGCTTCGATTAAGATCGGATAAATTAAATTCTGATTTTAATCTTACAGCTGTGCCTCTTTCTTTCTTAACCCCACTAAGTCTTAACTCATCAAGCCATAATTCTCCGCTAATAGGATGCTCTGAATCATTTTCTACACCAACAATAAAATATTGTAATCTAGAGAGCGAAGGATTTCCTACAATTTCTACTTTTTTATATTCATCATTATTTTCATCAATAAATGAATAACGTTTATAGTCTGTTGAATCAACAAAAGTGTCATTGGAGTTAATTTTTTCAATAGAAATGTCGTCAGCATTTTTTAACGTAGTTAACCAATCTAAATCTAAATCAATAGAATTACGATTCTGGCCTTCATCCCACCCATCATAAACAGGCTGACTTAATCTATAATATTCTTCTCCATTACCAAACTCAATAAATAATTGAACATCAGTTTGGTTCTCTTCTATGTCTACGCTATTACCATGCACATACATTTTCATTTTATCATAGATTAAAAAACTTTGAGCTTTTTCACTGTTTTCGAAAGAAAGTATTTTTTTTGCAGCGCCTTTAGTGTCGGGATTAAGATTATCAAATTTTAAAACAAGCGATTGTTCTTTTGACCTGATTTGATTGATTTCATCATACTCACCATATACGCCTTTAGGTGGTATATAATCAGGATTATCTTCATCATTTACAACTGTAACTAAAAAAGTACTATCTTGAACTGTATATTCATTATCTGAAACAAGAGATGTCCCCATTGATTCCCATGTATTACCTACTAATTCGATTCTTGCTATTTCTAAGGTAGAAGCTTGATTAATGCCAGACACTATTAATCTTAAGTATCTTATCTCACTCAAAGTAATATCTTGCACCTTAGTAAAATGACTAATTGGAATTCTAACAAGTTTCCACCCTGTTTTATTCCCATTAACTTCAGTTGAACCTGCAATATATGTTGTATCGGTCAGCGAAATTGTTTTTGTAAAATAATCATTAGTTCTATCTAAAAATCCTGACTTATCCAAATCTTCAGAATCAGGATATTTACCTCCTGGTTGAATTCGATCACCAGTACCATTCCCTTCCGTACCATTAACAAACTCATAGTTTGAACTTCCTTCTAAATAATCCCAATTATCACCATTTGGATCATTTGGGTCAACATCAGATGATGCATTAATAATTACTGATTCTCCAGACGATAAATAATCTTGATAATTAAAACCGGAACTATCCAAACAATTTCCCCAGCCATCTTCAAATAAATCAAAACATCCATCAAGACCAGTATCTTCATTGTCTTCTAAAAAACCATTACCAAGCGCTAGTCCAGCATCAGGTATATCTTCATTGTTAAGGACACCATTACCATCATGATCTTCACTAATTTTACCTAAATCAACAGTCAAATTTCCAATATCTCCACGCAGCCAAATTTCAACAAACTTTGTCCTGGTTTGATCATAATCTCCAACAAACATTGGAGCAGTAATTCCAGCCCATAATGAATCAGGATTCGATGTCTGCTGATGTTCATATGGTTCAAAATTCATCACCAATATATCAGTTGTTAAATTTTGTGCTCTTTGAGACGTAGAGACATTTGGCCAAATGTTATTAGTCAATATTTGAGAGAATGGATTATACCAATACATTTTTAATCGATTGCGTTGATTAAATTCTTGATTATTTTCAATATCTAATGGGGCTGAAGATTTATGCCAAAATCGGCGTAGGATTGATGGGTTTGTAATACGTTTTGATCCTTCAAAATCATCAATATAGGCTACTCCGTTTTTATCTCCGGTAGAAGGATTAGAAATTGAATTAGGGTTTGGTAATACTTGTGCTATTTCTCCTTCAATTGTAAATCTGGATAATTTTTCTGCGCTAAAAATATTTGAATTATTCAAAGATGCAGATAAATTTTCTAAATCACGCTCATATCTTCCATTAATATCCCATATAAAATTTTGAATTGGTTCAAACCCTACTTCTACTTTTTTATTTACGATATCTTGATTATAGTACAATGCTGTCATTCCTAAAAAAGAATTCTCATCAAAATCAATTTGAGCTCTAGAGCCAACCATAATTTTTCTATCAAAAGTAACTAAATCGTGTTTATCATAAACAATTTCTAAGTCTCCATTAGGATCAATATTAGTATTAAGCACAATCATTCCTGAGAAATAATCAATCTGATAATCTGAACCTCGTTCAAGTTTTTCTCCATTAAAATAAATCTCCTCACTACCTTCAACTAAAGTAAATCCTAAATTAATCGCAGCATTTGGGCTGGTATAATTTGCTTCAATTGTAAAACGTGAATCACCAGTATATTCTGTGCGATTTGTAGTGGTATACATCTTTCCAGACTGTAATAATGAGTTAAGACTATTATTAGCATTCCCTCCATCAATAGTTTCATCGGATACAAAAGGCAATAAAGAAGGAAAATGGATTTCTCCTGATTTAATGTTTACAATATTTGGATTGTTAAGATCAATAATTTCATCTGGAGTTGAACCTCCTGTTTGGTTTAAGCTGTCCAATCCAAATAAATTTAAAAATGTATCACCACCATCAGATCTATCGCTTACCGGAGTTGAGAAATTGTCTACTATCCTTACATCAAGACTGCTTTGATCTATATTTACTGCACCTAAATAATAAACATTCTTAAACATCAAATCCCAAGTTGGATGGTTTGGATGAGATGATTGTGGTTTAATCATTTTAAGTACTAAAGTATCATTTTCATCTTCTCCGATATCTAAACCAACAGTTAAAATGATATCACCAGTTGTTCTATCTGCTAAATCAAAATGTGCACCAATAATTTCATTTTGTAAACTATTCTGCATTCTTATAAAACCTAAATCTTCGTTAATCTGATAATCTGAACCTCTTTGTAATCGAATAAATGCTCCTTCTTTGCTACTGTCACTATAATATTCAGTATCATTTGGATCAATATATGCAATACCTGGATCTGCAGCAGGATTATTAGATGAATCAATTTTATATAATTCAAAATTTCTCACAACAAGATTCCCTATATTATGCAATCCATTACTAAGGGGATAATATGGCGGAACATTTAATTGAAAACCATTAGATGGAATTACATCAGTTGAACCATTACGAAACCATTCATGGATAAAGAAATATAAATTTTTCTTATATTCATAATCTTGGATGCGTTTTTTTTCTAATTGTGCAGTCCCTTTATATTTTTGAGATGCTTTTTTTGTGCGTTCAAGCGATGCAATGCTGGTTACATTCACAGGACCAAGCTGTGTAATTGCTTTTACACCAAACAAACCTCTATTTTGTCCTGAAAATGTTACAAATTCAGTTGCAGGTAATGAAAGAGAAATATTCCCTGCTTCTAATTTCTGAAGAATGTCATCTTCTTTCCCTTCATAATCAATACGAACCGTATTTTCCCAATCAAAATCGCGTTCGGAATTTTGATCTAAAGATATTGTAACTTGATCTCCAATCTTTCCTTGAACATTTAATTGTTGTTTTTGATCAAATTTGAAATTTGTTTGTTCTCGCTCTTTGTAAGATGATCTAACTAACTCTTGATCTTGATTGACTAATTTACCCTGCAGGCTAATATTCCCTTGAACTCTTAGAGAAGCTCTACCAAGTCTACCAATATCAAAGTCTGCTATTTCAACATATTGGCCTTTTCCAGAACTATATTGTGTTGTGTCTGATGCAGAGTAATTGAATGGTTTACTAAAATTATATCTTTGATTGATAGTGTAAAGACTATCAAAATAATCATCTACAGATGCTGTATAGGGCATTGTATTCCTATTGGTCAAAACAGATTCACTGATAGAGATAATTTTTGATTTTGTATTTAAATCAACTTGATAGTTAATCAAAGATAATTTAGGATTAAAAATTCCAATTGGATAATTAGATATATCATTCAGACAAAAATTAATTTTCTTTGATTTCGAAAAAGGATCAGTAATAAGATTATCAGAACCAAATAATAGATTTGGTGCACAGATTAAATAAAACAATAAAAATACTCTATACATTGAATAATTGATCTATTTTGTTTTTGAATTTATCAATTGCAACACCGCGATGACTAATTTCATTTTTAATCTCTGGTGACATAGTTGCTAAAGATCCTCCTTTTTCTGGAACAAAAAAAACTGGATCATATCCAAAACCAAGTTCGCCTTGTTTTTCTTCCAGAATATATCCTTCTAGGATACCTTCAACAAAAAAATCATTTATTCCACCATCTACATATGTAATGACGGTTCTGAATCGAGCAGTTCTTTCTTCAAAAGGTACTCCATCCATAGCATTTAGAAGTTTATTCATATTATCATCGTATGTTACATTTTCTCCGGCATAACGTGCAGTGTAAAGCCCAGGGTCACCATTTAAACAATCCACTTCTAAGGCTGTATCATCAGCAACAGATGGAATATTTGTATAACCAAATGTGACCCTTGATTTTATAAACGAATTTTCAAGGACTGAGTTTCCATCTTCTTTTATATCTCCAATTTCAGGAAAATCTGATAAAGAATATGTTTTTTGAAAATAAGAATGAATCTTTTGAGTAATTTCTGAAACTTTATGTTTATTAGAAGATGCTATGACAATTTCTTTCACTTCTGAAACTAATAAATATTTATGTGTTTTTTAAATAACTTATAATTTGTATTTTTTGAAACTTTTTACAAGGCTCGGTAGCTCAGTTGGTAGAGCAGAGGACTGAAAATCCTTGTGTCGGCGGTTCGATTCCGCCCCGAGCCACTCTCTTTTAGGCCTTTTAGAAAATTATGATTTTTAGAAAACCAAAAATATATACATTTAAGACAGAACAAATTATTGATGACAATATTGATAATGTTTTTGATTTTTTTTCTAGACCAGAAAACCTGGAAAAAATCACTCCTAAATCAATGGGTTTTAATATCATCACACCAAAACCAATTACAATGAAAGAAGGTGCTATTATTGATTATATAGTAAAAATTATGGGATTTCCAACAAGATGGAGGACGATGATTACATCATATAAAAAAAATGAAATGTTTATCGATGAACAACTCAAAGGACCATATAGTTATTGGCACCACAAACATTCTTTTGAAGAAGTAAATGGCAAAGTCAAAATGATAGATGAAATACACTATGCTCTTCCAATCCAGATTTTAAGAGAATTAGTACATCCATTAATCATTAAACCTCAGTTAAAAAAGATATTTAGCTTTAGATTTAAGGTGATAGAAGAAAAATTTAAAAAATGATTAATTTTATTATCAAACAAAGAGGACCAATTATAAACTACTTTGGCTTTTCTGTGGTATGGATTTGCTGTGCATCAACCCCTGCATTAGAGATGCCATTACTAGCACCAATTGTAACTATAATATTTTTATTACTTCATTTCTCTATTATTGCTTATAACAGAGATAAAGAACTAAAACTAATTATTTTTTCAGTATTGCTTGGAATTGTTGTCGATTCCGGATTTGCAATAATGAATATTGTCCAATATAATGGCGTTATTGGTGCTATACCTAATTTTGCTCCAATATGGATTTTGTGCATGTGGGCAGGGTTTGCATCTCAAGTCAATTATGCAATGAAATATTTAAGGGGGAAATATCCATTAATAGGGTTTTATGGTCTTTTAGCACCATTAGCATATATAGGTGGAGAAAAAATTAATGCAGTTACAATTGTGCCAGAAAATAGCAGTTATATAATCATATCAATTACTTGGTCTATTAGCTTTCTTTTGTTGTTTAAAGTTTCTGAATACTTAATGAATGAATAATGAATAACATTTACAAAATAATCATGATGTTTTTTATCATTGGCTGTGCAACACAAAAAGCAATTGATCCAAAGACAGTGTTAGACAGTCAAATTCCAGAATCATGGGAATCAAACATATCTATTGCACCTAATATATCAGAAATTTGGTGGAATGAATTCCAAGATGAAAATTTGAATCAATTTTTATCAGCGTTTTTAGAAAATAATATTAATCTAGAACAAGCAATGTTGAATACTCGCATTGCAAAACAAGCATCAGTAATATCAACCTCAAATTTAGCGCCTTCTATAGGAATTGGTTTAAGTGCAACAGAATCAGAACAAAATACTGCAGGATTCCCTCCTATTTTTAGCAGTTTCTTTGGTGGAAGTGATGAGATTACAACATTTACTCAAGAAAATTATAATGCGTCACTCAATGCTCAATGGGAAATTGATCTTTGGGGAAAATTAAGACAAGGAAGATTGGCGGGGAAAAGACAATATTTATCTGCAAAATATAATTATACATATATTCAATTCTCTCTTACTGCAGAAGCAACAAAACTATACTTTGCGATTATTGAAGGAAAACAATTAGTAGAGAATGCAGAACAAAAACATAATAATGCAAAAATTATTTATGATTTATATGTCGATCGCTATGAAAAAGGAATTATTAAAAGCAATTTCTTACAACAGTCTGAAATAATACTTAATACCACAAAGAATGATTTAGAAAATAAGAAAAGTGTCCTGAATACGCTTATTAGGCAAAGCAAGGTATTAATTAAAGAGTATCCAAGCTTAACATTGTCGGTGTCTAAGACATTCCCAGAATATGTGCCAAGTATACCAATTGTTTTACCAGCAGATATAATCAAAAGAAGACCTGATTTAATTGCATCTCAATATAATATGCTTGCTGCAAAAGCACTGAATAAGCAAGCAATGAGATCGTTATATCCAACATTTAGCTTAACATCTGGATCTCCAGCTAGTTCTTCAAATGAGTTAGAAGATTTATTAGAAGAAAATTTTAAAGTGTGGAATAGAGGATTAACAATTTTTGCGCCAATATTTAATTCAGGAAAACTAATTGCAAACAAAAAAATTGCTAAAAATCAAAAAGAAATTGCGATGCTACAATTTGTGAATGATCTGTTAAATGCATATGGAGAAGTAGAATCAAATCTTGAACTTGATAATACAGCATCATCTTCTTTAGATCTTGTAAAGAAAAATGTAGAAATTGCGCAATCAATGTATGATACGACTCTAAATGAATTTAATAGAGGCGTTGCAAGCGTAGAAGATGTAATAAATGCAAATAATATGCTTTTTGATACAAAAAATATATTAGCTACTACAGAAAAAATTCGCATTGAACAAAGAATAAACTTAATATTATCCCTTGGAGGAGGATTTACTTACGAGTAAAGTATCATAAAATGATAAAATATATAAGACCTATATTCATTATCGGATTTGGATTGGCAGTAGCTTATTTTTTATACTGGTTAGGTCAAACAAAACCACAATCAATAAGCGCCGCGCCTCCAATAGAGGTGGAAGTAGAAATTTTAACACCAACCAATCATCAAATCTTAATCAGCTCAACAGGTACAACGCAACCTATTACACAAACTGCTCTTACAAGTGAAGTAGGTGGAGAAATTATATATCGTTCAAAAAAATTCTCAGAAGGTTCATCAGTTATTGAAGGAGAAATATTAGCAAAGATAGATGATACAGATCTTCAATTGCAATACAATAATGCACTTCTTCAATTGCGCACAGCAGAAGTACAATCTGAAGTACAAAAAGCAGAAGCAGAGGTAGCTGAAGAAGCATGGGAAAAAATTGGTGAAGGGACTGCAAAAGATTTAACATTAAAGAAGCCACAGCTAAAGCAAGTGGAAGCAGCGCTTAATGTAGCTAAAGCTCAAGTGGAATCTGCAAAGAAAAAACTCGATAAAACCGATATTACTGCACCATATACCGGTAGAATTCAAAGCGTAAGTATTGATTTAGGGTCAACCATACTTCCTGGACAACCAGTAGGTGTAATTTATACAGCTAATCAAATTGAAATTAGTCTACCAGTAAAAGACAGTGATCTTGCATTTTTAGATATTCCTATGGATGGAAGAAAATTAAGTGATAATGAAAAATCTCTTGTTACAATTAGTGCTCCATATAAAGGTAAAATACAAAAATGGGAAGGAAATATTGAAAGAGTTGATGGAGTGATTGACCCAGTCACAAGAATGATTAAAATAATTGCCAGTTTCAAAAATGAATTTTTGGAAGAAAATCAAACTACACTTCCTATTGGACTATTTGTAGAAGCTGAAATTAATGGAAAATTTTTAGAAAACGTTTTTATTGTTCCAAATGTGTCACTTACTACCAATAATGAAGTTTTAATTGTAGACAGGAATAACCAAATTGAAATGAGAAAAATTGTAGTTCTTAAAAAATTAAAAGATAGTGTCATTATTAAAGATGGACTATCAATTGGAGAAAGAATTATTGTCTCAAAACTTAACATTGTGACAGCTGGCATGGATGTTAACCCAAAATATAGATAATGAAAAGTATTGTCACCTGGTTTGTAAAAAATAGCGTTCCTGCTAATCTGTTTATGTTCTTTCTAATTGTTGGAGGAGTTGCCTCATATCAGAATATGAAGTCTGAATTCTTCCCAGCACCAGATATTAATATAATAACAATACAAGTTCCATATTTAGGAGCATCTGCCACTGAAATTGAGTCATCTATATGTGCAAAAATAGAAGATAGAATTGAAGGTATTTCAGGAATAAAAAAGATATCTTCTTATGCGCTAGAAAATGCAGGTATTGTATCAGCAACTCTTTATAATCCATCTGAAATAGATGATATATTGGATCAGATAAAAACAGTCGTAAATAATATTGACACCTTTCCGGTAGATAGCGAAAAACCAGTAATACAAAAAGTTGAATTAATAGAAAAAGTTCTTGATGTTGTTATCTATGGTCAAGTTGAAGAAAAAACACTACTGCAAGTAACAGAGGAAATTAATGAAGAAATTAAAATGCTTAATGAAGTTTCATACACTGAAATTCTTGGTAGCAGAAATAAAGAAATAACAATTGAAATATCTGAAGCTAATCTCGAAAAATATAATTTGAATTTTGACCAAATTGCATTAGCAATCAATGCAGGATCAATCGATCTCCCAGGAGGAATTATATCTACTTCAAAAGAAGATTTATTAATAAGAACGGTAGGACAGTCATACAGCGGTAAAGAATATGAAAATATTGTAATTAAAAGCCAAGGCAGTGGGAGTCAGCTTTTACTAAAAGATATAGCAATTATTAAAGATGATTTTATTGATGTAGAAAAATCATATAGATGGAATGGAATTCCTGCAATGTTTGTTGGTGTAAATTTAGTTGGGGATCAAGATGTACTAAAAGCTGCAGAAGAATTAAGAGCTTATGTAAAAAACAAAAAAAATAATATGCCAGCCAATATTGAAATTGATTACTTCTATGATCAAGCAAGGTATTTGCAGGATCGTATCAATTTACTATATCGTAACTTTGCAATTGGGATTAGTTTAGTTTTATTATTATTAACAATGTTTCTGAAACCATCATTAGCATTTTGGGTTTCAATGGGAATACCAATTTCATTTGGAGGAGCATTATTATTATTACCTTTACTTGGTGTCACTGTAAATGTTTTATCAGCTTTCATGTTTATTGTTGTTTTAGGAATTGTTGTAGATGATGCTATTATAGTTGGTGAAAATGTATTTAGAAGAAGAATAAAGTTTGGAGAAGATAATTATACATCCACAATCAAAGGCACTTTAGAAGTTTTAACTCCTGTTTTCTTTGGAGTTTTAACAACAATTGTTGTTTTTGCTCCTATGTTAGACCTTGCAGGAGAAACTGGAGACATATGGAGAACATTTCCATTAACTGCAATTCCTATTTTAGTATTTTCATTAATTGAATCTACAACAATATTACCTTCACATTTGAATCATGCTGGTGATTGGTTCAAAACCAGTTTTGTGAAATTTGGCAACAGGTTAAGTGCAATGAGAAATTTCTGTTCCGATAGATTGTATAAATTTGTTGATAATTCATGGTTGCCTTTAGTAAGAAAATCAATCAAAGAAAGATATACAACTATTTCTGTATTTATTGCTCTCTTGCTTGTCTCTTTTTCATTGCTTGGTGGAGGATGGGTGAAATGGACATTCTTCCCTACTCTTGAAGCAGAAGAAGTAGCAATTGCATTTGAGCTTCCAGAAGGATCTCCAATTGAAAAAACTAAAGAAATCGTAGAAATGATTGAAAGTGAAGCATTAATCTTAAAAGAAGAAATTAATAGTACAAGCCCTGAAATTATTATTAGCAATGTGCTAACAACAACAGGCCAACAATACTATACTGATGTAGAATCTACTAAAGGCCCTGGGGGGTTTGCCTTTAAGTCAGACAGCACTCCACACTTGGGAGAAGTTTTAATTATCTTAACACCTGCTGATGACAGATGGGGCTTGACAGGTGCATATGATATTATTGATATTTTGCGAGATCGTATTGGAACAATTCCTGGTGTCAGTCGTCTTAATTATTCTGCAAATATATTCACGGCGGGCAAGCCAATTGATTTTGAATTCAAAGGAACAAATTACGAAAGTTTAAATTCTGCGGTAGAGAAAACTAAAGTTTTACTATCATCATTTTCTGGGATATATGACCTTAATGACTCCGATGAAAAAGGTAAAAGTGAACTACAGATAGAATTATTACCTTCAGCAGAAGTTTATGGTATTACTACATTTGAAATTGCAAAACAAGTGAGGCAAGGCTTCTTTGGTGAAGAAGTGCAACGTATCCAGAGAGAAGACGATGATATAAGAGTAATATTAAAGCTCCCAAAACAAGAACGTCAGACCATGTCTACATTAGAAAATATGAGGATACGTACTAATCAAGGTATTAAAGTACCGCTTTATTCTGTGGCACAGATTAAAGAAGTTGAAGGAAGTTCAAAGATCAAAAGAATTGATGGAATGAGAGTAGTTGGTGTAAGTGCAGAGGTTGATATAACCAAAAATACATCAACGATGATTTTACAAAATTTACTTGGTGTCGAAAATCAACCTATAGGACCATTATCGGATATTCTTAATGAACATCAAGATATCGAATTTAAACTTGCTGGAGAAGCAGCAGAACAAGCAGAACAACTAGAAGATATATTATATAAATTTGCACTATCAATCTTTATAATATATGTTTTACTTGCAGTCCCATTAAAATCATATTTCAAACCATTAATAGTATTATCAGCAATCCCATTTGGATTTGTTGGAGCAATTTTAGGGCATTTGATATTTAGTCAACCGATGTCTGTTCTATCAGTGTTGGGGATTGTTGCTCTATCAGGGGTTGTGGTGAATGATAGCTTGCTGCTAGTAGTATTCATTAATAGAGCTAAAGAAAAAGGAGAAGAAACAGTCAAGGCAGTTGTTGATGCAGTACGCACACGATTTAGACCTGTAGTATTAACTTCTGTCACTACATTTCTTGGTATTATGCCTCTATTATTTAACCAAAGTACACAAGTATTATTTCTAAAACCAATGGCTATATCTTTAGGTGTAGGTATTTTATTTTCTACAACAATTATATTGCTACTTGTTCCAATATCATATGTTGTAATTGATGATTTCTTAGGATTGTTTAAGAAAAATAATTCTTAGGCTTCAAATTGATTGTAATCTGAATATTCGATTGATTGAGAATCATTATAATCAATTTTTAAAATAGCTTTTTTCAAAATTCTTTTTAAAACAATTAAACGATCATTTTCAGATTGTGATTTTAAAAGAATTTTTTTTGCTCTTTTATCAATATCAAGCATAGAGGCAATTTCAAAAGAATTTTTTGGCATATCAATCTGAGGAATTTTAGAAGATGCACCTAATTTCATTAATACTTCATAAAGAAATACATTTGTTTCACTTAGAAGATCTTTATTGACTTTTTTCTCTAAATCTTTCCATGATTTAATATAAGCTTGTCTATAAATCTTTGAATCGTCATATCCTTTTACAATAAATCTTTTAGTGCCAGTCACTAAAATATCATATTCATTGTTATCATAGACGTCAGATCCAAACAATTGATCAATTGATGCGATACATCCAATAGTAAGTAAATCTTTATTCTTAGAATTGATAATTCCAAAATTTTTATTGTTCTTTAAGCAGTGTTCAATCATTTTTTTATATTTTTCTTCAAAAATATGTAAAGGCAATTTTTCGCCTGGTAGTAAAACTAGTGGAAGTGGAAAAATTGGAATTTTGATACTCATTCTACTATCAAAATACATATAGTTTTCTTAATATTCTATATCATTTTTTATGAAAAAAGATTTTATTGATCACCTAGCACTATGTACTGATGATATAAAAAAGTCAGTTGACTGGTATATAGAAAATTTTCATTGTGAAATTCTTTATCAAGATGATTCATGGGCGATGCTTGAATTTGAAAATATAAAATTAGCGCTTGTGCTTCCAGAACAGCACCCATTTCATTTTGCAGTTTTAAAAGATGATGTTGAAAATTATGGTATTCCAATAAAGCATAGAGATGGATCGGTATCGGTATATATAAAAGATCGTTCTGGAAATAATATTGAGGTATTAAGATATGACTAAAAACACTTTATTAATCAATCTGTTTTTAACAGGTTTAATTGCAATCGATTATTGGCTTTACCCAGATTTATTCTGCAGTTTTTTATCTATTATTGGATTAATGGGAATAGTATGGATAATCAGTTTAATTGTTAAAGATGCTAGTATAGTCGACATATTTTGGGGACCATGTTTTATTATATATGGCTTATCAGTCAATCACTCCATAGGAGAAACAACCGAAAGAGCATTATTGGTTCTTGGATTAGTAAGCTTATGGGCGTTAAGAATAGCACTACATATTGGAATAAGAAATATTGGGCATGGTGAAGATATACGATATGTTGCTTGGAGAAAAGAAGCTGGAAAACACTGGTGGTGGCTTAGCTTCTTCCGAGTCTTTTACTTGCAAGGATGTTTAGCTTATTTAATAGGTGTTCCTTTATACTTTGCACATACTAATCCCGCAACATTGACAACAATAGAGATTGTAATTTGCACAGGAATATTTGGATTAGGTTTATTATGGGAAACAATAAGTGATATACAGCTAAAATCATTCAGAAAAGATCCCAACAATAAAGGGAAAATCTGCACTGTTGGATTATGGAAATACTCAAGACATCCAAACTATTTTGGAGACTTAATGTGTTGGGTTGGTTTATCAACATTCACAATATCTAGCATGGATATATTAAGTATTGCTCTTAGCGCAGGGGGTCCATTAATTATGGGACTAATTTTTTATAAAATTACAGGACCAATGATGGATGAATTAATGATAAAATCAAGACCAGAATACAAAGAGCATATTAAAGAATCAAATATGTTATTACCAAATTTAATGAAGGGGAAATAAAAATGAAAAAAACACTAATAATATTACTATCAATGATTATCCTTAATTGTGGTGGTAGCACAACGAGCAATGAAGTCACTGCGATTACTATTGGATCTTTGGGCAACGAAATGAAATATGATACCACAGAATTCACCGTCAGTGCTGGTGCAACTGTGAAACTTACTATGAAAAATAATGCTTCTATGGCAAATATGATTCATAATGTAGTGATTGTACTTGATGAGACTGCAGTTCCTAATATTGTTAAATATGCAGAGATGAATGACGGAAACCCAATTCCTAGTTCTGATATATTAGCAATGACTAGTCTAGCAGATTTGGGTGAAGAAGTATCAGTTGAATTTGTTGCACCAACAAAACCAGGAAGATACCTATATATCTGCACATATATTGCACATGCTGCAACTATGCGTGGCTACATGATTGTAGAATAGTAGCTATAGAACTTCTAAAAAAGACTGTCCAAGATTATCAATAAGATCTTGGGCAGTCATAGACTCCTCCCCCAAAGATTTTTTTGCAAGATCACCAGATAAACCATGTAAATAAGCTCCAGATATCATTGCATCAAATGGTTTTAGCCCTCTTGCAATTAATCCAGTAATAATTCCTGTTAAAACGTCACCACTACCACCAGTTGCCATACCTGGATTTCCCGTTGTATTAATAAAAATATCACCATTAGAATTGGTCATACATGTTTCATGTCCTTTAACAAGAACATTAATATTATATTCTTTGCTCAGATTAACTTGTAAGGCTGTTCGTTGATCAATATTTTCAAATTTTCCTACGATCCGTTCAAACTCTTTTACATGAGGAGTTAAAATTGATTCTTTTGGTATGTCATTTAATAATTTTTTGTTTTCAGATATAATATTTAAGGCATCTGCATCAAAAACAGTAGGAACTTTTACTTGATTTATTAAATCTGAAATAGCTTTTTTTGTTTCTGAGGATGTCCCAATTCCTGGGCCAACGCCCACTACAGAATATTTATCTAAATTAGGGCATCCACTAATACAATTATCATTTGAATCGATTAAAACCATTGCTTCGGGCACTGATGTTTGCATAATGAGTTCAGCAGTTTTTGGGATATATACTGTTAATAGCCCAACACCAGAGCGTAAAATTGATTTTGCTGATAACACACATGCCCCCATCATTCCTTTGCTCCCTGAAAAAAGAATAGCATGACCAAAATCACCTTTGTGTGCATTAGCTAATCTTGGCTGAATGATAGACTTAATATCATCAATTTTTAATTTTTTATTCATAGTACAATTGAAGTTACGAACACTATTGAATGATAAAAAAAATTTATCTATATTAATTGAGACTGTATCTCAAAAAGGGGAAATATTATGAGTGAATTTTTGATTATGTTTAGAGAAGTGCTTGAAGGAGTCCTTGTAGTTGGAATTCTTTATACTTTCATTATCAAAACTGGGAAAAAACATTTAACAAAAAGCATTACTAATGGTGTAATCGCTGCATTTGCTATGACGGGAATTTTTGCAGTCATTTTTCAAGTTTTATTAGGTGGATTTTCTGGACATGAAGCTGCGATTTTTGAAGGTGTTACGATGCTCATTGCAGCGGTATTGCTTTCAACAATGATTGTATGGATGGCTCGAAATAAAAATGTTGCTGAAAGCTTAGAAAAAGAAGCTTCTTCAATAATTGAAAGAGATAAAAATGTTGCATTAGGTTTATTTGCTCTTACTTTTTTTGCTATTTTTAGAGAAGGGGTTGAGGTAGTATTATTTTTATATTCGATTTTATTTTCAAAAGGAGAACTTTCAATGATTGGTGCATTATTGGGTTCAATTATTTCCTTATTCTTAGGCTATCAGATATTTGTTCAGGGACAAAAGGTTCCTCTTAAACAGTTTTTTAACTATACATCAATACTTCTCATTTTTGTTTGTGCTGGTTTAGTTGCTTATGGCGTGCATGAGTTTGATGAAGTTCCTAAATATCGTGCTATGAGCAAAATAGAAAATATCGAATCTTCTATGATTGAAGATGATGTATTAAAATTAGAAGAACTTGAAGCAGCCAAAGCTGAATTAAAAGAAGCAAAAACAGTAATGAAAAATAACGAGATTTGGAATATTAATGAAGTTGGTCCAGTATTTGCATTTAATATAGATGACAAAGGCAATGCCAAACCATTATTTAGCGATAAAGGTGCAATAGGGCAAATTTTTAAAGGATTTTTTGGCTATAATGGTAATCCAAGTTATCGAGAAGTAATAGCGTACCTTTTCACATTAGCAATGGTTTCATTTTTATGGACTAGAGCATCCCAAGGATCTCCGGCTGTTGTAAGAGATAAAAAATCTCCAATGGATGAAAAATGCCCTACTTGTTTTGAAGAAATACAAGCAGTAAAACAGTCTACATGTTCAAATTGTGATACAGAACTAAATACTTAAGAGACAATCTTTCAATTCTGATAATATCATTGCTGTAGCTCCCCAGCAATCGCAATTCTTGAAGTGGAAACAAGGTACATTCATATTAACGCCCTTAATCTGCTTAGGCATTGTCCCTACAATTTGATTATCTAGTAAATCATTTAAAGGAATAGTAAAAATATTACTTACTTCATTATTGTTTAATGTGGTTTCCGGTATAGAATCAGCATACCATACATATGGATGGATTAAAAAATCAGAAACAGGAGTATATAAAGAAGACAAAGTTCCAACTAGCTCTAAATCATCATCAACACCAATCTCTTCTTTAGTTTCACGCAGTGATGTTTCCATTAAAGTTTCATTTTTATCTTGTGCCCCACCAGGAAGAGAAATTTGACCTTTGTGATGATCAACTGTATGAGTTCGTTCAGTTAAAAAAAATCCAATATCATCTTTATAAGGAAATAACACAATTGATACCGCTGAAGGCTTTGGGTTTGATGGAACTTTAAAAGCTAATTCAATTAATTTATTAACTTTTATAACAGCCATTTTTTTTTGACTACCAAAACCAGGAAGATCTTCTGATAGTCTTTGCTTTATTAATCCTATTTTTTTATTTAGTTTCAAAGTCATGAAATATAAGCACATAATATGGGATTGGAATGGAACTTTATTGAATGATCTTGAATTATGTGTAAGAATGCTAAATCAATCTCTCAGCAAGCGTAACATACCAAATATCACTATTCAAGAATATAAAGAAAAATTTCTTTTTCCGATTAAAACATTCTATGAATCAGTAGGATTTAATTTTGACAAAGAACCATTCGAAGATACAAATATAGAATTTCATGATGGATTTGAGAAAAATTTCAAAACACTTGGACTACAACCTTTTGCAGAAGAAACAATTATAGCGTTACATAAAAAAAACGTGACGCAAAGTGTTTTATCAGCCACTATGCAAGCCAAACTGATTGAACAGGTGGGATTTTTTGGTTTAGATCGTTATTTAGATAATATAACTGGGTTAAGCAATACTCCTTCTGGGTATGGAAAAGAGTATGAAGGAGAAGAATTGCTTATGAGTGTTGATATTGATAAATCAGAAACAATAATCATTGGGGATAGCTTATTAGATTTTCGTGTATCACAATCATTGGGTATTGATTGTGGTCTAGTTTATAATGGGCATAATGATATAAATAGACTTAAAGCTACTGGAGCATACACTTTTGAACATATCAAAGATTTCTATAATTGGCTAATCAACACTTAGGTTGTAACACCGCCATCAACAGTAAATAACGATCCTGTAATAAAATCGGATGCATCGGATGCAAGATATAGTGCCATCCCAGAAATATCATCTGGCTCTCCCATTCTAGCTTGTGGAATAGATTTAATAATTTGTGAGTATACATTTTCATCTTCCCACAATGCTCTACTAAAATCTGTTTTAATCAAACCAGGAGCTAAAGTGTTTACCTGGATATTTTCAGAAGCAAGTTCTTTAGCGAGCACTTTTGTTAACATGACCACGGCTGCTTTACTAATATTATATACACCTAAACCAGAAAGAGGGGTTTTAGCAGCAATAGATGCAACATTAATAATTTTACCAGATTTATTTTCAATCATTGATGTACTACATGCCTTAGCAAACTCAAAATATCCTTTAACATTAACCTGAAAAATTTTATCCCAATGGCTATCTTCTGAATTAAGTATTGGTCCGTAATATGGATTTGCAGCAGCATTGTTAACTAAAATATCTATTCCACCAAATTTATCTTTTGTATAACTAACAACATTATTAATTGAATCAATATCGCCTGTATTGCATTCAATAGCATTGATATTAAAACCATTTGATGTTGCTTCATTAACAGCGGTCTCTAGATTTTCTTTTTTCCTACTGCAGATTATTACATTTGCACCAGCTTCTGCATATTTTAATGCAATTGCTTTTCCAATACCTTTGGAACCACCCGAAATAATGGCGGTTTTATTATCTAATTTAAACATGTTACTTCTTCTTGCGACGCTCAGCCATTGCTTTCCACATGGAATCTGGAATTTTTGATAATTGACTAAATTCAGCAGCCCCTGCAAGCCATTCCCCGCCATCAATAGTAACTACTTCACCATTAATATAAGCAGAACCATCGCTCATCAGATAAGAAGCTAAATTTTCAAGTTCATGTCTTTCACCAAATCGTTTCATAGGAATTTTATCCTTCATGCCATCTTCAAAATCTTCAAAACCAGGTGGCATCAAACGTGACCATGCACCTTTTGTTGGAAATGGACCAGGTGCAATAGCATTAAATCGAATGTTATGTTTACCCCACTCCACTGCTAGCGACCTTGTCATTGCTAATACGCCAGCTTTTGCTGCTGCAGAAGGCACAACATATGGTGATCCTGTCCATGCATACGTTGTAACAATGCTAAGGACATTTCCTTTTTTGTTTTTAATCATTTCTTTCCCAATTGTGCTAGTGCAATTCCAAGTTCCCATTAAAACAATATCAATCACTACTTTAAAAGCATTAGGACTCAGCATTTCTGTAGGAGAGATAAAATTCCCTGCTGCATTATTTAAAAGGCAATCAATAGTTCCAAATTTATCGAGTGTTTGAGAAGTCATTAATTCTACATCTTCTAGTTTTCTAACATCCCCAGGACAAGTAAGAACATCAATACCTAATTTTGAGAATTCATCAGCAGTATCTTCTAATTTTTCTTTTCTTCTTCCACTAATCACTATATTTGCTCCAAGTTCTCCAAAACGCCTAGACATGCTTTTACCTAAACCAGTACCTCCTCCAGTGACTACAATAGTTTTTCCATTTAATAAACCTTTTTCAAACATAATTAATCCTCTTTTGTTTTAAACTTGTCAAGCGTTTCATTTGCTTTATCCAATGCATCGCTTGCCTCTTTTTGAAATTCTTTCACTTCATCTGTTACTTCTTCTATTTCTTCTTGAATTTTATCTATATCAATATCTGGTAATGGTTGATCAGTTAAAACAAGATAGGTGCAATAAATAATAAAAAGCGTAATTGCAAGAACAACCAACTTGAATAAACGTTGTATAACGCTATAGACAATCATTGCCCCCAAAGCAATCGCCACGGCTAAATAAGCAGGATTGCTTAAAATGCTATCTAATAGATTTTCTAACATTAAAGCAATTTATACATTACATTTCTACTTTACAAAGATGAAACAAAAATCCACAAAATTTGTTAAATATAATGTGATGAAAAAATTTTTTGTTTTAGTGCTTTTTATATCAATAGGTATAGCACAAGAAAAACTGATTCTTCAGCAAGCTGATCTATTGCAAGCTTCTGTTGTGAATGAAGAAACAGTAACAAAATTATCTGGTAATATTATTTTTAAAAAAAGTGATTCTGTTTTAAAAAGTAATTTTGCAACTCAATATGACAAGTCTCCATTAGTAAAACTAAACGATAATGTTGTTGTTACTCAAGAGAATCAAACAATCTATTGTGATTCACTAATCTATAATAAGAATACAGAAGCATTTTCAATGTATGGGAATGTCAGAATTGATAGCGATCAACGAAGTATGCAATCACAAGAGGCTCAGATAGATGATAAAAATGAACAAATTGTTTTGATTAATGATTGTGAAATTAATGAGGATAACAAACATAAGATTTATGGTGATAAAATTATTTTATATTTTAAAAATAACGAACTAATCAATTTTGAAGTCTTATCAAAAGGGAAAGTTTTTACAACCAATACTGGGTATGAAAAGAAAGATGAAAACACTCAAGATTTGGTAAAAATAGAAAATGAAAATTTATTACAAGCAAAGCACATTTTTGGTGAAATAAAAGATAACGAAATAAATCAATTACATCTTAATGGGATGGCATCAACATTTATTCATTTATATGATGATTCACTTTATCAGGGGAATAATGCAGTATCTGGAGATTCTATATCAATTAAAATTGAAAATGACTCTGCTAATAAGCTGGTGGCAAGTGGAGGAACAATTGGGAAATATGTTCCAAATAAATCTAACAGCAACATTACTGAACCTATTAACTATTCAGCGGATGTAATTGAGTTTGAAATGGATACACAAATATCAAAGTTATACGGATCATCAAAAATTTTACATGAAGATATTGATTTATCTGCATCTCATGTTAATGTTAATTGGGAAACTAACATATTAGAAGCTTTCACTAATAATCCATTAAATCAGGAAGAAAATAATAGACCTATACTTGTTGAAGGAAATCGTGAGCCAATGGTAGGGGACGAAATGATTTACAATCTTAATACAAAAAAAGGAAAGATATTAAGAGGGGAAAGTCAAGTGCAAGAAAACATGTACATGGGTAAACAAATTACAAGCATTACTGATAGCACCTTCTACATTGATGACTGTATTTTTACGTCATGTGATCCTTCTAAATTTTATCTTGGTAGTAAAAAAGTAAAAATTATTTATGGAGATAAGGTAATCGCAAAGCCTCTTAATGTATATATTGGAGGCGTGCCTATTATTGGGGTTCCATTAGCAATATTTCCTCATTCATCAAAAGAAAGAAGATCAGGATGGATTATGCCATCCTTTGGTTCATCTGACAATCGTGGAACCTATATGGATGGGCTAGGATATTATTTTGCTCCAAATGATTATTTTGGATCAGAAATCTTGCTTGGTTTTGCAGATCGTCAAGGGCTGATTATCAAAGCAAAAAATAACTATAAAAAGAGATATAAATTTAGTGGGGCATTAAATATTGAAACAAGGAGATTTCTATCTAGCAATGAACAAGATATAGCAAAAATTAATGAAAATAATCAAACAGACTATGTCTTTAACTGGAACCACAATCAAATTTTAAGAAACAATCAAACTTTCAGAGCAAACGCAAGCTATTATAGTAATGGTCAATATAATAGACAGACTAGCATTGATCCAGTTAAACGATTGAACCAACAAGCAATATCTAATATTACCTATACTAAAAGATGGAAAAAATCTAATATATCAATCAGTGCTAATGTATCAAATAAACAGGATTTGATGGCATCAAGTAAAATAGATTCAAACTCTTCTTTTTACCAAAATCCTTCTAATAGCAATAGCACTATTACAGAAAATACGAGCACTCTTCCATCTCTGAATATGAACGTTTCTAGAAGAAAATTATTTAAAAATTTCTCTCAAGATTCATGGCTTGGAAACATCCAATGGAATTATAGTTCAAGATTATTAAACAATAGGAAAAGCTACTATGAATCAGAGGAAATTATTAATAGTGATGGAATGATTGAATACAGATGGAGAGAAAATAGTAACGGAGATGTTAAACAGTTGCAAAAAATAGATGGAATGTTAAAAAATAATTTTAGTATTAATGCTCCATTCACAATTTTTCAATATATAGCAATTAATCCAAGGATTAATATTAATTCAGACTTTGTAAATCGTTACAGAATAGCAGAATTAAATGAATCAAATGAAATTGCCTTCACCTACAAAGACAAAATGAGAAATAGAACGACTGGGAATTTTGGACTTTCTTTATCAACAAAAATATATGGGATTCTACCAATTAAATTTGGAGATATAGAATCAGTGCGACATGTTTTAACGCCAACTATCGGTTTTAATTATTCACCTGATTATCAAAATAACCGCGATTATTTCCAAGAAATTGGGGATGAATTATATGATTACTTTCAGGGATCATTAATTGGCTCTACACCAATTACATCCAGCAAACAAGTAAGTTTATCATTAAATAATGTTTTTCAAGCAAAAGTGCAAAAAGATGACCAAAAAGAAGAAAAGATAAATTTTCTAAACTGGCGTGTTTCTACTGGATATAATTTTAATGCTGATGAATTTAAATTAGGTAAAATCAATACTTCATTACGTAGTCAAATAAAAAATGGAGTATCAGTTGATATTAATTTTACACATGATCCGTATAAGTTTGATAAAGAAAATAATACAAGAATTAATGAACTTGATAGTTCTCCTAGAATGGTTTCTGCTCGATTAGCAACTAATTTTAATCTCAATAGAAAATCAAACAATGAAGGTGACGAAGGAAAAGAATTTAGTGATAGTACAAAAAAATTTATTAATGACTTATCAACAACAAATTGGAATTCAAGAATTGGGGTGAGTTATACTATTAACAAGTTTGATCCATCAAACACTATTAAGAATTTTTGGATCAATACAAATACATCTATTAACATAACGCAAAATTGGAAACTAAATTATAATGCACGCTTTAATGCAAGAGATAAATCTATTATTAGACACAATGTTACTCTTTATAGAGAAATTGATTGTTGGGAATTTTTTGTAGATTGGACACCAAATGGATATGCAAAAGGTCTATACTTTAGGCTAAATTTAAAATCGGATATACTTAAAGATTTAAAAGTTGAACGAAGACAAGGCTTATATAGCAATCGATCAAATTTTTAGGTGTTATTGCTTAAAAAAATTATTAATGTTGTTTTGTGAAGTCTAAATACCAAAAAATAAAAGGCACATTTGATATTCTTCCTCCTGAGACTGAAGTTTGGCAACATATTGAATCTACTATTCATCACATATGCCAACAGTTTAGTTTTCAAGAAATTCGAACTCCTGCAATTGAATCAGTTGATTTATTTAAGCGAAATATTGGAGATGGAACTGATGTGTCTAAAGAAATGTTTGTTTGGAAAGACCAATCAGGAAAAGAAATATCTTTAAAACCAGAAATGACCGCTCCTGTTGTAAGAGCATATATAGAATCAGGATTTTTTAGAAAATATCCATTATGTAAAATGTATTATATCGATTCATTTTTTAGAAGAGAAAAACCTCAAAAAGGAAGGCAAAGACAATTTAATCAATTTGGTGTGGAAGCATTTGGCACAAAAAACAGTGAACAAGATGCAGAGATAATACTCATTGCAACACAAATTTTAAAAAAGCTAAATATTGATAATACAAATCTAAGCATTAATAATATTGGAGATTCAGATACAAGGATTAAATATGAATCAAAACTTAGAAACTATTTTAATGATCATAAAAATAGTTTATCAGAACTCTCTAAAGTAAGACTTGAAAAAAATCCAATGCGAATTTTAGATAGCAAAGAAAAAGAAGATCAAACAATTATTAAAAATGCACCAATGATTAAAGATCTCTTATCAACAGAAGAAAAAGAGCACTTTAGTTCAGTATTAACGCACTTAAAGGGACTTGGAATTAATTATAATGAAAATCCATATCTTGTTCGTGGGCTGGATTATTATAATGGCACAACATTTGAAATTACCACACAAAGCACAGGTTCTCAAAATGCACTCTGTGGCGGAGGAAGATATGATTCTTTAGTTGAAAAAATGGGAGGGCCAGAAACTCCTGCGGTTGGCTTTGCTGCGGGGATTGAAAGAATTATTTTAGAGGCAAAACAAGAATTAGGTAAAAAAAATATTGATATTTATATCAGTTGCAATGATGAAAAATATACATCAAAAGGATTGAATATTATTCAGAATCTTGTTGAAAATGAATACAAAATATTCTTTGATACAAATAAGAAAAATATAAAAAATCAAATTAAAGATGCTGTTAAAAACAATGCAAAATTTATGATTACTATTAATGAAGAAATAAGTGTTAAAAATCTAATATCTAAAAAAGAAACAACCAATAATTTATATATATAATTATATATATAAATTTTTGACAATTATTATACAAAGAGTGTAAGTTGGACACCTAAAATGGCAAATCAAGAAAAACTACTAATAATTGTTGAGTCACCATCTAAGACAAAAACAATTAGCAAATATATAGATAATGCAAAAGTCATAGCTAGCATTGGTCATTTCAAAGATTTACCTAAAAAAGAATTAGGGATTGATATCGAAAAAGATTTTGAAATGAATGTTCAAACGTTAGGTGATCGAAAAAAATTTATTACTGAATTAAAAAATGAAACTAAAAACGCTGATCGCATTTTAATTGCAACAGATCCAGATAGAGAAGGAGAAGCAATTGCAGCACATATTGCAGAAGAAATAGATAAAGAAATTGAGCGTGTAGAATTTACAGAAATAACAAAAAATGCTGTTACAGATGCAATAACAAATAGCAGAACAATTAATTATGCGTTAGTTGATGCGCAAAAAGCAAGGCGTGCAATAGATAGATTGGTAGGATTTAAATTTTCTCCTGTATTGTGGCAAACCTTAAGAAATCTTAACAAAAAAGGTTTATCTGCTGGCAGAGTGCAATCAGTTGCATTAAAAATGCTTGTAGAGAGAGAAAAAGAACGTAATCGCTTTGTTGAAAATAAATTTTTTGCTATCGAAGCAACGCTTTATGAAGAAAAAGATAAGCAAGAATTCAAAGCGAAACTAGTTAGCTATGATGAAAAATCAGTTGCCACTAATGAAGATTTTGGAAAGTTTGATAGCGGTTTAAAAAATAAAGATTTGCTTTTAATAGATAAGAAAAAAGCAGAAGAAATTGCAAAAGCAAGCAAAGAAAATAGTTGGAATATTTCAAATATTGAATCTAAACCAACTTCAAGCTCTGCTCCACCACCATTTACTACAAGCACTCTTCAACAGGATGCTTCAAGAAGATTTGGTTATTCACCAAAAAGAACTATGGTTATTGCACAAAAATTATATGAACAAGGATTTATAACATATATGAGGACTGATTCTACTCATTTATCAACAGAAGCATTAGCTGCTACAAAAGATTTTGTTGAAAATAAATTTGGCAAAGAATTTCTACCTGAATCAGCTAATGTATATAAAACAAAAGTGGCAAACGCACAAGAAGCACACGAAGCGATTAGGCCTGCAGGACGTAATTTCAAACAAACAAATGAAATGTCAGGGTTAGGAAAAGATGAATTACAATTATATGATTTAATTCTCAATCGTACTTTGGCATCACAAATGAAACCTGCTGAATATATTCGAACAAATGTTACTATTGAGAATGGAAAGTCAATATATAAAGCAAGCGGTAACGTGACAAAATTTAAAGGGTATACTGCAGCATATGAGCAAGCATTAGGGAGAAATCAAAAATCTACTGCTAATTTACTTCCTCAACTAACAGATGAATCTATTATCAAGCACAAAGAAATAAGCTCAGAAGAAAAAAGCACTACACCACCTAGAAGACTATCCGAGGCAATGCTAGTAAAAGAAATGGAAGCAAGAGGGATTGGTCGTCCTTCAACATATTCATCTATATTAGATCGTCTTGTTAAAAAAGAATATGTTATTAAAAAAAATAAAACACTTATTCCAACATTTATTGGGATTGCAGTAACTCAATTATTAGAAAATCATTATTTAGATCTTTTTAATGAACAGTTCACAGCAGCAATGGAGAGACGGCTAGATTCAATTGCTTCATCAGATGAAAGCTATCTAGACGTATTAAAATCATTTTATTATGGTTCTGGAGAATATGAGGGAGTAGAAAAATTATTAGAAGCAGAAATAGATATTAAAAAAGCATGTGGAGTACCTATTGCAGATGGAATGGAAATTAGAATAGGACAATATGGACCATTTATTGAAAAGGATGGGAATAATATTTCTATCCCTGAAGATTTATTTTTAGGAGATTTAAACAAAAAAACCGTGCATGATCTTATTGAATTTCAAGAAAAAGATAATGTGATTGGCAAAAATGCTGAGGGAGAAAATATATTATTAAAAGTAGGTCGATATGGACCTTATATAGAGTTAGAATCTTCAAAAATTAGAAAATCAATTCCGAAAAGCATTGGGATAGAAAATGTTACTGAAGAAATCGCAAATGATTTACTTGGATTGCCAAAAAAACTAGGGCAACACCCTGAAACTAATGAGGATATCTTTGTTGATTTTGGACGATATGGACCATATGTAAAGTGTGGAAAAACAAATGCATCAATGAAAGCAAACGATAATCCGTTATCTATCACCTTAGAAGAAGCGATAGAATTAATTAAAAATAGAAAAGCAAAGTTTGAACCTCGGGTTGTTGGCACAGATCCAGAAACTAATAAAGAAATTTTAATAAAAATTGGAAGATTTGGACCTTATGTTACAGATGGCAAAAAAAATGTATCATTAAAAGGCTATGATTTAGATAATATACAATTAGAAGAATGTCTTAAATTGTTATCAGAAAAAAAATAGTGA
>LULT01000005.1_pt1 | contig 70382 bp, 43 predicted proteins | sample 728141 | NCBI WGS metagenome assembly LULT01 (sample SAMN03860282, study PRJNA289734) | marine metagenome | biome: seawater column; feature: ocean; material: water; isolation source: Red Sea water column Station 108 - depth 100m | place: Saudi Arabia: Red Sea | collected 2011-10-15 | depth 100 m | reverse complement strand
TTAATTCAGTATAGAGATCATCGATATCACTATCATTGGTGGTTGCCTGTGTACCTTGTGCAGCAGTTGCATATGCAGTAGAGGCAGTGGTAGCAGCAGATCCAAGTCCAAGAGTTGTCCTTGCAGCAGCAGCGTCTGCGTCATCTACGAGAGTTGCACCATATGCACTAACAGCAGAGGATGCAAGTTTTGTTTCTACAGCAGTCTCAAGGTCTTGTAATGCACCCTTAGTAGTTTCATTGTCAGCAATAGTTGTGCCAGTGAAAGTGCCAAGGTTATCAGATGCAGCAGATACACCAGTCAATGTGATGAGGTGGTCTACATCTAAGTCTGCCTTAGAAGACTTGGTTATACTGAATACACCAGTACCTGAGTTGTATGAGAGATCTCCACCAGCAGATACAGCACCACGTGCTCTAGCATCTGTGTAGTATAGATTGCTTGATCCTTCAGATAGGTCATCGGTATCAGCAGCAGCAATTCTTGCGTCTGCCCTAGCATCTGTATAGTAAAGGTTAGATGACCCTTCAGAAACTGTATCAGTATCACCCTGAGTATATGTCAATACACCAGTGGTGGAATTGTATGCTAGTTGTGTGCTGTTCTCAGAGATAGCAGCTCTTGCTCTAGCAGTTGTATGATAGAGGTTAGAAGATCCTTCTGATACACCGTCAGTGTCAGGTGTAGTGTATGAAATAACACCAGTGCCACTGTTGTATGCTAAAGATCCACCAACACTGATATGACCACGAGTACGAGCAGCAGTGGTAAAGAGGTTAGTGCTGCCTTCAGTAATAGTATCAGAATTAATATCGGCTTGAGTAACAGATAGTGTATAAGTGTTTGCAGCATCGTCGTAAACCTTAGTAACACCAGTACCAGCGATGATAAGAGCATTTAACCTGTCATCTACACGCTCATCTGTATAGTATAGATTGCTTGATCCCTCTGCTACATCATCTGTATCATGGTTGGATAGAGATGCAATAGTAGTTGGAGTTGTGTATGAGTATACACCAGTGGAAGCATTATATGCTAGGTCTCCACCTACACCTAAATGTCCACGAGTTCTTGCAGCAGTAGTGAATAGATTTGTTGATCCTTCTGTTACATTGTCGGTATCAATATCAGACTGAGTAACGGAAAGAGTACCACTGCTGTGAGTAATACCAGTGCCATATGTAAAGTGTCCTCTAGTTCTTGCAGCAGTTGTAAATAGATTAGTGCTGCCTTCAGTAACATTGTCGGTATTGATATCTGCCTGAGTAGTACTCAAGGTTAAGATGTTACCTGCGTCATCATAGGTAGCAGTAATACCTGTGCCACCAGTGATAAGAGCATCAACTCTGTCATCTACACGCTCATTAGTGAAGTAAAGATTAGTTGATCCTTCTGATAGAGCATCAGTATCATGGTTAGCAATACTACCAACCTGTGACTGACCGTATGTGATGTTACCAGTAATAGTTAAGTTACCCTGAACCTCAAAGTCAGTAGTTGATCTGAAGTTAGTAACTGTAAGTCTGTTAGTAGATGGGTTATAGGTAAGGTTAGTAGAGTCTGTACGTACCTCAGTGTTACCTGTATTCGAAGAAACGAATGTAGGATAGTAAGTTAAGTTTGATGAGGTAGTATCTGTAACACCAACTAGGGTTGCAGTGTCAGCATTACCAGTCAGGTCACCAGTTACATCACCAGTGATCTGTCCCGTTACACCGAGTGTGCCACCGATGGTGGTGTTAGTTGTTACGTCAAGACTATTAGTTGTGGTTAATCCAGCAGCAGTAATGTTACCTGAGGTGGATTGTAATTCTACCTTAGTAGTACCAGAACCATTCTGTAGCTTAAGTGTCTTAGTAGATCCCTTAACAACAACATCATCCTTAAAGAGTGATGTACTGTTCTGTGTGATAGTTCCACTGAAGGTGGAGTTACCATCTACATTAAGAGTGGTATCAAAGTCAACTGCACCTGTTACGTTAAGGTCAGCAGTGACTGTTGTTGCTTCATTAACATCTAAAGTACCGTCAATAACTGTGTTACCAGTTGCACCAGCAACTGTGAACTTAGTAGAGTTAACGATAATAGAACCACCGACTGTTACACCAGCAGTTGTGGTTACACTGGAAGCATTGACTGTGGTTAGTGTGGAAGTACCTGTTACATCAAGGGTTCCTCCGAAATTGGCATTACCAGAAGCACCATTTAAGGTGATAGTAGTACCAGCGTTAGGTCCTAAGAATAGATCAGAACCAACGTATACATCTTCATCAACAGTTACACCACCAGCAGTTACCATCAAAGCAGCATTGCCAGATAGTGATGTTGGGTTAGTGTTATTGGTGAGAGATGTGAGTCCAGTTACTCCTAATGTATTAGTGACATTCGTTGCACCATTTACATCTAGAGTTCCCTGAATATCTGTATTACCATTGTCAGTATCAATGGTGAACTTATCTGCACCTGCAGCAGTCTGTACTTTAAATGATTTGTTGTCAGACTTAACGATCAGGTCATCCTGTATTGTTGCAGTACCATCTACATTCAGTGTAGTGTCTAGGTCTACTGCCTGTGTGACATTAAGAGTGTCATCAATAGTTGTTGCACCCTCTACATTCAGAGTGCCTTGTATATCTGTATTACCATTGTCAGTATCAACACTGAAGATAGTAGCACCAGCTCCAGTCTGTACTGTGAATAACTTATTATCTGCCTTAACGTTTAACGAATCAGTAATCGTTGTTAATGCATCAACGTCAAGAGTACCATTAACAGTAAGGTTATCATCAACGATAGTCTCACCAGTATTAGAATCTAAAGTAAGGTCACCAGCAGATGTACTAATCTCAGATGATCCATCTACAGCAATCTTAATGTTATCAGCAGTGATATCAGTAGATGTGACTGCCTGATTAAATGTTACTGTACCTGTGACGCTATGTGAGTCAGTAGAAGCAGATCCAATAGTAGCATTTCCATCTACTTGGAAGGTTCCATCTACCTCAGCATTGTCTGTGATATGTACCTTACCACCAGCAGAATCTAGGACAAGGTTCCCAGTAACTGTACTAATTTCGTTACTAGCGTCCACGCCGATCCTAATATCATCAGCAGTAATATCTGTCGAGGTAACGGCTTGGTTAAAGGTAACTGTTCCAGTAACACTATGTGCGTCACCAGAAGCATTGCCGATAGTGGCATTACCATCAACTGTAAAAGTACCATCGACTTTAGCGTTTCCATCAACATTGAGATTGTTGTCTACGTCTAGGTCATCTGTTACATTTACTGTACCACCATCAGAATCAAGAACTAAATTACCTGAACTTGTACTGATCTCATTAGCAGCATCAACACCAATCTTGATGTTATCAGCTGTAATATCTGTGGATGTAATTGCTTGGTTAAAGGTTACTGTACCTGTAACGGTATGCTGATCTCCTGATCCGTTACCAATGGTAGCATTACCATCTACCTGTACAGTTCCTTGGATGATTGTATTACCTGTACCAGCATCAACTGTAAACTTCGCTGTATTAATTGCAAAATCATCTGTTACATCAAGAGTTCCTGTTACATCTAAGTTTCCACCAATAGAAGCGTCGTCTGTGACTGTTAGATCATCACCAACAAATAGGTCAAGACCAATACCAGCACCACCACCAACTATCAGAGTACCTGTAGCAGAGTTAGTAGCATTAGTAGTATCAAAGAGTTTTAAACTACCAGCATCAATACCTGATCTATCTCCTGCAAAGACTTCACTAGAGTTAGTTGCATCATTAAAGAGTGCAAAACGACTAGCAGAGTTGTCCCAACCGAACCAACCCAACTTAGCAGAACCACTATAGTATCTAAACTCAACACCACGATCCTTACCATCATCAGAACCAGGAGCAGTATCTCCACCCAAGGTAATGATAGGATCATCTAATGTCACCACAGTACTGTTCACTGTAGTTGTAGTTCCATGTACTACGAGGTTACCATCTACAGTAGCGTTACCACCAACAGTAAGGTCAACTCCAGTAGCAAGAGAGACGTTAGCATTAAATGTTGGGGTTGCGTTGACTGTTAGGGAGTCTCCAGAAGCATCACCAATAGTAGTATTACCATCAACTACTAAGTCACGGTTTAATAGGGTGTCACCATGAACAGTTAGAAGACCAACCGTTGCAGAACCCAGACCGTTCCTACCAATTTCAGTGTTACCATTATCAAAATCAACGGCAAACTGTGTTTGAGCTGCATTGTTCCGTATGTTAAAAACTTTATTATCGCTTTGGAAAATAACATCGTCGTAGATAGTGGTTGTACCATCTATCGTTACGGTGTCATTCATATCAACCGCACCATCTACATTGAGAGTGGTGTCAAAGTCTACTGTTCCATTAACAGTAATGTTATCTGTGAACGTAGTGACTGAGTTAACAGTAAAGACATCACTATTAGCATTACCAATTGTTGTCAGACTACCGTTAGCGGTCAAGTTGTTAGCGAGTGTGGTAGCACTAGTTACGTTTAACGTACCTTCTATAACTGTGTTACCATTTGTGGAGGATACAGTGAACTTATCTGCAGTTCCATTATTAATCTTAAATGTCTTACCAGTAACATCCATTAGGAAGTCATTATGGAAGACTACATCACCATCAACATCTAACTCAGCATTAAGTGTGGTATTTCCATCTACATCTAAAGTACTGTTTAAGGTAGCACCACTATCGATGTCCATCGTGCCATCGGTGTGGAAGTTACCATTGTCAGTATCAACCCAGAATAAGTTATCACCATTTGCATTCTGGACCATAAATCCTTTATTATCTGCCCTGACATAGAAGTCAGAGTAGAAGTATGCATCACCATCAGCATTAGTTGTACCTTTGATAACTGTGTTACCGTTATCAGAATCAACTGTAAATTTATCTACACCAGCTTGGTTCTTAATTGCAAATTCTTTATTATCTGCTTCTAAGATAATATTATTAGTAACCTTAGTTTGACCTGCAATAGTTACAGTGTCACCAACATTTACTTTCTCAGATATACCTACACCACCTGTGACTACCAGAGTCCCCGTAGTGGTAGAGGTAGATCCTGTGTTGGTTGTGAGAGCGAGGTTACCAGCAATGAGAGCAGCATCAGTCCCAGTAAAGATTTCAGACGAGTTTGTGGCATTGTAGAGGAAGCGATAGCCGCCAGTGCCTGACCATATATTAGCGTTTGCATAACTTTCATCCCAACCGAAGAAACCCACACGTGCCTGTGAGTCATAATATCTAAATTCTACACCACGATCTTTGTTATCATCTGTAGTTGGAGCAGTATCTCCACCTAAAGTAATGATAGGATCATCTACCGTGATAGTAGTACTATTAACTGTAGTAGTAGTACCTTGTACTAAGAGGTCACCTAAGATCTCTACTGTACCTGTATTTTGTCCATTATCATCTGGATCGAGGACCAAGTTATTGCCAGGATCGCAAGCCAGAATATTAGATTTCGCATGGAAATGCTCAAAACAAACTCTTGCATCAGGATGAGTTGCAGTTAGAACCATACCCTGATCAGCAGTGATATTAATCGCTGCTTCACCTGCACCAGAGTTGGTACACATAATGTTCAGAACTCTATCGCTAGAACTGTTCTGAGTTTGACGGATCTCAAAGTTACCGTCACCATTCTTTTCTAATAACTGATCAGTTGCTCCATCTAAGAATATATCAGGATCACTAATAACAGTTCTTACATTAATATCAACTTCACCAGCACCACCATCACCAGTATTATTAGCACTGAAGAGGAGGTTGCCCGAAGTATCGTTGATCTTGGCATAGTTTAAGTAATTAAAACCTCTATAACCAGTAGTTGCTGTTAACTCCTGATCTAAATCGAAGTCTTCTTTAGTGTTCCCATCAGCAAATGATATTCTACTGTTCTGTAACTGGTTATTATCTACACCAGCATCAGCAATCTTAACAAAACCACCTTCATCACTACCAGCAGACCAAGTAGTTACATCAAAATCTTCTTGATCAAATGCTGCTAGTCCTTTCTGAGCAGTTAGAGCAGATCCGAGATATCTCCAAGATCCTGTATCGGAGGTGTCCGTGTGATTCGGTTCACTGCCGCCAGAGTTAATAGCAAGGATAGCCTGATACAGCCTATCATTTGAGTTTTTGACCTGATCATTTCGTGCATATGTTGTACCTGAGTTCCATGCTGGTGCCTCTGTACCTTGAGTAGCAGTGGCAATAGCAGATGTAGATGCAGCAGTTAAACGACCATATCTATCAACTGTAAAGTTAGTTGTGTTAACTGTCTCATCACCTGAAGTTACTGACACCAATGGTGTGTCTAAGTTACCAACAGGGTTATAACTACCAACAACAACAGGAGTATCTGCTAAGTCAATAGTTGGGTTAGCACTTGTTCCAGTACCATCAGCAACTAAGATACGAGCAGCACTACCAACGATCTGCCTATTAACTAAGGTGTCATCTGCAGAACGTGATATTAAACCAAATCCTGTCATAGTTGACAGAGATGTCAACTCACCGTTTAATGGTTGAGCGTCAGCAATACCGTAAGCACCCAAAGTTGTTGGAGTGCTACCTGTAACAACACGACCTCTAGAGTCAATTACTAACTGTGTATATGTACCAGTAGCAGATAGATCGTTAGGGTCGTAGTGAGGTAATCCAGGTTGATAGTTTAATTCTGCAGTAATATTAATGTTTGCTGATCCATCAAAGCTAGCAGAACCAGACATGTCACCTGTTAAGGTGAAACTACGTGCAGAAGCAAGACGAGTCGCAGTAGCAGCATTACCGATAAGTGAAGCAGTAATGGCACCTGCCTCGAAGTTACCGTCAGCATCTCTCTTAACAAGTGTATTAGCAGTGTTCGATTCTGTTTCTAGTGGACGCTCATACTTTAGTGAGTTCCATGGGGTTACACCATCTCCTATCTTCAGTCGAGAGGTATCTAATTCGATACCTAGCTCACCCTGAGCAAGGACTGGGTTGACGTTAGCCCACTGCTGTGCACCGTCACGTCTTAATTGTATTCTATTTGCCATTTGTAAGTAACGCTAGCTAGTCACTGGTCTCTTGTTTATTTATGCTACAAAAAAGAGTCCCAGAGGGACTCTAGGTTTATTCAGTTGCTGTCTCTGCTGGAGTCTCAGTTTTTGGTTCCTCTGCAGGGGGATGTAGATATTCTAGAGTTTCTATTGCTCCCAAGAGTTTTAGAGCAGTAGATTCATTATCCCGAATCTTTTGTTGTAATTTTTGTGTTTCACCTTGGAGTGTGTTATAACGATCCCTGAACTGTTGTAGTAGTTCTTCTGGGGATTGTTGCTCCGTCACGTCAGCAGGCATCATTGTTTCTCCTTTACTAATTGCAATAGTAGTCCTTTTATGTCAGACATATCTGATTTTAGATCATTCACTTCTTTTTGTAAAGAGGTGAAATTACGTTTAGATCGCTGCCTTTCATTATAAGACTGCATGTATTTAGAGTACTCGTCTGTATCGGTCATTACGATAGCATTGGACTCTGTATCCCTACAGTATCCTTTGTTTTCATCACCCTCGACGGGTACAAATCGTTTTCCAGTAAAAGCAGTCATTATGAAGCAAACGCAATGGCACGGAAGTCTTTAATAAGAGGAACTTTTGCTTGACTGGTAGACTTCATAACAATCTTAATCTGGAATGCTTGGAATTCCTCACCCTCTACAGTGTACTCAAAATCTTCCCACTCTTCCTCACCAACATTAGTAGATCCAACATCAGGGATAGGTATAGCAACAAAACCAATGTCACGCATTGCCTTGTCGGAGCCTGGTTTCTGTACTCTATAATATAGTGATATGTTAGAGTCACCAAATCTCTGCATAGCAATCATAATCTTGATTGAGCGAGAGATGTTAGCAAGCTTAGCAATCTTAGTCAAGTAAACTGCTTCGTTCTGATCACCAGACGGTAGTAAAGAAACATTAGCAGTGGTATCAATTTCAGACTGAAGTCCTAATACCTGAGCACCACCTGACCAACTGTTGACCCTATTACTTGTAGTAATAGCAGACACACGGTCTAAGTCAATAACTGGAGTAAGGTTTGCCTTCTCAGTCTTCATATCAATTCTCATGATGAAGGATTTATTACCTTCTAACTTATTATCTTCATTGATCTGTGAACAGATAATCCTTGGATTATCATACTGATTCTCTTCATTAATCTGAATGATATCATATGTACCATTATTAATAAATGATGCTTGGTCAGCAATAGTACCACCAGTACCAATAGATGTACCAGAAGTAGTATTGACAGATGCTTCTATAGAAGTCTCCTTAAAGTTCATCACTTGGATGGTAGGAGTGATCATCTCAAATGGTACGTTCTGAGTGGCAGTAGTACCAGCACCACCTCCACGAATACCAACACTAGAGATAGAAGTAGTTGCTAATGTATAAGAGTCAAGTGTAGGATCATCTATAGCAGTATGAGTCTTATTGATCTCTGTTAAAGGAATACCATCAAGGTTGTAGCAGTATACTACACTTCCACTTGGCCATTCTTTTGCTACTGTAGATGCTGAACCTCTGCCTGAGGTAGCAACAGTTATGGTAGTACCAGTATCATTGATTGCACTGTATGCAATAATCTCATTATCTGGATCCCAGTTTCTCCATGCTTCAGTTGCTTCATCTTCTCCTGGAATAGCAGACATTGTGGTTGCTTCAGAAGCAGCAACAATCTTGATATATCCTTGGTTAGTATTACCAATATTTTGTCCATTAATGATCTTATGGAAACCACCTGCTTCCTGAACACTAATAGAAGTTGCTGTAGATGACAGTGTAGAAGTTAATACTGTTGATGGTACTTCAGACTCAACACCACTAATCGTTACATTATTAGAACGATTGTGCATACCATGGTTAGGGTGGAAGATCTGAATCTTCTTATCACCAGTCCTAGGTGCAGGTGTTAGAGCGGGGTAGGCGGTATAGCTGTCACCACCGTAGGAAGCACTAGACAAAGTACCAGAAACTCCGCCAGGCTCTGATAGGGTGTCGTTTGATACATCAAACTGACTGTCAACATAATTCGCTGTAATAGTTGATGTTCCACTTACATAGTTGGTTACGACTGCAGTTGCACCAGACGATGAACCTGTGATTACATCACCAACCTCAAATACACCGTTGTTAACAGTGGACATGACTATGGTCGCAGTACCCTGAGAGGACTTAAGACTCTGGAAGGGATCTCCATTACCATCAATAAAACCTTGAGCAAACGTTCCAACAATATCTGTTACTAGTATTGTTTGTGGGTTTGCAGCAGCATCGAATTCTACAACAGTTGCAGAAGCAGTTGATGGGGTCTGAATAATACGAGCACCAACTGTAAAGTTGTAGGATGTGCCTGTTGGTAATGTGATTAACTGTTTGGGTTTAATCGTTGTTACACTATTATTTACCAAACTTAATATTCCGTCATTTGCAAGACCCAATTTCGTATTATTAAATATCGCTCTACCTGTAACAGAAGTATCAAACTGAGCACGATATAATGAGAACTTAAGGTCTTCATACTGGTCAGCAGTCCATGTAGATGCGTTCTGTGATTTAAACAGAACACCAGCATATGGCTGCTCAGATATAGTTCTAGTACCAGTGATATCAATATCACCCATTCTAGATATCCATACCTTATACTCGTTAGAGTCAGAGAACAGTACGAAACAATGCTCCTCTGACATTGGAATATAAACAGGAGCAGGGAAGTTAAACCTCGTAGCAATAGATGCGTTCTCTGAAACCTCAACCTGTGATGGTTCTAAGGTAACGTCAGAGAAAGGTAGAATGTCCTTAGTAGGATAACCATTCTCCATAGGACGTATCTGCATAGAGATAGGAATGTTACTATCCTTGGTACCGAAGTAGATATCTACACCAGTAACGAATGTACCACCCTCTTCCTCAAGTAAGAATGATTGTGCAAGTGGATCCCACCAACCAACCTGTCTAACATTAGTACGAACAGAACGAACTGTCCTTCTATCAGATACAGTGTCACGAACAATCTGTGCATTTCTAACAGCAAGTACGTTTTCCTGTACAGTATTAAGTGTACCTCTTGCTGTATATTCTGCCTCAGCAGCTGAGTCAACTGCACCAGGAAGTCTGCTGTCTGTGTCAGAAGACGATAGACGGAAGACCCTACTACCAGTTGCCCAACGTGGATTAGAACTGTTCTGTGGGTTGGGTATAAAGAATACACCATTCATATTACCAGTCAAGTCTGACATCAGACGGCGGTCTTTAACAACAGCACGTGCACCTGAAGTCTGACCTACAAGGATCTCACCAATATTAATATTACCGTAGTAATCAGGAGAGACAGTCCTTGCCATCACCTGAGTATCAACGTTTAATATATCAGTTTGTGATGCATATGAGTCAGGTAATGCAGCATTTGTTTGACTATATGGATTAGTGTTTAATCCACTGTTAGGAGCAGCAACCCTAAATCTTGATCCAGATGTTACACCAATAACTGTCTCACCAATAACGAAAGGTGTTTCGTTAGTTCTGGTGTCTTCTGTAGAGTTCTTAACGATCTCAATTAGTTTAGGTGTAATATAGTTAATTACTTGGTCACCATCAAAGAATGCATACATTCTTGTCTTTGGCTTAATTCTTTGTACATCAAATGCAACGTTCCTAGAACGAATCCATGGGATAAATGTACTATCAATGATGCTATCACCTAAGGATCTTCTATCAATCCTTGGTACAACACGAGTTCTAACACCACTCCTTACCTGACGACGGGTAGTAGTGATAGTCTCACCACGTAACACACGACGAGGTACACCACGAGCGAATGTAGTCTCCCTCCATGTTCTAGTACCTGATCTACGAGTACCAGTCCATGCAGTTCTCCAACCTCTCCACTGTACAGGTGCAAAACCTTGCTGGTTTACACGCAATCTACGACGTGTTGCTTGGAAGTTACCTTCGATAGATGTTACTCTAACAGGAGCACGACGTGTATCAGTCCAGTCATCGGATGCTGGAGTTAGGTCAATACGACCAATAAATGTAAAGACGTTAAATGGGTTAACATTCTCCATACGTGAAGCGTATGGTTGGTTAATAATCATCTGCTCCACCCATGGAAGAGTCAGAATATTCGCAACAGGTTTATTAACATCAGTTGACAGAGCAGAACTCCACTCTAATGCAACGTTAGTTGTATAGTGTGAAGGACGTAGTATGCCCTCAGTAAAGTCAAGAGAGCACTTATAGTCAATATTATCAGTATCTGAAGTACCATGATCGGTGAAGTCATCCACCATGAAACCATTCTTCAGACGGTCAAAACCATCAGCATCAAATGCTTTTACGTTTCTTGCATCATTCTCTAATAAAGTAAGAGAAGTATAATACTCAACAGACTGCAAACGTCTATCCATGTTACCGATATCTTCCATCGTGTAACGACGTTGTTGGTGCAGTGAGATAAGAATATCTTCATCTACATCATAAACATAAGGAGCATAACGGATCTTTGCTATCATCATAGCGTTATCAAGATCGTCTGCTTCTGGAGGATCTTCAGCAGGTACACCCATTGATAGTTTCAGATCACCATCATGGGTCATGAATAATTTGTCTTGCCTTGGTAGATAGTATTCATAGTCACAACGGAACTGCTCTTCTACCTTAGGTATATTAAAGATAGTAGAACCACCAGCACCACCAGTACTAGTGAATACTCTTGAGGCAAAGTCTAAACTTACACAATTAACATAATAAGGTTGTTCTACAGTACCCTGTCCAGATGCTAGTTCACCAACAGCAGGTCTAAAGTCTATATTATCTGTAAGGACTTTACTATTATTTTCACCTCTCCATCTAGGAATTTCAGTGAAACCGATTCCAGAGTAAGATTGGTTAGAGAAATAGTCACCCGATGCTTCATGGATGAAATAGTCGAAGACAACAGCCAACTTTCTACGTGGTTCCGCTGTGCCACCCTTCCTAACAAGTTTCGAAACATTATAAAAATACGATGTATAATTAGAATCTAAATCAAAGTTTGCTGTGATATTCTTTGATCCTCTCTCTACTGAACCGTCAGCGTCATCAATAACACCAACCAGAGCATTGAGAGCATCATCGAAACCATCAATAGTTTCACCTGAATTAAAGTTTCCGCTACTTAATGGAACTATGTATAGTCTAAGATTGTTGGAATTAAAGGAAACAACTCTACCACGAGCACCAGATGTCCTACCAACAACAACAGAACCATTGTCAAAGAAGACGTTCTCTGTCAGTACAACATAAGGAACCTGAGCATCCTCCTCATCTCCAGACTCAAAAACAGCATGAACCTTATAGACATCGTTCAGTGCGAATGAAATCTCTTCATCCTCAATACGTGTACCATAAAGGTTACCATAAGCTAGACCATAATTCTGAACATCATTATTGTCTCTAGTACGAACGACTTTCATCGTTCTCATCTTAGCAGCAGTCTTAATCTTCTTGGAGACATTATTAACTGATACAGCAGCAGTTAGTGTTACTTCAGATATGTTCGCTGAACCACCACTACCATCGTTCATGCCTGTGATCTGCATGGATTGACGGTTAGCACCGAAAGATACACTAATTGTTGGTTGTGCTTTCTCAGATTCTGCTTCTATGTCTAATACTGAACCAACAGTCCATCCATATCCAGTGTTACTGTTAGCACCTTGTGTGACTGTGAGGATATAGTTCTCACCATCTAATGTAGAGAACTGTTCATTCTCTGGAAGTGTAAATGTAACGTCACCAGATGACAATTGCTTGTTAGCAAAAGTCTTCATTACCATAAATGATTCATCAGAAATTGACTTGATAGCTTGTTTAGGCATATCAATGACTAGTTCACCATCCTGTACTGGTTTCTGAGTAAAGAAAGGACGTAAACGAACTACCTGACCTGCTTGATATTCAGCATCAGTTATAGAACCTTTAGTTAAACCTGTATCTAGTTTTGCATTTTGAGCAGCAAAATCAAATACTACAGCAGTACTAGGATCTCTTCTGTTAGCAGTAGTATATCCTATATCAGTATAGTCAATTCTCCTAATACGTAATGACTTAGAACCTTTAAAGTCTGTAGCAGTTGGAGATATAACCTCACCTGCACGAATGTCTGCTGACAAACGAGTACCATATCCTTCGATATCACCAGCACCTGCCTGATCAATAGTGATAGTATTACCACTAAGTGAAGCAACATCATTAAGAGTTAGTGATGCAGTAAAGATTACAGTAGCACCATCCTTACCTACTACCTGACGAATGTCAGATTGCTCATAAGAATAGATTGCATCTAGAGTGTCTAGAACTCTACCATCTCTTAGTAGAACTTCTCCAATCTGGAACTGTCCAGATATTTGATGAAGTAATGCATGCTCACCAGTACCACTGTGAACAAATCCTTTAGCACCAGATGTACGACCAACTAGAACTTCTCCAGCATTAACTGTCTGAGAGTTTGCAAAGTTAATTGCAGTGAACATCTGTATGTCAAACATGAATAGACGATACTTAGTACCATCAACCTCAAGTTGTAAACATCTTGCTAAACCAATCTGTTGTCCTTGTACACCGTTAGAAGGACCTCCACCTGTCCAGTTATCACGTAATTCTAATACCTGATAGCAGTTGGTTACACCTTCTCCAGAGATCTCTGGCCATCCCCAAACATCATATACCTCACATGACTGTGATAGGTCAATAGGAATAATCTGGTTCTGACGACCTAAGAATGTACGAGGTTTAGGTGAGTCAACATAGTTAGTTGCTAATAGTTCTGTACGATATCCTTTAACGTATGCTTTACCTGGACCAACCTCCATTGCACACCATTCTTCACTGGCAACTTGTCCATCACTGGATGTTTGACCTGCCTTATATACACCATTGTTAAAGAAATCATCTAGGTGCTCTCTAGCACGAACATCAAAAGTATTGACAACATAATCACCATGTGTCTCATAAGTACGACGAGCAATAGACTTCTCAATCTCGTTATATGTTGTATGATCAACAAAGTTCTCTACAATAGAGTTGTTCAGACGCAACAATTCGATGAAGTTCTTATCAGTATCATCAGCAATTGCTTTCTTAACAAGCTGTGTCTTAATTCTAAACCTGTGTGAACCTGGAGCAGAGTAGTTAGATGATCCAATTGCATTGTCCGTTAAGGAAGGATCGTCTTCTGGGGTAATGATTGATTCTGATACTTCGAATCCGACTCTGTAGGAAGGATTATTGGTATACTGATCAAGAATAATATAAGCAGAAATGATGTCAACAAAGTGACCACGGATGAAATAGACTCCTTCATTAATATATGCTGTAGAACCAATTCTTGCAGAATCAACTGGCAATAACTGTGCCCATGGAGATCCGATCTCAATCAAAGTATTACCAAAAGTTAATTCTTCTTCACAAATTAACTGTTCATTATTTTGGAATACCTTTGTAGAAGTATCTGAAGTTGTGTCACCAGACTCAATATACTTCAGATAGAATGTAATATAACCAGCAGTTGATTCAGTAGCAGGGATAGAGAAGAGAATCTTAGCCTTGATGCCAGTGGTTAGACCCTCAACAATCTTTCCGTGTAACTGAGTACGATAAGTCTCAACGTCAACTCCTAAAAATGCCTGCTGTATAAGCACACAATGTACATTCAGGTCATAACCTATTTGACCTGGAATGACCATAGCACCTTCTTTAAACAGGTGCTGTCCCATTGCTTCGACCTGATTCTGCAGGATCGATTGCATAGTGGTAAGTTCTCTTGCCTGGATTGGGAATCCTGGTCGGAAGAGAACTCTATAAAAGTTTTTATCTTTACTGAAATCGTCAAAATATGGAGCGATATTCAGATTAGTATTCTGTGGCATCTCTTTAGAATTCGATTACGATCTTGATATCTTCGATTTGGTCACCAGCACGAGAAATTGCTCCTCTGTTGTCTATGTAGATGATCTCACCAGAGTTAGGTTCGATCTCAGGTTTGGCATATCCGTTGGTGAATGACATACCAAGGTCATATTCAGTGTTATTAATAATACGTGTGGAGGCTCCAGATACAATTGGGAAGTTGATATCTGGGTCAGCAGATGTACCAGAAGTAGCACCTACGACAGGGTTACCACCCTCAAAGTCTGTCAAGTTACCAGTGATCTCAGGGAATACACCGTCAACTCTGTTCTGATAATATTTAAGAACTTTAGTTGTATCATTCCATGAAATAACCCGACCTCTAGCAGTCACCTGTTGACCACCTACAGTTCGGGACTGGGTTACTATTTCGTCAGTTTGGAACTGACCTGTAAATGTTGGACTAAAGATAACTGCATTAGTTCCTGATAGGGTAATAGCAGATGTAAGTTCTGTAGTACCATATTGCTTAGGATTGATTACCAATCCAATACGACGATAGTCGTTATCTGTTGGGAAGTCACCTGATCCTTCATCATAGGTGAACTTCGTGTTAATCATAATTCTATATCCACCTAACTCAGAGTCTGGTTCAGCACCATGACCACTGTCAGGAGGAATAATAACATCAATAGAAGCACCAGTACCTGTACCAGCACCAATACCGTTCACTTCATCAATAATAATCTTACCAAAGTTATATCCAGATCCACCAGATGTCACAGTAGCAGATACAACTCTACCACCATCAACCACTAGTGATACTCTTCCACCTACCCCATCACCCTTAATGGGTACGTTCTCATAAGTTCCGTTGTTATATCCAGTACCAGATGCCTGAATAACAACACTATCAATCTCACCACCAACTGCATCACCAGTAACAGCAACGTCGCTGAGTACAGGCATGTAGTCGTTTGAGAAGAATTTTAAGACTTGACCAACAGGTATAGTATAAAGATACTTCCAACGATAGCCATCGGAGGTAGTGATAATACTTGTGGAAGTGCCTGTCGGCTCCACTGTCGAAGGTTTGCCATTTGGATCGGAAGGAGATGTGCCATTATATATGCACTTGTATACCTGATATTGACTATTAACTACATAAAAGTCAGCATCATATAGTTTGGTAGCACCAGACGATGCAGTCTTAGTAGAACTGTAGTCGTGACGGTACATGTCGTAAACATAACCTAGTCCACCAGTGGTTTGTTCTGGGGGTGTCCAGTCGATACGACGTACTACCTGAACCGTGTCGTTAGCTAAAACACGTTTCATTGATATCATATCAGCAAACGTGTCTGAAAACTCTTGGAATGAGTCCACTGGAGTCGGTGGTGCGTTCTCGTTATCCCACTCTTGTGGTCTACCAATAAACACGTATAACCTGTCTCTAGAGGCTCCCGCCACGAGGTCGGACTGCGATGGGTCGGCACCCTCTAGAGACTTAATAAATCTCTCCGCAGTAAAAATTCTAAATTGATCTGTGAGAAGTGCCATGTTGCAGCTTTAACCTTCCTTATATTTAGTAAACTTATTCTGGTTCGTTTCTAACTAGGTTAGTGAACTCCTGTTTCCAGAATACAGCAGTTGCACCAGATCCTCCACCAGTGAGTGTGTCGGAAGTGGTAAACTTGTAGGTATTACCATTATTAGTTAATGTATCTACCTCTAATTTGACATAATCAGTAGAATATTCATTATCAAATGAGACAACTTTAGCAGTCACTCCAGTAGAGTTACCTGTAATTGTCTCACCAATAGTGAAATTAACACTATTCCAAGACTTAGCAATGATGATAGCAGTTCCTACATGTGCTATACCATCAGCGAGAGCACCAGCAGTAGAAACTGTAGAGACTAAAGGAACTAAGTTAGAGTCATATATCTGATCACCCTGTTGGAACAGAGTTGTGTTCTCACCACCTATAGTTTCCTCAATACCATATAGTGATGATGCAATACCACCATCTAAACTAATTTCATCCTCAAAGTCTGTATCAGTATTTACCAAGTCAATGATGCCATCACCAGCACCATCCAATTCATCATCATCTTCGAATACAAATCCAGTTAAGGTACCAATAGGATCTTCGAAGGTAACAATAACACCATTAACATCCTCAATTAGCACGTGTGGAGATACACCAGTACCAGAAGAACTAGCAACACCAGCAATAAACTGAATCACAGCAGTCTTTTCATTAGAACGACCACCATCGATAAATGCTAATTCATCAACTTCGAATGTTACGAATAATTCTCTAGTTGCAGGGTTCCAGTCATATACTATGGCAACCTTATTGGACTTATCCTCTTCTACTCTTCTGAGTCTGTCTGATACAGTAAAAGCATATCCAGATATACCATCATTGCCATTTGCTAGAGAGTCCAATACAACTCTTTGATCATAACGAAAATTAATACCTCTAGTACATCCAGTAAAACTATTAGCAGTCTTACCAGTATATCTAACAATCTCTCCACCTATTTGGAACTTACCAGAACCTGAATATGCATTAGTTGTCTGTACATAGAAAGTCTGATCTGATGCAGTAGCATCACGAATAAGACCTGTGAGATTGTATACTGTACTTTCTAGAGAAGTTCTATTTCTCTGTGTTCTAATGAGGTTAGTATCTCTAGTAAAGATAACACTTGGTGGGTTAACATATCCACCACCAGGATTAAGTATGTCAATACTTGTAATAGCACCAAGGTTAATCTTAGCTTCTGCCTCAGCACCTGATCCACCACCACCAATTAACTGAATAATAGGAGGTGTCTCGAAAAATTCTCCAGCATCACTGATATTAATACCAGTAACACTACCAAATTGTTCTACTTCAGCAACACCAGTAGCACCATCTCCTCCACCTCCACCAGAGATAACAAGAGTAATATCTTCTGCAGTATAGTTTCTTCCTTTTGCTTCTATAGCAAGACCAGTAACACCACCAGTTACGGGAACTAGTTCTGCACCTGATCCACCACCACCTCTAATCTCAGCAGTAGCAGTAAAGTATCCATCACCAGGTTGATTTACTTGTAGGTGGGAAAGTCCTCCACTACCATCATCCTTAAGGAATATATTTGCATCCCCTTTAGTTAATCCAGGATCATCACTCTCAATAATCAATCTTAATGGATCATATCCCTCACCAGGATCTATAACATCTACTGATAATAGATCACCATTAACACCAATATTTGCACGAAGTACAGCATCTCTTATAGGTGTACCGCAATTTCCGATACTAAGTCTAGGAGGATCATTTGCATCATAATCCTGTCCAGGGTTAGTAACGATTACATCCTCAACACCGTATACACTGTTAAAGACTGGTTCGATTGTGGCTCCACTTCCAGGGACTGTTCTTGTCATCTTATGCTATTGTCAGAGTACCCATCATTGCTGAGTGAACTTCACACTGATAAACATATGACGTACCTGCAGATAAAGTATGTGGAACGACATATGTGGTTGTTCCATTTGCATCTGCAGTTACACCATCAGTTACTGCCATTCCACCAGATGAAACACGTAGCTTAAGTGGATGACTAGCACCAGTAGTATTGTAAAACTTGTAAGTAAATCCTCTATAAAGGATTAAACCAGGATTATCTGTAGAAGAATTAATCCCAGGACCATTAATGCGATATGCTCCGTTGCTTGGTGCATTAAAGGAATAATATAAAGTAGGAGAATCGCCAACTTCCCATTGACTGTTCTCTCCATCATAGTAAAGTGATTTACCTTCTATAGTATTCTGAGGAATTAACCTATCAGAAGTAATGCTCAATGTACTTCCTGCCATGGCAGTAGTGATTCCATCTGAACCCTGAATGGTTACAGTAGAGTCTGATGCAGCAGCAGTATAAGATCCAGTATTACCAGCGATTGTTTGTACAACATTCTGTACAATATTTGGAGCATCGTTGGTAATAGTAATAGTATTGGTACTTAAGTTTGTACTGATACTAGCACCACCTGCAATGGTCAAAGTGTCTGTAGTTACAGTAGCAGAAGTGCTACCATTGTCTGCAGCGAAAGTTTCGAATAGATTTTGATCAGGATCACCAAGTGCTCCTGTCATGTTTATAGTAAGAGTATCGCCAGTAATACTGGTGGAGATATTAGTACCGCCAACAACAATGAGAGTGTCGTTAACAGCGGAAGCAGTTGTTGTGCCAGTGTCGGCGTTGACTGTTTCGAATAGATTCTGTGTAGTACCTCCTCCACCTCCAGATCCTTGTTCGTCATTCGCTGGCTCCCATTTTGTAGTACTCGCATTCCACTTTAAAACTTGCCCACCTGAAGGACCACCATTCACAGTGGTATCTACATCAGAAAGGATATTAATACTATCATTTACATCAACTAGTTGGATCCAATCAGGATCATGGGAAAAATGTAATTTTCCTGTGTCATGTGTATGAGCAACCATACCATGATGAGTAGAAGCACTTGGTAGAGCAGCAGCATTTGCATATGGTGCATGCCACTTAAGGTATCCATCATCACCATCGATATAAGTTAGTGCCGATCCTGTACCACCAGCCCAAAACTTAATGTCTCCTGTACCAGTCTGCCTAATCGTTATATTATCAGTACCGTCACAAATTAATTGATGACCATTCGTATCTAAATTGGCACTTAAAAGATTAAAATCTGCACCTCGGAATGCAGGAGTTGGTGTACTACTCCATTTAAGTACTTGTCCATCCGTTATACCAGCACCAATATCGATATGGATGTCTGTGTCATTACCTAATTTCTGATATAGTTCGTCAAAGTTGGCATTATACTTGATAGCACCGTCCCTCAGGGTGTCGCCTGTGCCATCATTTGCCGAAGAACCAATACCAACTAGCTGTTTTGCCATTTTCTTACAGTTTGTACAGTGTTATTTAGGTGGCATCGAAGGTGATACCAGTAGTATCGAAGGTAGCATTAGTACCATCGAAGTTTTCTGCCTGCTGACCACCGCCACCACCAGTTACGGTGAGAGTAGCAACGTCAGTTGTTAGAGGAGAGTTTTGTGCAGCAGGTGCACCAATTGGTCCCTCAATTACACACCTGAATTTGTATCCAGACATGTATGCCAATGCAGTGAAGGTGAGACTATTAGCAGTAGATCCTGTTAGAACAGCGAATGAATATCCACCGTCTGTAGATCTGAACCATTGATAAGTCTTAGGACCATCCTCAGGACTAATAGATGCAGTAACAGTAAATGTAACTGAGTTATTAGCAGAAACAGTAGCATTAGCAGGTTGAGCACCTATCAGGATAGTAGCAGGTGCAGTTCCACCTCCGTCACCTCCACCATCTCCAGCAGGAGCCTGAGCACCATCATTATCTGGTTTGTTGAGGGTTTCACGTGAAGTAGTTCCCATCATATAAGGGAACTGTGGATCTAATGCTCCTTCATTACCTTCTTCAGTTGCCAAGAAGTATGCATATGTACCTGTAGGATATTCTGGTGTTACACAGAATCTTCCATTATGGAAATCAAGAATACCAGTACCTTCTGCATACTCCCAATCCTGCATCAATGATCCAGCAGGAGGGTTAGCAGTAGTATTGCCGTAAGTGGGTCTGCCTGGTGCCTCTTCAGATTTAATCCTATATGAACTACTTGCTAAAACTTTAGATGATGTATTGTCCCATGGATTACTATAAAGATAAGGTCCATACACAGGGAATCCATCAAATGCAACACCAACTATCTTAGAATGTCCGTCAGGATGACGCATATTGTCACCATTAAACTGACTAGAACCATAGTAATCATTATATCCTGCCATTACAGCATCGTTTTGCCAACACTCTAGGAAGTGTGTGTCATGGTAATGATACTGTCCTGTATTCTCTGGGTGTCCACCACATGAGTCATCTCCAAAATCTACAGGAGAATCTTCATAGTGTGCATTCCACTGAAATCCTGTTGGTGGGTTACCACCTGTTCCAGCACTAGGATTAAAGATTGCTACACCATTAGCAGTAACACCAACAATACCTAAAGGTACATTTGATCTAGCATTTCTTTGATCAAAATACTCTAGAGTACCAGTGTAATTACTTCTACTATAATCTACAACTAACTCAAGATTACTTGATGTTTCTCTCCAAAACTCACCAGGACTAACAGTCTGACTAGTTCCTTTATATACAAATACTTGCTTCTTTTCATTAGCAGTTTGCTTATCAAAAATAAACAAAACCCTATCCCCTACTTGGATCTCACTACCCAACAAAGCATTATCTGCTACAGATAAAGGTACATCTATAAGATAACCATTCTGTGTGAATGAAGGAGTATCAAATGCACGAGCAGTACCAAATGTTCCACCTCTAAAATAGAAAGTATGCTCAAAATCCTGCTCTGTTACAGCATTAGGATTATTCTGGTTAGGGAACGTACCATACAACACTGGATTGGGGAGTCCATCCCCATCCACTGTGAGCATTTTTGTTCCTGCGTTGTATGATGACGTGGCAGCCATAGTTTCTAATTATTTATTGGAATATTTGAGTTGGTGAGAAGTTAGAAATAACTGTTGCACCAGTCTGTACCGAGAGGATTACAGAGTTAGAGTAAACAGGTGAAGCACCAGCAGCGGTTATTGCTACACGGAACTCATCACCATCATCTGCCTGTTCAGCAGAAGCAGTAGTGTAAACACTATTTGTAGCACCTGTTATGTTTGCCCATGTGGTCTCACCATACTGCTTACGCTGCCACTGGTAATTCAGAGGAGTAGTTCCTACAGAACCATCAGATGAAAGATTAAACGTAGCGAGTACGGTAAATGCAGCCATTTGACCTTGGTTAACGGTTACGTTGACTGGTTGTGCGGTGATAGTTATATAACCATCAACAATTACAATTGGGTTACCATCGGAGTCAGTACCCTCACCTGCGTAAGTATCATAACCACCGTTCATGGCAGGACCTTCAGGTGGAGTCCAATCATCCTCAACAGTGTTGTGGATGGTGACTTCTGGTTGTGCATAACCAACACCAGCAGTCTTAACATCAATCCTCAAGAGACCCATCAACGCACGTATGCGTCCATCAAATCCAGAAGATGATATGACATCAACGTTTGGACGTGAAGTGTAACCATCACCAGGAGAGGTGATAATTGCTGTTGTCATCTCACCAGAGGTTATCTCAGCAAGTGCTTCAGCACCACGACCCTTAACAGTTCCTGTGTACTCGAAGGTGATCAAAGAATTAGAAGACTCAATCAAAGCAACTTCACGATTCTCTCCTTCTCCATCGATTTGTAGGAGGTCACCTGCCTCAATCGGAGGTACGACTGTAGCAGCAATAACGTCTGCGTCAGAACCAATGTAGGAGAAAGCAACGAATGTTGATCCTGCACGAGGAACTTCAGCGAAGATAATACGTGAACCAACTAGTTCATAACCAACTCCAGGTTCCTGAATAACACCGTTTAGAGAAACGATAATGTTGTTCTCAGGAAGTATAGTACTAGAGCTAACACCTTCAGTTAGGGTTAGTGAGTAGAATCCACCTGCGTAACGTAAGTTAAAGGATGAACGTAAGGAATCAAACTCGAAGGATATATCATCCAACTGTCTAAGTTTACCAACGTAGTATCCGATAAACTCAGAACCGATTGTTGGAGGTTCAGTGAACTGGATCTGATCAGAGAATGCTGTGTATGCTTGTGTACCACCTGGAGGTTGTAGAACACCATTAGTGAATACCAATAGGTGTCCAGCAGGATCTGGGAAGTATGCTTCTCCGTTATTTGTAGTAAGTTTAAAGGATGTTTGTGAACCATCAAATCCTCTGAAGAACCTATCACAACGTCCAACAAGACCCTTAGATTGGGTGACACCAGCATACCAACCAGCATCAGACTTAATTGTAATATTGCTTGGGAAGTCTCCAACAACATCTTCCAACCAAATTCTACCTGAATCACCAGTAACTGATTTACCAGAGACCTTACCATAGGAATTGTAGTTAGTGACTGTTACACTACTCATCTCAGCGAGGATAATTGGGAAGTTATTGAGGTTCTCAAACTTACCAATTGCAGTACCACCAGCGGCTAAATCCTGAGGATCAGGTGTAACTACCTCACCTTGAGAGTCAGTTCCCCATGGTCTGAGGTTTGCAATCCAAATCTTATGTGGGATGTTAGGAGTAACACTATCATCAAATGCTTGATACTTAGTGACAACAGCAGTCCAACCTGGTTCCTTAATAGTAGTACCTGCGAGGAGGTAAACTACATCACCAGCAGTAAAGTTTCCTGCATACCCACCATCACGGATGATGTTATTTACATCACATTCTATCTGTGATTCTGCATGTACATACTGGTTAAGAGTTAACTCTTCGAATCCAGTAGCAGTAATGTATGCTATATCAAGAATCTTATCAGTGATAGAACCGTAGATAACGTCACCATCAACAAAGTCATCTGCGATGGTTTCGATATCAATCGTAATACGTCCACCACTATTACCTACAAGAGAACCAGCAGAGTTTTCGTACTTAACAATATCTGCCTCAGCACTATTTCCTTTGTTAAAGACCTTCTCATCTTGCTTAAATGCACCTCTAGAGGTGTTAATTAACATACGCTCAACACTAGTACCATTAACAGTATTAGTCTGACCACTATCTACACCCTCTAAAACATCATTGTCAGAGAATGATCCAGTCATATCCTCAACGTAGATCCAACCTTCGTCTCCACCATCACCAGTTAGAACAGAAGTCTGAACAATAGTACCATTGTTAGATGTAGAACCCTGTACTTGTACAGTTTCACCATTGGTAAATCTACCAGATGCTGCGTCTACATTAAACTTCTTATAGAGTTTAACAATATTTGCTTCATTGTTCATTGTGCGAACAACTTCAGCAGAAGCATTAGAAGTAGATCCAACCAAATAATCAGCAGTGTTAAATCCAGCACTAATTGGTTGATTGTTATCTCTTACAGGAGCAACCATTGCTGGCATATTAATACCAGTACGTACAACTGTCTGTAATCTTTGCTGACCTGTTAAATTCTTATCTAGTGCAAACTGTCTATATCTTGCATCATGACGCTTCTCACGAGTAATCTCAAAGAAGTCTGCCTCAGCATTAAGAACATAGTAGTATGTCTGATCCTGTAAATTAGGATCTAGATCCTGAGAAGCAGGAACATATGCAAGAACATCACCACGTGAGAAGAAGTTAGGCTTATGTATTGTTACAGTATTCTCTCTTCTCTCAAATCCAACCTCAATAGTTGGAGTCAATAGAATCAATTCTGGATCAGTGTTATAATCTTCACCTTCATCATATAGATTAGTCACATTAGTGATATCAACACTATTGATATAATCAATCTTATTAGTCGAAGGTGCTTGAGATCTATTCAGTGCATGATATGCAAGGTTAATAGAACTATCAATTGTAAATTCTGTAGATTCTTTCTCATACTCAAATCTATTAGCAATAGCAGCAGTATTAGATGGTTCTAGATATAGATCATATCCTGCCCACTGTGCATCATTGTTGTAGTCATATAAAGCACGTTTAACATACTCACGTATACGTGTAACATAGAAGAGTAAGTGCTGTCTAACGATATTTCCGAATGCTATAAAGTTACCTTCACCATCAAACCAAGAGTTAACCAACTTTAGCATACCTTGGTTACCACCTGTATTCAGGTCATACATCAAAGCAGTTACCATATTCTCAGCAAATGTTATATCTGCTGTAGTATCTGGATGGTTATTTTGAGTTCTCTCAAATGCCTTAGCAGTAATAGCATGATAATTAAAGAGTATGTGACGTGCACAATGCTTATCGGATACTGAACCACCACCAATCGTAGTCAACAGTACATCAAAGAGTGTATCAACTGCTGATGTTACGTTATAGCATGTATATAATTGATAATTATTGTTAAATCTCCATGGGAGTTCACGTTCTACAGCATCCAAGTGACTACCGCCACCACCAGATGCTAGAGATATGGTTTGGATAACAATATCCATCAATCCTTCGATCTTATCTGCAACACCAACACAAGTAGTATTCCAATCACCATCCATAGCACCATTCTGATCGAAGGTGATACTAACATCACGCATTACCATTTCTGGAGCGTACTTAACTGGCCAAATATTTGGTAGAGTCTTACTAATAGTACCATCAGTTAGACTTGCAGGTGTAGCAATAGCATCAGTATACAGACCCATCAAAGATGTAATAGCAGATGCTACGTCAGCACACTTAGGATTATTAGTATCAGCAGTGATTACAAAATCACCAGAATTGTAAGGATAGAAGTCAAGATCAGCATAGAACTTCTGAGCGAAGGTATGACCACCTCTAGGATATGTCTTCTGAGCAGTATTACCATCCCTTGTACATGTGAATGTAAAGGAGTTAGGTGCTAACTTACAAGTCGTTCCTGTTGACAATCCATGTGCACCAATTGTTAATGCTAGATATCCAGTTGCAGGATCGTAAGTAGCATTAGTTGGAGTATATGTAACGATAGGTGAGTTACCAATATCGATAGTAATAGTACTACCAGACTTACCAACAATAGGAACAGGTCTATCGAATGCTGGATCCTTAGCACGAGGATATGTGTGGTTAGTAGAATAGTTATCCTGCTGACATGTGAATGTCAAAGAATTAGGTCTAACCATGACAGATTCACCTGCTTTATCAACACAACCAGTAGCAATGCTAACCAGTGTATGAGTTGTTGTGTTGGTAGAAGGAACTGTATCTAATACCTGTACATCAAATGTATTTGTTGTGCAATTGGAAATTGTTAACCACTTACCAGATGCAGGGTCAGTAACTCTTGGATATGAATAGTTTCCACCACCCTGAGTACATGAGAATGTTAATCCACCATCAGCGATCTTAACGTATTCGCCATTAGCAAATCCATGACCATTGATAGTAAGTGTAACGATACCTGTAGTGGGGTTGTAAGCGGCATCAGTAGGTGTTAAACCAAGTGTAGGACCTTGGAGACTATTAGACCCAATATCAAGTGCTAGGTTACCTGTACCAGCATCATAGGTAGCGTTGGTTACGTTAAAGTTAACCTCAGGAGTAGTTCCTATATTAGCAGTAATCGTATCTGTTGTGTTAGAAATTATAGTTAATGTTGTTCCTGAAGCAGGATCAGTTGATCTTGGATATCCATGAGTAGTTGTATTACCATCAAATTCACAAGAGAACTGTATTGCGTTGTTATCAAGTGTGAATGTATTGATGTTAGCTTGCAATCCATGAGCAGAACCGAAGGTCAATGTTAGGTGACCAGTTAGAGGATCGTAGGTAGCATTTGTTGGTGTTAACTGAGATCCACCAGTTACATTAACTGAGTTAGATGCAGCAGATACAAATGTGTGCTCATAGTTACCACCAGTTACCAATGCACGGTCTGTAGCAGATACAAACTTATGAGCATAGTTACCACCAGTGATCAAGGCACCAGAAGCAGCACTTACAAACGTATGAGCATATTGATCATTAGGACCAGAAGCACCGATATCAAGTGTAACTACACCTGCAGGATCCTGTCTCTTAATACCATTAGTGACAGCAGATACAAACTCATGAGTATAGTCACCACCTGTATGTACAGCACCTGTAGATGCAGATACAAATGAGTGAGCATAGTAACCACCACTTATCAGAGCACCAGAATCGGCAGACTTAAATCCATGCCATGAGGTGTTAGATGAAGTACCAACATTCATTGTAATCCATCCGTTCTGTTTCTGTATAACACCTCTGTGGATGCTATTAGCAAGAGCAGACTGGAATACGTGTGTAGTAGTATTAGTGGAAGGAATCTTCTGTAGTAACTGTACACTGAATGTGTTAGTAGTTACATCAGAAACTGGAATATAGTTGTTATGTGCCCAGTCACGTTGTTGTGAAAGACCATTAGCGTTAGCAGATACAAAGTTGTGTGTATATGTACCACCAGATGTAACTGCATTAGCAGCAGCAGAAACGAATGTATGTGATGTAGTGTTAGCAGAAGTACCAACCCATACGCTGATTGTAGTATCTGTAACAGCAACAATCTTAGCAGCACCGTTATATACTGGGTCAGCACCACCAGCAGCATTTGCAGCTGCTCTTGGATATGTGTGGTTGGTAGCATTGCTGTCCTTATTACATGTGAAAGTAATAGAGTTTGCAGCAATTCTTACAGAGTCACCAGATGTCTGGATGCAGTTAGCAGCAGCACTTACAAAGGTATGAGGATTAGTATTAGTAGAAGGTGCAGTAGTTAGAACTTTAACATCGATGTAATCTGTTCCTGCTTCTCTAATCTCCATCCAACGACCACTGAAGGGGTCTCTAGTTTGGATACCATTAGATGTAGCAGATACGAATACGTGAGTAGAAGTATTAGACTGAGGTATTGAGTTTAGAACTTGTACATCAAATCCACTAGCAGTAGCATTAGAGATCTGTACCCACTTACCGCTCATTGGGTCATCTGCCCTAGGATAAGAATGGTTAGTTTGATCTCCGTCTAGACCACAAGTAAATGTCAAGGAGTTGTCAGCAAACTTAACCCAATCTCCATTGGTTAGGTTATGTGCAGCAGTGGTATTGATATGTAAAATACCTGTCTGTGGATCATGTGTAGTACCAGTAGTTGCTGTGTGACTAATAGTAGAAGGTCTTGGATATGTCTTCTGTGCACTACCACCATCTAATGTACATGTAAATGTCAGTGCATTATCATCAATCTTAATATGCTCACCTTGTGTCAGAGTATGACCAGCAATGGTCAATCTCATGATACCTGTTGTTGGATTATAGTCAGCGTTGGTAGGTGTTAAAGTTTCACCTGCACGGAAACTATGAGCACCAATAGTCAAGTCCATAACACCTGTTACTGGTGAGTAAGCAGCAGCAGTAGGAGTCCATTGCTTCTCTATTGACTGACCAACATGAACTTGGAATGTATTTGTTTGTGTATTAAATACAGGGATCCACTTATCAGCAACAGGATCATCATGTCTTGGATAAGCATGAGTTGTATCATAATTATCCATCGAGCAAGTAAACTTGATCGACTCAGGTGCAAACTTAACCATTGCACCATCACCAAATCCATGGTTAGCAACAGTACATTCCATAATACCAGCAGCAGCATCATATGTTGCAGCAGTAATAGTAAATGTATCAGTAATATTTCTTGGATATGCGTGGTCTGAACCCTGACTATCTTCACCACATCTAAAGGTTACAGCACCGTCTTCGATCCAAATGGTATCACCATTCTGCATACCGTGATCGTTAACGGTAAGAGTCATCTTACCAGTATTAGGATCGTAAGCAGCGTTAGTAGGTGTTAGATCAGTAGCAGCAGCAAAGGTGTGAGCATAGTTATCGTTAGGACCAGATACTCCGACTTGGATATCAAATGTATCTGTACCTGCATTAAGTACAGGTAACCACTCATCATAAACTGGGTCAGATGTTCTAGGATATGAGTGCTTAGTAGCATTACCATCTTTAGTGCACTTAAAGTCAATAGCCTCAGTACATACCCTAACGTGATCACCAGCATGAGTCAGGCAGTTAGTTACTGCATTGACAAATGTATGCTCAGTCTGGTTGGAAGATACACCAACATTAACATCAAATGTATTCTGAGTTACATTAGTAACATGTAACCACTTATCATATGCATAGTCTTCTCCACCAGGAGCAGAAGAGTTGTATGATCTAGGATAAGCATGGTTGGTTGTATGACCATCCATACCACATGTGAATACTAATCCAAATTGATTAATCTTAACTCTGTCATCATTCTGGAATCCATGGTTAGCAAGACTAATAGTCATTACACCAGTAGCAGGTGCATATGCAGCAGCAGTTGGAGTATGAGTAGTCTGTGCTTTAAATCCATGACTAGGAATAGTCAATGTCATAACACCTGTTGTAGGTGTATATGCAGCATTGGTTATATCATAGGTGTCTAAACCAATCTTATCGATTGTTATAGCAGTATTATATCCTGCATCAGGACCACTAGGACCAGAAGCACGAGGATATGCATGGTCAGTCGCATGACTGTCCATTGCACAAGTAAAGGTTAATGCATTAGTACCTAACTTAACAGTCTCTCCTGCTCTGAAGGTATGTGCACCGATGTTGATATCAAGAACACCAGTATTAGGAACAAACTTAGCATCATGTACATCAAAGTTTGTAATACCAGTAGTACCAACGTTAACAGTGACAGTAGTATCAGTTACACCTACAATCTCAATTGGCTCGTCATGTACTGGGTCAGTAACTCTTGGATAGGTGTGATTAGTAGCACCATTATCCATCGCACAAGTAAATGTGAGTGAATTAGGTTCGATTTTTAGGTTAGTTCCAACCGTAAGGTCGTGTACTCCCACAGTCATTATGAGGTTACCAGTGTTCGGCTCGTAACTAATTGCTGTGGGAGTAAATTTCTTGATCCTTGAGACACCAACATTGACTGTGAATGTGTCAGTTGTCTTAGAAATTATAGGCAACCACTGATTACTTGTCTGATCTGTAGTCCTAGGATAGGTGTGATTGCTGTAATGATTGTCCATTGAGCAAGTAAATGTCAATGAATTATCAGCAATATTGATCTTATTTCCTATATCAAATCCATGTCCAGCAACTGTTAGAGTCATTAAACCAGTACCAGCATCATAAGAAGCATCAGTAGCAGTGTGCTGAGTAGAGGCAACAGATACAATAGGTATAGCAGTGTCAAATGCAGGGTCTCTACCATAGTTAAGTGCAAGAGACTCATTCCTCATCACCTGGATGGCGAGATCTCTGGCATAATTAGTGATCCAAGTTGCTTCAGTGTTATGTGTTAGACCTTCATTGACATAGTATTCAGCAGCATGGAAGACCTTGTTGTTACCACCATGACGGAGGTTCCAGCACATAGCATCCAAGAAGTCAGTTAAGTCATGGACACAATTGATGTTACCACCAGGAATGTTAAGTGAAGGATATTGTACTAAAGCAGCAGCAATAGACTCTTCAGCAATCAAACGAATGTTTCTTTCGATGAGATCAGCAGCGTTAATGAACCTATCCTTAACAGCATTACGCTCATAGGACTCAACATCAACGTTATCAATAGATTCATCACCACCTGCAGGTGTAGTATCTTCGTCACCAGCAGGATCTGGGTCAAAGATATAGAGATTCTCACGACCAAATGCATTACGCATGGTCATTATTGCCATTTCAGTAGTAAGTTTAAGGACACTGATAGCAGCAGCATCTTCACCAGGTGCTACACCGACATTAACTGTGATATTACCAGTCTGTCTCTTCAGTCCATTGGTCGCAAATGACACAAATGTGTGAGCATTTGTATTTGTGGAAGGAGTTGTGGTTAATACTTGTATATCAAAGGTGTTTAACTGTACATTTGATATTGGTAACCATGCTTTGTATGCAGGGTCTTGTGGTCTTGGATAAGTCTTAGTGACTGCACCAGATCCTGTATCACAACTCATTGATAATGCGTTCTCATCGAGCATTACATAGTCATTTGCCTTAGTAATACCACTAGCAGTAGCAGAAACAAAGGTATGAACAGCAACGTTAGTAGATGGAATCTCTTTTAGTACCTGAACATCAAAAGTATTATTAGTTACGTTAAGTACAGGCAACCAAGAGTTGTATGCAGGGTCAGTTGACCTTGGATATGTATGATTAGAAAGGTCACCATCTAAATTACAGGTGAATGTTAGTGAATTTCCAGCAATTTTAACACTATCACCAGCAACGAAACCATGTCCAGCAACTGTTAGTGTCATAATACCTGTATTAGGATTATATGCAGCGTCAGTTGCGGTATGAGTTGACTCACCAGTGAATCCATGACCATTCTGGGTGATCGTTACGATACCAGTATTAGGATCATATGTTGCACCTGTTGGTGTAGAAGTAGTAACACCAACATCAGTAATTTTTACAGAGGTATTATAGACAGGATCACTCTGACGAGGGTAAGAATGCTCTGTAGCATAGTCATCTCTATCACAAGTAAAGGTTAAAGCACCATCTCTAAACCTAATAGAAGTACCAGGTTGCAATGTGTGAGCACCAACGTTCATCACTAGGTCACCTGTTACTGAATTATAGTCAGCATTGGAGACATTGTAGTTAACTATCGGTGAAGCACCAACATTAACAGTGATTGTGGAGATTGTACTCGAAGTAATAGCAATAGATTTACCATATGCAGGGTCACCTTTTCTTGGATACTTGTGCTTCGAAGCATGATCATCCATTGAGCAGGTGAATGTCAATGATTCTTCTGCAATAGTAATGGTATTTGCAGTAGTTAATCCATGATTAGGTATGGTAATAACTAAATTACCATCTCCAGGAGTGTAAACTACGTTAGATGGAGTGTGATTACCACTACCATTGTCTGTTACAGCATTAGTAGCAGCAGTAACGAAGGTATGATCGTAATTACCACCAGTGTAAATAGCGTCAAGTTCTGATCTTACATACTGATGAGTATGCTGACGACCATTTAATTGGATAAGAGACTTATCTTCTTGGTTAAGATACAGATTAGCAGCATCCCAAGTCTTAGAGTTACCACCCTTCCTTAGGTCATGTGCGACTGCATTTAGAATATCTAATACATCATCAACACAATTCTGAGCACCATCAGGAACACCGAAGTTAAGATACTTCGATAGGTCATTCATTGTATGAACTGCTTCCCAAGCAATGACATTAGCATTACGCTCAAGCATATCAGCAGCATCTAACAACCTATCATTATCGGTTCTTTGGGCATTGTAACCTTCAGAGTCGATAGTAATGGTAGCATCTCTGTATACAGTCAGTTCTGTATACTCATTAACATAATAATCATCTTGATACTCGGATGATACACCAAGTTCAGCAGCAGTACTACCCTTAGTTACTAGAGTGTTGTTGACCGCATGCTTACAAAGCTTAGCAACATGGTTATATACATCTATTACAGCACTTAACTCATTATCAATAGAGTAAAGTTCACTATTAGCATTCATGAACTTAGCTGTGACGTTCCTGATCGCAGAATTACCACCAGTAACTAGATCAGCAACGACAGCTGGAAGTATATAAGTCTTTATCTCATGAGTACACTTATTGGGGTTCGAATTGGGGTTTGTATAGAAGTCATATACAGTACCATTAATATCCTTCGTATATGTTGCTTCTAACCAACCTACTGCTTCAGCAGCAATTACATCACGGTTCTTCCAAATTAGGTCACCAGCGTCTCTGAATCTCTGTCCAGTAGGTCCAATAATATCACCTACCTCATCAGCAAGAGCAGAAATTTCATCCTGAATGGCTTGAGATATAGGTGAAGAGAAGTTATTAGGTATACGAAGTATGTCAGTAAACTTAGTAGGATTACCATCACTATCAACACCATAGTTCTCAAGATCTGTACTTGTAGTAGTCAGAACATAGTGACAAATAGGTGCTAGTTCTCTATATGTGTAAATTGACTGTAGTACTTCATTAGCAATATGCTCAAGACCCTCATAAGCAGTTAGATAAGATCTCGCAGCAAGTGTACTATTGTAGTTACCACCATAACGTATATCATCAATAATACCTTTTAAGATATGTTCTTTTGTATCCCTTAAACAGAATGTAGTACCCTGTTGAGGACCAACACCATCAGCGGTGTCACCTGGCATCAACAGATCAGGATACTTAGCCTTCATCTTATTAACTGCTGTTTCAGCAATCCATGCTCTATTAAGTTCGAGCATATCAGCAGCCTTACGATGCTCATCTCTAGAAAGCTGAACATCCTCAACAATTATTTCCTTAGTGGCATAATTAACCTTCTTAGCTGCAGCAGCAGAGTTTGTCGTTCCAGTAAAGGTTGCATAAACATCCTTATCACTCATGATGATAGGATGCTCATTACTCATAGAGAATGAGATATTATCATTAGTGCTAAAGATAACTGGAGGAGTAAATGTTGCTGTGTAGTTAGATACACCCTTAGTGATAACAAAGTTATCAATATGACCTTGATAGAAGTTGGCACCTGCTTGGTCAGCACCAATGGTCATCTTCCTCTCAAAATAATTATTGGTGTCAGTGTAATCAGATCCTACCTGAACACCACCAACCCACAATTTAGTAATACCAGAAGTCTTAGATACTGCTACGTGAGTCCATGTACCAGCACTAATTCCATGAGAACCACTGATACGATCAGCGTTATCATAGGCAAGTTTGATACTACCACCATCAAGATATAGACTTAAAGATCCAGTCTCACTAAGTCCACTTGTACGGAAGTCAAACAGATACTGTCCACCAGTTACTGCCTTGGCCTTGATCCACATCTCTATAGTAAAGTTATCAGTACCAAATGCATTTACATCAGATAGATCATGAGTAAGATATGCTTGTGATTCTAATAATAGAGAGTTAGTTCCACTACGCTTATCAAGTGAAGTTAATGTTGCTTTCGCTGGATATACAGTAAAGGAATTTGATACTGCACTTACAAAGGTGTGAGCATAATCACCACCAGTAATAATAGCATCTTCACCACGTACAAAGGTGTGTAAAGTAGTGTTAGTAGAAGGTTGTGTACTTAAGACCTGAACAATAATAACACCACCATCTTGCTTCGTAATATTATTAGAAGTTGCACTTACAAAAGTGTGAACTGAGGTATCTGGAGAAATACCAATCTGAACACCAATAGTATTATTATCAACAACTGAAATAGGTAACCACTGATAACTTGCTGGATCAGTTGTTCTAGGATAAGTATGCTGAGTAGCATTATTATCATTAGCACATGTGAAGGTTAATGAATTATCAGCAATCTTGATCATCTCACCATTCGAGAATCCATGATTAGCAATGGTAAGATTTAAAGTTCCCTTAGTAGGAAGATATGATGCACCAGTAATTGAGTAAGTACTTGATGCAATACTATCAATGTTTACTGAAGTATTATAGAATGGGTCAGAATTTCTTGGATAAGCATGCTCTGTTTGGTTACCATCCTGATCACAAGTGAATACTAATGACTGTGGCTTAAATCTAATCTTCTCACCAACATTAAGATTGTTAGGTCCAATGGTAATTGCCATTACACCTGTATCTGGCTGATAATCAACACCAGTTGGTGTGTAATGCTTAAGTGGGGATGAACCAACGTTTACAGTAAATGTACTTGCTGTTGTCTTAATGATAGGTAATCTAACATTGTTAGCAACAGGGTCAGTAAGTCTTGGATAATCATGCTGAGTAGCATTAGCATCCATACCACAAGTAAATTTAATTGCATTTGCAGCAATAGAAACTTCATTACCTGTGGAGAATCCATGAGCAGCAACTGTTAAAGTAAGATGACCAGTAGCAGCATCATAGGTTGCGTTTGTTGGTGTAACGGTAACGTTAGAAGCACCAGAAACGTTTGTAATTCTTGAGTTAGTAATATACTCTCTATTCTGGAATGAACCAGTTAGAGCATTAGTATACAGCCAACGTAGTCCAGAGTTAGCACCCTTACATGAGAAATTAGCACCAGATTTATGACCCTTAATTGTGTTACCAGGAGTGAAGAATCCAAGTCCACCTCTATCCTTATAAGCAAACTTATAAACCCTTATGTTCTCACCTTCCTCGTAAGTACCATCGGTAACAGTAGCGAGTGAATTGATATATGCAAGACCACCACCCTCAGATACTGAATTAGCAGTAGCAGATACAAATGTGTGTGTATAGTTACCACCACTCTGAATACCGTTAGGTGTAGCAGATACGAAGGTGTGTGCATTAGTGTTAGTAACTGCACCCTGTCCACCGTTAACGTTAACAGTAATGGTTGTCTCACTAGCAGCAGTAATTTCTACAGCAGTGTCATATGCATAGTCTTCACCATCGCTAGTATTTGCTCCAGTTGCACGAGGATAAGATCCATTTCCAACAGTACCACCCTGATCACAACTAAAGGTTAATGATCCAGTAGCAATCTTAATACTTTCTCCAACTACTAAGGTGTGAGCACCAATGGTCAATACTAAATCACCACCAACAGGATCGTAAGTTGCATTCGTTACTGTGTGGTTAACAATAGGTGATGCACCGACGTTAACAGTAATAGTTGTAGCACCTACAGCATCAATTGCAATCTGCTGGTTGTAAGTTGGGTCACTAGAACGAGGATATGTCTTATTGGCAGTATTGCCATCCATCGCACAAGTGAATGTTAATGAATTAGGTTCTATCCTAACAGTATCATTAGTTGTTAAAGTATGTGATCCAATGGTTAGAACTAAGTCACCAGTGGCAGCAGTATATGATGCAGCAGTTGGTGTAAACTGAGCACCTGTGAATGAAGTAGTTGCAATATTTGCTAATGTGTCAATAGCAGTTGCTACGTTTGCACAATTAGTTCCACCTTGGTTACTACCTGAAGAGTAATCAGGGTCATAGTAATGTGCAGTAGAAGAACTGTCTAAGTAAGGTGCAGAATATGTTGTAGGATCATTCAGGTTATAACCAGCAGTATTAAGTGTCTGGTCATACATGATATTTCTCATTGCATTCTTACAGAGATCCTTAGCAGCATTAAATGCTGTAATTGCTTCTTGTGTCTCTGGAAGACCTATGAATACACCGTCAGTATTAAAGAACTTCTTGACAAACTCAACCATGTAGTAGTTGCCATCACCATCTAGGTCATCAGCAATAGCATCAATGAAGTAACCAGTGTCACGAGTACACTTAGTTTCTAATGTAGTCTGTGCTGCAGGTTGTGAAAGATCAATTAGATCAGATAGAGATGCAGTTGTTATTACCTCTGAAACATTAGTCCAAAGAGTGTTCAGTGCTGCTGTAACATCAGCACAATTATTAGCACCATAATTGGTGGAGTTAGAACCAGAAGTACCGTAATTATCTCCTGGAGATGGGTCAGCAGTAATTCCTGATCCACCAGAACCGCCTGTAGATTGCTCATTATACTTCGTATATGAAACAGAATCGATTGTCTCAGAACCACTTAATGTGTTAGTAAGTGCTTCGACCATATGATCATATGCCTTACCATAACCATAATTAATCTCATTAGCTTGAGAATTAACATACTGGAAAGTAGTACCATCTGGGAAGAACATCTGACACAATTTACGTGTATAGACTGTTCCACCCCATCCAGTATCTCTGGATAGAGCATCGATGAAATATCCAAGGTCTCTCTTACACTTAGCAGCACTAGGAATAGTAGTACCAGGATATTGAGTAATCATCTCATCATAAGACTTAGCGATGATCCACTCTCTATTCTTCTGGATCAAACGATAAGCATCCTTAAATCTACCCATCTGGGCAACTTGGTTGTCACCAGTGTGATAGAAACCAGGATAGTCAATTGCTATCTGAGAAACAGCAAAATCTATAATTTCTTGTCTATTATTTCTTATACTTCTAGCAGCATCCTTATATCTGTTCAGTGCGTCAGTTACAGGGTTACCATAAGTTACGTTGATAGAACGGATAACATCATTAACAGCAAGTGTACCACCACTTAAATTGTTATATTCGATTTCTGTAGAACGAACTTCTTCATAATCCAAGAAATCAGCGTTAATACGGTTTGCTGAATTGTTTAACTCAACAGGACTAATTGTAGTCTCTGAAATGTTATCTAGGATAACATTCTGGTTAGTAAGTGAAATAAGACGCTCAAAGACTAATCCAAAGAATGAAGAACCTTTGTTGATGATTAAAGTGTCTACAACGTCTCCGACTTTAGGATCACCAGATATAACTCCATTAACAGCATTTTGGTTAGTTACTGTTTCTCCATCTATGAAATCGGGGGTATTTTTCTTAACATAGTAAAGAACAGGTGGATTAGCACTTGCATCGAGTCTAACAACTTGTGCTTGAGCACCTGAGACTCCACCAGTGATTATTTGGTCTTCTTCGAATGCAACTGCTGCTGCCATGTTAATGGAGGTAACTGGATCTCTATAAGGTGAAATTCCAGTTATTTTAGCTGCGATCTTCGAAGATGCAGAATATATGAGATCATTAAGTAAAATATTGTAAGCACCAGTTTCGAACTCTGCAGTACCAGAAGTCTTAGAAAGTACAAGACTAGAATCGAGATTACCGTCTAAATCGAGGTTTGTCTCTTCTATAATTGCTGTATCGCCACCTAGATCAACTTTAGTGACTGTTTCGCCAAATTCGAATATAGTTGACTGATTAACATCATCAATGCTTCCAATGAATGCACTGAACCCAGTTCTGCTTACATCGACTCTAGCGTTGTTTACAAACGTTGTACCGATGATTTCGATGATATCAATACTACTTGTACTAGTATCAATGACTTTAGCACTTGAGTTAACGTTATTAAACTTAGCTGTAATGATATCTCCGATTTGTGGGAAAATACCACCGATCTGAGTTAAATTAAGTCTCTTAATCGGTAAAACGGTAATATCAACATTTCTGTAGATAACTTTAGAATCAGGACGTGGTGCTTCAGCAAATACGATCTGATTACCAACAATTTGATATGCTTCACCAGGAGATTGGATAACACCGTTTAAGGTGACCAACATCTGATTTTCTTTAATAATAATCTGTTCACCTTCTACAGTAAGGTTAAATGCCTTTGTAGCACCATCAAACTGATCAGAAATGCTATCAATCTTCTTAACGATAGAAGTTAGAATTTCCTCGGAGTTTGTTAGTCTTTTCTTCCTGAATAGAACTTCAGAGTTGTTAAATGTCGAATATATGGGTTGAGCAGCACCAAATGATGTAATTTGGTTAACATTAGTATATTCGTCAATATTAACCTGTTTGGTGAACTCAGTACCAATTCTTCGGCCAGAGATGTCCTTACCACCCGTTAATTCCAACTGACCAAACATATTAAAGCCAGCTGGGTGGTTATTCTCTAATATCTGCTTCTTCCAACGATTGATCGGAATTTGAGACTTAATAACGTATGAGAAGTTCTGATAGAAGTAAGAATCCTGAATCTTCTGTACAATCTCAGAAGGCTTACCAACGTCATCAATAAACCTACCAGAGGTCTTAGTGATAGCGTCAATGTTCAGAATACCCTTAGCAATCTGTACATTGTCGATAATACCAGATGCTCTAGAAATTACACCCTGAACCTTGCCACCCTCGACAAAAACACCCTTAGGATTAACAACCTTAAGGATCTTAGGTCCAATCTGCCAACCATCGTTAGTTGATACAGTACCGAAGGCATTTGCCAAATCATATGATTCACCTTGGAATACTTCTTCAGATTCTAAGAATCTAGAGGTTTCTACGACTGCTTCTGCTTTACCACCAAATACCTCGGTTAATAGCACCTGTCTACCATTACCTTGTGTTAAGAAGGTGATATAGTTACCTGATTCAGCATCAGCAGGTGTTAAAGCAAATCTCAACTGGTCACTTTCTAAACCAGCAACATTACCAGCAATAGCATAGTAAGTGGTTGTAGATGACAATGAAGTCAAACCAACACTACTTGGTTTTGGTAATTCACCAACATCACTACCAATATCTTCTGCACGGAACTGAATAGCAGCACCAGTGGTTATACCATGAGGGAAGTTAAACTGTAGATAATTAAGGTCTAAGTTAACAACATATGTAAATTCTGACTTAAGTGTAACTGATGGTTGTGAGCTATATCCTGCACCTGGGTCTTTAACGATAATCTCAGATAATCTGTTGTTTTTAACAACTGCTTCTGCATCAGCACCTGTTCCACCACCACCAGCGATGACTACAACTGGTGCAGAGGTATATCCAGCACCTGGGTCAGTTATCTTGATCTCAGAGAGTATTGAGGTGTTAAAGAGTTGTAAGTTGACTGGGAATGCAATCTCAGGACGTAAAGTATAGTCATGAGAGTAACCATAACCAAATTCATTGTTTTTAAGAGTTTTGATCTTACCAATCTCTGTACCAGTCAAGAATACAGAAGCACCACTACCTTCATCAGGTATAACGACCTCTAAATCACCACCAGAACCAGATAAGGTAGATCCTAGGATTCCTGTAATACCATCAACGTCAATCGATCCAAATGTGTATCCTTTACCTGGATCAGTTAATTGGACATTAGTTATAGTACCAGAATTAGTTTCTGCATCAATTTCGACGGTAATGATGCAAAGACCACCCTCACCATCACCTATAATAGGAACTTGAGTGTATACGCCAGGTGCATACTCAGTACCACCATTATTGATCTTAATCTTCTCAATCTTACGATCTGAAGCAATATCAGAGATAATTGGTAGCTTCTTATAGAATCCACCTGGAGAGATCAACTTAATAGTGTTAATCGGACCAATTGCCTTAGTTGATGTAGTTGAGTAGTAAGAATTTGGATTATCTTGATCATCTACTCCGATTTCAGCATTATTAAATTCTGGTTCGACTTCTAGTGGGAATCTGAATTCAGTCTCACTTATAATCTCACCGATCTTAAATGTTCCGTCATATGGTGTCTTAATAACGTCAATGAAGGAGTTCTCACCAACTGGGGAATTAGAGGATAATGTTCGGCTTGGATCAAAATAGTACGTGATATTTGTAACTTCACCACCGATTGTAAAGTTGACTATAGGGGTCTCAGTGTTAGAAGACAATCCAGGAGTTCCAGACCTCTCAATAACGTTAAATGAATATTCTAGTTTAAACTGGTTGTCTTGGGAGAAGGATAAGAAGTATCCAAGGTTAGAAGCATCACTCATGTCAAAGACATAAGAATGGTTTCTTACCAACATAAGAGTTGGGTGCTTAGATGATATCTTAACGTTAAATATCGCATTATTATAGAATGCTGGTTCACTGTCAGCAGCAGCTCTCATTCTATAAGTAAAGTCTCTAGAAGAGAAGACTTCTTCCACAAAGAATGAACCATTAAACTGAGCAGTAGTAAATCCTTCTACAAAGAGGATATCTGCTGCTTTAAATCTATGAGCAGATAATGCCTGACAATAGATAAGGTCAGTACGAGCATTAGCACTCCTAATAATGTCCTTATCTAGATTTGCAACATATTCTATCTTCTTAACAGTAGTTACACCATTAATCTGAGCAATCTTAGGATCACCGTCTTTAGGACCAGTAGTTACAGATCCACCAAGTGAAATAACATCACCAACGATAAAGTCAGATCCAGTATAAACCTCTACAATCTTAACCCTATAATCCTCAGCATCATATGGACGGAATCTAGCATAAGAAGATATAGCATCAGACTGAGACTGCCATGTCCAAACTACAGTACCATCAGTAGCAGTACCACTAGTATGAGTAGGAGCAACAGATCCTGTTACACCAGCAGTTGTACACTTATAATTCTGTCTACCATAGTAAACTAGATCATTAAGAGCATAAGATTTAGTTGCTTGCCATAGTGGTTCAGTAGGAGTTGGCCATGGATGATCTCTTAGGTCAACTTCTATAGGACCAGCAGCACTAATGTATTGCCATATAACTGAACCGTCAGTTACGTTACCAATCTCATGGGTAGGAGCAGTAGCACCAGAAGTAGCAGTATTAGTTGCTTTATAGATCTTACCATCACTCCAAACCTGATCATCTACTGTATATGCTGTAGCAGTTAACCATTCGGCCTGTGCCCGTTCTGGGTGGAAAATTACGTCTTTGATTATATTTTCTTCACCTAGATCATTCTTAAAGAGATCGGTATCATTAAAGTTACCAAACATCTTACCGATCTTGTACTTGTTACCTAATCCTGGGTCATCTAAAGTACCAGTTGGAACCTCAACGATAGTACCATATGCCTGTACAATACCCTGAGAGTTATACTGTTGTAGTATAGATCCCTTAGTAAACTTGATATCTTGGTTAAATGTAAATTCTAATACGTTATCAATCTTCTGGAATCCAGCATCTCTAATATAGTACTTCGGTATAACAACAGCACTAACCTTGAGCTTAACTCCAAGTGGTGAAGGTACTGTAGATGTCTTAGAAGCAAATTGATGAGTATTATTAGTAAATGTGTAAGTTCCTGGTGTTAGAGTTGATATGGTATCTGACATATCAAGAATCTGTAAACCAGAAGAACCTTCTGCCCAAACTGTAATTACAGGATTAGTAAGATTATTAATATTGATTCCACTAGTCTCTGTAAATGTTAATGCCTTAGTATAGACTGTTGATGGGAATGCACTGTAAGCACCTCTCTTATCATGCAATCTATCAAATTTGATTAGATTGATTTGAGAATCATCAGACGTAATAGCAAATTGAGTTGTTGGTAGTGTAAATGAAGCACCAGTAAAGACTGCATTAGGTTCGATAACTAAATCATCGATACTACCCAAGAAGCAGTTACCAGTAGCAGGTGTAGTCTTATTAGCACCAATATAAACGTCATTAAGACCAATTTCAGTTGCAACGGTTGCTGTACATACCTGAATACCATCAAAATAAACAGAATAGGTGTAAGAACCAAGAGAAGGTGTCTCTTTAACTACTGCCCAATGATGGAATGCACTATCTTGTAAAGTTGTCCAATAAGTAGATCCAACAGAAGAAACAGTTGATCCACCACCACCCTGAGGTGCGATGGTCATTTCGATCTTACCTAAGTTGCCACTAGCAGCATTACCATCTACTGTTACCACTATACCGTTTCCTAAAGCATCATCAATAGTAATCATCTCAACTTTAGGGTTGTTAGAAGCATGAGATGCTTCCATCAAACTCCATACAGATGTAGTCCAATTAGTTGTTATGCCTGCACCAGCATGCTTCATATAAGCTGGACCACCAGAGAACTTAAGTGACCCATCACCAAACTTATAGTCTGCATTATTGTGCAAGACTTTAGTCGCATCTGAGAAGGTAGTAGTTACATTTGCTTGCTTACTACTATCTTCTATAAGACCACTAAAATCTACTGCAGATAGAATAGCACCTGTGGCAGTTCCACTACCACCGAAGTTGGTATCTAAGGTTACTGTAGTTCCAGTTGCTGTTAAAACTTTTATACCAGCGGCAAGAGTCACAGTTCCACCACCGCTGGTTATTGAGACAATATCACCAGTAGCAAGACTAGTAGCATTACTTACATTAGTAATAGTTGCAGCACCAGCAGCAATATCACCAGCAAAGGAGATAGGTGAAGCATCAAAACGATTTACTACTGTCTGGATTGGTTTCTGTTTATTAGCAGCGATGATAACGTCACCAGAGTTATCTACAACATGATTCCTTGTCTTAAATCCAATATCATCAGTATCTTTAATATTAGTACTCTGAAGAAGGGTTCCATCGTACTTAAACGACATAACAACCGCTTGTAAGTCATTATCACTGTACTTAACATCAGTAACTACACTAACGTTACCAAACACATCAACATTAATTCCTGCATGATTAATCGACTCATAAGTTCCTGTAGGTTGGATAGTCTTAGAGAAATAGTACTCAGGAGTTGTTGGGTTTGTAGAAAGTTGATTTAAAGCAATCTTAAGGAAGGAACAACCATAGAACTTGGTTCCATTCCACATATCGCAGATGAAGAAGAGATCATTGTACTCATCAATCTGGAAACGAGGACGTTTTACGTCACCACCACTTATAGCAAGTCTCTTAACATAATTGAGTTCGATGTTAGCACCATCGTACTGCATTTCACCAAATATAAGGTCATTATTGTCCTGATCAACACCACACCAGAGCATCTTATTGTCTCCGATGTAATGGAGTTGCTCCATTCTCTCACCTTCGCTGTTAGAAGCGAATTTCCTCTTCTCAACAACATCACCAGTGTTATTGAGCTGCATAACCCAAATATCATAGGGATCTACAGCATTAGTGTCTGTCCAACCACAAATATAGATTCTTTGCTCATCATCCATGTAGATGTCACCAGCATAGTCTCTACGTGCTACACCAGAAACACCAGCAATCTCTTTCTGCCATCTAACAATACCTTCTGGATTATTTGCATTATCAAATCCAGATTCATACTTAGCAATCAAAATATCGGGATTATATGATGCAGTACCTTGAGATTCGGTTTCACCGATCATATAAAGAAGATTATTCTCTTCAGATGTCTCATCAAGGTAAATAGACTTCCAACGTGCTACCTTATCAGATGCAGTAGGTAAGAGAGTTCTATCCCAGACCATTACACCCAAATCAGTGAACTTAGCAAGGAATGCAGCACTATCACCATTAGTTTGAGTTAATTCACCACAAACATACATGTAACGGTCAGTTGCCATTACAATATCGAATACTTCTATCTTAGCAGCAGCTTCATAGTACTCAGACAACCAATAATATGTTTTCTTGTATTGCTGAGGATGTGAAACCCTAATTTGGGGTGGATTGTCTTCATCGTACCCATAACCAGAGTTAACGATGTTAACTTCACCAACTTTACCTGTAGTCTCATCTAAGACGATATTAAAGTTAATATCTTGTCCCTGAGAGGTAATAATCTCATATGTTGGTGGAAGTTGGGTATTATAACCAATACCAACCTGAGTAACAGTAATATCTTCGATACCTGTTACAACGGACATATAAAAACGCTTATTCGTGTTATCTGTGATAACTTTCGAATTTACGATAATTTCATCCTGTGCAATCAGTTCATGCTCAGTTGCAGTCGTAATTTTACCATATGGGATGTCATTAATGATTTCTTTCTGATATCCATTAATAGTACGTCCCTGAACAGACTCAATTATGGCAGAAGCACCAAAACCGTCAGTTCCTGTATTATCAAAGTATAAAGTGTCATTTACCTGATAAGATTGACCAGCATTCTCTACAACGAATCCATCAATCCTAGCATTCTCAAATTTAGTCGTTGTATCAACTTCTATATCAACTCTTGACTCAGTAGAGACACTTGGGAAGTAATCATAGATTTGTAGAGCAGCTTCTTCAGTTATAGCTTGCTCATTAGCAATTTCAGCAGGTGAGATAATAGCATCACCGTCTATATCCTCAATTTCGAAGATAAGTAGGTCACCCTCTTTCTCTGTTACAAATGAATCAGATTCTTCGTTAGGTTGACGATCAATATCGATATCAACGTTAACATATGGATCTCTGAAACGTGCAACGTCTGCAGGAATGTTTTCCTGTACAGCCTCAAGTGAAAGGTTCCATGTATCAACAACAGAGTTGTACTCAGGACCAATAACATAAGGGAATACTGGAAGACCAGCATCTGACTCATCAATCGTTACAAAGTATGCATATGTACCAGCAGGATAGTCTGGAGTCTTACAAAAACGTCCATTGTAAGGGTCTAGATCACCTTGTTGGAATGTGTACTTATAATCGTTGACAAAATTACCAGCAGGATATGTGGCAAGATCTGGACCGTCAATTCTAGCTGGAGTGGGGTTGGTGTCGATATCATATACAACTTCTGGTTTTAAAGTGTAAGAAGAACGCATTCTTCTGATACCACTGTTTTGATCTGTAGGATCAATGTAACCATAAGGACCATAAATTGGGTTACCATCAAATGCCCATCCAATGATAGGAGAGTGTTCGATATTTGATGGAACTTCTTGGAAATTCTGTGTTGCAGGATTTAGGAATACATTATCACCAACAACATAACGTAATTCCTTAGGATCGGAGACATGAGCGTATTCACCACCAAACTGGTTATTAAATCCAGCAAATACATACCCACGAGCAATGTCATACTTAGATGCTAGATCATACTCAACATTCTTTCTCCATTGATAAACATCAGCAGTAAATGTTGCTAATTGACCAATTGCTTCCATTCTAACAGTGGTCATACCTTGTGTATAACCTACACCCTTGTTAGTAATGGATATGGAGATTACCTTACCCTTATCTTCACCAATTGTTCCAATAATAGCAGTTGCTTGAGCACCAAATCCATCACCATTGATATAAACCTTAGGTGCTGAAGTATAAGCATCTCCAGAGTTAATAATAGCGATAGATACGATTCTACCATTGATAACGATGGGTTGTGCTAATGCACCTTCACCAGAGTTCAGTTTAATGGTCGGTTTAGACGTATATCCCGATCCAGTACTAGATAGGGTCACTGCACTGATTGGACCTCTTACAGAGGCAACAGCAAGGGCACCAGAACCGTTTCCACCAGTGATTGATATAGTAGGTTGGGCAGTATATCCAGTTCCTGGGTTTTCTACAAGAATTCTTGTTACTCTACCGTTAGTAACAACAGCTTGAGCAGTTGCACCGCTACCACCACCACCAACAATCGAAATTAGAGGTTGTTCTGTGTATCCAGTACCTTCAGCAGTAACTGCAACAGAATCTAGCGATCCATTAACAGTAACAGTCGCTGCAGCACCTGTACCGCCACCACCAGAGATTTCTAGTGCAGGTTTTGATCCAGCATCATAATCTTGACCACCACTTTCGATATTAATTCCAGTTAAAGGACCATAAGTGACAAATTCAGCAGATTTGTAAGACCAAGCAGAAACACCATTAACCCATGCACCAATTGGGGTATTTGGAGCAACTGATGTCCTTGTGGAGATAGTTTCTACTGTTCTAGGAAGACGAAGCAGTTTACGCTGGTTTCCTGGAATCATAGCAGACCCACTGAAAGGACCAACCTTATAATTGGGCAATCCAGAGGCAGCAACGTAAACGTAATCGTTATTAAAGAAAGAGTTCTGTACGTTAGAGGTGAATAATGAAATTACCTCATCAATAGTCTCTACAGATGACTTACCACGGTTTAGGTCAACAGAAAGTAGTATATTACCCTGTGGGACAATAGTCATTGGGGTAGGTATACTATAAGAGAAGGAATAGTCGTCTAAACGAGCAGTAACCTCAAATGTACCGTTATAAACAGCAGGGTTTGCACCATAAATGGTAACTTTGTCTTCTACAAGCAAACCATGGGCATTGCTTGTGACAACAGTCGCAGTTTGGTTGTTAAGACCACCAGGAGTGATGCTAGTAACGCTAATTAACTTCTTAACGTTGTACAACCATGACTGTAGACGCTCATCATCAGCAGTAGAACCTAAAGCAGCAACATTTAACTTATCTCCAGGCAAATAGTAGGAACCACTGTCTTCTAGGACGGTTGTACCCGCTTCTGCGATACCTAGGACACGTAATTTGACTTCTTCGTCAGTTCCTTTGTTTGCATAGACGAAAATGTCCGAATAAATGACTGTGCCAGGATCCCAATCCTCTACAACAGCATTTTTAGACCTAGTACACTCAATAAACTGGTTTAGTGACTTTTCTTTGTACTGAACGGTCTCTTGATCATTAATAATGATGGTTCCGTTCTTTTCTGGCCATCCAATAGTCGAGTCAACGGTAATTATGTTCTCTGTAGTCGTTAATGGCTCTACAAGACCCGTTTTATAAGGAATCTTAAAAGTACCGCTCAGAGTTTCTTCAGATATTGCTAATTCGTAGATAACATCAATTCCTTCGATGATAGAAATGACATTTTCGATCAAAACCGATGCATCTTTGACATTTTGGTCAACAGGATCCGCTACCTGCACTAATTGTGCGTTTGTGAGGTTAGCAGGATCACCAGAAATCAGTTGAGCACGTAAAATAGTGTCAACAACCCATGAAGCATCAGATGGTTTGATAAGTTCGTCTCTAGGATAGAAAATATCAACTTCTTCACCAAATAAAATCTTAAATAAGTACTGTGCAGCAGTTTTCGTACCTTTAGCAAGGTAGAAATCCTTAATTGTCTTAATAACCTGAATCGGATTGACTTGAGTGTAGTCAATATTGATTGTAGGCATGTATTGACGACGGAACTTGTCAAATACCTTACTAATAATTTGAGAATCAAGATTATTGACTACTGCACCAGCTAAATGGTTGGTCTGTGAGAGTTGTGATTCCTTTGCATAAACCTGATTGTTATACTTATCAAAAGTGACAACATCAGATACTCCTCTAGAGCATCCATTAAGGGATGACGGTTCATATTCTTTACCAGAAGACAAAATACTGAATCCAGTGACTTCACCAAATCCAACATCACAAGATGCCTGTGCTGATAATGGTTCTGCGATGTAAACCTTTGGAGGTTCAGTATCTGAGTAACCAGTACCAAAACTTATGATGTTAATATCAGTAATTTCACCGTTAAAGATAGTTGCTGCTGCTTCAGCACCAGTACCACCAATCGGTTCACCCAATGAACCCTTACGATCATCTACAATGTAGACAGAAGGTGCATCAGTATATCCTTTACCACCAGTTAGGAGGTTAATATTGGTAACACTACCATTTGCAACAGTAACATCTAAAACTTGAGCACCAATTGGTTGTACAACCCTTGCTCTAGGTGGAGTAAGATATCCACGACCTCTATTTGTGATAGTAACAGCTACAACTTCACCATCTGGAGATACTGTGCAATCAGCTTCTGCATCAATACCACCCTCAGGTGCTTTATCGATATAAATTGTTGGTGGATTGCTATATCCTATACCACCATCAGTGATTGTAATGGATGCACCGTTTAAACGACCCTCACCATCTATGGTTGGATCAGTAATAATGGCACCACTAGGGTTAACGAAACTAATAGCAGGAATAAAATCATAACCAGAACCAGAATTTGCGATCTTAATGGAATCAACCTGTCCTGTGACATCATCTACGGTAATTGTCGCAGTAGCACCAGACCCATTAACCATATCTGTTGGTTGTGTGATCTTTACCTTAGGTGGGTTATATGAAGTATAACCTTGACCTCCATTAATTAGTTTTATATCCTTAATTCCAGCGACTAACGTCCTCGCTGCTGCCCCAGTACCTTTTTCGGTACTAGATGTAATTGCAACTTTAGGAGCAAAGTTTAGTTTGTAACCTTTACCACCATCTTTGACGTTAATTGCCTCAATCTCACCATTTACACCAACACTAGTGACTGCATATGCACCAGTACCGAAGGCAGCAGACACATATTCGATAGAACGGATATGGAAAGCATCCTGATTAGTGATATTGACGAAAAACTTGATCTTACTGTTGTTATCAGTCAACACATAGTCAATATATGGTTTCTGAAGGACACCATTACGGTTAACAATCAAACCAATTTCAGAAATTGGAGAATATGGAAGATTCTCATAGCTTAATGCCATAGAATCATCACCAGCAATATCAAATACGTTAGGATAAGTTAATTGTTTTACAACAGAGTCAGCAAAACCGATATAATAAACGATTTGACATGATCCAACGGAGTCAGTACCAATTCTAGCTCTAGGTGGACTAGCAAATGTAATCTCACTACCACCAATTGAGTAATCAACATCAGGAACCATGCTGACGTTGTAGACAGTAACAGCAAGGTGATCAGCAGAAACTGGTGATACAGGAGTTCCTAAGAAATTGAGAGGGAATGTAGTTCTAACTCCATCAAATTCTTGGATTGGGTTTTCTAGCTCTTGTCTTTTCTTATTAAATTCTTCTAATGATAGTCCTGGAGTGAGGATAGCGTCAGGACCACGAACTGTATTCTCATAGTATATTACTTCATTATCAATCATCACAGATCCATCACGATCCATGAATCCATCAATAGACTCAACTTCGATTAATGTATTTGTTGGGTCAACATCCTTAATTAGAACTGTAGTTGATGCTAAGACCTTTTGGTCATAGTCATCTAAGTCCAAATAATTGAGAAGATTATTTAGAATATTGTATGGACGACCTGTCTTCTCTTGAGACTTGTAGTACTCAAATAAGAAGTTGACAAATTGTTCATCCTCTTGTCTGATAAAGGCGGGAAGTTGATTCTCGACTCTATCGGAAATATTTACTGTTTTTGCAAACATCTATCTAGAAGCAGCTCGTGATTTCTGGATACGTAAATGCATCCACTGGATATTCGATAATATTTATTGGGGTTCCACCATAGCTCCAACCGCTAAAGTTATTAGGATCGAAGTTACTGACAGTAGTTGGGTTAGTAACAAAGTCAATGGGATATACTTCTGGGTTAAAGACCGTAGGATCAACGCCAGGAGGTATAATGATAGAATCAGTAATAGGATGAACTACTACAGGGATCCTGTTCGTTCCATCACCAGTATCTGCTACATTAAGAGGTCCTACACAAACGATACCTTTACCGTAGTCAATAGTACCAATGCTTGAGTTCAGCACAACCTCTTTCTCATTACGAGTAGCAACTAACAGTAAGTTGCCTTTACCATCGTCTCTGATATTTACAGGAACTAGAACCTCAGTTGTCCTTGTACCAGAAGCGTAAATTACCTCATCTGCTGGTGTTGCAGTTTCATATGCAGTTTCACCAGAAGCCACTAGATCAGCAAGATTCTCTGTATATCCAGTAGCATAAAACTTACCAGACTTCATAGAAGAGAACTTAGGTGGACAGGTAGAATCTCCTGCATCGTTACCACCAGTATCACTTGGGTTAGTAATAGGATTACCAAAATCAAGACATTGCGTAAAGATATTACCAAAAGTGAATTGATCAAGGTTTTGACCCATAGTAAACTGTGTAGTGCTTCCACTGATAGCATCATCAGAAGCATCAACCATAGAATTAAACTTAGATGCTTCTATGCGATCACCAAATCTACCATCTCTGTTTTGGGTGTTATATTTGTCAATTGATTTTAAGATTTCCGTTGCCAACTCATTTGCTGATCTAGAAGTCTCGTTACCGTTAAAGAACGGATAGACTTTAGGTACAACATAGAAGATACGTGGGTCAACGATGACTGGCTCAATTGATGCCATCGAATATTTCAGTAGTTGGTTCTTAATACGAGTCTTAGTTGTGGTGTTTAAATTTACACCTGACTTAGAACGAACTGCTATGTAAACTTTACCGTAAATAGGTGGATTTAGTTTCTCACCACCATAAGCAGTAACCGCAGCTGCCTGTGGATATAAAGAAGATACGATATAAGCATAATCGTCTTCTGTGACTGCTCTGTTCTGCGTTGAGAATGACCTAGGAGCACGGAATTTAACAGATAATGCACTTTCTCTCTCAGCACCATCTTCCGAACTGTCTATAGTCCCCAGGGACATGCTGGCAGGGGATATAGGACGGTCTGCAGAGTCAACTGCTGACCCAATAAAGGAGAATTTAGTACATCCGTTAGCTGCATCTCCAGCAGTTACAACATACTTGAGTATGATGAACTCATTATCAATTAATTTACGTCCTAAAACACCATCTCCGAAGACTACCTTGTATCTGAGGTCTTCAGTTTCCTCTAAAAAGTAGTTTCTAGAGGTGGATGTCAATTCTACGACATTTGTGGATAAAGAATACTCGTCAACTTCGACTGATTGCTCTGTTGGTTTAACAGAAACGGTCAAAACCTCAGTATCAACGTTTTCTGCGGGTATAACAAAGTCCTGTTTCTGTGTATCATCAACAGTATAGTGATATGTAAGCAAATTTCCCTGATATATGATCATTTTAGAGAAAGTTGCCACTCCAGTATTCTGATCAACCGATGCTTGAGTGTCTTTTAACAAGCAAAATGGAAATGTGTCTGTATTATTTCTAGAAATGAAGACATCACCCTTCTTAATCGTTACTGTATCTGGGTATGTTTGTCCTCCAGCAAGTGTTGCACACTGTACAACCATCTGTACACATGCTCTTGCCGCTTTAATTGACTTTGGTGTATAATTTAACTGCTTTGCAATCCGTACAATGTTATCTCTTACCGTTGCAGATTCCAAAAACGCCTCATTCATCGCCATGTTAGCGTTAAATGCGGTGTAATAAGTGTTATATGCTAAAGTATCGATCAGATATGACGCAGAAGATCCCTCAAAATCATAATCTGTAAACTCAGTACGTGTACGCAAGTAAGATTTGATCGATTCCTTGATCTCATAGAAATCTAGCGAGGTTAATTCTGATGGAATCGCAGGCATTTTAGGTTCTTTCTAATAGGAACTCGATATTTTGGACTTGTGCTTGACCAACTATCTTATATTCGACAGAAACATCAATATCATTTGTGATAGATGAACTCTCTGGCGACCTTATTTCTACAGAAACAGTCTCAACACGAGGTTCGAGTCGTTCTATAGTATTCTTTATCTCATCCCGAAGATCCTCAGCAAGGAACACATCAAATGGTTCGAATAACATTTGTGTTACTCTAGATCCAATTTCATATTGGAAGGGTCTTTCACCAAAATTTGTAAGCACTAGGTTTCGAACGGACTGTTTTATGGCATTGTCATTACTGACAGAGCTAAAATCCTTAGTGTTTGGGTTCGCTTTAAATGAAATAGCGAAATCCTTAAACGCTCTTGAGAAAAATTTCTCTGATCTAAACCTATAGGCAGGCATTATTCGTGGTTATTACTCACTTTATCTTTTATTTATCACACTTTGTAGAAAGTATACTTTAAAGTCAGTTCTTCACCCTTCTTAATTGGTCTAATCGTCATCATATGATAGATTTTACCCCACTCTTCTTGCTTAAACCCCTTAACACAATTAGGATTATCACTATGATTCACAAATCCACCTAAAGGGGTTCTCATTATTTCATCATCCACTACTACATGAGATATGCCAAGATAGATGTTATCTGGTATATCTGATTTAGCAAAGATACCTTGTCCCGCAATGGGACTATCTTTGATGTGTAAACCGTCTGGTAGTGCCTGGTACATTATCTACCTTGTCCTCGGTACTTCTTTTTGGCACCATTTCTAGAAGTAGCAGAATACTTTGTGTTCTTACTAGTACCTTGACGAGTCATCTTTGGTGTGGATGGTACATAATTACCAGTTCCCCATGCACCCATGCTTGCTTTTGCCATAATAATCTCTAACTTTTAAGATGATAACACATTTGGACTTCCATACGCAACTACGGATGAACAAGGATAACTAAATCCTGGGAATCCGATGCCCAATGGATCCAAAATTCTACCTATTGGTAGCTTAGTACAGTATGTAGCGAAGGTAGTTGCCCATAAGAACCTCATATGACCTATACCCATGTCCTCAATCGTCAATGCCGAGCATGGAATGGGTGTTGGAATAGGGCACATTGCCTTTCCACAAGGACACATGTATATAATTATGTTAGTACACGGTGATGGATGGTTGATAAACGTATCACCAAAGGTCAAAGTCGGTAAAAAGTTCGTCAATACCGTTGCTTTGAGTGGACTCATTGTCCCAGTGAGTATCATTGGGAACGGTGGCCACCAACAAGTGAACTCTTTTATCCTAATTGTGTAAGGAATTGGTGGAGTTCCACATGCTTGGACACTATGTACAGTAGATGGGATGCAGATACCATGCCCTGAACACGGTAAGCCCGTGTAAGGTGCGACTGGTAGTAACATTCCATAAGCCATTATTCACTATGCTCCAAATTAGTTTCGGGAATTACGAAGGTAGGATCGTATTCTTCCCTATCTGGATCTGTAGGATCCCATGATACCGTCGCAATTCTCTCTTTCTGCTGTAATGATTTAGGAGGATTAACAATAGAAGTCATTTGACCGAAGACTAGATCACATTCAGTGAAGTAAGGATTACCTACATTACGTACTGTATCACCAAATACTATGGTTGCACCAGTATTATAATTCTTAACATCCATAGTACCATTAGTAGGTCCTAGAATAATCTCAAATTCACTACAAAGTTTAGGGTTAACTGCTATTGCAGCATCAGAAACAAACTCCAATGCTAGGTCTCCACACCCAGGAGGGTTAGCTATGTAATTAACGTCCCAGTACCCTCCTGTAGGCGTTCTATCGGTGCCTGGAGGAGGATTGGATGGATTGTACCCACAATATGCATTTAATGGTCCATTCGTGTTAGAAGTGGTTCTGAGGTAGGTGTCCCAACATTCATTAGGTGGCATGCCATTTACAAGACTTGTATTAACTGAAATATCAGTATAAGTCTGAGTATACGACTGACCATCGGAACTATCAACCCAAGTATATGTTGTATTGGCACTATAACCACTTAGATTATCACCCAACCATGTTTGGAACTGCTCTAATTCACTAAATCCTTGTCTATTATAGTCATAAGTGTTCTCATCACTACCTACTGGAACGAAAATAATGTCATTTGCGTTGGTAGAATCCCTATAACAACGTCCTTCGATGGCACCTCTCTTGCATGGCCAGCATGGAGAGTTGTTTGGAGCACTCTTTCTAGTCTCTGTGAGTTTAGGTTCAGGCAATCCCTTAAGGAAAGTCATGAATTCTTGCCCCTGAGCACCTGTTGTATGCCCCTCACAGACCATTGATACCCTGAAACTGGCATTATCTGACTTGGAAGCACAATATTTGTGAACCATATACCCAAATGCTCGGTTCTCACCGTTCTCATTAGTCTTAATATACGGACAAGGTATGTCGTAGAACCGTTGTGCAGAGTAAAATTTAGGTTGTCCTATCTTAACACAAGGATTTCCACCATTAAATCCATACAAACCACCCAATGCATCTGCTTTTCCGTCTGCATCCCTAGTAGAAGCTAGTAATGTGGGATACTGATTGTCCATAAACTCGGAAAATTCATCACTTCCATTAACCATTCCTTGCACATCTTCCACTTTAAAGAGTGCATCCTCAATAGTTCTAGGGAATTCTATGTTAATACACCCTGCAGGGAGATTATTACACAGGCTAGTTTCCTCTTCTTTGTCTACATCGTTCATTCTCAGGTACCCAACAGGGTACTGAGCGGTAAATCCATTCATTAAAGTGTTAAGTCCACCGATAACACCGATGTCCATAACGTCCATTTCCGAGTCATTAGCAGATGTACCCTTCTTAAGTTCCTGCTTAAGACCCTTTGGATGCCTAATTGCGTCTTTATACTTCTCTACATGCCCTTGTGTATTGGGACCTCTGATCTTATAGGTCTCTGTTTCTACATCAACGATGTAAACTTGAGGTTTATTGTCAGGATCGAAGTCATATCCTGACCCTCTGTCAGTAATTAGTATCTCTTCTATGGTTCCATTGTCATCTAATTTGGTGATTTGTAGCTTTGCCTTCCTAAATTCAGTCTTTCCTTTACCTTCACCAGTCTGACGACGTAGTTTTTTGCTCTCTACACTGATTGATTGACTAGTACCTGCGATCTGAACATCACTATTTTCCGAATAAGGCATCAATCTTTCTCTTTCTTGATACGTTTCTTCGTTCTTTTCGTTGTGAATAGCGGATTGCTTCTCCTTAATGTCCTTCATCATGAAGTTATTCTTGTCACCACGTGGGTTATACACGGGATCTTCAGGTGCTTCTAGTGTTTGACCACTCCAACCACCCATACCATGTAGTGTTTTACGTGATAAATCGTTAGCACCTAGTTCAGTTAGTACTGCAGGCTGCTCAATATCGATCTTAGGTTTAACATATCCGAAGCCACCATTGATAATATCGATGGATGCTACCTGTCCTTTGTTGTCTATGTTCGCAACTATCTCTGCTCTGTCCAAAGTACGGGTAGCAATCAGTTGTTCTGGGTCAATTTCTACCTGATAGTACTGAATTTTCTTCGGAAATTCGTATACACCAGCAAAGCCCGCCTTATCTGCTATACCAAAGCCCGCAAGAACTACGATTGCACCACCATCTGTGGAAGTAAATGCCTGATTATAGTTAAAAGCACTACCTTCACCACTCAATTCCATGTATCCTACCTTAAGTTCATCACCAAAATAGCGTAATTGAGTGATATCCCACCCATTAATCTGTTCACCAATGTAAAAAGCACCTGATGTAGTGGTATATCTGAAGAGAATTCTACGGGATTCGGTATCAAAGACGTTATAAGACTCATTAATGTTCTGTGATGCCATGTCTGACAGCACTAATTTGGTCTTCATGGTCTCCCAAGAGTCCTCTCGGATCTCATAGAACCTACTGTAGTACTCTATATTGGGATCACATATGTCATTACCGTTATTATTCGTATTATTAGGACAACAAGCAGCATCACTTAACGCAAAATTGATACCAAAAATTGGTCCGTTCCATGGATATGAGGTATCATACAGATAATAGATGAATTGAGAGTCATAAGATGTCTCAAAAGAGAGGTATCTAGGCAGTGCTGCCTTAACTGCACCATTAAGCCCGTAGAACCATTCGAATAATGCGTCAGTAGTATTGACACCATTGACGTTTGCAGGGTTACCCCAACCTTGTGTTGCGGGTACACCGTTCTGTTCTCGTAAATATTTCTCTAAAGTCCACTCATTGTTCCACTGAAACCAGTCACTACGGTTAACATTGCACTCTCCAGTAGGACCAATGGCAGCAATATCTCGCATGAGTTTCTTTGCTGCTGTAGATCTGTCCTGTTGGAAGACATATCCTACTATTCCAACGTAAGTATAGTTCTGATCTCGTGGGTCTTTACAGTCTGGGACTCCAGCAACTCCCGTTTGTAGGTTCACTTCCTCTTGTGGGGCTATCGTGTAGAAATGATCCCGACGTGTAGTATTCGTATTCCACAGGTATTCGTATAAAGGGACGGGTGTCTCTCCAGATACTGCATATGCTTGTGCATTTGCCAATGATGTCCATATGTGTCCTATAGTGCTTACTAGTTCATAATCCCCTGGATAACCAATGGATAGTGTTGCATTACAATCATTACCATGACCATCCTTAAAGCATATAGTCTGATCACCATTTATCAGATCAAATCCAGCAGCATTACCATTAGTAATGGTGCAGTTGTATGTCTGACCTGCTGTTACAGTAGCTGTCTGGCTTGGTAATGATCCAGTTTGTACACCTGATGTCTGTGTGAAGGATATTCCAAGAGAAGGAATCGCATAAGTTCCAAGTGCAACACCAGCAGTATTAGGATTATCATTCCAACTGAATCTAAATTCTATAGTTCCAGTCCCTGTACCACCAACAACTAAGTTACCAGATAAATCAAAGGTTGGAGTAACAGTAGTAGGTGAAGTACTCAACAACGTATCATTGATGTCGTTATTGTAGTAAGCAACCAATGGTGTAGTCTTTCCTGGTATATCTGTTTTAGATAACCAAAAGACAGCACGTCCATCACGAGGTTCTCTGTTATATCCTCTACCTACTTTCTCTCTTTTACTCCTAGGTTCACCTGGGAAGTCATAAGAGTAATCAAAGTACTTTGTATCTGTATACTTATGGTCTGTATATTTGCCTCTGTACCACCTGTATATTGCCCTCCTATACCCATCACAGTTTGCTCCTACACAAGTTTCCTCTTCGTCACCAATATAATAGACAATATCCTTCCCCATGATCATGGTGCCAGGACCAAAATCATTAAATGTTATATTATAATTTGTTCCAGGACCTGAGTGATAATCGTGGCTACGATAATTGCCGCTACTAGGACGATCATACGTGTTTGTATACGTCTGCTGAGTAACGGCATTTGGATATCCACGACCTGTCTCAAGTATGTAAGAAGGCATTACTTCTCTAATTCTTTAATACGACCCTCCAACATATTTAGTCTAGTATACAGATCGTCAAATATTTGCGTGAGATTAAGATAGTCCTCATAGTCAGGTGGTTTGTACTTAATCATATCAGCACCAGGTTTAGGTATATGCCCAAACGCTTCTTCTATACCCTCCTGACGCTTTGCTAGGTTCTCTATTGCCTTGCTGATCATCTCCATGTGTTCAGCATAGATCTCCTCAAATGATTTTTCACTCATAACCTTTCTGCCTCTTCCAATCAGCATACATGCCACCAAATAGCATGCCCTCATGAGACTTGATCTCAGCACCTTTAAGGAGTTCCTTCTGTCTATCAGTGAGGTTCTTATTCATGGTGAGATATTCGGTTTCCCATTCGGGAATCTCTTTTAGCATTTGCTCGTTCATAATAAACAACTTAAATTCATTGAGTCTTCGGGGTGGTTGTCTGCCATGTACTCCATTGCTTCATTAGTATAGATATCCCATGCTATAGCATATCTATTCTCATTACATTCAGGTACATAGTGTTCGACCCATGAAGGGAACCATACCATATTACCACATTTTGCTTCAGGTTTAAAGTTCCCACAGTACGTACTATAGTGTGGGATTATGTATTCCGTCTGTATATTACTATTATGGAGCAGGAGGTTACCAGATAAGAATGTATTCTCATGCATCGAATGTGAGTGAATAGGTAGTTTCTCTCCTATCCTTGTACAATGCATCCATCCTCTAATCCACAGTTGATCAGAAAAGACGATTTTTAATTCATCTCCAAACTCATATAAGGATTCCTTTATACGTTCTTTTAACTGAAGTACTATAGGATCATCAGTTAAGAAAAAGTTATAGGTAGTCCAATGACCAATCTTTTCTTCTATCTTAGTTAAGCCCGCAAGTATAGTATTACATAACTGATTGTCTACCGTATCCAGATACATGGGACAATCCCACGTAGGGGCAAAGGGGGTTTTTGGTTGCCAACTTGACCACCTATACAATTTCTCGTTGTTGGTGGGTTGGCGACCTGGGCATGTCTCTATGACATTCTCCCCTTGCATATCGAATCTCGCTGCCATAGCAGCACACTGAATACAGATCAAGTCCACGGCGGTTTTTTCGGGGGAATTTTTTTAGAGTTCCTTATCGACAACTTCATCGTCTGACTTCTTAATAATCAAACTGCCATCGATCTCATCCTCATATTCTAGCACATCACCATGCTTCCAACCTAAATCATCCATCAGATCGTCTGGAAATGTAATAAAGAGTTCCCCATGCTCGTCAGAATCTATCTGTAAAGTATAGCGATTTGACATAGGAATTATTTCTCAATAACACTTTATATAGTGTTTACACTTTTCTCAACACCAACTCAGTGTTAGTAAGATACCATGAGCAGTTGTCGTCATGTAGATCGACAATATCAGATTCGCACTGGTAGGGATGGTGTAACATCCATCCTTCCCCTAGGTAGATACCGATATGGTTGCACAGACGCTTACCATCCACTCTGTAACCGCCCCCTAGCGGGTCGATAAACAAGTGCATGATCATTACATCCCCAAACTCCATTATATTCATATCGAAGGACTCATCGTTCCTACCAGTGTAGACAACGGTGCTCCCTCCCTGACGCTGTGATTCTGCTTCGATGTACTCAGGTTTAAAAAGATACTTCTTCTCTGATGGGTAGTCAAACAACTCCATCCCGAACTGTTCCTTATAGAACTTCAGGATGATGTCATAACACCCTCCGATTGCTTTCTTCTCTTTCCACCACGGAATGCCTATGTAATCCTTCCATACCTCGTAAACTTCGTCGTATCTTTTTCTTGCCATGATGTAGTAGTATTTTTAGGAGTGCATACGAGGTTATCGCAATATATGAGAGTTCATGTCTTATCATTCTCAGCTTTGCGTTTCTTCGTGCGGCGTTTAATAAGTTTAGCATACCTCACATCCTCTTTGGTATAATATCCAGGATGCTCTTTCGCAGTTTTAATAATTTTCTTAGCAGCTTTCCTATCCGATTTTCTTTTTTGTTCGTCCAAACCTCTGTGACCTTTTTTTATATACGAAAAATTTTTAAAATGCTTTTAAATATAACAACCGCTCTGGGATACGTTTATAGCTTAGCGTTAGGTACTTTTTTAATAACGCCCTATGTAACAAGCAACGCCAATGATTAACCAACTGTCGATATCACTTAGCACTGTTAATCGTCAGGGACATAGTAACACAAACCCTCTGCAACAAAGTAATCACATAGTTGCTGATATTTACCATGTAAAATGTTATCGAGACCACAGTCAATTAGTCCCTGTGCTAACACAATCTGTTCATCAGGTGGGAGAGAACCAAGGTCGTACAATTCCATGAGAAATTGTAAAGAACGGGGGATAGATTGTACTGTCATTTGTTACTATAACTCTCAGCATCTTTTAGACATTGTTGATAAGAACTGAAAGGACCATTCTTATTACATTGTGGGTAATCATATGCCCAAAAGTGTTTAGAACCCTTTGCCCACAATTTAACATTAACTGGGGGTGAAGTTTCGAGTGTAATTGTTTTAGTCATGAGAGGCAAATAAGGCAAGAGAAAGTGTTAATAATTGACCTGTATATTATGTCTCCTTTCTTATCACTTTATCCAGAGTAATTGTCATCACTATGTGAATTAAACTGTCTGGTGGGTTTGTTATACTTTTCCCCATAGTCTGTGGAAAAAGTATCATTGTACCGTGGACGATTGCGACTCGATTGTTGTCTCTTTTCCCGAATAGATTTCGGTCTATTTGACTTGTACGTGTCGTTACGTTTGTATGTCCTACCCATGGGTAATTAGATTACGTAGTTGTAACTTTGTAACTGTATCTATTGTATATAGTCTTCGCTGAAAAGTCAACCCCTATATGACATTTTGTGTTGTGTCCCTTAAATGTTGACAACTCCTACATAATAGAGTACACTCTTAGACAACAACAGTCAGCAAGATTAACTCATCTATTTAACACTTAACCATATTAAATTAAACATTTAAAATAATACCGTATTTCTACACATACCTGTGGAAAAGTGTTAATAACCTGTGGAAAAGTAGTCATGGTATTGTTGTTAATTAGTGTACAGACTTGCATCAGTTGTTAGATATCTAATATGCTCATCTGCAAGAAATAAGATATCATCGTAAATTGCGGAATAGTCATAATTGTTTGCTACTTGTTTAGAAAGTTCAGCAATTGCGTTATCATCTAGATCAGGATATTCATCTGCTAATGTGTTATTAATTGATGCAGTGATTGTGTACTCAATTGGTGTAATCGTGAGAGACATGATTGTGATGATAAAGTGTTAATAAGTGTTTAGTCGTTAAGTATTGATAATTTCCTGGATTTAGGGGGATTGTATACACTTTGGACTTGTTGGGGTTTTGTATACTTAGTGGGGACGATTGGGGGAACAGTTGTTGATACTTTGATGGTCATGAATTGTGTTGGTTTAATGATATTTAGGGAGATGTGATTAGTGTTAGGTTAATATCATTCCATTATCAAATGTTTGAGTTGTATTGTTATAACTAACGAACCAAGTCCAATTTCTTTGGAATACTTTAGCACCATACTTTACTTCATCTAAAATAGCATTTAGTCTTGATTTTGTTGTATTAGTTTCATATCCACATGAGTCTAATTGTATTGAGTTAGTGTTATGATCGTAGCATGCAATTTCATGACCATGTAGATAAACAGATGAACGATTCTCTTCTTGATTGTATACAACTTGAGTGTTAGATTGTGACCAGTTGTTCTTACTAACTAGAGCACGATTCATGTTCTGTTCGATTTTACGCATGGGTGAAAGTTCTGTGTTTGTTGTTATTAATATTATAGGGGATATTGAGCGATTTTAGCGTTAAAGGGGACAGTTTGTATACTGTCCTTATTGTGTTGTTTAATCCGTGGTTCTATGGTATTAATATACAAATTAGTACCTGAAAGTATCACGAGGATTGTTAACATGATGTTCTTGTACATTTGGATCTAATAGTAATAGATTTTGTCTTGTAATTCTATCTCTATTGTATCAAACAAGCGATCTAATGTGTTAGCGAATTTGTTATAACTTGTTGCTACTAATACCTGACCTGAAACTACACTTATGGTGGCAATTCCCCAAAATAGGTAATAAAAACGTGACTTAACTTGTGCACGTAGTTTCTCTTTATCTTTCCCCATTTATGATCTCCAAAGTAATAGGTTCTTGCAAGTATTGTAGCACATATTCTTTACAATCTGCAACTGTATCTGCATGATAGATCTTTTCATACACAAAGCATTCTTGATTCGTTGTTGTTAACTTTAATCGCTGCATTACGTGATACTCGTTATCAACGGAGTTGATGGTAAATGCAGGAGATAAATGTATTTTATCACCATGAATGTATAACTCTTCATGATAACCAGGAATGTCTAATCTCTTACACTCTTTAAAACAATTGCGAGGGATGATTACCTTGCCGTCAAACTCACTTTGTGATGAATTTGGGTTTGCTTGTTGATAATAATTCATGCCCAGATTGATGCTTTGTTTAATACACATTCTTTATGAATGTGAAAGAGTTTATCTAAATCAGTAGATGTAATTGTATCCCATTCACATACATAACCCCAGTTATCTTTATCTGGTTTGTTATCATTAAAGGTAGGACAATAACAGAAGTCGTTATCATCATCTAACCAAAATGTCATGCCAAAGTGAGAAGATAAGACTGTATCATAACGTTTTCTTGCCATGATACTGATTTCATTGTGATTGTTAATCATTGGCAAAGTTCCTCGAAACGTTGATAAACAATGGACTCAATCTCTTTTTGTGTATACATTGAGATGTTACCAGTTTGTGTTGCTTCATCTATGAATTCCTCATAGATGTTCTCAAGAATTGCCTCGTGATGTAGTGTGCTCATTGTTAATAACTCCTATAGTGATTTATAAAGAAAAAATGGGATCAAAGTTGAGTAACTTTGTCCCATAATGTGTCAAAAACTGTTTCATCGTCCATGTGCTCGGTTAGATCCAAATCAGCAACAGATGCGAAGATGTCATTTAGAAGTGCTGCTTCGGTCTGGGTGAGGTTGAGGACGGTCATTGATTCTGTGTTGTTCATATTCCTATAATACATGAAAAACCCCCCAAGTGGGGGGCGTGTGTGACAGTTCGTCATCTGGTTGGTGCGTATGCTGTGCTACCGTTGGGTGAGACGTGGAGAACTGCAACGATGGGGTGAGAAGGTCTGAAGATCATGGGGTCGAATCTCCTAGCAATGCGATCAAAGAAGATGTATCCTGTATCCTGCCACCTCTTGTAGGCATTCCATCGCTTGTTGGGGAAGTAGTTGTGATCCATGGGTGTGTCGTGTTGACTTTCATAGTTTAGAGCACCATGGGTCATTCGATCTTATCTAGAAACAAAAATTCATACTCGCAGTCTTCGGGGTCTTCACCATCTACAATCCATTCCTGGAAAATAGCGTGTGCTTCATGAATGTTGTTAGCGTTGACGTGTGCTTCTAGTTTCTCTAGCAGTGTGTCACCCATGTTGTCAATTGAGTGCTGCTTGTCATCGGTCTCAGTGGTGTAGATTTCCCAGATTGGTTCAGAAGTCATGAGTCGAAGGATTGCTTGAGTTTGGTGTAAATGTCATGTGAGATATAATCCTCTATCTTATCGCTCATAAAATCATCATCCTTATAGCGTTTGATGGATGCTTTTAGTCTGTCATACTCGTCTCCCATGATCTCTAGAAGACGGTATAATTCACCATGACTGAAGTTGACTGTGTAGTTCATAATTACTCTTGATTAGCAAGGACTAGGAGTTTACCCAAGAGATGAGAATAAAACCTGCATGTTTCATCGTCCTTATACTCACTCTTGATCTTTTCATGAATGCATGTAATGATCTCTTCATACTCCTCAGATGTAAGAGAAGGGGCAAAGGGACTTACGTCCCCTGACCCCCATGCATACTGTGTGTTAGTTGTTGAGATACTCATCAATAATAGAAAGAAGTTCGTTGCCATTGTCTGCTGCTACTAAACGTGCAACAAGTGCCTGAATTGGATCAAATGCCATTTGGAGACTCCTTTAGATATTTGAGAATCTCTTCATACATGGTGGCATCGTATTGAGTCATAATGAATGAAGAACCTCGTGTACTTTCTTATAATACACCATTTTGAGGGTCTGTCTGCAAATAGTGTGCACTTTGCGAACTGTCCTATCTCACGTCCAAATTAAATGAGAGTGTGGTACGGTTGGAATTCTCTTTCTGTAGCAATACACCATGACGTACAAATGAAGGGAACACAATTAGATCACCTTGTCTTACTTGTGGGTACATGATGGGGTTTTGTTTAAAGATATGTGTATACCCTGAGATCGTATGATCTAAGTTCATATTCTCAAAGTAAAATGGTGCATCTTTCTCTTTACTATAATTGAGAAAGATTACACCACTAAAGTTAATAAACTCTGGAAACTGTACATGATGATGAGGTTCTTGATGTTGTCCCTCATTGTATACATTTAACCAGGAATTAACTATTTTAATTTCTACTTCAGGTGGGAAGTATTGATACAGGTAAGGTGATAACAATGCACCTAATTCTTCAGGTGCTACTATATCATTCTCATCAAAGAATGTGCTATTAACTGAACAATTCCACTTGCCATCTACCTCTTTACATATATCTTTGCATGACTCATATAATTTACCAAATGTTTCTTTATGGTCTCTAATATGTACATGATGATATTTAATAGGAAACAGAGTTTTCATACTATAGTGCCTGTTTTATGCGTAGGTAGGTGTTAGTTGAGGTTGCTAGTTCTTTACTCTTAGCAGGTCTACGTTGACCCCACTTGAGTAATACTTTCTTACCCTTATCATTCTTCTCTCTTAGTCCATCAAATTTGTCCTCATTAAGTGCATGCCAAGCACCATTCTTTTGTAGAGTACATGGTTGATTTATAGTTAATATTGTACCATCTAAATCACAAATATCATAGAAAAGTGATTGTCCACTAACACGAATGTCAACACGATTTGCATGTGCTAATCTATTCTTAAGTGTCTCATATTTCTCATTGGTTAGTGATAACAAATACTCACCTTTTCCAATGCATAATAGATGCTCATCACCTACAATTCCTGTCTGTTTGAGTAATCTCTTGAGCACTAATTTGTTGTCTATTTGTGTTAGTGCTTCCTTAATTGTTGTTGCTACTTGTGTACCAATAGAGGTGCAATCTTCTTTCCATTTAGTTGATACATTCTCCCAATGTTCTGCCTCATGACTATTAATATAGAATGAGCGAATGTCATCGTTAATTGTATCTAACTCCCAAAAGAAAGGTAACAATTGTGGTGCAATCTCTTTGACATATCTATCACGAACTGATCGCTTACTTCCTTTAAATTTCTTATTATCTGTACCAATATATGTACCTGGTGTGCAGTTAGTATTCTCAAATAAGAAATTAACTAGAGTAGAATTAAATGTACCTGAGCATACTTGTAAACTATCATATCCGTTCTTATAGTTCTTAACTGAGATAGATATCTGCTCACAGTTATCAAATGTGATGAGTAAATCACCTTTTAGATTCTTATTCCTAAACTCAGCATCTACACATGTAAAGTAAAACTTGCGTCCAGGATACTTCTTGATAATGTCAAGTGTAAGATCAGCAACTGTTGCATCAACATTCTTTTTATACTTGGATCCAAGGAACTTAGAGAGCACGTTTCTGTTTGTGGCATACTCTGTCCATTGTCCCTCTTGTGCTGCTGAACAGTGACTAATTGCAACTCCATGTTTCTCTGCCTCTTCTTGTAGTCGTGCTGCTAGGTAGATCTCAGCACAATCTTGGATATAATGGTCAATAGTGCTGCCTGCACCTCTTTTAGTTGTCATTGATTCTCCTCCGAGAATAGGGTTGTTTGGGGTCAGTCTAACCAAGAATCGTTTGATTTGAGTGCTTTGTTGAGTGATGGATTCTTGAGTAACTCATGCTGATATTCTAGTTCAGAGTATAGTTGCTTGAGTAGTTTTGTAACATAACTTTGTCTTTCTAGTTTGTTTGAGAGTTGTATCAACTCCTCTGTTAGATTCTTTGCTCTAATTACTGTGAAGCACTCTTGAGTGTTGCAATCGATGTTGCTATGCATTAGTCCATGGGTCGGTAGTGTTGACGTGTACACCCTTGTGAGGTGCAATGATGCCTAGAGACAATCGCATGCCCTTAGACGGTGGGTTGCCTCTATGGTGGAGACTGCTATCAAATACTACCATACGTCCTTGCTTAAATGGGATAACTTTACCATTTGCAAACTCAGTGTCACCATCCTCACCATAAGCATGATAGATTATAGAGGTAGCAGGCACGTCATGGTCTGTATGAAATTCACTAATCATATCAGGTGTTTGACCATTGACTAATAGTCTGTGAATGTGAGAGCATGGTGGACGTGTAGCGATGTCCTTGATAACGCACTCATTTATATATGCAAAGAACCAATACCATGGTGATGTGTCAGTGAACTCATTGTCACGTATAACTGTATTACCTAAGAATCTTGATTTATTATAGTCACCATAAGGTGCATTATTATAATAGAGTGGACAATAATCAGTCAACCACTCTGCTACATCCTGCACCATCCAATTAGGGAAATAATCATCTATAATCTCAATCACATTATTAACCTCCGTTTAACACCAAAGTTAGCACTAACTGTGATACGTTTTGTATCACTTCTTTGTGGTTCTACTTGATGATGTAGGTATGCAGGGAATATAATAATATCACCCTCAATAACATCAGGAAACCACGTATTCTCTACAGGATAGTGTTTACTATAATTACCTAGATGTTTCTCTTGATTAGGATCATAGAATAGAAACTGTGCATCCTTATCTTTATCATATTGTACAAAATATGCACAACTAAATGTACTATCACCACCACCTACATGTGTATGTACTTCTTGACTATCACCCTTAGAGTATACATTTAACCATGCTTCAGATAACCATACTGAATCCTCACCTTTACCATGTAATTCTTTATGCATCTCTAATATATTATCTTTGATACACTCAAAGAATAAATCCCAACTGAAATCATCTTTATTACTGTCAGTCTCAAATGATGATTTAACACTGCAATTCCATTCTCTAGGTTGAGTGAGTTTAGCAGATGTACTCTCACTAAGTAACACCTGCTTTAACTCATCATGTCTCTCAACATGACCATGATAATAGAATTTAGGGAATAAGTTACAAATTTGACCCATTATGTTATTAATGAAATAGGGGGAACACCTTCGATGAATATACTATCAACAACCTTTTGTAATCTCTTGACTACATGAGCACCATACTTAGGATGCACTGGTACTGTTACATAACCAGTGGGTTTCTTATAGAATGCCCACTCACAAGGTTGTAGTTCTCCATTGTTAATCTTTTCACGATCTTCTGTATGTAGACGTATAACACGACCAACAGTTTGTGCCATCTCAACTACATTTAGATAACGTAATAAGATTGTATGAGTTAATCCAGGAACATTAATACCCTCGCTTAGTATACTATAATGGAAGCACACAAAACGAATAGAATCATCACAACCCCATTCTTTTAATGTGTTCATGAATACTGAACGTGATACTTTCTTACCATCAACATAAGCACCAAACTTAGAGGTTACATGTAATACATGATATCCTCTATCTTTTAACTCATGTAATAATATAGTACGAGATAACATGTCGTTAAGTACACGTGACTTAGGCACACTTACCAATACTTTACTACTCTTATCATCATCTAATTCATCGATGATATTTGTTATTGTAATAGCATGATGTACGTGTGCTTTCTCTTTACTATAATGTCCATCTGTCTCAAATGGTACAATTGTAGGTGGAAGTATTGTCCCTTGTTTAATTAACTCTTGTGCCTCAACATTACATAGTATTGTACCATAAACTGCTTCATTATGCATGCCTCTAGAATGTTTACGAGACACACGAGGTGTAGCAGTAAAATAATATCTCTTACCAGAGAATCGTGCTAACTCAAATATACTTGCATAGAATGTTTTAGCACAACTGTTATGTGCTTCATCACAATATACTACATCTGCATATACTTGTGCTTGCATTACTCTATGTAATGAGTGATAGGTAGTAAAGATAATACGAGTATAATCTTTATTTGTATCCCACCACTGTGCTATCCAGTTGGGATCAGTCCCACCTTGATAACCTCTGTAACCTGAGTGTGCATGGAAGATCTTAGCATCTATTTGTGATCTAAAATCTTCACATAACTGTCTTGCTAATAAAATACGAGGTGCAACAACAATAACAGTACTCCCACGCTCTAACTGTTTTGCATGAGAGATCATGATAAATGTCTTGCCACCACCCGTAGGCACAATGATTTGACCGAGATCGGCAGTGCTCATTGCGTCCAAAGCACGTTGCTGATGTGGTCTGAGTTGATTGTTCATGAATATAGTATAGCATTAAAAAACCCCCTTGCGGGGGTTGTGTGTCACTTACTTAACTGGTTGTTGTTCGGTGTTAAATGCTCTGTTGTAAGACTCAAGAACGTAATTGTATGCTTTTTTGACGTAGGGGACAGATTCGTTGTAGACCCATACACAGTCTTTCCAGAGTGCTTTAGTCTCAAACTGATGTATCTCCCAACGTATTTTTGCATCATTCTTGTAGTCTTCCCATTTTAGCAGTGGTTCAGGGGCAACAGTTTTTGGTGTTTCAGTCACTTTAATTACACTCCTCTTGGCAGTTGTTTTGGTTGCTTTGCGAGTGCGTGTTTTACGAGTTGCTACTGATGCTGTCATGTAGAAATGATTGACTACTCACCTATAATAGCAACAAACACACTCAATGGGGTAGATAGTGGACAGTTTAGTATGTGGTTTTGTTACAATACCTGTATGACCTCAACTATTTCGGGGAACTCCTCTTGTAGTTGTCTCTCAATGCCTAGTTTGAGTGTTTGTGAAGACATCATGCATGATGCACATGCACCTAACAATCGTACTTTAACCACAGCACCCTCAGGTATATAATCAATCTCAACAAACTCTAAGTATCCACCATCTGCCTCTATGTAGGGTCGCATTACATCTAATGCTGCATTAACGTTAACAGGTGTTAACTCAGTCATGCATGCAATTCACATAGTACACAGTCATCACATTCTATGTCATGCTCATAGTTATGAATCTTATGGATGAGTCTGTCAAACTCCTCACGCATTGCTTCATGTGGTTTAGCGAATGACTTATAATACTCACACGCTCTTGCCATACGATCTAAATCTCTTTCATTAAAATGTATCATAGTAGTATTGCACCTATAATAAATCCCTTAAGGAATGATATACACACCACCTGGTAATCAGATAGTCCCCATTTATCTTGACACTTTTTAATTAGTTTCTTATCCCACTCAACTACCTTCTGAAATGAACCCTTAACCTTACTCTGAACTGACATGACTGCTATGTGATATGTACCTAATATTTAGGTAATTTCCTATTAAAATTCCAATAATCAAACTTGATATAGAGTTTATATGGTAAGCATAATAGTTTTTGTGTAAAGTACTCAAGATATAATAGTGAGAGTATAATATATTTTTCTATCATTGGTCAGTTATACCATACTTTGATAAGTCATACTTTGCCATCCTTAATGGTTCATGCTTCACTACAGGTGGTTTACCTATTATATCCTCAACATCAGATACTATCTTCTTCTTAGAGATATGATATGGTGTTGGTGCATTTTGTAGACACACTTGTAAACACAATAGTTGTTCATCAGTGAATGTAAATGTATGATTAGGTGACATCTGGTTTCTTTCCTGTTATATCTTCAGGCAATGATTCATTACCAGGATGTTCACTTATCTTACCTTTATAATCAGGATGATTATAAAAATGCTCATCCTCTATCTCTAACTCATCCCAATCATTTGGATAAACTAACAAGTTAGTTTGTTTATATCCATGCAATGTGTCTTCATCTTCCCATTGATGTACAGTGATAGTTATATACTCATCACTGACAAAGTTGATGACACCTTCTTCACCTCTTAATCGTACTTTCATACCTGGTTGTAAAGAACGCATGATGTTTCTAATCTCCAATGCAACTGCTTCTGATAGAAAAATAGGTGTGCTCATTCTACATATTCTACCTTAATTGGTTTATCTAGTAAATCTTTTATGCTCATATAAGCATAAGCAGTGAATACCTGAGGGACTATAAATGCCACCATTGCTATAGTCCAGAAAACATAATAGTAGTTTTCTTTACGTTGAGTTCTCATTGTATTGTTAAGAATGAAGTAGGGTTGCCAAATTGACCTCGTACAATAACATTAAATGCTATAGATACTCTCTCATACATTTTCTCATTAGGTTGTACATAATGCATGACTGATGATGGAAATATAAGCATAGTTCCATCCTTAGGTGTTATAGTCCATGATGAACTATTATATACATTCTGTTCTCTATATGTAGGACATAATATTTGATGATCTGATCTCTCAAATATTAAATCACCACATCCACCAAATGTTTGTATATAGAATGTCCCAGAATAACAAGAATTACGATGAGTGTGTCTGGGGGCACGAGCAAATTGAGGATGTACATTTAACCAAGAGCATACAATATCGACAGTGTGACTATCACTATCAATCTCCATTATATCAAAGCAGTATATATTTACATGCTTCATTACCCATTGTTTCAGTTCTGGAAATCTATCCAGTATATTATTATCTACTGACTGTTGTCCACCATTACTATGTGTTAACTCAATAGATCTAAATGAATTAGGTAATGTATTATCCCACCCACCTTGTACTATGCCTGATGCACATAACTCTGGCATAATATCAGGCATAGTATCATTATCCTCTGAAATATACAGAGGTGATGAGAACAATGGCACTAATGTGTCTGTCATGCAGGTATAATATTAAACGTTAATGTAATTCTATTATCTGTTGGGTTAGATTCATATCCATGTGTCAAATTAGCAGGATAAATGACACAATCACCATTCTTATAAGGTATAGTTGCCTCTTGCAAATTAAATGCTGTCATGTTCTTAAATGGTAGCATCATGATAGGATACATTTGACTCATGACATTACGTTTAAACTTAAGATAACTATGTTTCTCTTGCTCATAGTTAATTAAGAACGTACCACTAAATAAACAATTAGCATGCTCATGTGGTGCATAGATAGCACCTGCATGTGCAACCTCTACAAAACAATCAGACACATCAAATCCTGTAGCATAGTTTAAACCTGAATCATTATGTTTCTCTGCTACTCTTAATAGTTCTTTCTTTAATCCTGGTACATCTTCTAATATCTTATTCTTTGCACCTATTTGTTGTACATTGTGACATAATACTTGTCTCTCACTAACATCAACAAAATCCTGATTCTTGCACCATTCTAAACAAGGATCAATAAAATCTTGCATATTATATTTTGTTACTGGAGTCATGAATAAACCATAGGTTTCATGATCTATTGCATCCTCAAGATTTGCATTTAAAATGTTAGAATCAGTCATAAT
>LULT01000027.1_pt1 | contig 81987 bp, 80 predicted proteins | sample 728141 | NCBI WGS metagenome assembly LULT01 (sample SAMN03860282, study PRJNA289734) | marine metagenome | biome: seawater column; feature: ocean; material: water; isolation source: Red Sea water column Station 108 - depth 100m | place: Saudi Arabia: Red Sea | collected 2011-10-15 | depth 100 m | reverse complement strand
TTTAATTGACTTCCCTCGTCCCATGATAAATGATAAAAGTTATAATTTTAGTTTTAGTGGCTTAAAAACTGCTTTAATCAATTATATCAAAAATAATAAAGAATATAATTTATCAGATGTTGCAGCAAGCTACCAAGAGGCTATTGTTGATACCTTAGTTTTTAAGTTAGATTATGCAATGAAAAATTTTAAAATTAATACAGGTATTATTTGTGGAGGTGTTGCAGCAAATAGTAGGCTGAGAGAAAAGATAAATAATTTGAATAAAGAAATTCTTTTTCCATCATTAAAATATTGCACTGATAATGCTGATATGATTGCTTTTTTAGCTATGAAAAAAACTGGAAATAAAGATATTAAAAAGAGCATGAATTTTTCTGCTTATTCGAGAGGTATAACATTATAAGATCTTATGACAAATGATTTCATTACAGATGTAGCAATAAAAAATGTTATTGTTTACCCAAATTGGGATAATAAAAATTCTTTATATATTGATATTGATATTGAGAATATTAATGGAGATGAAAAAGTACAAATTAGTCTTTCAAATGGTAGCAAGCTGATTGGATCAGATCAAATTTTATTGCAACCTGAGCAAAAAACTTATTCTCAATCATTTTTATTGGAAGAAAGTGTTGATTTTGATTCAAAATTCTATGTTAAAATTTCTAGTTTAAAACTTGAAGATAATATTGAAAATAATAGATATAGTTTTAATGTCAATTTAGAAGAAAAGGATTTAAAAGTAGCATTAATAACTGGAAATTTAAATTTCAATTCAATGGCTATTATCAAACATCTTCCAGAAAAATTTGATCATTTTTTAATTGATACCAATACTGGCATCCATGATTTTAAAAATTTCTGGTTTACAAACTATGATCTTTTGATAATGGACAATTTTCCAAACTATCCAATATCTGATAAATGGTTAGAATTGTTTGCTAGAAAAATTTATTCTCAAAATACAGGTTTGATTTTATTTATTGGAGAAAACCAAAATTTTGATTCTTTAGTTAAAATTAGTCCTCTTTTTGGTCTGAATATTAAGTCTGAAAATGATATTAAAAAGATATTAAATAAAAAATTATTTGAGAAAGAACAGTTTAAATCTGTTTTGATTAATAACAGAAATTTTTATAAAGACTTCTTTAATAGTAAGAGTGATTATATTGTAGAGTCTTTCGAATGGCTGTTAGATAACAAAGAATTAAATTATAATTTTTTTCTTGGAAGGGAATATTATCAAATAAATGATAAAATTTTCATTTATGGTTTCTCTGATCGCATTGATTCAGATAAAAAATTATTTAATGCAAAAGTTTTTATTAATGATAAATACATATATGACAAAAAACTCTATTTGAATCCAATATCAAATTATTATTTTACACAAATTAGTATTAATGATACGGGAGACTATAGTATACAGATTGTTGATGAAAATGATTTTATAGTTGAAACGATTGCTATTAATATTCCAGAAGAATTGAGTAAATTATAAGAAATGATAGCAATAAAAAAAATTCGTGACAACCAATCTCTTGTTGAAGAAGGAATATCTAAAAAAGGAGAATCTATTGATTTAAGTGCTATTGTTAAATTTGATTCTGAATTAAGAGATTTAACAAAAAAACTGAATGATCTTCAATCAGAACAAAATAAAAAATCAAAAGAAATCGGAAAGTTAAAATCAGAAAATCTGGAAGATAAATCTGTTTTTACTGCACTCAAGAAATTATCTAATGAAGTGAAAGATTTGGAAAATGCTCATCGTATCAAATCTGAAGAATTTCGAAATATGCTTCTTGAAATTCCCAATCTTCCTCATGATTCTGTTCCAATAGGAAAAAATTCTGATCAAAATGTTATTTATAAAGATTGTTCATCAAAAAAAGAATTTTCTTTTGAACCTAAAAGCCATGTTGACCTTGTAAAAAAATTAGATTTAATAGATTTTGAAGCAGGAGCAAAAATTAGCGGTTCAGGATTTCCTTTATATAAAGGAAATGGAGCATTGCTTGAAAGAGCATTAATCAATTTTATGCTTGATTACAATTTAAAAAATTATAATTATACTGAAATTTTTCCACCATTTTTAGTCAGACCTGATTCAGCAACTACCACTGGACAATTGCCAAAATTTAATGAAGATATGTATTACATAGAAAAAGATGATTTGTATCTAATACCAACTGCTGAAGTTCCTCTTACTAATATTCACAAAGATGAAATATTAAATTTAGAAGATTTGCCAAAATATTATTTAGCATACTCAGGTTGTTTTAGAAGGGAGGCAGGTTCTTATGGTAAAGATACTAGGGGTTTATTAAGGGTACACCAGTTTAATAAAGTAGAATTAGTAAAATTTGTACACCCTAATGATTCCTATACTGAACTTGAAACGTTAACTGAACAGGCGTCAAAGATTCTTGATATGTTAGAATTAGATTATAGAATTATTGAATTATGTAGTGGAGATTTAAGTTTTGCAGCTTCAAAGTGTTATGACTTAGAAGTATGGGCACCTGGAGAAAAACAATGGTTAGAAGTTTCTTCTTGTAGCAATTTTGAAGATTTTCAATCAAGGAGAGGTAATATAAAATTTAGAGATGAAGATAATAAAACAAATTATGTTCACACTTTAAATGGTTCTGGTCTAGCAACACCAAGGGTTTTAGCAGCACTAATTGAAACACATCAAAAAGAAGATGGCTCAATTAGTATTCCATCATCTTTGCAACCCTATACTGGGTTAGCGGAGATTAAGTAATTGAGAAAAGTTTGGGTTAGCATCAATATTCTTTTTTGGACACTGATTCTGGGTGTACTATCTGTCATTTCTATTAAAATATCTAGAGATAAAACTAACTTTAAATATTATAGCACAAAATGGTCAGAATTTCTAATCAAAATATCTGGTGTTGAGCTAGAAATCAATGGAAAAGAAAATATTGAAGATGATAAAAACTATATTTTTGCACCAAATCATACTTCTTTTATAGATTTTCCAGTTCTTTTTATTTCTGTTGGTAAATATTTAGTTTTTGTTGCAAAGAAAGAATTAAAAAGAATTCCAATTTTTAATTCAATATTAGATGTTTCAGGATGTGTTTTTGTGGATAGAGAAAATACTGATAAAGCAGTCAAGTCTTTAGATAAATTAAAAAAAGATATAGAAAATACTCCTCGGTCTATTGTAATTTTTCCCGAAGGGACTCGATCAGAATCTCTTGAATTAGGCAATTTCAAAAAAGGAGCAGCTGTATTAGGTATTAATACCGGCTTACCAATTATTCCAGTATATATTGATGGTTCTTTTGATTGGTGGAATAAAAATTTTAGAGATAATTATAATAAAATTGTCGTTAATTTTGGGGAACCTATTTTAACTAAAGACATAAATTATAGTGGGCGTGAAAATCTTACTGATTTAATTAAAAACCGAATAATTACATTGAAGAAAAATGAAAAATGATTATCAGATAGAAAATGTTATAGATGAAATAAACATTTCTAAAAATAATTCTAAAAAAATAGTATTTACCAATGGTGTATTTGATTTACTTCATGTCGGTCATATTAGATATCTAAATGAAGCAAAGAATCTAGGCAATATACTTGTTGTAGGATTAAATTCTGATAGTTCGGTCGAAAAAATAAAAGGCCCCTCTAGACCAATTAATAAATTAGAAGATAGAGCTTTAGTTTTGATGGCCTTAAAATCTGTAGATTATGTAATCAGCTTCGATGATGAAACTCCGTTAAATTTAATTAAAAAAGTCATGCCTGATATTTTAGTTAAGGGGGGAGACTATAAAATAAAGGATATTGTTGGTCATAAAGATGTTATTGAAAATGGTGGTTCAGTTCAATCGCTTCCTTTCCATAAAGGTTATAGCTCCAGCAAATTTATTAATCAAATAAAAAAACACTAACTTGATTGTCATTCAGTTTCAATATAATTTGGCACGTTTTATGAAAAAGATTAAACTATATTTATTAGCAATAATATTTGTAGGCAGCATATTTGCTCAGGATGCAGTAAATGGCAATGGTAAAAAACCATTTATGAATACTAGTGATGCTGCTTTTTCTGCTACAATTAATAATATTTCGCCAATTCTAGATGAAGCAAAACAATTTCTTTCAGATGCAGTAATTGCAGATGTTAATCAAGATACAATCGAAGTAATCTATAATATAAAAAGAATTTTTGATCTTTTATCTGATGTGGAACAAATTGGAGTTCGTAATGAACTTGATAAAATTGAATTTGAGAAATTTCAGAATGATTTTATCAAAATGTATTCTACAAGATTAAATACTTTAGAAAATTCAAGTCAAATATTAAATGCTGAGCTTATTCGACAACAAGTTACAGATCTAGCAGACGAAAATGAATCAGTTGAAATGGGCACTACAAAATTTACCATTCTTGATGATAGAGAAGGACATATTCCATTAGTCACCAATTCTCAAGTAGAGAGTTACATTCGATATTTTCAGGGTAAAGGGAGAAAAGGTTTTAATATTTGGCTAAGGAGATATGTTCAATATAGAGATATAATATTACCAATATTAGAAACAAATGATTTACCTGAAGAATTAATTGTTGTATCTATGATTGAATCTGGATTCGATCCAAAGGCGGTATCTAGGGCAACAGCAGTAGGTTTATGGCAATTTATGTATTTGACAGGGAAGCAATACGGATTAGAAAGAACTTGGTATGTAGATGAACGTCAAGATATTATTAAATCTACAGAAGCAGCAGCTAGGTATTTTAAAGATTTGTATAGAGAATTTGAAGATTGGTATTTAGTATTAGCTGCATATAATGCTGGTCCAGGTAGAGTGAATCGTGCAGTAAATCTTCATGAAACCTCTGATTATTGGCAGCTTTATTCGTTACCTAAAGATACAAAAAATTACATTCCTTATTTCTTATCATCCGCAATTATCTTGAAAGATCCAGAGAAATATGGATTTAAAATTCCAAAAGCAAAATCATTTAAATATGATGAAGTTGTGATTAAAAAAAGCGCTGATTTGTCTGTAATTGCAAAGTCTGCAGGAACAAAAACAAGTACTATTAAATATTTGAATCCAGAATTAAGACAATCTGCAACACCTGCAAATGAGGATTATATTTTGAGAGTTCCTTATGGAGCTAAAGACAAGTTTTATAATTCATTTAATGCATTACCAGAGACAGAAAGATTTGCTACTCAAAAAGTAGAACATCGTGTTAAGAAAGGTGAAAATTTAACAACGATTGCTTCAAAATATCGTGTTCTCATTTCAGATTTGATGACAATCAATAATCTAAAAAATGATAGATTGAGCATTGGACAAAGATTAAAGATTCCAGTAAAAGGTGGTATTTATTCTAATTATCCCGAAAAAATTACTTATACAGTTAAAAAAGGAGATACGCTTGGTGGAATTGCTGAAAAATATAATACAAGAGCAAGTGAAATTAGAAAATGGAATAAAATGAGTTCAAATAATTCATTAATAAACATTGGACAAAAATTAATATTATTTGTTGGCAAGAATGGTAGTAAATCTGATGATTCTCCAAAAAGAATTATTTATACTGTTAAATCTGGAGATCAGCTAGGGTATATTGCTGAGAAATATAACACAAGCGCGAAAAAGATTAGAGAATGGAATAAAATGAAACCAGGAAGTTCTGCTATTTATCCTGGACAAAAATTAGTATTATTTACAGAATAAAGTTGTAAAGGAAATAGGTATATGATTAAACAAAATATAGTTGATAATGTTTCAGCAAATACTGGTTTGACTAAAGTAGAAGTAGAAGCTGTATTAAATGAATCATTTAGCCAGATTATTAACGCATTAAGTAAGAATGAAAGAATTGAGTTGAGAGGTTTTGGAACTTTTTCAGTAAAACATAGAATGCCAAAAAAAGCAAGAAACCCTGCTACAGGAGATCCAGTTTATTTAGCAGAACGCTATGTTCCAACTTTTAAACCTTCTCAATTAATGAAAAAATCTGTTAACGATAGCTTAATTGAATACTAAATAGGGAGAACTTTAATGCCTTGCGGTAAGAAAAGAAAAAAAAGAAAGATGAATACACATAAACGTAAAAAACGTTTACGTGCAGACAGACATAAGAAAAAAAATAGATAGATAATATGAAACCGAAAAGTTTTGCTATTTGGGCTAACGTTGGTAAAAAAGAAGTGCCAACATTAGTTTCTAGCGTTGCAGAGTGGGCAACTAATAATAATTTAGAATTATTCTTACCTAATACTTTAGAAGATCTAGATTTTACCGAGGATAAATGCACCCTTTATAGCTCAGAAGATTTACCTAATGTAGATTTTGTGTTGTGTTTAGGAGGGGATGGAACTTTGCTTTCTGCAGTACGTCTTTTTAGTAATCCAATGGTTCCAGTGTTGGGTGTTCATATTGGCGGTTTGGGATTTCTTGCTCAAATTGTTCCAGAAGAATTAATTGAAAAGTTAGATTTAATTAAGAATGGTGATTTTACTATTCAAGATCGTTTAGTTCTTAATGCAGAAATTTCTCAAGAAGGAGAAAATAATACTTATTTTGCTATCAATGATTTTGTTGTTCAAAATAAAATAGCTTATCGAGTTACTTCGCTTGATCTATATATAAATAACAAACATGTCAGTAATTATAAATCAGATGGTATCATCATAAGTACACCAACCGGTTCCACTGCATATTCTCTATCTTCAGGCGGACCAATTGTACAACCAGATGTGTTTTCTATCTTAATTACCCCAATTTCTCCACACTCATTAACATCAAGGCCATTAGTATTACCTTCTGATGTGGATATTCAATTTCGATTCAATGGCGATTCAGAAGAAGAGCTAAAATTAATTTGTGATGGACAACATATTGAACATTTTACACGTGATTCAGTTGTAAAAATCAATCAAGCAAATAATCATTTAAAATTTATCACATTTAATGATTATGATTACTACCAAACCTTAAAGACTAAAATGGTTTGGGGTAAACGAGGTTCATAAAGATTAATTTTTATAAATAGAAAATGGATACATTAAGTCATGCACTTTGGGGAAGGGGTTTGTTTGGTTATAGAGGTCATAAATGGCTAGCTATTTTTTTTGGGGCAATGCCAGACCTTTTTTCTTTTGGAATATTAATTATTGTTAGACTTTTTAGTGGAAATTATACTAGTGGAAATTATACTTATGAAGGCCCTCCAAGTTTAGAAAGTATTCCAAATTGGGTCTTTTTTAACTACGATTTATCTCACAGTTTTATAACTGCTTTTTTATGTATTGGAATAGTTTATTTTTTTAATAGAGCGCTAATATTTCCTATGTTAGCTTGGCCTTTTCATATTCTATTAGATTTTCCTTTCCACTCTAAGGAATATTTTCCCACTAAATTTTTATGGCCCTTAACTGATTTTTCTATTGATGGAATTCCATGGTCAAATCCTGAAGTGTGGTTTCCTAATATGGCAGGAATTATAATTTTATTTATTTATAGAAATAAAAAATTCTTTTCACAATATTTGAAATAATATATCCAGCCATTTTTGGGTTTTCTTTAAGCCTTCTTACTGAATAATCATACCAATTATCTCCATAGGGAACATATATACGAATTTTATTTCCTTCTTTGAGGAGTTTTTCTAATGTTTTTTTCATTGGAACTCCATGTAGCACTTGGAATTCATATTGTGTCTTTGGAATGCTATTGTTCTTAATCCATTCATACAAATAATTGATTAGGTATTCATCATGACTCGCAATACCTATATAAGACCCTCTTTCTAAACCCATTTTTACTAGTTCAATATAATTCTCTCTTATTTTTTGATAGTCATCATAAACAATATCTTTATTTTCTATATAAATGCCTAATGCTTCTTTATAAAGTTTAATTGTTTCAGATGTATATGGTGAATTTTCCATATCAAGTCTTAAGAAATTTTTATGTTCTTTTGCTTTTTCAGTTAATATCATAAGGTTATTTTTTACAACATCATACCCAAGATCTTGACCTATATGAGTTAACTTAATTGATAAGTTTGCATTTAATGCTCTGGAAGATATCTCATCGTATAATTTTGAGTATCGATTTGTAATTTCAGTAGCCTCTTTTTCTGTGTTTACATGTTCTCCTAAAATATCAATTGCAACATCATATCCTTCTTGATTTAAATTTGCTACTGTAGATAACATCTCATCATCAGTAATGCCTGCAATATATGGAGATGCAAAAATTTTTATAAAACTTTTTGGGAAAAAAGGAATGATTCCAATTAGTAAATTATTTATTAACTTCATACCGAATAAATTTAATAAATAAAAAAAAGAATGAAAGTAGTATTAATTATAGGGGGAGCAGTATCAGGATCTACTGCAGCCAAAAAATTAACCGAAAATGGTATTCGCTGTATTATAGTTGATCAAAATCGTCTTCCTTACGGAAAAATTGAAGATGGACTTCCAAGGTGGCATGATAAGCAACGTATTAATGAATATTCCAAGATTGATGAGATTATGGGTCATGATCTTGTAGATTTTGTCCCTTCTACAAAAATAGGAAAAGATATTTCTTTTGAAGATATATATAGCATGAACTGGAGCTGTATTTATTTTGCAAATGGTGCTTGGAAAGATAGAAATTTTCCAATCGATGGAATTGATAATTTCTCTAATTTTTATTATCAAAACCCTTTTGTGTATTGGTTTAATCATTACCATGAAAACGACTATAATGGCCCAGAAGTAAACATACAAGACAATGTTCTTGTGGTGGGTGGAGGACTTGCTTCGATTGATGTTTGTAAAATTACTCAAATGGAATTGGTAAAACAAAAAATACAATCGCAAATAAAGGATGTTGATGTTATCAAAATGGAGCATCAAGGAATTCCTAAATATTTAGAAGAAAATAATATTAAATATGAAGATCTTGATATTAAAGGGACAACGCTTATATATAGAAGAGATATTGAAAATATGCCATTAACAACAATAGCACCTGACGCTAAGCCTGAATTAGTCGAAAAAAGAAAAAAAGCACGAAGAAAAATTCTGAATAATACTCAAGAAAAATTTTTATTTAATGTTTCAGAATGTACTCAACCAATTGGTCTAGATATTGTAAATGATAGTTTAGAAGGATTAGAAGTTATAAAGAATGAGATTGTAGATAACAAACCTACTCAGGTTGAAAATTCAAACCAAATTTTAAAAGCTAATACTATTATTAGCTCTATTGGCAGTTTGCCAGAACCAATTGATGGTATTCCTATGAGCGGTTCTACGTATGATATTATAGATGAAGATTCTGGTAAATTTAACAATCTTGATAAAGTTCATGGTATGGGAAATGCAATTACTGGTAAGGGTAATATTAAAGCTTCTCGTATTAGCGCTAAGACTGTTGGAGATTTGACAATTGATTTAATTAAAGATATTGATTCTGATTCAGTAGAATCCATAAATAATAAAGTTAAAGAATGGCAAGGACGTTCATCTTATAATGGAAATTATTTTGAATGGAAGTCTAAAAAATAATTTTTCTTAATTATATAGAACTCAATCATCTTTTTTATTATTTTCTCATCGTCAATTGATTTTTATAATAAACGAGGGTAAACAAACTAATGTTTCGTCTTAAAATCAAAAAGGGCCATGACATCAATATAGCTGGAAAATCAGCTAAAGAATTTTTACCTACCCAAAATTGTAATTCTGTTTCCTTGTCTCCTCAAAGTTTTCGTTATATCAAACCAAAGCTATTAGTTAAAGAAGGCGATATAGTCAGTTTGGGTGATCCTATATTTTATGATAAGCTGAATCCAGAAATAAAATGGCCAGCCATTGCTTCTGGAAAGATATCTAAAATTATTTATGGCGAAAGAAGATCTATTCAAGAAATCATTTTTGATGTTGATAAACAACAAGAACAGTCTTTGCAAGAGGTTGCACCAAAAAATTTATTATCAAAAGAAGATATAACTAACTATATGGTTGAAAAAAATATTTGGCCATTTATTAAACAAAGACCATTTAATAAAGTTGCAAATCCATCTGATACACCTAAGTCATTAATTGTTAGCCTTGCAAATACAGCGCCGTTAGCAATTAATCATAATTTTACTTTATCGGAACAAAAAGAATATGTTATTAGCGCTCTTAAACATTTGAAGCAATTAACTAATGGTAAATTATTTGTAGTGATTCGACCAGGTGAATTTGAATATTTATCTGAACTTGAATATCTTAACCTTATTGAGATTGAAGGGCCTCATCCTGCTGGAAATGTTGGAGTTGTAATCAATCATCTTGAACCAATTAATAATAAAGATGTTATTTGGACAGTAGAAGGTCATCATTTGCCAATTCTTGGTAAAATGTTTAGCAAAGGTGTTTTTGATCCATCTGTTATTATTAACATAGCAGGCCCTGTTGTAAAAAAACCAGGTTATATAAAAACAAGATTAGGATCTCCTGTAGGCATTCATTGCAAAGATAATCTTATTGAAAAAGAAGTTCGTATTATATCTGGTAATATTCTTACAGGAAATAAGATTGATATGGAAGGTTATTTAGGTTTCTACGATTCATCTATATCTATTATTAAACAGTCGTTTGATAGACCTTTTATGGGCTGGCTTCATCCGGGAGGATTGTCAAGGTATAGTGTATTTAATTCATATATTGGTAACAATAAAACACCATATAATTTTACTACTTTACAAAATGGAAGCAATAGAGCTTTTGTTCCTGTTGATGCATGGGAAAAAGTTTTTCCAATGGATATTTATATTAACTCTCTTGCTAGAAGCATTGAAGCAAATGATATTGATGAAATGGAACAATTAGGTATTTATGAATGTGATGAAGAAGATGTAGCACTTTGTTCATTTGTTTGTCCAAGCAAAACAGATGTTGGAGCTATTCTTAGAAAAGGTTTGGATTTAATATATTTTGATGCATAAATGAATTTTTTAAGAAACATATTAAAACAGTCAGGAAAATTATTTGAAGAAGGAAAACCTTTATCATGGGCTTATACAATATGGGAAGCAACAGATACTATTTTATTTTCTACAGATAAACAAACAAGCTCAGGTCCTCATATAAGAGATAATATGGATATCAAAAGAGTAATGTTTTCTGTAGTGATTGCTCTAATTCCTTGTTATTTATTTGGAGCTTACAATATTGGTTATTTAAATGCTCTAGCAACCGATGTTTCAAGATCTATAATTGAAAATTTCATATTTGGAATGTCCTATGTGTTGCCAATACTAATTGTAACATTTATTTCCGGTGCAATTTGTGAACTATCTTTTTCAGTTATCCGAAAACATGAAGTAAATGAAGGATTTCTTGTTACTTGTGCACTGATTCCTTTAACAATGCCACCAGATGTTCCTTTATGGCAACTATTTATTGGTACGGCATTTGGTATTATTATTGGTAAAGAAATTTTTGGTGGAGTGGGCACTAATATTTTTAATCCAGCGCTAACAGCTCGAGCTTTTATGTATTTTGCTTTTCCTACTAAAATGTCTGGAGAGATATGGGCAATACAACCTGATGGTTTAAGTGGTGCAACTGCATTGGCTATTCCAGCTAATCCTACTGAAGCTGATATAGCAAATTTAAGTTCTAATGGACTAGACGTTACTGCTTCAAATCTACTTAATCAATCAACCTCATTTGATTTTTCTTTATGGAATATGTTTTGGGGTTTAATACCTGGTTCAATCGGGGAAACAAATAAATTAATAATTTTAATTGGTGCAGCTTTTTTAATTTATATAGGAATTGCATCTTGGAGAACGATGTTAGCATCAGTTATAGGGTTAGTATTCACTGCATCAATCTTTAATCTACTTTCTGGTTATTCTACTAATGCAATGTTGACAATTACACCATTAGAACACCTTTTAATTGGTAGTTTTTTGTTTGGTGTAGTGTTTATGGCTACTGAGCCAGTTACATCTGCTCATACAGAAAAAGGAAAATGGATATATGGCTTTATGATAGGAGTTTTAACTGTTATTATTCGATCAATTAATCCAGCTTATCCAGAAGGTGTAATGCTTGCTATCCTAATTATGAATATGTTTGGTCCATTAATAGATTACTATGTTGTCAAATCTAATATAAATATGAGGATTTCTAGAAATGCATAGTAATCGCTATACATTAATTTTTGTTTTTATAGTAACTGTTGTTTTAGGAACTATACTTTCTTTTACTAAAGAAAATCTAAGAGAAAGCCAAGAAAACAATCTTAAAGCGGATGTAAATAAAACTATTCTTCGTTCACTTGGTTTTTCAGAAGAAAAAGGAATCTCTTGGTCTAATGAAGATGTTGAAGCGATATTTGCTTCCAATGTTGTAGGTCTATGTGTTGATCCTAAAGGAAATATCATTAACAATATTGTATTAGAAGAGATTGACATTGAAAAAAATATTGAACAATTACCAGTTTATCTTAGAGTTGTTGATGGTGAATTTCAAGGAATTGCACTACCAGTTGCAGGAAAGGGATTGTGGTCTACAGTATTTGGTTATATCGCTTTAGAACCAGATTTAAATACAGTTTTGGGTATTCAATTTTATAAACATGGAGAAACTCCTGGTTTAGGTGGTGAAGTTGAAAAGCAATGGTTTACAAGTAATTTTGTTGGTAAAAAAATTAGAAATAATAATGATGAAATTATTGGAATAGAAGTTCTTAAGGGTAAAGTAGATAATAGCAAGAGCGATGCAATACATCAAGTTGATGGAATTTCTGGAGCAACCGTTACATCTAAAGGAGTTACTATATTTTTAAAAGATGATTTAAAAAGATATGAAGCATATTTAAATAAGGTTAAAGAAAATGGAATTATTTGATTCAGAATCTAAAAAAATTGTTAGCGATCCGTTAAATGTAAACAATCCTATTTCTTTACAAGTTTTAGGTATTTGTTCTGCTTTAGCAGTTACAATCAGATTGGATCAGGCAATTATTATGACATTTGCTGTAATATTTGTTTTGTGCTCATCTAATGTAGTCATTTCTTTGTTAAGAGAATATATACCTGCTCGAGTTAGAATTGTTATAATGCTTTCAGTGATTGCGTCATTAGTATCGTTTGTTGATGAAGTGCTTCAAGCATATATGTACAACATGAGCAAACAATTATCAGTCTTTGTTGGTCTTATTGTGACTAATTGTATTATTATGGGTCGCGCTGAAGCATTTGCGATTAAACACGGTCCTTCAAAAGCATTTTTAGATGGCTTAGGAAATGGATTAGGCTATGGAATGATTATTATTATTGTATCATTTTTTAGAGAATTATTTGGATCAGGAACTCTTACTTTACCAGACGGTGGAGCAGGTTATGTATTATTTCAAATGCCAGATTGGTTATATGCTGCTGGTTATGAAAATATTGGATTGTTAGTATTGTCGCCAGGAGCATTTTTTATACTTGGTTTTGTTATATGGATGCAAAGAGAAATGGTTGGACTTGAGGAGGAAGAATAATGGGCCTTGAACACTACCTTAGTATTTTTACAAAAGCTGTTTTTATTGAAAATATGGTTTTAGCATATTTTTTAGGGTTATGTTCGTTCTTAGCTATATCTAAAAAAATTGATGCTGCAGCTGGAATTGGAATGGCAGTAGTAGTTGTTTTAACTATCACAGCTCCAATTAATTGGTTTATTTATGAATTTTTATTAGGGAAAGGAGCTTTGCAATGGATTGATCCTGATAACCCTAAATTTGCTGAGATTGATTTAAGCTTTTTGAAACTTATTGTATTTATATCTGTTATTGCAGCAGCAGTTCAGTTGACTGAAATGTTTTTAGAAAAATTTTCACAATCGCTTTATAATAGTTTAGGAATATTTCTTCCATTAATTGCTGTAAACTGTTCTATCCTTGGAGGATCTATGTTTATGGTAGAGAGAGAATATTTTCTATTAGAAACAATGGTTTATGGTTTTGGTTCTGGGGTTGGGTTTTTATTAGCAATTTTAGCTCTTGCATCTGTTAGATATAGGTTGCGTTATTCCAATATACCACCAAGATTGAGAGGCGTTGGTATGGCGATGATTTTAACAGGATTATTATCTATGGCTTTCATGGCTTTTTCTGGGATTGATTTATGAGCGATTTTGCTATCACAGTATTGTTAGCAGTTACAGTTTTTACATCTGTAATATTATTGTTGGTAATTGTTCTTAATGTGCTTTCAAATTTTCTACTGCCTCAAGGAGAAGTGGATATTATTATTAATGATGATCCAAGTAAATCATTAAAAGTGCAAACTGGTTCTACTGTATTGTCAGCATTGTCTTCTCAAAATGTATATCTTCCATCTGCATGTGGAGGACAAGGAACTTGTGCTCAATGTAAATGTCAAGTTATAGAAGGCGGTGGAGAAATATTAACAACTGAAAAGGCTTATATTAGCAGAAAAGATCAGAAAGATCATTGGAGATTAGGATGTCAGGTTAAGATTAGAGATAATATGAAGATCAAAGTTCCTGATGAGATTTTTAGTATTAGAAAATGGGATGCGGTAGTTAAATCCAATGATAATGTTGCAACTTTTATTAAAGAACTAATTCTTGAATTGCCTGCGGATGACCCTATTTTATTTGAATCTGGTGGTTATATTCAAATTGATGTTCCGAAATACAAAGATATAGATTATAAAAATTTCGATATTGGAGAAGAATATAGAGATGATTGGGACAAATTTGATGTTTGGAGATATAAAGCAGATAATCCTGAGCCAGTTTTTAGGGCGTATTCAATGGCAAATCATCCAGCTGAAGGTAATATGATTATGTTAAATATCCGTATTGCAAGTCCTCCTCCAGATAATCCAAATGTTCCTCCAGGAATTGCTTCTTCTTATGTTTTTGATTTGAAAGCTGGTGACAAAGTAACAGTATCTGGCCCTTATGGTGAATTTTATATTAAAGATACAGATCGTGAGATGGTATATATAGGTGGAGGAGCAGGAATGGCTCCTTTAAGATCTCATATCTTTCATTTATTAAAGACAGAAAAGACAAAAAGAAAAATATCTTTTTGGTATGGTGCTAGATCTGTAAAAGAGATGTTTTATGATGAAGAATTTAAAGCTCTAGCTGAAGAATTTGATAACTTTACTTATCAGGTAGCGCTATCTGACCCACTTCCTGAAGATAATTGGGATGGTCCTACTGGATTTATCCATCAAGTTGCTCATGATATGCATCTTGAAAACCATGAAGATCCTACCGAATGCGAATATTATCTTTGTGGCCCACCTATGATGATTAGCGCAGTACAAAAAATGCTTTGGGATCTTGGGGTTGAGGAAGAAATGATCGATTACGATGATTTTGGATAAAAAATTTATTCTTCTTGAAATTCTTTTCTGGCTTTCTTTGATAGTATCTATATTTTTCATTTACCAATCGAATAATGAGCAAAAAATAATCTCCATCAATGGAGAAACTATGGGGTCTACTTATTCTGTAAAATATCTATCAGGTGATGATTCAGAGAGTAAAAATAAAAAAATAATTGAAGATATATTAACAGATATTAATCAACAAATGTCCCATTATATTGTAGATAGCGAAATTTCTCTATTTAATTCACTCAATGACACTACATGGTTTGATATATCTGAAGAATTTGCATATGTAGTTTCTTCTTCTTACAAATACCACAGTATTTCTAATGGTTTGTATGATATTACTGTCATGCCTTTAGTGAATTTGTGGGGATTTGGACCAGAGGATTTTTCAAATCCTCCAAATCAAACAGCTATTGATAGTGTTTTAAGTTTTGTAGGACAAGATTTAATTGAAATAGATAAAGATAAGATTAGAAAAAAAGATCCGAGAGTTCAAATTGATTTGAGCTCTATTGCTAAAGGATATGCAGTGGATAAAATTATTGAATATTTGAATTATGAAGATATTATGGTTGAAATTGGAGGAGAAGTTAGAGTTAAATCTAAAAATAAGGTTTGGAAAATTGGGATTAACACTCCTTCAATAGAAAATTTTAATAATGATATAGAACATATCGTTACTCTTGGTAATAGTTCGCTAGCAACATCAGGTAACTACAGAAATTTTTATATCGATGAAAATAATTTTTATCATCATGAAATTAGTCCATTGTCAGGTTATCCAATTAAATCTAATTTGGGATCTATATCTGTCCTAACAGTGACATCATGTATGGAAGCAGATGGTTTATCAACGGCATTATATATGATGAACATAAATGAAATAACTAATTTTTTTAATAATTCTGATTTTGAAGGATTAATGATTGTTGGAAATAAAGATAATTCTTTTGATAAGATTTTTTCAGAAAACTTTCCAAAAGACTAAGTAGGTTCTTCACATTTATCTGCATCCCCACCGCAAATTTCACATCCATCAGGTGAACTTCCACATCCTTTTTTCAATGGCTCATTTTTAATGATGAGTCCAATATTCATTATTAGAAAACAAAAGATTAGAATGCCAATAACTAGTAAATATTCCATTATTTTAATTTAAAATATTTATTCGATTTTCATAAGTTTTTATATCTCTTTATTATAAATTACTCGAATGGAATTACTACTTCATCCAGTTGGATATATAAGTCTGTTTATTTTTATTTTGGCTTATGCGCTTGTTGTAACAGAAGAGGTTACGCATTTGAGAAAATCGAAACCTGTATTGTTTGCTGCAGGAGCAATATGGGCAATGATAGCATGGATGGGCTCAAAATATGATGACTCTCATCATGTTGAGGAGGCTATTATGCATGCATTTTCTGAATTTTCTCAATTAATGCTTTTTTTGTTAGTTGCAATGACGTTTATTAACTCAATGACTGAGAGAAACGTATTCAATAAATTGAGATCTAGATTGCTTGCACAAGATTATAGTTATAGAACATTATTTTGGGTAACAGGTGTTATTTCTTTCTTTCTATCGCCCATAGCAGACAATCTGACAACTGCATTAGTAATGTGTGCTGTTGTTATGGCTGTTGGCGGAAAAAATAAAAACTTTGTTAGCATAGGCTGTGTTAATATAGTTGTCGCAGCAAATGCAGGTGGAGCATTTAGTCCATTTGGAGATATTACTACTTTAATGGTTTGGCAAGCTGATAGAGTTGAATTTGTTCAGTTTTTCTGGTTGTTTCTTCCTTCAGTGGTTAATTATATCATTCCTGCATTTATTATGAGTTTATTTATTGAAGGATCATCAAAAGATGTAGCAAATCCGCCTGTGCAATTAAAACGTGGTGCAAAAACTATTGTCCTTCTTTTTCTTTGTACAATATTTTTAGCAGTAACATTTGAGAATTTTCTTCACATACCGCCCGTGTTTGGGATGATGACAGGATTGAGTTTACTTCAATTATTTGGATACTATTTAAAAACGACATATTACAGATCTTCACCAGTAATAAGTAGAGAGGGTGATGATCAACCATTTGGTGTTTTTAAACAGATAGCTCAAGCAGAGTGGGATACACTATTGTTTTTCTATGGAGTGATAATGTGTGTATCTGGATTATCATATATTGGGTATTTAGAGTTATTGAATAATTTAATATATCCATCAGATCCAAATCAGCTGATAGGTTTTTCTATTGCCAATTCTATAATGGGTATTCTTTCGGCTCTTATTGATAATATACCTGTAATGTTTTCTGTTTTGCAGATGCATAATAATGAGTCAATGGTATTATCTCAATGGTTGTTAATTACTCTCACAGCAGGGGTTGGTGGAAGTTTATTGTCAATCGGATCTGCTCCAGGAGTTGCTTTAATGGGTCAAGCTAGAGGAATGTATACTTTTTACAGCCACCTAAAATGGGCACCCGTTATTTTTATAGGTTATGTTGCGAGTATATTAGTCCATCTTTTAATTTGGAATATCATTTAATGCGTATTACTAAGGTTGTAACTCGCAACGGAGATAAAGGTCAAACAAATCTTGCTCAAGGCGATTTAGTTTCTAAAAATGAACCTATTATTAATGCTATTGGTGATGTTGATGAATTAAATAGTGTTTTAGGTGTTTGTAATTCTTTTTGCAGCAATGATGCGATTTTAAAAGATATTAAAACTATACAAAATGATCTATTTAATATTGGAGGCGAAATCTCATTAAATGATTCAGATAAAAAACTTCTTAAAGATGAATCATTATTGTTTCTTGACAATAAGATTGATGAGATGAATAATCTTCTTGAACCTTTAAAAGAATTTATACTTCCAGGAGGGGATTCATTTTCTTCAAATTTACATTTGGCTAGATCTGTAGCAAGAAGAGCAGAGAGAAGTGTTGTTGAATTATATGCTGGGAGTTTAGAAAATAACAATATTGTTAAATATCTCAATAGATTGTCTGATTATTTATTTGTTTTATCGCGATTTTATAATAAAAATAATAACATCGATGAAAATATGTGGGAAAAGTGAATTATTCAAAAATAGAACAAATTATTTCTGAAAATGAAAAAATATTTATTTCTACTCATATAAATCCTGATGGAGATAGTCTTGGTTCTGCATTTGCTATGTATCATTATTTGAAAAAAATAGGAAAAGATTGTCGAATCATTAACCATTCTGAAGTGCCACTTGTTTATAGTTTTTTAAATGAAAAAGAAATTTTTAATGAAATCAATGATGAAAACATAGCTTTTATTAAAAATGCTGATTTAGGAATTATTCTAGATATTGGTGACTTTTATAGGTTAGGTGAAGTTGCAAATGTTATAGAAGGCACTACAATTGAGACAATTAATATTGATCATCATCCTCTTACAGAGAATAATTTTTTTACACATAATTTTATTAATTTAGATGCTTCTTCAGTGGGAGAAATTCTCTATTCATATTTTTCTAGTTTAGGTAGTGATATAATAGATAAAGAAATGATGTTAGGAATCTATTCTGCTGTGTTGACTGATACAGGATCATTTAGATTTAGTAATACAAATCAATTAAGTCATGAAATTGCAGTTGATGCAATAAAAATGGGAATTAATATTTCAGAGATTTATCAAAATATATATGAAAATTCTTCTGTAAGTAGAATAAAACTTCTTGGGAATGTAATTCAGAAATTAAACTTTGATTGTAATGGTGAATTATTATGGTTTTCATTAAATAATGATATGGTAAAAGAGGTAGATGGAACAAACCAAGATTTTGATGGATTTACTGATTTTTTTAGGGGAATTCAAGGCGTTGAGATTGCATTAATGCTTTATGATTTAAAAGGAAAAGTAAGATTGAGTTTTAGATCAAAAGGAAAATACAAAGTTAATAACGTTGCAAAAAAAATGGGAGGCGGAGGCCACCCTTTTGCAGCAGCAGCATTAGTAGATGGAGAATTTTCTGATGTAAAATCAACAGTTTTAGGATTATTATCAACTTATATTAATAATTACGATGAAGATACTTCTAGCTAAAGACGCAGGATACTGTTTTGGTGTTCGAGATGCCGTAGATATGGCTTATGATACAAGCAAAGAATATGGTGAAGTGTATATGTTGGGTGATATCGTACATAATGAAAACGTGGTTGAAGATTTAGAAAAAAGTGGAGTAAAGGTCGTTTCTGATTTAGAAGATATTCCAGATGATAAACCTGTTTTATTTAGAGCTCATGGTACTGCAAAAAATGTATGGAAAGATGCTGAAAATAAGAAAATGAATATTATTGACGCAACTTGCCCTTTAGTTCATGAAATACATAGAGAAGTAAAGCAATTACATGAAGAAGGAAGAAAAATTATTATTATCGGTGATCATGGACATGACGAAGTTATTGGAATTGCAAGTCAGGTTGAAGATGCGATAGTAATATCAAGCGTTGAGGAAGCTGAACAGTTAAGAAAGACAAAGAAAGCAGGAATTGTGAGTCAATCAACTCAGAAGATTGAAAATGTTCAAGATATTATTAATATTTTGATGACAAAAGTGTTTGATTTACGATTTGTTAACACAATTTGCTTTCCTACAAAACGCAATCATGAACAAATTAAAGAGTTATCAGAAATAGTAGATTTAATGATTGTGATTGGTTCCTTTACTAGCGCTAATTCCAAAAGGTTAACAGAATTGAGTCTTGAAAGAAATAAAAATACTTATCAAGTTACTAATGCAACAGAAATTGATGTATCTTGGTTTAAAAAGAATATAAATTCCGTAGGTGTTTCTGCTGGTGCTTCAACACCAGATTTGATAATCGATTCGGTTATAAAAAAAATAAAGGATATAACAAATACCACCGATAAGGAAATAATTTATGAGTGATAATAACTTTAAAGTAAAAGTCGGTTTAGCTGAAATGTTGAAAGGTGGCGTTATCATGGATGTTACTAATGTTGAACAGGCAAAGATTGCTGAAGAATCAGGCGCTGCTTCTGTTATGGCTCTTGAAAGGATTCCAGCAGACATTCGTGCTGATGGAGGAGTTTCTAGAATGAGCAATCCTCATATGATTAAAGAAATTCAAGATGCTGTATCAATTCCTGTAATGGCAAAATGCCGTATTGGACATTTTGCTGAAGCACAAGTCCTTCAAGCTCTTGAAGTAGACTTTATAGATGAGAGTGAAGTTTTAACTCCAGCTGATGAAGAGCATCATATTTATAAACATCCATTTAAAGCCCCATTTGTATGTGGTGCTAGAAATCTTGGTGAAGCATTAAGACGCATTCATGAAGGAGCTGCTATGATTAGAACAAAAGGCGAAGCTGGAAGTGGAAATATTGTTGAGGCAGTTAGACATATGAAGATGATAGTTTCTGAAATTGAAGAAATAAAAAATTCTAATGAAAAAACACTGAAAGAAAAATCAGAAGAAATGAGAGTTCCTATCGAATTAGTTCAATATGTCTCAGACAATGGTAAAATTCCTGTTCCTAATTTTGCAGCAGGAGGAATCGCAACACCTGCTGACGCTTCATTAATGATGCAATTAGGAGCTGAATCAGTGTTTGTTGGTTCTGGAATCTTTAAAAGTGAAGATCCAAAAGAAAGAGCATATGCTATTGTTCAAGCAGTAACTAATTTTGATAATCCAAAAGAGATTTTAACTGCATCTTATAAATTGAAAGATGCCATGAAAGGTCTCGAAATTTCAGAAATACCTGAAGAACAATTATTGCAAAAAAGAGGAGACTAAAATGATTGGAGTCCTTGCGCTTCAAGGAAATTTTTCTTCTCATGTCAAAGTTTTAGGTTTGCTTGGACATAATTCAAAATTAGTAAAGTCTCCAAAAGATTTAGATGATATTGATGGCCTTGTTATCCCTGGAGGAGAATCTACGACAATGACTAAATTGATTAATAGAGATGAGAAATTTTTTGAATCAATTCAATCATTTTCAAAAAATCAACCTATTCTTGGTACATGCGCTGGACTAATTCTTATGTCAAAAGATAGTTTTGATAGTAAGGTTATAAATCTGGGAATTATTGATATTGAATCAACAAGAAATGCATATGGTAGACAAGTTCATTCTTTTGATGCAGAATTAAGTTTAGAGCATGGTTCAAAAAATGATTCTTTTAAAGCTTCCTTTATTCGTGCTCCAAAAATTTCTAAAGTAGGAAAAAATGTTGAAGTCATTTGTATTCATGATGATTTTCCTGTTGCAATTAAAGATGGAATGCATATTGCAACAACATTTCATCCTGAGTTAAAAAATGAAACAATAATACATAAACTATGTTTTGGAGATAAGTAGATGGATTTAAAATATTTACCAAATATTAATTCTCCAAAAGATTTGAAGAATTATTCCAAAAAAGATTTAAAACCTATATCTGATGAATTAAGAGAATATATTACATCTACTGTTAATAAGATTGGCGGACATCTTGCTTCCACATTAGGCGTTGTGGAACTTACTACAGCACTCCATTATGTATACAATGCTCCTAAAGACAAGATTATTTGGGATACTGGTCATCAAGCATATGCCCATAAAGTGTTAACAGGCAGATTTTCTTCTCTTGAAACTATTAGAAAATATAAGGGTTTAAGTGGGTTTTTAAAAAGAAGTGAAAGTGAATATGATGTATTTGGAGCTGGACATGCATCTACGTCTATTTCTGCTGGATTAGGTATTGCTTCTTCAAGAGATTTAAATAATGAAAATTTTAAAGTTATTAGCATTATTGGTGATGGAGCTTTAACAGGAGGTTTAGCATATGAGGCGCTTAATAATGCTGGTAATGCAAGAAAACAATTACTGGTTATTTTAAATGACAATCAAATGTCAATTAGTCCAAATGTAGGAGCTATGAGAAATTATCTTATGAAAATTTCCACAAATAAATACTACAATTATATAAGAAAAAAAATTAGCACTTTACCTGATATAGCTTATGGGAAGACATTATTGAGAAGAATAGAATCTAGCGTAAAGAATTTCTTGCTTCCAAGAACAGTATTTGAAGATTTAGGTTTCAGATATTTTGGTCCAGTAGATGGTCATGATGTTAATCTTCTTGTGAATACATTAGAAAAAATTAAAGACTTGCCAGGTCCAGTAGTATTGCACACTGTAACAAAAAAAGGAAAAGGAATTGATTATGCAGAACAAGATCCTATCAAATATCATGGTGTTAAAGCAAAAAAAATTGGTGAAGATAAAACTTTAGTTCAAGATGTTCCTATTTTCCAAAATGTTTTTGGTTCTTTATGTTGTAGTCTAGCAAATGAGAATGAAAAAATTGTTTGTATTACTGCTGCAATGAGAGAAGGAACTGGTTTGGTAAAATTTTCAAAAGAATTCCCAGATAGATATTTTGATGTTGGAATTGCAGAAGCTCATGGTGTAACCTTTGCTGCTGGCTTATCAATCAATGGCAACATCCCTATTGTTGCAATTTATTCAACATTTCTTCAGCGCGGCTATGATCAAATTGTTCACGATATAGCTATTCAAAAATTGCCAGTAATTTTTTGTTTAGATAGATCTGGTTTAGTTGGAGAGGATGGCCCTACTCATCATGGTGCATTAGATATAGCATATATGCGTTGCATACAAGGAATGATAGTTACTGCCCCAAAAGATGGAAATGAATTAAAAAATTTATTATATACTGCTATCAATCATAATAGTGGTCCATTTAGTATTCGATATCCAAAAGATTCATCTATAGCTTTTGATAAAGAGATCCCTGGAGAAAATATTCCAATTGGAAGTTGGGAAGTAATAAAGAAAGGAACAGATGTAACCCTTTTAGCAGTTGGATCAATGGTTGATAAAGCTCTATATGTTGCTAATAAGTTAAAATCTAATAATATTCACTGTGAAGTAGTTAATTGCAGATTTATTAAACCAATGGATGAAAAATATTTAAATGAATCTTTAAGAAATTTTTCTAAAATTGTTACACTTGAAGAAGGGGTGTTAGATGGGGGTTTTGGAGAAGGCGTTTCAGGATGGCTGTCTTCAATGAAAGCAAAAAATGATTTATTAAGGATTGGATTACCCAATAATTTTGTTGAACATGGGCCTAGGAAAGTTTTGCTTGAAGAAGTTGGTCTTGATTCTGAATCTTTAAGTAAAAAAGTTTTAAGTTTTATAAGTAACTAATAATGAGCAAAAAAAGAAAATATAATTTTGATACAATTAGTGGTAATAAGCTAAAAGATTATTATAGCGCTAAAGACAATCCTCTTAATCCTGGTGACTTTCCGTATACAAGAGGAATTCATAGTAATATGTATAGAGGGAAGCTATGGACTATGAGACAATTTTCTGGGTTTAGCACTCCTGAAGAAACAAATGAAAGATATAAATATTTGTTGAAAAATGGTCAAACCGGTCTTTCTGTTGCTTATGATATGCCAACATTGATGGGGTATGACCCTGATCATGAACTATCTGAAGGAGAAGTTGGTGTTTGCGGTGTTAATGTTTCTTCATTGGATGATATGGAAACATTATTCAAAGATATCGATTTAGAAAAAATATCTATATCACAAACAATTAATGGACCAGCAATTATTCTATTTGCATTTTATGTTGCATTAGCAAAAAAGAATAAAATAGATATCAGTAAATTAAGAGGCACATTACAGAATGATGCATTGAAAGAGTATATTGCACAGAAGGAATGGATTTTTCCTCCATCTCCATCTGTAAAGCTTGTAGTAGATGTAATTGAATTTTGTTCAAAAAATATGCCTCTATATAATCCAGTATCAATTAGTGGATACCATATCAGAGAAGCTGGATCAACTGCAGCACAAGAATTAGCTTTTACTTTAAATAATGGTTTTGTTTATATAGAAGAATGTTTGGATAGAGGGTTAAAAATTGATGAATTTGCACATAGATTGTCTTTCTTTTTTAATTCACATATTGACTTTTTTGAAGAGATTGCAAAATATAGAGCTGCTAGACGTATATGGGCTAATACTCTCAAGAATAAATACAATGCAAAAAATGAAAATTCTTTAAAATTAAAATTTCATACTCAAACTGCAGGATGTTCACTAACTGCTCAACAGCCTGAAAATAATATCGTCAGAACTGCTTATGAAGCAATGGCTGCTGTATTAGGTGGTACAAATTCTTTACATACAAATGCTCTTGATGAAACATTAGCTCTTCCTTCTGAAAAAGCTGCAAAAATTGCTTTAAGAACTCAACAAGTTCTTGCATATGAAACTGGTGTTGCTAGTGTTGCGGACCCTTTAGGAGGTTCATGGTATATTGAAGATATGACTGATCGTATTGAGAAGGAAGCTATGGAATATTTTAAGATTATTGAAAGTTTAGGCGGTACAATTAATGCAATTGAAGAAGGATATTTTCAAAAAGAGATTGCAGATGCTGCATCTATTTATCAAGAATCAATTGATACAAATGATAGAATTATTGTAGGTATAAATGATTTCGTTGAGAGAGATGAAAAATTAGATATAGATATACTGGAAATTTCTGAAGAGGCTCAAAAAATTCAAGAGAAAAAAATAAAAGATTTAAGAAAAAGTCGTGATTCAAAATCTTTAAATGAAGAAATGGAAAAATTAAGAAATGCTTGTAAAGATAATGTAAATTTAGTCCCTTATCTAATTTCTGTAGCAGAGAAAGGTGGCACTGTCGGAGAAATTGTTGATGTAATGAAAAGTGTTTATGGGGAGTGGCAAGAATCATTTGGATTTTAGTTTAGATGAATAAAGTTTACACATCATTGATATTAGTTTTTGGCCTAGTTGTTTTATGGACAATATATCTTACAAATGTAAGAGAAGATAAAAATCTTACAGTGCGTTACTACACCATTAAAGAGTTAACAATGGAAGAAAAATCTATTAATAAGATCAAGATTGGGGGCTTAGTAAAACCAAATTCAATTGATATTAATGAATCAAATCGATTAGAAGTATGGTTTTATGTTTATCAGGGAGAGGATAGTCTTAAAGTATATTATAATGGTACCAGGCCCGATTTATTCAAAGATGATGCTGAGATAGTTATTTCAGGTAAATTTGAAAATAATCTAATTACAGCGACGGAATTACAGACAAAATGCGCTTCTCGATATGAAGGCGATTTAAAAAATATAAATAGTATATAATGGTATCTCAGATTGGAAGTTTAGCCTTAAGTATTGCAAGTGGCTTAATTTTATCCACTTTTTTCTTTCTTATTTACTATCGATTAACAAAAGATAAAATTTTTATTGATTTATCAGAGCGTTCTATAATTGCTACATGCTTATCTATTTTCCTTGCTACCATATGTCTTTTAAATGAATTATTGATTAGTAATTTTAACTTACAATATGTAGCACAATACACTAGTTATGAGACCCCGATGTTCTATAAGGTAACATCTTTGTGGGCTGGACAAGCAGGTTCATTACTTTTTTGGACATTTATTATGTCTGTATATACATTGATATACATATTTTTTACTTTAAATAAAATTAAAGTCCTCAAATATCATTCATACTTTATCTTTGCTATTATATTCGGATTTTTTCTTTTTTTATCCAACTTTATAGCGAATCCATTTGAACCAGTTTCTCCAGATATTATTGTTCAGAATGGAAATGGACTAAATCCTTTATTGCAAAATGTTACAATGGCTATTCATCCACCTATTCTTTACTTAGGGTTTATTGGAACAACTATTTTATTTGTAATGACATTGTCTGCTTTGATTGTAAATGAAATTAATTATCAATGGGTTAAATCTATAAGGTCGTGGGCATTGATTGTTTGGACATTTTTATCAGCAGGAATTATCTTGGGAGGATATTGGGCATATCAAGAGCTTGGATGGGGAGGATATTGGGCATGGGATCCAGTAGAAAATTCTTCTCTTATGCCATGGTTCTTATTAACAGCATTTATCCATTCGTCAATAATTCAAGAAAAAAGAGGCTTGCTAAAGACATGGAATGTTCTTTTGGCTTCTTTAACATATATCTTTGTTATACTTGGTACTTTTATTACTAGAAGCGGTATTATTTCATCTGTTCATTCATTTACAGCTGAGTCTCTAGGTCCTTTATTTTTTGTGTTTTTGTGTACATTAATTTTGTTAACAGTGTTTTGGTTTTTTAAACATTATCATATGTTAGTTTCAGAAGAAAAAATTAAATCTTTTACATCAAGAGAAGGCGGTTTTTTATACAATAATTTAATTCTAGTAACTATGTGTTTTATTGTATTGTGGGGTACTCTTTTTCCTATTATATCCGAAGCTTGGAATGGAGAAAAAATTCATATAGGACAAAACTATTTTAATCAACTAAACGTTCCTATTGGAATATTTCTTTTATTTCTAATGGGTATTGGTCCTTTATTATCTTGGAAAAAAACTTCTTCTTCTACTTTAATTTCAAATTTTAAAATTCCAATGATATCAAGCTTTGTTACAGGTTCATTATATATGGTATTCACAGATGAGTTTCGCTTCTATCCATTTGTAACGCTTTTGGGAATTATTTTTACTTTAACAGCAATAAGCATTGAGTTTAAAAAATCATTTGATAGCCATTATTCTAAAGATCCTTCTTTTTTTAGAGCAATACTGAATCTTTTATCACAAAATCGTCACAAAAATGGAGGGTATATAGTTCATATAGGGATAACACTATTATTTGTTGGATTTGTTGGAAGAGCGTTTGAGAAAGAAACAGAATTTGTATTGAAGCCAGATGAACAATTTTATTTTGCAAATTATAACTTTAGATTAAATAGCGTTACAACTGAACAAAGGAATAATCATTTAGCAGCTATTAGCAATATGGATGTGACTGATGAAAGCAATAACTATATAACAACTTTATATCCTGAAAAAAGAATCTATTTTTATAGAGATCCAGATACAGAAAAACACCAACCACATAGTGAACTTGATATCTATAGCACAATGAATAAAGATATTTATTCTGTTTTTTCATCATATGATTCAGATACAAAAGAAGCTTATTTCAAAATTATGATCAATCCTCTTGTTAATTGGGTGTGGATTGGTGGGATTATGATAGTTTTAGGTTCTTTATTTGCTTTTTGGCCATCTTCATCAAGGAGAGATTAATGGAAATTTTTAATCAGATATTTATTTTTTCATTTTGTTTGATAATTATTTTGTATGTTTTCTATCCTTTATTGAAAAGGTTAAAATAGTGTTAGAAATAAAAAATCTTAGAAAATCTTTTTCAACCAATTGTGTTCTTGATGATGTTAGTTGCAGTTTCAGCAAAGGAAAGATAATTGCATTATTAGGGAAAAATGGTTCTGGTAAGACAACTTTCTTGAAGTGTTTAGGTAATATTATGAATATTGATGGTGGAGAAATCGAATATAATGGTAGTAATTTTATTTTTATCAATGATAAACCAAATATGTTTGGAGATTTAACCATTTACGAAAATTTGAGATATATTTTATCAATTTATAATCAAGATTTTGATTCAGATAGGTATCAAAAATCTATTAAAGACTTAGGTTTGAATTCTATGCAATCTATTCGCCTAAAACATTTGTCAGCAGGAAATATTCAAAGAAACAAAATATTAATTGCTTTAAATACTGATTGGGAATATTTACTAATTGATGAACCATTTTCGAATTTAGATAAAGAAGGTTCAATCATTGTAAAAGAGATATTATCAAACATGAAAAGCCAGAAGAAGACCGTGTTATTTTCTACACATAATTTTATAGATATATCCGATATATGTGACATGTCATTTGAAATCAAAGATGGGAAATTTTATAGTCATGATTAATTTGATTAAAAATGAATTTTTCTTTGAAAGAAAATCTTCTAATAATTTGTTTTATATGACTTTCTTTTCTTTTTCTTGTTTAATAATTATGTTTTTTGCTCTTCCGCCATCAAAATTAGAAGATATTGGTGTTTTGTCTGGATTTTTTTGGATTATTGTATCTTTGGTATCAATTAAATTAATTGAGAATTCTTTCATAAGAGAAAAAGAATATGGAATTTATGATTTGATTTATTCTTCTTCCTCAGAAAAATTTTTGATTTTTCTATCAAAAACAATTGCATTTTCTTTTATTTTACTTGGAATAGAATTATTTATTTTATGTGGTTATGCATTGATTTCTTCTATGATTACAATACCAATTGCTATGAAAATTTTAGTTGTTTGTTTTTTATCAAATATAGGTTTAATTGGTTTGGGTATATTAATTTATCTTATCACAAGTTTTAGCAACAGTAGAAGCTTTCTTTTTCCGCTAATATTATTTCCACTGATTATTCCTATTTTAGTTCACTCTTCAAACTTGTTTATTATGATTGTGTCAGAAGGAAAAATATCTTTATATAACGAATCAGCTTTCTTGTTATTAACTTTTGCGATTGTTACAATAATTTTTGGTATTAATTTTTTTGATAGGTTAGTTAAATATTGATGAACTTAGCATTGTTTATATTGTCAGCTATTCTTATGTCATGTAATGTGATTTGGATTATTTTTTTTACAGAAATGATTCAAGACCAACATTGGGCACAAAAAATATTTTACATCCATGTTCCTTTAGCTTGGGTTGGTTTCCTATCTTATTTCTTTGTAATGGTTGCTGGTATATCATATCTTTTTTCTAAAGATTTGAAATATGATCGCATAGGACATGCAGCAGCTGAAATTGGTACACTATTTACAGGCCTAGTATTAGTTACTGGTCCTATATGGGCAACACCAGTGTGGGGACAACCTTGGGTTTGGGAGCCTAGGCTAATAACAACATTAGTTTTATTCCTTGTATATGTTGGATATTTTATTTTGCGTAATATTGGTATATATAGACAAAGATTAGCATTAATCTGTGCTATTGTTGGCATTATAGCATTTTTTAATATTCCTATAATCTTTGCTTCAGTTGATTTTTGGGCTGCAGACATTCAAAATCACCCTAAAAGGGTAATGTCACAACAGCCTTCACATGTTTTAGCTCCTTTTTTCTTTTCTTTGTTCTCTTTCACTATGCTATTTTTTACCATGTTATTATTCAAAATGAAAGTTTTATATTCAAACGATAAGCGAGAGAATCATGTTTAACTTTTTAAGTTATTTTTTATCAGCATTGTTTGTTGTATTTTTTGCCATTATTTTTTGGTTTATCTTTAATATTAAACAATTAAAGAAGATGGATTAATTAAGGAGGGGAATTTAAACTATGGAAAGAAAAATTGTACATGTCGTAGGAACAGGGACAATTGGCGAACCGTTAATTGGTATTCTTTGTGAGCAAAAAAGTAATCTTGGTATTGATGAAATAACATTTCATAAACATAGCCCTCTAACAAGTGATATGCCTAAGATAAAAAATTTAATAAAAAAAGGCGCAAGATTATCTGTTTTAGAAGACAGAGTAGATGATTTCAAAGCAATTGGTTTAGATGCTGAATTTACTATGGAAGAAGCTGTTTCAAGAGCTTCTGTAGTTATTGATTGTACTCCTAAAGGACATGGTCATGCAAATAAAAAAGAATTTTATAATAAATATATAGATAAAGTAAAAGGTTTTATTGCGCAAGGAAGTGAAGATGGTTTTGGAAAAAAATATGCAAGAGGAATTAATGATCATGTCATTACTCCTGAAGATCAGTTCTTGCAAGTTGTATCCTGTAATACTCATAATCTTGCTTGTTTAGTTAATACAATCGCTCTTAGTGTATCTCCTGACAATCTTGTGCGTGGTAAATTTATATGTATCAGACGAAGCAATGATATCAGTCAGACATCAAGCTTTGTACCTGCGCCCACTGTTAATAATCATGGAGACGAATATTATGGCACACATCATGCAAAAGATGCAGCAGGCTTATTTAAAGATAAAGATAAAGTTTTTGAATTATTGAAACATAATAGAAGAATTGCATTAACCGAACATCACTCTACCAATGAAGTTTTTTCATTTGGAAGAGATCAAGGACAATATGGTAGAATTTTAAATCAAACTGTTATTGTTGAAGATTCTATTAATATTAGAAATGGCAATCAAGTAACTGGATTCTGTTTTACTCCTCAAGATGGCAATTCTATTCTTTCAAGTATTGCTGCAACAGTTCGATTCTTAAATCCGCATTCCTATCAAGACAAAATTAACTCTTTGTCTGACTTTTTCTTCGATAGGATATAATGTTACATTATAAAAGAATTGTCACAGAATTTCTGGATGAAAATGCATACATCTTATACAATAATCATCAAGATTGTATTATTATTGATCCTGGATTTGGTTTTGATTTAATTAATTCATTTATTACATCAAATAATTTGAAGCCTTTAGCCATTTTAGCAACTCACGCTCATTTTGACCATATTGCTAGTGCATCCAAATTTATCAAAGAGTATAATATTGATTTATATCTATGTGAACACGAACGGCCTATTATCGAAAATTTTCAAAAAGCAGCAAATTTTTGGGGAGTAGCTGATATTGCGGGTGAGAGCCCTAAAGTATCTTATTGGATTAATAAAGATGAAAAAAATCTTACAATAGGAGATTTCAACTTCTCAATTATTTTTAATCCCGGACATTCTCCTGGAAGCCTTAGTTTTGTTATAGAAGATTTAGTGTTTTGTGGAGATTTAATTTTTAAGGGATCTATCGGTAGAACAGACTTGCCTCTTGGTAGCCCTATTGATATGAAACAATCACTAACTTTTTTTGTAAATTCTTTTAAAAAAGATTGTAAGCTTCTACCTGGACATAGAGAAGAAACTACTCTATCGGAAGAATTGAAACACAATCCTTTCTTAAAAAATGAAGAATAGAATTATTAATAGAATCAAGTCATTATCTTATAAGAATGATTCTCCGCATTTCCTTTTAGCTGTTTCAGGCGGGATTGATTCAATGGTCATGTTAGATTTTTTTGTAAAAAATCAATCAAATATAGATTGTAAGATTTCTGTATGTCATATAAATCATAATTATCATTCAAAAAGCTTAAAAATGTCAAAAATTGTATCAGATTACTGTAATAAAAATAATATTGAACACTTCAATGTTATTTTGAAAAAACAAGTATTGAATAACAATATAGAATCTCAATTAAGGAAAAAGCGTTATAATGAATTAGAAAAAATTAGAACGAAAATTAATGCACATTATATTATTACTGCACATCATTTTGATGATCAAATTGAAACAGCACTAATGAGAATTCTTAATTCATCTAGCTTAGATTCAATTATGGGAATAAAAACTTTAAATAATATTATTTTTAGACCTCTTATTGATGTTTCAAAGAATGAAATTAATTCATATGCTAAAAAGAATAAGATTGTTTATGGTATAGATCCAACTAATAACGATATATCATTAACAAGAAATTTCTTAAGAAAAAAAGTAGTTCCCTTATTAGAAAAAATTAAACCAAATCTTGTTATTCCATTTAAAGACTTAGAAAATAAAATTGATGATGTTAAGGATGTGATTGATTTTTCTACAAATCAATTTATGAATTCAGAATATATAAACATAGATAAAGAAGTAGTTTATATAGATAAAAATTATTTTTTAGCATTACCATTCTTAATGCAAGTTAGTATTTTGAGAATCCTTGCTTCAGAAAAGAAGAAATTTTATTTCTCAAAAAATTTACTTAGAGAATTGAGAGCTTTTTTAAGAAAAAATGTTACAGGAAGCACCAAAATAATTAATAATTGTATTATCAATATAGATAGAGAATTTATTATTCTAAGAATGGACAAAAGAAATAATAATATATATTGTAAAGTTGGAGCAGGTAAAAAAGTAGACAATGATAATTTTTATTTTAGTTGGGACTACGACAAAAAACCTAATCGATTTTCTAAAGATTCAACAATCGAATATGTTGATGCTTCAAAATTTGACAAACAACTACTTATTCGAAATATCGATAAAAATGATAGATTTACGCCTCTTGGAATGAGAGGAACCAAAAAGGTTAATGATTATTTGAGTGATCAAAAAAGATCTCCAGTGTTAAAGTCTGATACATTAGCAATTTGTAATAATAATGATATCGTTTGGGTTGCAGGAGAAAGAATCAATAACAAATATCGTATTACTAAGGATAGTAAAGTAGTTGCTAAATTAAACTTCTTGAGGAAATAGTTTCTTTAATATTCATTTTTATTAAATTTGTGCCCTATGCCAAAAACAAAAGGAAAACAAAAAAAAGATTTAAAACAAAAACCGCAATCAAATGGTTCCGGATTATTTGTGTGGATTGCAATGGCATTTTTTGTAATTCTTACTCTGTCTATTTTGCCTAATGATACAGAAAATGAAATTGAAATTTCATATAATTCTTATCAACAATTTCTTTCAGCTGGTAAAATAGAAAAAGCTACAATTGAGCAAGATAATTCATTCCATGGAATATTGTCAGAATCTATGGTTCTTGTTAATAAAAATGGTGCAGAGTTCGAAGATAGAAAGAAATTTGTGGTTTATTTGCCATCTGATTATTCTCAACAAATAGAGCTATGGGATCAAGCAGGAATCGAATATAATTTTGAGGGTGAAAAGATTGATTGGACAAGCTGGTTGTTAAGCTTTGCTCCTTGGTTGCTTCTAATTGCTTTTTGGATATTTATGATTCGAAGAATGCAGAGCAATAGTAGCGGGATGAATAATGTATTTAGTTTTGGCAAAAGTAAAGCAAAAATGTTTTCTTCAAATCGTAAAAAAGTAAAATTTTCTGATGTTGCAGGATGCATAGAAGCAAAAGAAGAACTAGAAGAAGTAATATTATATCTTAAGAGTCCAAGAAAATTTCAGAAACTTGGAGGGAAAATTCCTAAGGGAGTTCTATTAGTTGGTCCTCCTGGCACAGGAAAAACTTTATTAGCTAGAGCTGTTGCCGGTGAAGCCAATGTTCCATTTTTCAGTATTAGCGGAGCTGATTTTGTGGAAATGTTTGTTGGCGTTGGCGCTTCTCGTGTTAGAGATTTATTTGAACAAGCACACAAAAATTCTCCTTCTATCATATTTATAGATGAATTAGATGCAGTTGGAAGGCAAAGAGGAGCTGGTCTTGGAGGAGGACATGATGAAAGAGAACAAACATTGAATCAGCTTTTAGTTGAATTAGATGGCTTTGAAAATAATCATAATACTATTGTGATGGCTGCTACAAATAGGCCAGATGTGCTTGATTCAGCTTTGTTAAGACCAGGAAGGTTTGATAGGCAAGTTGTTGTAGATATACCAGATTTAAATGGAAGACATGAAATATTAAAAATACATACAAAGAAGATTAAAATTAATTCCAAGTCAGTTAATTTGCTTGATATAGCAAAAGGCACTCCAGGAATGGTTGGTGCAGACTTAGCAAACCTTGTTAATGAAGCAGCTTTATTGGCATCTAGAAAGAAAAAATCAAGTGTTGATAATGAAGATTTTGAAGATGCAAAAGATAAAGTAATAATGGGCGTTCAAAGAAAAAGCATGATATTATCTGATGAAGAAAAGAAAGTTACTGCTTATCATGAGGCCGGACATGCTGTTGTGGCCCTTTTTACACCTGGAGCAGATCCTGTGCATAAAGTGACAATTATTCCTAGAGGTAGAGCACTTGGTGTCACCATGCAATTGCCTTTAGATGAAAAACATGGTTATTCAAAAGGATATATTACCGGTAGGCTTGCCGTGATGATGGGTGGAAGAGCAGCAGAAGAGTTAATTTTTAACGAAATAACAACTGGTGCATCAAATGATATTGAAAGAGCAACAAATATTGCTAAGAAAATGGTATGTGAATGGGGAATGAGCGATAAGTTAGGCCCAATGTCTTTTGGAAAAAAGAATGAAGAAATCTTTCTAGGGAGAGAAATACAATCTCATAGAGATTATAGTGAAAAAACTGCTCAAGAAATTGATAATGAAGTAGTAAAAATTATACAAACCGCACAATCTGATGCTCATAAAATATTAAAAAAGAAAATTAAACTTCTTCATCTAATGGCTAATGAGTTATTAGTTCATGAAACCATTGATGAAAAAGATATTCAATTATTGTTAAAAGGCAAAAAACTTCCAAAGAAAAGAAATTGATTAGTGAATATCTCTGATTTCAACGATTGGTTAGCTTCAAAAGAAAAGGAATCTCTAATAATGGGCATACTAAATGTTACTCCTGATTCTTTTAGCGATGGAGGTCTCTATTTCGACACTCAAAAAGCAATAAATCACGCTTTATCAATGATTGAGGATGGTGCTGATATTATTGATATAGGAGGAGAGTCTACAAGACCATTCTCTGATCCTGTTTCTGTAGACGATGAATTATTGCGAGTTATTCCTGTTGTTAAAGAACTGAGAAAAAGAACAGATACAGTGATATCTATCGATACTACTAAATCAACTGTGGCAAAAGAAGCATGTTTAGTTGGTGCAGATATAATTAATGATATAAGTGGGATGTTATTTGATGCAGAAATGATTGATGTTGCTAAAGATATAGGTTGTCCTGTTGTATTAATGCATATAAAAGGTAATCCAAAAACTATGCAAGAAAACCCTACTTATGATAATGTTGTATCTGAAATCAAATGTCATCTTTTAGATAGAATAGATTATGTGATTGAGAACGGCATTGATAAAAAAAATATTATTTTAGACCCAGGAATAGGTTTTGGAAAGACTATTGAAAATAATTTTGAAATTCTCAATAGATTAGATGAATTGACTTCTATTGAATACCCATTTTTGATCGGCGTTTCTAATAAATCTTTTATAGGAAAAACATTAAATATAAATGAGAATGATAGATTGCAAGGTACAATTGTTGCAAATACGATTGCTTTACAAAAAGGTTGCAAAATATTTCGAGTTCATAATGTTAAAGAAGCAAAAAGATGTCTTTTGATTGCAAATAAAATTTTCAATTCAGACCATTTAAATAATTAAATTATATTATGAATTTATTTGAGATAGGTTTTATAGAATTTACAGTTATTGATTTACTTGATTTAGCTTTGGTTTCTCTAATTTTTTCTTATTCATATAGTTATTTCAAAGGAACTAGAGGTGGACAGATGTTAATTGGTCTGTTAATTTTATTTTTTGCTGGTTTCTTAGTTAACATTTTAGGTTTTAGGGCAGCTTCTTGGTTGTTGAGCTTGTTCCAAGCAGTATGGGTTGTAGTCTTTGTTATTTTATTCCAACCAGAAATAAGAAGATTATTAACATCCCTTGGTCAAAATAGAATTATTAGAAGACTCTTTCAAATTGAACAAGTATCTATTGAAGATGAAATTGTTACATCTGTTGGTGAAATATGTAAGAATAAATGGGGAGCCATTATAGTTTTAGAAAGAGAAAATTCTTTAAAAAATATTAGTGATGATGGCGTTAAAATTGGAGCTATTTTTAGCCCTGAGTTAATAATGTCTATATTTAACCCATCATCTTTACTACATGATGGTGCTGTTATTATTCATAGTGATACTATTGATGCTGCTGCGTGTATATTGCCACTTACTGAAAGTAAAACATTAAATCCAGAAATGGGAACTAGGCATAGAGCTGCTTTAGGTATATCTGAAGATAGTGATGCATTAGCAATTGTTGTTTCTGAAGAAACTGGAAAAATTTCTGTTGCTGAAGATGGACATTTTATAAGTTCTTCGCTTAGTTTAGATGAATTAAATAAATTATTAAAAGAAAAATTGATTAGTATTAAAGAGGGGTAGATATGTTAAAAGATAAAGTTCTTGATTTATTAAATCGTTCCAATTTTCTCACATTATCAACTAGCGTTGCAGGAAATCCTTCTGCTGCAAATGTATATTTTGCAAATGATGGATTAGATATATATTTTTTTACCTTTAATCCATCAAGAAAAGCTGTTCAAATTGCTTTTAATCCAAAAGTCCAATGTGTCGTTAGGCCTGATGGAGAAGATGGGATTAGAGAGTTGCAAATTGATGGATTTGCTAAAAAAATAACTGATGAATCAGAAAAAGAGAAAGCTAGGGAATTAATCTTAAAAGTTACTGAAGCATTTTCTGAATATATGCATGATGATTTTTTGATTGCTAATGATGTTGTTGGTTATTATAAAATCAAACCGACGACAATTAAATATGTTGATTTCTATGCTGATACTCAGTTTGAATGGATGGAGCTCCCAGAAAATAATCCAGGTTTATTGTCTCAATTGATTGGTAATTTTTCTAGAAATCTTAAATATTGGATAACTATCATAAGAGCTCCATTTTTAACTGCAACAATTGCTCCAATATTGCTTGGATCTGCTATTGCTTATAATCAGTTTGGTACATTTAACTGGCCAATTTTTTGGTTAGTTTTTGTAGGTGCATTATTTGCTCATATTGGGACTAATGTAATCAATGATTATTTTGATCACACATCAAGAAATGATGAAATGAATAAACTGTTTAGTCCTTTTAATGGTGGTTCTAGAGCTATACAATCAGGTCTTATAACTCCTGCAAGCACATTGATAGTTTCTATAATTTCATTTGTTATTACAATTGCCATAGGTCTTGAATTAAACAATATAGTTTTTGGTAATTATTTTGCCATGTCAATTTTGATGTATTTAGGGTTAATTGGAGTTTTCCTTGGCATAATGTACACTGGTTTTTTAAGGTTGGCTTATAATGGGTTTGGAGATTTGGCAGTGTTTATTGGATTTGGTCCTTTAATGGTTTATGGTGCCGCATACATGCAAAATCAAACTGTTGATCCTATTACTACTTTACTATTTTCATTGCCTGTTGGAATACTTATTGCGTTAGTATTATTTATCAACTGTTTTCAGGATTATAATGCAGATAAAGCAGCTAACAAAAATAGTTGGGTCGTAAGATTAGCAGGGCCTGGAGAAAAAGCAAATTATAGAATCCCATTTAATATTTGGAAAAATTTAATGTTATTGTCTTTTGCAATAATTGTGGGAGCATCTATATATACAGACAATTTATTTGCATTAATTGCTTTAATTCCTGTTCTTATATTTAATTTTGCTCAGAAGAAAGGTTATGCTTGGTTAGAGCAATGGGAAAGAGAAGATGCGAATCTTCAACAGCTCCCATATGAGTTATTAATTGTAAATGTTTCTACTATTGGCATTCATTTTTTAACAGGTATATTGCTTACACTTGGATTTTTAATTAGTGCATGGATTTAAAAGAAAAATATAATTCTCTGATAGAGAAATTTAGTCAAATTAGGAGGCATCTTTGACCTAGAAGGCAAGGAAGCTTCACTTAATCAATTAAAAGAAAAAACATCTGACCCTTCCATTTGGAAAGATAATAAAAAAACAGCTTCTCTAATGAAAGAGATATCTATTATTGAGAAAGATATTGAATTAAGAAAGATATTATCTCAAAAAGCTGATGACATAGAAGTGCTTTATGATTTTTTGAATAACAACCAAGTCACTGAATCTGAATTTGAAATAGAATTAGAAAACTTCTCCAAATTAATTAAGGAATTTGAGTTAAAATTAATTCTAAACGAAGAGAATGATTCTAAAGATGCAATTCTATCAATTCATCCAGGTGCAGGAGGCACAGAAAGCCAAGATTGGGCACAAATGTTGTATAGGATGTATTCTATGTGGGGAGAATCGAAAGATTTTAAATTTAATACTATTGATTTTCAATCTGGAGATGAAGCAGGAATAAAAGATTGCACGATTGAAGTTATTGGCAGCTATGCATACGGATTGTTGCAATCAGAAATTGGAATTCATAGGTTGGTTAGAATTTCTCCTTTTGATTCAAATAGCAGAAGACATACTTCTTTTGCATCTGTTTTTGTTTATCCTTTAGCTGATGAAAATGTAGATGTAGAGATTAATCAAAAAGATTTAAGAATTGATACATTTAGATCGAGTGGAGCTGGAGGTCAGCATGTGAACAAAACTGATTCTGCTATTAGAATTACACATATTCCTACAGGAATTGTCGCACAATGTCAAAGCCAAAGATCTCAACACAAAAATAAAGAACAGGCTTTAAAAGTTTTAAAATCAAAGCTTTATCAAATTGAGCTGGAAAAAAATCTAGAATCAAAGAAATTATTAGAAGGTGACAAGAAAGATATTGCTTGGGGTAACCAAATTCGTTCTTATGTTTTTCATCCGTATAACATGGTAAAAGACCACCGTACTAAGTTTGAAGTTGGTAATGTAAAAGGTGTTATGGATGGAGATATTGATGATTTTATATATAGTTATTTATTAGATAAAATGGAAAAAAAGAAATAAGTTTATTAACAATGGAAAATAAAAGTTTAGAACAAATCATAAAAGCTCGCTTAGAAAAATTAGATAAAATTCGTGAATTAGGAATAAATCCTTATCCATATGAATTTAAAATTAGCCATTCTGCAAGTGGTATAGATGAAGATATGGTTAATAAAAAAGTTTCTGTTGCAGGGAGAATAATGTCTTTAAGAAATATGGGAAAAGCTGCATTCAGCAATATTCAAGATCAATCAGGACGACTTCAACTATATATTGGAAGAGACGATGTAGGAGATGATCTTTATAGTCTATTTAAGTTGATGGATATAGGTGATTATATTGGAGTTACAGGAACAGTTTTTATTACTAAAACAGGAGCTGTGACAGTTAAAGCTAAAAAGATAACTATTCTAAGCAAAAATCTAAGACCAATACCTGATATTAAAGAAAAGGATGGTGAAAAATATAATTTAGTATCTGATAAAGAGCTAAGATATAGAAAGCGTTATTTAGATTTGATTATAAATCCAGAAACAAAAGAAAATTATGTTAAACGATTTAAAATTGTTAATTCAATTAGAGATTTTTTAAACACTAATGGTTATATAGAAGTTGAAACTCCAGTTTTACAGCCTATCTATGGAGGAGCAAATGCCAAACCTTTTAAAACATTTCATAATGCTTTAGATCAAGAATTCTATTTAAGAATAGCAACAGAACTTTATTTAAAACAGTTAATTGTTGGTGGATTTGAAAAGGTTTACGAAATGTCAAAAGATTTTAGAAATGAAGGGATTGATCGCAGCCATAATCCTGAATTTACCATGTTAGAGTTTTATCAAGCTTATGCAGATTATAATTTTATGATGGATTTTGTTGAGAAAATGTTTAAAAAGATAGCAAAAGATTTAAATATGAAAACAATTTCTTGGGATGGTCATAAAATTAGCTTCTCTAAAAAATTTGCAAGAAAAACAATGGGAGAATTAATTAAGGAACATACTGGTGCTTCTATTGATTTAAGTGATAAGAAATCAGTTTTCGATTTGTGCAAAAAATTAGATTTAAAAATCAAAAAAAGTGATGGTTTAGCCAAAATGATTGATGAAATAATGAGAAGAAAAATTGAACCAAATCTAATTAATCCAACTTATGTGATTAATCATCCTGTAGAAATTTCTCCTCTGGCTAAAATAAGTCGTGATGGAGATACAAACTTTACAGAAAGATTTGAATTGTTTATTGCAGGTATGGAATTTGCTAATGGATTTTCTGAACTTAATGATCCAATAGATCAGAGAGCGAGATTTGAAGATCAATCAAAGAAAAGAAAAGATGGCGATGAAGAAGCTTTTCCAGTTGATGAAAATTTCTTAGAAGCTATTGAAATAGGCATGCCTCCTACCGCCGGTGTTGGTATTGGAATTGATCGTATAGCAATGTTGTTTATTGATACACGATGGATTAGAGATGCTATTCTTTTCCCAACATTAAAATCAAAAAAATGAATTTTATATTCCTTGTCTTAAAAAGATTATTCTTATCTAAACAGAGTAATTTTTTTTTCAGAATAACAAATATCGTATCAATCATTAGTTTAGCAATTGGTATTGCATCGCTTAGTATAGTATTAAGTTCAGTTTCAGGTTTTGAGAATAAAGTTTTTGATAAGCTGTCGAATATTAATGGATATTCTACAATTAACAATTTATTTGAAGACACTTTTAATAAATCAGATGTTCCCCTGCCAGATATAGTTCAAAATAATGAACCTTTAATATTTGAGTATATTGAAAAACCTGCTGTAATAAAATCAAAACATAATAGTAATAATATTATTGTTTATGGTTTAGAAAAGAACGATTTGGGTCATTTTTCTCTTTTGAAGCATATTAATCATGAAAAGCTTTCTTATAATGATGTCGTTATAGGTAAGGAGTTAGCTAATAAATTAAAAGCTAAAAAAGGCGATCCATTAATATTGGTCAATCCTATATCAAACAAATCAATTTTTGATAATAATAAATTTTTGTTTTTAAAAATTAGAGATATTTACTCTTCTGGTATTTATGATTACGATTCACGTTTGATTTTTATGCCTTTAAGTACAGCGCAGTCTTATTTTAAGCTTGAAAATCACATTAGCGGTTGGATGATTTTTGATAAATCAATCAATTTCAACGAATTAGATTTACCATTTTATCAAGTTAATTTAAAGGATAGACATGCTGAATTATTTAGATGGATTAATACTCAAAAATGGCCAATTATATTTATTTTTAGTCTAATCGCTTTAGTATCTTATTTTAATCTTCTAAGCTCAATCAATATTCTTTTCTATGAAAAAAGATTTAATCTTGCAATCATGAAAACATATGGTATGTCAAATAAAAAATTGACATTTATGTTTACACTGCAAGGTATTTTATTAGCTTTAATTGGATCTATTTTAGGAATAATCTTGTCTTGTCTCATTGTTATTTTGCAAGAGAAATTTCATATTATTTCACTACCAGAGAATATCTATTTTGTTAGTTACTTGCCTATGACATTCAGCATTAAAGAGTCTTTTTATATTCTAGGAGTAAGTATAGTATCTAGTATAATATTCTCATCATTTGCACTTTCACAAATATTATCTATCAACCCGTCAAGGATTCTTAAAAACTAATGAATATAATTTTTTTAGTAGCCAAAAGATTTTTGATTTCCCGAAATTTATTAGAGGGAGGAATGATAAATATTGTTTCATTTCTTGGTTTATTTATTGGTGCAGCGTCTATTGTATTATCTCTTGCTGTTTTAAATGGTTTTCAAGATGTGTTAGGAAATGAAACTAAGAAAATATATGGCGATTATATTTTATTAGACTCTGATGAGGATTTTATAGGGAGTATTAACAATAATTTTCAATATTCACCATTTTATGAAGAAGAATTTTTTATACTAAATAATAAAAAACAATCATTAGTAAAATTAAAAACTATTTTTTCAGATAAAATTGACAATTTTTATGATTTAAATAGATCTAATGATATTCCTATAAATAAAAATGATATTATTATAGGAAATTCTTTATCTGAACGTATGAATATAAGCATTGGAGATTCAATATCTATATATGATACAAATATTTCTATTAATAGTTTAACAGTCATGAAAGATCAGCAGTTTTTTGTTAAGGATATATATCAAAATAGAATTCTACGATCTGATGAATTTCTAGTTTTTAGTGTTTTTGATGAAGAAAATCTTCCAAATAAATTGAGTGGTATAGAATTATTAGGTAATGTTGATATATTAAAAGAGAAATATTCTAAAGATAAGCTAATTTCATGGCAGGATAGAAACAGACAGCTTTTTGATGCAACAGAAATAGAGAAAAAAATCACTTTCTTTACTTTGTTTCTCATTATTATTGTTGCTTCTTTTAATTTATCATCTTCCATTGTACAAATTTCTACAAAGAAGACTAGAGAAATGGCAATTCTCAATGCTTTTGGCATGAATGAAAGAAGCATGTCAATGATATTTCTTGTTTATGGATATTTATTATCACTCACTGCTATTGTTTGTGGGATATTATCAGCATTATTAATTGTTATTATGCAGAATCAATTCGGATTTATTATTTTAAATCCAGAATTTTATTTAATAGATAAACTTCCAATGGAAATTAGTTTTAAAGAAATTTCTATATTGTTATCTTTTTCAATAATTATTATTGGAATTTTTGTATCTCTTCCTTTGCTGTTGATGAGAAAAACTAATCCTATAATACTAATTAATAAAAACATATGATATTATCAGTAAAAAATCTTAAAAAATCATATAATGATGGTGAAACAAAGCTGGAAGTTTTAAAAGACATTTCTTTTGATTTAAAGAAAGGATCTATACTAACTATAAAAGGACCTTCTGGATCAGGGAAATCTACTCTTTTGAGCTTGTTAGGGACTTTAGATACACAGGATAGCGGTGATATTATCATTAATGATAAAAATTTAGACGAATATGATGATTTTTCAGAAATTCGCAATAATCATATTGGTTTTATTTTTCAATTTCATAATCTTATATCAGAATTAAATGTTACTGAAAATGTTTGTGTACCAGCATTTATATCAAATAAAGCAATTGATCATAATTTTTTGGATACGCTTTTTGAGTATTTTCAACTAACCAATAAAGAAAATGCATTTCCATTAGATTTGTCTGGGGGAGAAAAACAAAGAGTGTCTGTCATGAGAGCTATAATTAATAAGCCATCTATTATTATAGCAGATGAACCAACTGGAAATTTAGACGAAAAAAATGCTTTAAAATTGATTGATTTATTTAAAAAATTAAATAAAGATTTTGGATTAACCTTTATAATCGCTACTCATGATAATAAAGTTTTTGACATTGGACATCAAAAGATGGAATTATCTGATGGAAAGCTTTTAAATCTTTAAAATATATCAGTTTAAGCCATATTGTCATATTTATATATCAATATGACATATATATACTATTGGCATAGTCTTTGCAACAATAATATCAGAAAATAAATTTATAGGAGAAATTATGGGAAAAATTATTGGAATAGATTTAGGCACAACAAATTCTTGTGTTGCTGTAATGGAAGGTGGAGAGCCTACTGTTATCACAAGTCCTGAGGGAGGAAGAACAACTCCTTCCGTTGTTGCATTTACAGAAAAAGGTGATCGTCTAGTTGGAGAGCCTGCAAAACGACAATCAGTGACCAATCCAATTAATACAATTTATTCAATCAAAAGATTTATTGGCAGAACTGCTGCTGAGATTAAAGAAGATACAAAAGAAGTTCCTTATGATATATCTGCAAAAGGGAAAAAAGTAATTATTAAAGCCAACGATAAAGAATATCAACCACAAGAGATAAGTGCGATGGTGTTACAAAAAATGAAACAAATGGCTGAACAACATTTAGGATCAGATGTAACTGATGCTGTTATTACAGTCCCTGCTTATTTTAATGATTCTCAAAGAAAAGCTACTAAAGATGCTGGTAAAATTGCTGGCTTAAATGTTAAAAGAATTATTAATGAACCTACAGCTGCATCATTAGCCTATGGTTTAGATAAAAAGAAAGATGAGAAAGTAGCTGTATTTGATTTAGGTGGTGGTACATTTGATATTTCTATATTAGACATAGTCAATGATGAAGGTCAATCAATTGAGGTTAATGCTAGTAATGGGGATGGCAGATTAGGTGGAGATGATTTTGATCAAAAGATTGTTGATTGGTTAGCTAATGATTTTAAAGAAAAAGAGGGTATTGATTTACGTGAAGACCCAATGGCGTTGCAGCGCTTAAAGGATGCTGCAGAAAATGCTAAAAAAGAACTTTCTTCTTCAACAAGAACTGAAATTAATTTACCATTTATTACTGCTGACTCTTCTGGGCCTAAACATTTAAATACAAGTCTAACTAGAGCAAATTTTGAAAAATTAGTTTCTGATCTTGTTGAAAGAGTTGTTGGTCCATGTAAACAAGCGTTAAAAGATTCAAAATTAACTGCAAAAGATATAGATGAAGTCATTCTTGTTGGTGGATCAACAAGAATCCCTTGCATTCAAGAAAAGGTAAAGGAAATTTTTGGAAAAAGTCCTAACCAGAGCGTTAATCCTGATGAAGTAGTTGCTCTTGGAGCTGCAATACAAGCAGGTGTTCTTGCTGGCGATGTAGATGATGTATTGTTACTTGATGTAACTCCTTTAACATTAGGTATTGAAACGCTTGGTGGAGTTTCTACGCCATTGATTGAGAAAAACTCTACAATTCCGACGCAAAAATCTCAAATTTTTAGTACGGCAGCAGACAACCAACCAGCTGTAGAGATTATTGTTGTTCAAGGTGAAAGACAGATGGCAGTTGACAATAAAACTATTGGCCGTTTTCATTTAGATGGTATACCTCCTGCTCCAAGAGGAGTTCCTCAAATTGAAGTTTCTTTTGATATTGATGCTGATGGTATCCTTAATGTAAAAGCTGTAGACAAAGCTTCTGGAAAAGAACAGAGCATCCGCATTGAAGCGTCAAGTGGTCTTTCTGATGAAGAAATTGAAAAGATGGTTAATGATGCAAAAAAACACGAATCAGAAGACAAAGAAAAGAAGGAACAGATTGATACAAAGAATCAAGCAGAGCAATTGATTTATCAAACAGAAAAACAGATGAAAGATTTAGATGATAAATTAACTGATGATGATAAAAAAGATTTGAACGAAGCGTTAGATAAACTAAAAGAAGCAAACAAATCAACTAACGTTGAAGATATTAAATCAGCAATTGAGAATCTTAATTCTGTTTGGAATACGAAAGCTTCAAGCATGTATCAATCATCTAAAGATTCACCTGAACCAGATGGAACACCAAGTGCTAACAAACCAAAAGGTGATAGCAAACCAAAAGATGATAAAAAAATCGAAGATGCTGATTTTGAAGTAGTAGAAGAAGATTAGATTTTTTATTTAGATATTAATTGTTAGTTTTTGATGCAATGAGTATCTATAAAAGTATCCTAAAGATTTTCTATGCTTTATTTATATTATTTTTACTCTTATTTATTATAGCAGCAGGAATTGTTTATCAGCAACTTTCTTCTGGTGTAGAATATACATTTGATGGAGCTCTCAATGATCGAGAGATTACTGAAGATTACTTTGTTACCGTATATGACCCTTCTTTTTATCTAGGCCTTGAAAAGGATGGTAAAATTTCATTAAATGTAGAAACATCTAGTGGAAAATTTTATTATAAATCAGATAGCCTATCAACAAATATACTTTCAATTGAAAGAGCAAATATACAATCTGCAATATCGATTAAAGATATATTTTACCTCGCTTCCAAGTTAATAAGAGATGAAGAAATCGATAAAAGAATTATTGATGAAGTTTATATTGATATTAAGCGTCCAATAGCAAATCTTCAGTCTATTCAATATATTAATGATTCGTTTCTAGAAGATATTGATACCAAAAAGGAAGATTTACCAATGGGTAATCTTGCTAGAAAGTATTTGCCAAAAATATTTATTCAAACAGCTAGCGAAAGTAGTGGAACTGTTGTTGATGGTACTTGTACATATTATTTAGGTTCAGATATAGTTGATTGTCCAATTATCTTTGAGTTCACTGGGAATGCTTACTTTAATCCTTCTAATAAATTTTCACTCGATTCTTTCAAATTACACTTGTTATCAGAAAGAGATTTTAATGCTAGTTATATAGGAGCGTTGTTTGAAGATGTTGATTCAATAGGTTATACTAAAGATAGTGATCTGAGAGATAATGTTATTAAAACTAGATATAATAGAAGAAAAGCTGAAATAGAAGAAGAACCTGAAAAGATAGAACAGTTAAATAAAGAATTAGAAAGTATGAAAATGGAAATAAAAGAGAGTTCTTCTCTTGACTTAGTATATGAAAAACAAAGAGGTGATCTTCCTCTATTAAATGGTATTGTAGATGTCAAAAATAGCAAAATGAACCTTAAAACATTTCCTGCTGACTTGAAACCAGAACCAATTAGAAATTTGGGTTTGCAACTTAAAGTCAAAGATAATATAGGATCTATTAACCTTGATGGTCTAGTTACTAATCCTAAAGTAAGATTAAAATTCCAGAAAGAACTTAATTTGCAAATTACAGGCCAAATAGATTTCACTAAAATTCTGGAACCAGAATTAGATTTATACGTAAATGGTAGTGATATATATTTTGCTTTGCTTGATAATACTAATTTGAATGGTATTGCAGATTTATTCGTGACAATTAAAGGACAAAATGTATTAGATTTAAATGGAAAAGTTGATATCAAGAAAAGTAATGGATTTTTGACCCCATTAAAAGATAGTACTTTTGATTTAAAACATAATTTGACTAAGGAAAAGAATGGATAAAGCCTCGTTAAACTTATTGAATAAAAAAATAGAGAAAAATTCAGGATTTATTCTGGATCTCAAAGAAAATATAGGTAAAGTTATTGTTGGGCAAGACGATCTTATCAATAAAATTTTAATTTCTATTATATCTAATGGACATATTTTACTTGAAGGCGTTCCTGGTTTAGCAAAAACTCTTACTATTAACACTATTGCAAACCTTATTAATGCTGATTTTAAAAGAATTCAATTTACACCTGATATGTTGCCTGCTGATTTACTTGGAACATTAATATATAATCAAAAAACAGGTGATTTTGTAACAAAAAAAGGTCCAATATTTTCTAATATTATATTAGCTGATGAGATAAATAGAGCACCATCTAAAGTGCAAAGTGCATTACTTGAATCTATGCAAGAAAGACAAATTACAATTGGCGAAGAAACTTTTAAATTAGATTTACCATTTTTAGTGTTAGCAACACAAAATCCTATTGAACAGGAAGGAACTTATCCACTACCTGAAGCGCAAGTAGATAGATTTATGTTAAAAGTTTTAGTTGATTATCCATCTATAGATGATGAAAAAGAGATTTTGAATAAAGTAGCTAAAACAAATATAGATACGAAATTGAAATCTGTTGTCAATTGTAAGAAAATTTTAGATGCACAGTCTCTTGTAAACGAAATTTTTATTTCTCCAAAAATTTTGGACTACATTCTCAATATTGTATTTGCTACAAGGAATCCTGAGAAATTTAAACTCGCTAATCTTAGTGATTTAATTAGTTTTGGCGCTTCTCCTAGAGCGTCTATAAATCTAGTGTTAGCAGCGAAAGCAAATGCTTTTATAAGTGGAAGAGGATATGTTATACCTGAAGATATAAGATATATAGGAAAAGATGTTTTAAGACATAGAATCTTATTGTCTTACGAAGCAGAAGCTGAAGAGATTACATCTGAAGAAGTTATTGACCAATTATTTAAAGAAATTCCTGTACCATAATCTATTCATATGTCTAAAGACATTCTAAAAAAAGTCCGTCAAATTGAGATTAGAACAAAGAATCTTGTCAATGATTTTTTTGGAGGAGATTATCATTCTAATTTCAAAGGACGCGGTATGACTTTTTCTGAAGTAAGAGAATATCAACCAGGTGACGATGTTAGATTTATTGATTGGAATGTTACAGCAAGAACTGGTAAGCCATACATTAAAATATTTGAAGAAGAACGTGAATTAACTGTGCTTCTTCTTATTGATGTCAGTAGTTCGGGCGTATTTGGTTCTAAAAACTCTTTAAAAATTGATTTAGGAATTGAAATAGCTTCTGTTCTTGGATTTTCTGCTATTAAAAATAATGATAAAGTAGGACTTGTTCTTTTTAACGATCATATAGCAAAATATATTCCTCCAAAAAAAGGAAAATCACACGTTTTAAGACTAATTACTGATATAATTAACTATGATTATGACAATAATGAAAATAAAACATCTATAAAAAATGTTCTAGAGTTTGCTAATAGAATTTCCAATAGAAAAAGCGTTATTTTCCTTATATCAGATTTTGTAGATGATAATTTTTGGTCAGAACTAAAACACCTTAATTTTAGACACGATTTAATTGGTATTCAAATTTATGATTTCTTTGAAGAAAAATTTCCGAATCTTGGTTTAGTAGAGGTTCACGATTCTGAATCAGGTGAAAAAATTTGGATTGATACTTCTAGTGAAAAGAATAGAAAAAATTTTTCCAAATATTTCAAAAAAAATTTGAAAGAATTTTCTCAAAAATGTAAAAATATAGGTTTTGATTTAATTCAAATTGGAACTAATCAAGATTATATTAAGACATTAACTCATTTTTTTAAAAAGAGAGCAAAGCGTATATAGTCAATGAGACGTATTTGTATATTATTTTTAATATTATTATATAGTTGTTCAGATTTTGATCAAGATATATACTTTGAATACTCTGTAGATACAACCAATGTTGAAATTGGTTACCCTTTACATCTAGACATTGATATAAAAAATTTAGACAACGACTTCTATGGTTATCATAAAAAGCTCTAATATTGATTCTTTGGATGATTCCTATAATATTGATTTCGAAATAACTTTTTGGGATACAGGAAGAACAATAATACCACCTTACTTTATAATGATTAGCCCAAATGATTCAATTGAATCAAAGACATATAATACTGATTATATTAAAATTAATATTCAATCCGCTCTTTCAAACGATGAATTATCTGATATTAAGCCAGATAAACCTATTAGAGAAATAGATCTTCCTTATAGTTATGAAAGAATTTCTGCTTTATTTTTTATTATTATTTTACTGTTTTTTATTGCCTACATATGGAGTAGTCGCAACAAAAGTAAAAATTTTTTACAGAAAGTTTTTTTCAACTACAATCCAAGAGAAGACGCAATAAAAGAAATAAAAAAAGTTAAATTAGACAGCTTATCAAATAGAGAATTTTATGAATCTTTGTCTAATATCTTAAAAAAGTTTATAGAAAATGAATACTATATTATCGCACATGAAATGACATCAGTTGAATTAAATAATTTTTTTCAAGATAAAAATTTATATGATTTATTAGATCATATTGATTCTGTAAAGTTTGCTAATAAAGAGTATGCACTATCTGAAAGAAAAAAAGATTTAGAATTAGCAAAAAAATTTGTAAGAAAACTACTATAAACCAATTAATTTTCAGCTATGGCAACTACTGCAGATATAAAAAATGGTTCTATATTGTTGCATAAGAATGCTCGCATGAAAGTAGTTGAGTTTCAGCATGTGAAACCTGGTAAAGGGCCTGCATTTGTAAGGACGAAATTAAAAGATATAAAAACAGGAAAAATTATTGATGAAACCTTCAACTCTGGTGTTAAGCTTGAATTTTTAAGAGTTACTTCAAAAAAATTCCAATATTTATATCAAGATACAGATAGTTATATTTTTATGGATAATGATACATTTAATCAAATTGAAGTTTCACATTCATTAATGGAAGATAATCATTACTATATCAAAGAAGGTGATAATATTGAGATTCTTTTTGACGGTGATGAAATTATTAATATTAATTTACCTCCAAAAGTAGAATTGAAAGTAGTTGAAACAGATCCTGGCTTAAGAGGAAATACCGCAACAAATGCAACAAAGCCAGCAAAAATGGAAACAGGTTTAGAAGTGCAAGTTCCTCTTTTTATTAATGAGGGAGATATCTTAAAAATTGATACTAAGTCTGGTAATTATTCCGAAAGATTAAAAAATTAATTCTATGTGGAAAGATAAATTAAAAGAAGTTATTTATATTCTAGAAAATAGTAACATCAACGAGATTGAAGTTCGTTTTTGGTTTAGTAAAATAAAGGTCACTAAAGATGCTCCAATCATTAATACTGATTCTGAATCTTTGTCAGAGCAGCCTGTTGCTAAAATAGAACAATCTTCTTCAGATACAAAAGTAGAAACTGAAGAAATTTCATCGCCAACATCTTTAGATACATTTACTGTAAGATCTCCTATGCCTGGAACATTTTATTCTTGTCCAGATCCTGATTCTAAGCCTTTTGTAGAAATTGGTACAAAAGTTAATCCAGGTGATACTCTATGTATTATTGAGGCAATGAAGATAATGAATGAAATTCAATGCGAAAAGAGCGGAACAATTAAAGAAATCATGATTGAAGATGGTAATCCAATAGAATTTGATCAACCTCTTTTTATTATAGACTGCTCTGAGTAAATACTTATGTTTAGAAAAATATTGATCGCAAATCGAGGCGAAATTGCCATAAGAATTATTCGTGCATGCAAAGAAATGGGAATTAAAACTGTCGCAGTTTATTCAAAACCAGATGAATTTTCTTTACATGTTAAATTTGCTGATGAAGCAATATGTATAGGAGAAGGGCCTCCGATAAAAAGCTATTTAAATATTCCAAGAATTATTGCAGCAGGAGAGATTACTAATGCAGACGCAATTCATCCTGGATATGGTTTTTTAGCAGAAAATGGTCAATTTAGTCAAATATGTAAGGATAATAATTTTTCTTTTATCGGTCCAGATGGAGATATCATAGATTTAATGGGCAACAAAGTGAATGCAAGAAATGTTGCAAATCAAGCTCAAGTTCCAATTATACCCGGCAGTGAAATTGCTGTTAGCGGTATTGATGAATTAACTGAAATATGCAATAATATTGGCTATCCAATAATGTTGAAAGCTTCTGCGGGAGGAGGAGGTAAAGGCATGCGCGTGGTTGATGAACCATCTATACTTGAACAATCCTTCTCTATTGTCAAATCTGAAGCTGATAAGGCATTTAATAATGCAGACATATATGTAGAAAAATTTGTCAAAGATGCTCGCCATATTGAAATTCAAATTATGGGTGACAAATTCGGAAATTATATTCATTTAGGTGAACGTGAGTGTTCTATTCAAAGAAGCAATCAAAAATTAATTGAAGAGTCACCATCTTCTTTTATAGATGAAAGTTTAAGGAATACACTTGGTCAAAAAGCAATTGATTTAGCAAAATCTGTAGAATATGTTGGCGTAGGTACCGTAGAATTTTTAGTAGATGATGATAAAAATTATTATTTCATAGAAATGAATACAAGAATTCAAGTAGAGCATACTGTCACAGAAATGGTTACAATGCTTGACTTAATTAAGGAACAAATTAGACTGCATAATGGTGAAGAGCTATTGATTAAACAAGATATGATTTCTATGAAAGGACATTCAATAGAATGCAGGATTAATGCAGAAGATCCATTTAATAATTTTATTCCTTCTCCTGGCAAGATTGAATCTCTTCATTTTCCTGGCGGGATTGGAATTCGCATTGATTCTCATGTATATGCAGGATATGAGATACCTCCTTTTTATGATTCTATGATTGGAAAATTGATTGTTCATGCTAGTAATAGAAAAAAAGCTATTACTAGAATGAAAAGAGCTATAAAAGAGACAATAATAGAAGGCCCTAATACCACTATTCCATTATTGGAGAAAATCCTTTTAAATGATGACTTTATTAATGGTAACTTCAATATAAATTTTTTAGATAAATTCTTGAAAGAAGAATCAAATGCACAAGATTCAGATTTATTAGAAAATGATGAAGAAAAGGGAGGAAGTAATTGAATATACCAGAAAATTTACTTTATACATCGGAGCATGAGTGGATTAAAATTGATGGAGAGATTGCAACAATAGGGGTTACTGATTTTGCTCAAAGCGAACTAGGCGATATAATATTCTTAGAATTTCCAGATTTAAATTCTGTTTTTAATAAAGGAGACATTTTTGGTACAATCGAAGCTGTTAAAACTGTTTCTGATCTTTATATGCCTATCGATGGTGAGATTTGCGAAATAAATGATACTTTGAATGATAGTCCTGAAAAAGTGAATGAAGATCCATATAAAGATGGCTGGATGGTAAAAGTAAAGATTGATAAAAGTGTTTCTTTGGATGGATTGCTTGATTCTAACCAATACAATCAATTAATCACATAGAATGTTGCCATATTTAGATGATTTTTATCGAATTTTGAAAATTGAAAAAAATTCTTCTAATAATACAATTAGCTCATATCTTTCCGATTTAAAATCTTTTAATAATTTTTTAGAAGATAATAAAATTTCTTTTAAAGAAATAAATAACAAGCACATTCAATTGTTTTTTAGATCTTTATCCGATAAAAAACTATCAGTAAAAACAATTAGAAGGAAAGCTTCTTCACTTTCTTCATATTTTAATTTTTTATTAGATAGAAAAATAATTAAAGAAAGTCCATTGAATGGCGTATTTCTTCCTAAGCTTCCTAAAAGATTATTGCCAACGATTCTTACATTAAATGAAGTAGAAGATGTTTTTAAAGCTGCTGAGAATGATAAGAATGAAATTTTATCTGTTAGAGACAGATGCATATTGGAAATGTTATATTCTTCCGGCTTGAGAGTTACAGAAGTCTGTGATTTAAAATTAAATAATATACAATTCGATTTAGATGTGATACGTTTTTTTGGAAAAGGGAACAGAGAAAGAATTGTTCCTTTAACATACTATGCAAGACATTGGCTTGATAGATATATCAAAACCTCTAGGGCAATTTTATCTTCAAAATCAGGAAAAAATATAAATTATGTTTTTCTGAGTAATAATGGTCTTCCTTTGACAAGAATGTCTGTTTGGAGAAAAGTAAAAAAATATGTTGCTTTAGCTAATGTAATAAAAGAAATATCTCCTCACACTTTTAGACATTCCTTTGCTACTCATTTAATGGATGGAGGAGCAGATATTGCTCAAGTTCAAGCTCTATTAGGACATGCTGATATGTCTACAACAGAAATCTATACACATATTTCTAGAAAATTTATTGATAAGGAATATATGAAGGCTTTTAAAGAACATAAGAATTAATTATTTTAAAATATGGTTCACTTAGCTATAGAATTACAACTAATACTATTACCATGTATTTTGTTTGCATTGACTGTTCATGAATATGCTCATGCTAAAGTAGCATATTTATTAGGAGACAGTACTGCATACTATCAAAATAGGATGAATTTAAATCCTCTAAATCATTTAGATCCTATTGGATTTCTTGTGCTTTATTTTATTGGTTTTGGTTGGGCTAAACCAGTTCCCGTAAATATGGCAAATTTATCGGACCCAAGGAAAGATATGATGCTTGTTGCGCTTGCAGGTCCTGTTTCTAATATTATATTAGCTATAATTGGAGCGCTTATTTTTAATAATATTTTCATTAGCGTTCAATTTCAAGAAGGTCTCTATTTTTTCGTTTATATCAATGTTCTTTTGGCAATGTTTAATATGATTCCAATTGCTCCATTAGATGGATCACGAATTTTGCCTTTATTTATAAGGGATCCTCGCACTTTATATCAAATCGAATATTATGGTCCAAGAATTTTACTAGGTTTAATCTTTATTCAACTAATTACAAGAATTCCAATAATTTGGTCTATCATTGGATTCCCTGTTGAGCTTATTTTATCTTTATTGAACATGCCTATTGGTTAGTTTTGGATAAAGTATTTTCTATATCTGGTCCAACTTCATCTGGTAAGACTGATCTTGCAATAAAACTGGCAAAAAAGTTTAATGGAGAAGTAATTGGAGTGGATTCAAGGCAGATATATAAATCAATTCCAATTGGCACAGCACAACCATCAAAAGATGAGCTTGAAATGGTTCCACATCATCTAATTGGAGTCAAAAATTTAAATGAACCAATATCAGCAGGTGAATATGCAAAACTTGTTGATAAAAATATATATAATATAATTGATAGAAAGAAAATTCCCATTTTATGTGGAGGAACTGGCTTATACTTTAAAGCATTATTTGAAGGTATTTTTTCAGAAAGCAAGACTGATTTAGATATTCGTAAAAGATTAGAAAAAGAATATGATATCAATAAAGAAGATTTATATAAAAAATTACAATCTATTGATTCTGATTATGCATTAAAAGTTCATATTAATAACAAAAAAAGATTAGTTAGAGCATTAGAGCTATACGAGATTACAGGGAAGAATATGTCAGATAATTTTTTATCTGAAAATGAAAAAAGTGACTTCCATGATAAGTGTTTTACAGTGTATTTAAAAATGTCACGACCAATTCTTCAAAAAAGAATAGTCAAGAGGACAAATTATATGTTACAAAATGGATTGATTGAAGAGGTAAAAAATATTATTGATAAAGGTTATGATGTTAGCCAATTAGACTATATTGGTTTTGATGAAATTGCTTCATATTTAATTGGAAATATTAGTTTAGATGAGGCATCTGAAAAAATTATTATCAGAACAAGACAATATGCTAAAAGACAATTGAAATGGTTTGATGCACAACAATTTGATATAGTGGTAGATGCTGACAATATTAATTCTGATGATATGGTTGACAAAATAGCTCAAATCTGCTAATTTGCGCAAAAATTGGAGGATTAAATCATGCTGAAAAGCAAACATCTTATTGGTTTAGAAGATTTTCCAATTTCTGATTTAAATAAAATCATCGACACTTCATTTAAGTTTAAAGAAATTCTTAGCACTCCTGAGAGAAAAATTAATTTGCTCAAAGATAAAACTCTCGTGAATATGTTTTTTGAAAACTCTACAAGAACAAAAATTAGTTTTACATTAGCAGAAAAAAGATTAGGTGCAGATAGCATTAATTTTTCAGCATCTACAAGCAGTGTTAAAAAAGGTGAGACTTTAAAAGATACAGTTCAAAATATTGAATCGATGAAGATTGATGGTGCAATTATACGTCATTCTCATCCAGGATCTGCTCTTAAATTAACGGAGTATATTGATGGTTCTGTTATTAATGCTGGAGATGGATCTCACGAACATCCTACTCAGGCGATATTAGATATGGTTACTTTAAAAGAAAAATTTGGAAAAATTAAAAATCTGAAAATTGGAATTATTGGAGATATATTAAACAGTAGAGTAGCAAGAAGTAATATATTTGGATTAAGAAAATTAGGCGCTGAAGTTGTAGTGTGTGGTCCTACCACATTACTTCCAAATGATATTTCAAGATTAGGAATTAATGTTACAAACAATATAGATGAAGTTTTAAACTGGTGTGATGCTGTTATTGCATTACGCATACAGTTAGAAAGAATGCATTTAGGTAGGATTCCATCAAAGAGGGAATATCACAAGTTTTTTGGATTGACTTACGAAAGAATTAGCAAATTGAAGAAAGATATTACTATTATGCACCCAGGTCCAATGAATAGAGGGGTAGAAATTGACAGTAAAATTGCTGATTCTGAAAATGCTGTTATTCTAGATCAGGTTTTAAATGGAGTAGCATCAAGAATGTCGATTCTTTATTTATTATTAGGAGATAAATCGAACCAAATATGATTGATAAGAAACAGCCCAAAAAAATATTATTAAAAAAAGGTAGGATTATTGATCCTTTCTCTAAGAAAACATTTATTGGAGATATTCTAATAGAGAATGGGAAAATTGCTTCTATAAAGAAGAATATCACTTCTAAAGATAAAAATATATTTCAAATCGATTGCAACGGGCTAGTAATAACCCATGGTTTTTGTGATATTCATGTGCATTTTAGAGAACCTGGAAGAGAAGACAAAGAAACGTTAGCCTCTGGATCTATGGCTGCGTTGGCAGGTGGTTTTACTCAAGTGTGTACAATGCCTAATACTAACCCTCCTATTGATTCTCCGGAACATATTTATTATATAAAAAATAAAAGCAGTTCTTTACCAATAGATATCTTTCCTATTGGCGCTGTATCTTTAGGTCAAAAAGGGGAAGAATTAACTGAAATGCTTGTAATGAAAGAGAATGGTGCTATTGCTTTTAGTGATGATGGAATCCCTATTCAAAATGCACAATTTATGGCATTAGCATTAAAATATTCAAAGATGACAAACCTTCCTGTTATTAATCATGCAGAGGATATTTATTTAAGAAATGAAGGAGTGATGAATGCAGGTCCAAATTCAAACAATTTAGGACTTAAAGGTAATCCAAGTTTGGCGGAATCAGTCATGGTTTATCGAGATCTTGCACTGGCTTCAGCTTTAGGTGCTCGATTGCATATTCCGCATATTTCAACAAAAGATTCCGTTGGATTAGTTAAATTATTTAAATCAAAGAATAAACTTATTACTGCAGAGGTTTCTCCTCATCATTTATATTTTTGTGATGATGACATTGTAGATTTTAACACAAATTTAAAAGTTGGTCCTCCAATTAGGTCTAAATCCGATAGAAAAAAATTAATTGAAGGTATTAAGAGCGGTATTATTGATTGTATTGCCACCGATCATGCTCCCCATACAATTGAAGATAAAGAAACAACTTTCAATGATGCGGAATTTGGTATGATTGGTTTAGAAAGTTGTTTTGGAGCAGTAAATAAAGTTTTAGTTAAGGATAACGGAATGAGTCTTAAATCATTAATTGAAAAATTAACTGTTAATCCTAGAAAAATTATGAATATCAATAGTGATTTGTTTGCAGTAGGCGAGAAAGCTCAGATTACTATTTTTGACCCAAATGAGAAGTGGACATTTTCAGAAAAAAATATTTATTCTAAATCATCTAATTCACCTTTTATTGGACATGATTTAGTTGGTAAAATTAAATATGTATTCTCAAAAGACTCATTTTTCACTTTATAAATTTACTAATCATTGTTATTGACTAATCAAGTCACATCAATTAAGTTTCCTTCGTTTTAAAAGTTTATGAAAACAAAGACAATATCAGTTAAAGAAATAGACCACAGATGGTGGTTGCTTGATGCCGATAATCAGGTATTAGGGAGATTTGCGTCTAAGGTAGCTCAAATATTGAGAGGAAAACATAGACCTAATTATGCACCAAACTTGTATATGGGAGACGCTGTTGTGATTATTAATTCTGATAAAATCAGATTAACAGGGAATAAAGCTGACTCTAAACAGTATTTCAAGCATTCAGGTTATCCTGGTGGAGCAAAAATGGTTAATTATAGTGATTTAATGAAAGATAATTCTGATAAAGTAATTATCAATGCTGTTAAGGGCATGTTGCCAAAGAACAAATTAGGTAGAGAGATTATAGGTCATCTTAGAGTCTATAAAGGTGAAACACATAATCATGAGGCCCAAAATCCTGTTAAATGGAGTGACGCATAGTGAAAAAAGGATCTTTTACTGGCATTGGACGAAGAAAAAACTCTACAGCAAGAGTATATTTGTCACATGGTTCAGGAAAATTTGTTATAAATAAAAAATCTGATATTAATTCATATCTAAAAAGAGAGTCATTAGTAATCCATGCCACGAAACCGCTCGATATTTTGAATCTAAAAGATAAATATGATTTAACAATTAATGTTTCAGGAGGCGGATTAACTGGTCAAGCTGGAGCAATTCAATTAGGCATTGCAAGAGCACTATTAAACTCTGATGAAGAGTTTAGATCTCAATTAAAATCTATTATGATTACTGTTACAAAAGATGAATTATTAAAATCTGGTGCTCATTTTGGGCATGTGACAAGTAAGACTGATCCTAATTTTAGGGATTATGTTGTTTCTCAAAAGAATGGCATAGATATTATTAATCTTGATGACACAATAGACCGTTTAAGCAAAGCTCTATCTTTTATTAAATCTGTTGTAGATAGAAATGGAGAAGTTTTATTTGTAGGAACGAAAAAACATGCAAAAGATATAATACAGCAAGAAGCAGATAGATGTGGCATGTTTTATGTTGTTGAAAGATGGTTGGGTGGCACGCTAACAAATTTTTCAACTATAAAGAAGAGTATTAAAAGATTACAATCTTTAGAAAAAGAAGGATCTAGTCTCTATGAAGATTTAACCAAAAAAGAACTGTTAATGTTAAATCGTGAAAAAATTAAACTATCTGATCAACATCGAGGAATTAAAGATATGAAAAGATTACCTGATGTAGTTGTTGTTGTGGATGGAAAAACTGAATCTATTGCAATTGAAGAGGCAAAAAAATTAGAAATTCCTATTGTATGTATTGTTGATTCTAATACAAATCCTCTTGTATGTGATTATCCTGTACCAGCTAATGATGATTCAATTAGAACAATCCAATTATTAATTACAGAGATTTCAAATGTAATTGTTAGTGCGAATGATGCTAAATCCAAAAAAGATGATTCTAAGAAAAAAGAAGAAAAAGAAGGATAGTATTCAATGAGTATTGATGCAAAATTAGTAAAAGATTTAAGAGAAAGAACTGGCGCTGGTATGATGGATTGTAAAGCAGCATTGATAGAATCTAATGGAGATTTAGATTTAGCAATTGAGGCTCTTAGAAAATCTGGTATAGCAAAAGCAGAGAAAAAATCTGTGAGAGATGCGAAAGAAGGATTAATCGTATCTTATATACATCATGGTAACAAGCTCGGTGTTTTGCTTGATATTGGGTGTGAAACAGATTTTGTTGCTAAAACTGAAGGTTTTCAAGATTTAGCTAATAATATTGCTATGCAAATTGCTGCAACAAATCCTATGGCTGTTAGTGAGGATGATATGCCTTCTGATGTTGTAGACAAAGAAAGAGAGATTTATACAGATCAAGCCAAGTCTTCTGGAAAACCTGATGATGTTTTAGAAAAGATAGTTGATGGAAAAGTCAAAAAATTTGTTGAAGAGAATTGTCTTCTTAATCAATCTTTTGTTAAAGATCCTGATGTTAAAATTAGTCAGCTTGTTCAAGAAGCTATTGCTACCCTAGGAGAAAATATCACTATCAATCGCTTTGTTCGCTTTGCTCTTGGAGAAAAAAGTTAATAATTTCTCTAATACTTAATTATGTTAAATCAAAACCTCGATCTTGCTAGAAATAAAATGGAACAAACATTATCATTTGTTGATAGTGAATTATCAAAAATAAGAACAGGAAGAGCAAACCCAGATATGTTCAATAAAATTTTAATAAATTATTATGATAACGAAACTCCTCTTAATCAAGTTGCAAATATTTCTTTGATGGATGGAGTTACAATTAGCATCCAACCATTTGATAAAACATTTATTGATGAAATAGAAAAAGCAATTGTTGAGTCAGATTTAGGGTTAAATCCTTCAAATAATGGTAATTCAATAGTTATATCTTTCCCTCCTTTATCAACAGAAAGAAGAGAAGAGTTAGTAAAATTTTCTTCACAGATTGTAGAAGAGGGTAGAATTTCAGTAAGAAATATTAGAAGAGATACCATTCAATCTGTAAAAAAAATTGAAAAAGAAGAAAAAATTCCTGAAGATGATATGAAAAGATTTTCAGATGATATTCAAAGTCTTACTGATGATTTTATTACAAAATTAAATCTTAGCCAAAGCGCTAAAGAAAAAGAAATACTAGAAATCTGAATTCCATTTTACGTTTTCTACATCACTTTTTGTTAGTTTGTATCCCCAATGTTGAAGTCCTTGTCTAATAACAGGGCTAATATTTGTATCATCAAAATCACTATTATTTCTAATGATATTACCAATCAATCTTATTTTCCATCTTCCTTTTGGGCCAGCAAAATTAATCCATCGTTTAATTTGTCTTTTATCATCTTCTGTTCTTCTTCCATTATAAAAATGGCAATACCATTGAACCCATCCATATGGATCAATTGGATTAATCCATCCTTTAGACTCCCAATATTCTAGACTTGTCCCACTATGAACTTTGTATTTATTAATCGCTATATCTTCTTTTTGGTTAGTAAGATAATTGCTTGGGGTATCTTTCCACCAATCCTTTGGTAGATCCAAATGTTTTTCAGAATAGTTCTTTTTTGTAATATTTGAATAAATTGGTCTCCAATAAGAGCCCCCAAAGCTTCCTAATGCAAAAATTTGTACAGGAGTTAAATTTGGTTTAAAATTAGGAAAATCAGGAAATTGTATAATATGCTTTTTTATTACTGACACTTGGACCAACCACAATCTTTACAAACAAGGCAACCGCCTTCATTTACAACACCATAGCTGTTGCATTCAATGCATTCCATTCCCTGTTTGTTTTCTTTTGTGTGATTAGTTTCTTCATTATTAGCAATTTCAAACTTTGCTTTTTTTTCTTTTGGAGAAGCGTTATCTCCGTGTATGAAATTCTCTAATGCTCTTCCAATAGCATCTGGGGTAGATAAAATTAATTGACCATCTTCCCAAGTTGGGTTAGGCCCACTAATTCCTTTTAATTGATTAATAATACTGTCAGGATCTATTCCTGATCTTAATGATAATGATATCAATCTACTAATTGCTTCAGTCTGTGCAGCAACAGTGCCACCAGCTTTTCCAATTGTAGTAAATACTTCACAGAGGCCATCTTCATCTGTGTTTACTGTAATATAAAGAGTACCATCACCAGTTCTCATTCTTCTTGTCTGTCCTTCCGTGATTGAAGGTCTATTTCTTGCAGTTTTTGAAGTTGAATCTTCTGATTCAATTGTTTGTACATCTTCTTTGGATTTTTCATCAGTAACTAATATTCCTTCTCTGGAGCCTTCTCTATAAACAGTTATTCCTTTTAAATTTGCTTTATAAGCAGTCATATATATATCAGCAACAGTTTCAACAGTTGTTTCTTCAGCAAGATTTACAGTAGAAGAAATAGAGCTGTCTATATATTTTTGAACTGCGCCTTGCATTTTAACCCTGAAATATGGATCGACATTATGTGCAGTCACAGCATAATCGGGTAAATTTTCATCTCCACCAAACATTTCTCTTATAATTGGATGATATACTTTGTATTCATCAAACTCTTTTCCTAGGCTATCATTTTTCTTTACTTTTCTTTTATAAGATGTTGCAAAAATTGGTTCAACACCAGAAGTTACACTTGCAACAATAGCACCGCTTCCAGTTGGAGCTACTGTGGTAAGCGTAGAATTTCTAATACCACTATCTTTGATTTTTTCTTGTAATTCTTTTGGTAATTCTTTTACAAACTTACTTTTTGAATATCCACTCCATTTAAAGTTAGGAAAATGTCCTTTTTCATTAGAAAGTTCTGCACTTGTTTCATAGGCAGTATCACGATGAACTTTCATCACTTCTTCGATTATATTAAGAGCTTCATCAGAATCATACTTAATACCCATTTTAACAAGCATGTCGCCTAGTCCAAGAATACCAAGACCTACACGTCTATCATTCATCGCGTTTTGTTTCTGATCTTCTAATGCGTGTCTATCCATATTATAGTCAATAACATTATCTAAGAATCTTGTTGCAATTGCAGTGCATTGTTTGAAGTCTTCAAAATCAAAATTACCATCTTTATCTACAAATCTTTCAAGGTTTAATGCTCCTAAATTACAACATCCACCATCCGGCAAAGGTTGTTCTGCGCAAGGATTTGTAGAGACAAGTGGGCTGCAGTATTCTGCATTATGATATTTTTTCATAGTATCCCAAAATAAAAGTCCAGGCTCTGCACTAGCATGAGCATGTTCAATAATTTTCATCCATAATTCTTTAGCATTAACAGTTTCATATACTTGGCCATCAAATTTCAAATCAAACTTACTATCATCTTCAACTGCTTTCATAAATTCATCTGTCAATAAAACTGAGATATTAGAATATTTTACCATATCTATATCTCCAGTTTTGATTTCAATAAATTTTACAATATCTGGATGATCAACTCGTAATGTTTGCATATTTGCACCACGTCTACCATGTTGAGCAATAGTATTTGTGTTTTCACTGAATAAATTCATAAAACCAACTGGGCCACATGAATTTCCACCAGTTCCAACTATTTGATCTCCAGAAGGTCTTAAAATTGATAAATCATGCCCACATCCACCGCCAAATTTATATGTCATTGCCTCTTGAATAACGCAATCATATATGGATTTAATTGAATCAGTTTTTATTCCTACCACATAACAGTTGTTAAGTGTGGTTGTAATATCATTTCTGCCGGCACCATGCATAATTCTTCCACCAGGTACAAATTTAAAATTGAGCAATATATCAAAAAACTTTGCTTCCCATTCCTGTTGTAGGTCTTTTGTTTTTTCAACGCTTGCTAATGCATTTGCTTGACGTTTCCATAGATCCCATGGATGTTTTTCCCATGGAGCAAGATATTTTTGCTGAAGAACATTTTTTCCTATCTCATCATCTTTGTGATAATAATTTTGTATTTTGAATTCTTCAGGACATTCTTCTTGTTTTTTACTATCAGAATCTGTCACATCATAATCAAGAATTTGATTTTTTATATCAGGATCAATTGATGGGTTTTTTTCATTTTCCCTAGGAAAATTTATTTCAATTGCTTCTGCCATTCTAAAGTCTCTTACCCCTATACGGTATTATTAAACGTTATTTTATTTATTGATTAATTTCGATTAAACAATAAAAGTCTTACATAGACTAATGTTAAACAAATACGGCACACTTTCGAAAAGTATAACCTGGTTGGCTGGCTATAAGTTATCTAATTATCTTTATTTTAGTCAACACTAAAAATCATTTTTTTGAATTTTTTTTATAAATTTAGTTGAAATCAAATGAATCAGAATAATTTAGATAATATTCCAGATTGGCTACTAGAACAGCTTCCATATCATCACTCTTGGATTGATGTTGGAGGAAAAAGTATGCATGTTATGGAGAAGGGTAGTGGTAAGCCCATTGTTTTTGTTCACGGCAACCCTATGTGGGGATATTTGTATAAAAAAGTTTTAGATGGATTAAATGATAGTCAATCCAGGCTTATTGTTCCTGATTTAATTGGTTTCGGATTTTCTGATAAAGTAAAATTGAATGAACATTCTTTAAAGTCTCATAGTGAATGGATGGCAAATTTTTTCTCAACAATAAAAGAAGAAAAAATTGGAATGGTTGTGCATGATTGGGGTGGGATGATTGGTATTGCAGGTGCAATGAAAGCTGGAAAAAAGATTGATGGTTTGATTGTTATGAACACTGCTATAACTGCGCCAAAAGATGGTTTTAAGCCAACTTGGTTTCACAGTTTATCTCAAATTCCTTTGATTAGCGATTTTTTGTTCAGAGTGTTAAACTTTCCTCTTTCAGGATTACATAGATTTGCTAATGTTCCTGGATCTTTTTCAAAAGATGTGATGAAAGCATATAAATATCCCTTAAGAAAATTAAAAGATAATTGTGGGCCTTTAGCTCTTGCACGTATGGTGCCCAACAATATGAATCATCCTAGCGTACCGCTTGAAAAAGAAATTGAAGAATTTTTACAGCAGTATAATGGTCCAGCTCAAATTGTTTGGGGCATGAATGATCCTGTAATGTGGAAACTAAGAAGGCGCACATCCAGATTGCTTCCACAAGCTAAAGTTATTAAGACTGAAGCAGGTCATTTTGTGCAAGAAGAAACTCCTGAAAAAGTTATAGACTCTATCAAAGAAATATTTAAATTACGTTCTGATACTAAAAAATTATGACAGGTCAAATACTTCGAAATAACTTTGATTTAAATGATAAGTATACCTTAATCGATGGTAAGATTGTTTTATCCGGAATTCAAGCTTTAGTACGTCTATTGCTTGATCAACATCGTGCAGATTTAATAGCAGGTTTAAATACTGCAACACTTGTTTCTGGATATAGAGGATCTCCTGTTGGTGTACTGGATTTAAATTTGATAAGAAACAAAAAAATTCTTGATGAACACAATGTTAAGTTTATTCCTGGTGTCAATGAAGATTTAGGCGCAACTATGATTTATGGTAGCCAGATGGCTAATATGGTTTCTAAAGTGAAATATGATGGCGTGCTTGGAATGTGGTATGGTAAAGCACCCGGCGTAGACAGATCTGGTGATATTTTTAGGCATGCAAATTTTCTAGGAGTAGATAAAAATGGTGGCGTATTGTGTGTTGCAGGTGACGACCCTTCTTGTAAATCTTCTACGCTTCCTTCTCAATCTGAGCCAGCATTATTTGATGCAATGATGCCAATTTTCTACCCTGGAAATGTTCAAGATATTCTTGATTTAGGTTTATATGCATATGGAATGTCAAGATTTACTGGTCTTTGGTCTGGTTTCAAAATTGTCACAGATATTGCAGATGGTTTTGGTAGTGCATTTGTTCATCCTGATAGAATTTCTATTACAATACCAGATTTTTCTGTTAATGGAAAACCTTGGTCACATACTCAAAATGCAAAATTAGTTGGACATCATAGCTTGCCTACAGAAAAAGAAATTCATACAGGTAGAATCAAAGCTGCAAAGCATTTTGCAGCTGCAAATAATATTAATAAGATTCCTATTTCTTCTGATAATGATACTATAGGTATTGTAACAGCTGGAAAGACATATTATGATATTATGGAAGCTTTTGATTCACTAGGATGGACACATGAATATTTAAATAAAATTGGAATTCGCGTATTAAAACTAGGGTTAACATATCCACTTGAGCCTATCATGATTGATAAATTTTCTGAAGGTTTAAATGAATTATTTGTTATTGAAGAAAAGCGTTCATTTATTGAAATGCAATTAAAAGAACAGATGTATAATAAGGCCCAAAAACCAATGATTGTGGGTAAGCTTGATGAAAACGGCAATGATCTTATACCTGGATATGGTGAATTAACAGCAGATGTTATTGCTAGAATTTTATTTACGAGATATAAAGAAAAACTAAATATTAGTCATTCAAATGATAAGATTAATATTCTAAATGAAATAGATAATAGAGTTTATGCGCAATCTTTGTCTGGTCGAACAATGTATTTTTGTTCAGGGTGTCCTCATAATACTTCAACAGTAAAATTACCTGAAGGCGATAGTGCTTTTGGAGGAATTGGATGCCATTTAATGGCAATGTTTGTTGATGATGGTCATGCGTTTGGAACTACTCATATGGGAGGAGAAGGAGCGCAATGGGTTGGAATGGAACCTTTTATTGAAAAAGACCATATGTTTCAAAATGTTGGTGATGGAACTTTCTTTCATTCAGGATCATTGGCATTGCGACAAGCCATAGCATCTGACTCTCATGTTACATATAAGATATTATATAATCGTGCTGTTGCAATGACAGGAGCACAAGATCCAGATGGAGGTTTAGATTTACCAGAACTCACAAAATATCTTAAATCTCAAGGGGTAAAAAAGACTATTATTACCACAGATGATACAAGCGCATATGATTCAATTGAGAAATCTAGATGGGATAAAGATATAGAAATATTACATAGAGATGATATTGTTAATGCGCAAAAAAAATTGAAATCAGTTAAAGGTGTCACAGTATTAATTCATGATCAAAGCTGTGCTGCAAATCTACGTAGATTAAGAAAAAGGGGACAGGCTCCTGATCCAAAAGAAAGAATATTTATCAATGAAGCTGTATGTGAAGGATGTGGAGATTGTGGTGTAAAATCAAACTGTTTAAGTGTGCAGCCTGTTAAAACAGAGTTTGGAAGAAAAACACAAATTGACCAACCTTCTTGCAATAAAGATTATTCATGCGTAGAAGGAAATTGTCCTTCTTTTATCAAAGTAATACCTTCTGATAAAGATGATAAAAGAAAATTACCAGATATAGGTTTTCAATCATCTGAGTTGCCAGAACCTAAAAAGATTAATGATGATAGCTCTAATATTTTTATGTTAGGAATTGGTGGTACTGGAGTAGTAACTGTAAATCAAATCGTTGCTACAGCTGCATTTCTAGAAAACAAAAAAGTAGTTGCATTAGATCAAACTGGATTAAGTCAAAAAGGAGGATCTGTAGTATCGCATCTTAAGATTATCAAAGATAAAGATAAAGAGTGTTCAAGTAGAGTGGCGCATGGAGAATCAGATGCTTATTTAGTATTTGATCTTTTAACAGGAACTAATCCTGTCAATTTAGCTAAACTAAATAAAAACCGTTCTACATCTATTATATCTACTTCTGAAATACCAACTGGTGATATGGTTCGATCTACAGAAAATGAATACCCTGAATCATCCCATTTAATCAATTTGATTAAAGGATTTTCTAATAAAAATGTGCTTTTAAATGCAACCGAATTGTCTGAACACTTTTTTGATAGCAATATGCAAGCAAACTTTATTGTAATTGGTGCAGCATATCAATCAGGTGCTATTGCTTTGAATGCAGATTCTATATTGGAAGCGATAAAAATTAATGGAGTTGCCGTTCAACGCAATCAAGATGCTTTTAATATTGGGAGAAAAGTTGTGTCAGATCCAAGTTGGACAGCATCATTAGATTTATATCGTTCTGGTGATATTGATGTAAAACCAGAATTAGATAATATTTCAAAGACTATCATTAAAGAAATTAGTAAACCAGATGATGAATTAAAGAGAATTCTGGAATTTCGCGTTCCAGAACTTATTGCTTATCAAAATGAAGAATATGCACAAGAATATATTAGTTTTGTGAAAAAAATACATAATGCTGAAAAATCTAAACACTCTTCATCTTTATTAACTCAGAATGTAGCAAAGTACCTGTATAAGCTAATGGCAGTCAAAGATGAATATGAAGTAGCTCGTTTATCATTAAAAGCTGAACTTGATACCGCATTAAGTCAAGAATTTGGCAAATCAGCAAAGATCTATTATATGTTACACCCTCCTTTTTTGAAAGGATTACAAAATATTCCAATATTAAATAAAATTCCTGGTGTAAAGAGTAAACTTGCTCTTCCAAGATGGTTTAAATATGGATATATGGTATTAAGAAAGATGAAATTTTTAAGAGGAACAAAATTTGATTTTATGGCTTGGTTTAGTTGGGATGTACGTCAATCTGACAAAGAAATACTCAATCATTACAAAAACACATTAACAAGTAATCTTGATAAAGTTTCAAACGGTGGATATACTGATTTAGTAAAATTCTCTGAACTACCTGATCTAATTAGAGGCTATGAAGAAGTGAGACTTGCTACAGTTGATACTTATTACGAAGAAGCTAATAAATTATTTAAAGCTTAGAAATATATTGTCCCTAACAATTTTATTTGTATTCTCTATAATACCTTTTAAATTATTTGCTAATTTAGTCTATGAAAAAAATAATAACTTTCTTATCATTTTTTGCCGTTCTGATTGCTCAACACAATCATGACCATAATCATCCTGAATGGATTAGATGCGCTACTGATGAGCTAGAACAAGAATTACAACTTACCAATCCTGAATTTATTGCTGAGAGAGATATTTATGTTGAAAAAGCACAAAGGTTGCTTAGAGAAAATCCTCAATGGCGCACAAATCAAGCTAGCATGAATACTATCTATATTCCTGTTGTGTTTCATGTTCTCTATCAGGTTTCATCAGACAATTTAAACAAACAGCAAATTGGATATAATTTTGAACAAATTAATTTAGATTTTAAAGGCATTAATCCTGATGGGGATGAAATTCCATCTTCTCCAAATCCAAGTGATGCACCAAATGATCCAGGAATTGATTATAGCTTCCAAGGAGTGAGAGGAAAGCATCAAATCGAATTTGTTGGTGCCCAAGGAGAAACAGATGGTGCAAATCTTGTAGAAGGTGTCACTATTCTTCGTTATCAGATTAATCAATCGAGTGTGGGAGGAGTAAGTGAAGCAAGTAGTCTTGCTAGTGCTACTACTCCTGATCAAAGTTCATGGCCTGGAGGAACGGGCGGATATAAAGATGGATATTTAAATATTTATATTGCTCCTTTAACTGGTGGATTATTGGGACAAGCATATTTAGGATTTCCTGAATCAGTAACTCTAACCGAATCTATTGGATCAGTCGAAAATCCTGGCACAGTAACCAATTATGATAGCGGAAGAACTTTGACTCATGAATTAGGACATAATTTTACTTTTAATCATACTTTTAACGGTAGCACTTGCGGTACTCAGTATTGGTCTGATATTCCACCTCAAACAGTTAATAATCGTAGTGCAAATATTTATGAATGGCCAGCTGGTAGTGGAAATTTTTATGGTAGACAAGCAGAAAATAGTTGTATTAGTTCAAGTGGAAAAGGTGATCAATTCATGAATTATATGGATTATTCCTATGATGATCAAATGCGCATGTTTTCTGAAGAACAAGCACTAGAAGGATATGCTTGGGCCAACAGTCGGAATTGGGCTCAGGTTGTAAGTGGAGTTAATACAGTTATATCATCTAATACATCTTATGCTACTTCAAATGATGGATTTACTGTTGATGTTACTTTTGGTGAATCTGTTACTGGATTTACGCAAGATGATTTAGTCCTTAGCAATGCGGTAGTTACAAATTTTAATGGTGGAGATGGAACCACTTTCTCTTTTGATATTGAAGCAATTGTAGATGGTGAAGTTAAGGTTTCAATTTCTGAAGGAAGCGTCACAGGCGATACATCTGGAGATACAAATTTTGCTTCAAATGAAATTGCAGTGATTGTAGATAGAGTAAGTCCTACAGTTGGTAATTTAAGTATCGCAAACATTCAAGATACTCAATATATCACAAGGAATCCTAACATTGAACTTGAATTAAGTGATTTTTATGATGCAACTAGTGGAATGGCTCTTTATTTTGTTTCTGTTGGTTTGTCTCCAGGAGGAGAAGATATTTTAGCTGTTACTCCATATTCAGCAGATCAAGGCGGAACGACACAAATTAACATTAATTCTTTAGGGTTAAATGATTATCAGCAATATCATGTTACAGTGTATGGTCAAGATTTAGTTGGATTAAATTCTACCACCACCACACAATCATTTTATTATTTTGGATCATTATTAGGCGATAGCGATAATGATTGGGATGTTGATTTTGATGATTATAGTGCATTTATTGCTGCATGGCCTTATGTAGATATCGCTCCGATTACTGGAAGTGCGCCTTATTATTTCCCAAATTTTGATGGAGTAGCCGATGCACAAGATTTAACTATGTTTGAGACTATGTGGCAGTGGTCCTTAGAAGAAAATGGATTACAAGTTCCAAATTACGCAGTATCAGGACAAAGTCCTTTCTTGCGCGTGTTAAATAATCAATTAGTAGTAAAATTCCCAGAAGGAACAAAATCTGGACAAGTTTATTTTGATTATAGTCCTGAAAATTATAATATTAATTTATTAACTACGTCTACAACTGGAAGATTAATTTTAAACAATAATACTAGCGGTGTAATACATGTTGAATTTGGAGATTATGGCGATGCAAACACTGCTCTTCCGCTTCCAGAATTACATTTTAGCTTTCAAAATTTAACAGATACATATGAATTTTTAAGAATCAGTTATTCTGGTGCCGATGGCAACAATCAGTCTGTATCAGAAGGATACAATTTAATGCAAACGGCTCCATCAACATATCGTTTAGCGCAAAGTTATCCAAATCCATTCAGTACTTCTACTACGATTGAATTTGATATGCCTGTCACAGAAAAAATCAAGATGGTCATATTAGATATTCGTGGAAGAGTAGTAAGAAAACTAATCGATAATGAAGAACGATTTGGTTATCAAGCAATTGAATGGGATGGAAAAAATGATGATGGAGATGATTCAAGTAGTGGAGTATATTTCTATCAAATTCGTTCTAGCAACTTCAATGCTGTAGGTAAGTTGTTATATCTAAAATAAACCCTATTTTTTATTATGCTATCACAAGCTCCTACATTAGAGGATATTAAACACGCACAATCTCTAACAGAATCTATTGTTAGAAAGACCCCTATTTTAACTTCAGAATATTTTAATGAATTATTAGGAATGGAGTTATTTTTCAAGTGTGAAAATTTTCAAAAAACTGGTTCTTTTAAAATTAGAGGCGCTACCAACGCAGTATTTTCTTTAACAGAAGAAGAGAGAAAACAAGGAGTTGCATGTCAATCTTCCGGTAATCATGGTGGAGCCATTGCATGTGCAGCAGATTTAAAAGGCGTTCATGCAGATATTGTCATGGCAAAGAGCGTTTCAAAGGCAAAAATTCATAATGTGAAGACTTACAATGGCAATATGATATTTTGTGATCACATGAGCGAAAGAGATGATTTATTTAAAGAAGTATTAGAGAAATATAATCGAATTTCTATTCATCCATATGATAATTATTCTGTTATCGCTGGACAGGGGACTATAGGGCTTGAAATTTGCGAACAATTAGATGATTTTGACTCTGTAGTAGTGCCTATAGGCGGTGGCGGTCTTATTAGCGGTATTTCTATCGCTTTAAAAGGATTAGGGCATAGCGCAAAGATTATTGGCGCAGAGCCAAAGAATGTAGATGATACATATCAAATGTATTCTGCAAACAAACGCATTGAAATGACACATCGAGAATCTATTGCTGATGGATTAATGGCAATTGTAGGCGAGTATACACTTCCAATTATTCAAGAAAACGTAGATGATATCGTTTTAGCTTCAGAAGAAGAGATAATTGATGCAACAAAAGAGATGTGGGAAAGAATGAAAATCATTGTTGAACCTTCTTGCGCATTAACATTGGCAACTATCATTGCAAATAAAGAAAAATTTGAAGGCCAGAAAGTCGTTCTTATTATCACAGGAGGCAATGTTGATTTAGTTGACTTGCCCTGGCAGAAAGTCGGAAAAGATTAGAATAAAAAAAAGCCCTCAAAAAATGAGGGCTTTTTTTATATAGATTGTCTACAATTAAAAATCGTATCCAAGCTTCACTGAAGCCCATCTACCCATAATAGCACCTTGGAATGCTTCACGGTGTACTTGGTCAGTGATGTTATCAATTGTTAGACCAACTTTTAGTCCATCAACTTCTTTAACATCAAAGCTTGCATTTACACCTAGAGTGTAGAAAGATTCAACTTTACCATAATATACAGATCCATCCATTGTGTATGAATCTTGCCAGCGTAGTTGAAGACCATATCCATGGCCGTCGCCTTGATACTGCATTCCACCAGCTAGTTTATGTTGTGGAGTGTTCATGTGTAGTGTATCACGGTCATTTACTCCTTCAGCGTGAATTTCATCTTTATTCAAGTATGAATATGCACTCCAGAAAGACCAATCTGAACTAGGATACCAATTCATTGAAACATCCATACCGCTAAGTCTGAATGGTTCAGGAACTGTTCTGTATCCAAAGATTATTTCACCACCATAGTTATGGTGATTTGGTGATATACCACCCACTGGAATTCCGCCGATTTGACCTGCAATAATTCCTGCAAGATCATCAGCACCGATTCCATTGCCATTTCCACCAGCTGCAGCACTATCTAATAGGTTAACAAAACCAGTTAGATTAGCATTGCCATACATTGCAGTCATAAGTTTTGCAACATAGTCTGCACCGTCAGCTGCCATAATAACATTATGGGTTGTATTGCTTAAAGCTGAAATATAGTTTGTTACTTCAGTAGTCCATAAATCAACACCTAAAACAAGACCATCAGCAACTTGTCCTTTATATCCAATTTCAAATTGGTTACGGTTTGTTGCTTTATTTTTAGGAATGTCTGCTTGATTTCCGCCATCAGTTGGTACAAATCCTGCAGCAGCAGGTGAGTACATTGCTGTGGCATGTGCAATATTCGGAGTTACTCCCATTAATGTTTGGAAGTCTGCAGCAGCTGAAGCAGCAGCAGCAGCCCCGTAAGCAGCAGCACCAGCAACGTCACCAGTAGCAGCAGCATAAGCAGCAGCAACACCTTGTGCATAACCACCTAATAATGCTTGTCCACTAGCGCCTTGTAGGAATCCACCACCAATTACAGTAGCTAAAGTAGGCCATACAACAGCATTAAAGGTAGGATCATTCAAGTCATAGTAACGATTCACATCTCCACCTAAATAAGGGTGTTGTGACCATTGACTACGGAATTGATTTAACCCGTTAGCACCTCTAGTGTAGTTATATCCATTTTTAGCACCTAATGCACGGACATTAAAGTCAGGATTAAATCCAAGTACAGGTGACAAATCAGGTAGGCCTGCTGCACCTAAGAAGCTTGATACTGATACAATATCTAGATTCTTTGGATAGTTTCCTGGAAGCTCATACGCTTTATTGTAAGTCATTCTCCATTGACTTGTAGGAGTTGGATTATATACCAACGCATATCTTGGAGCCATTAATAAATCGTCTGAATATGTATTATCATCTACTCTACCTGCAAGAACCAGCTTCCATTTTTCATTGAAGCGGTTTTCATATTGCATGTAACCACCAGTTTGAGTGAAATCGTCAGTATCTTCAAACATACCATTAATACTCATGCGAGTATCTGGTGTTCTATCTTCATGGTCTATACCCCAAACCAAGAACTGTCCATCGTCTAGAGGAACAGTGTGTTGGACTTGGACACCAAGTGAAGATGATTTATCATAGATGATTTGTCCAGTTGCAAGAATATAAGTTCCTTCTTGCGCGTTATGATTATGGAACACATTTAAGAATAAGTCGCCTCCAAGGAAACCTTGACGACTATAAGAAATCTGTTCCGACATGGACTTCGCACCTAATCCCATTGCTCTACCAATACCTGTCATTTCAATAGCATCAGATTCTGCGCTACGAACATTTAGAGTTAAAGTAGATTTTAGATCAGGACGAATTTCCATTTTCATTGAAAATTGATCTGATGAAAGTTTTACTGGATCAACTTCAGTAGCAGGGTTGTTATTAACACCCTCTACTGGATCGTTATACATGTTGTCAGTATAGTTTCTATAAGGAGCATTTGGAATCGCTAACCAACGTCTTACAGTTGCTGGTTCACTATATCCACCTAAGCCACCAGAAGTATTAATTTCATATGGCCATTCCTCAAACTCACTGTGACGCAATGAAATTCTTAAGGCTACTTTGCCACCGAGTTGCATTGCATGTCTTGCAGTAACTTTCATGTAATTTCTTTCACCTGCAGTTACTGACAATCTTGTTCCAGATTGATCGAATGGTGATTTAGTATAAATCGCCATCACACCTTGTGCTGAGTTAGGACCATACATTGTAGATCCAGCACCTCTTACAAGCTCAATTCTGTCAATATCGTCATCTTCATAACCAATAAGTTGTAGAAGATTTGCTGTAATAACTGGAGGTCTAGCCCAACGATTATCAACAATGACGTTCATAGCGCCAGAGAAGATACCATTGAACCCACGTACAGTAACATTAGATGATTCCATACCTGTCTTCATCGTTTCTACACCAGCACGCCCTTCGGTATGTCCAGCGATTGATGTAGTGTTACGTACGGTTAATTCTTCATTTGAAAATACTTCAACACTAGCAGGTGCGTCTGTTACAAGTTCTTTTTTCTTAGAAGCTGCAACTACCACCTGATTCAGACGAATATCGCCTTTATCTAGTGAAAGGTTCACTGTTACAGTTTGACCGTCGCCAACAGTTACAGTAGAACTAGCACTTTCGAGTCCGATATAAGATGCAGTGATAGTATACGTACCAGCTGACATTCCTGTAACGGAAAAAGAGCCGTCATTGTTAGAGGCTGATCCAAGATCAGTACCTTCAACAGAGACGTTTGCACCCATCAAAGAATTGCCGTCTGAGTCACTCACTGTTCCGGAAACAGTTTGAGCATTCAGTACACCAATAGAGATAAGCGCAACTAAAATATATTTAATATTATGCATATTATTATACCTCTCTAATTAGTTAGTTCGGACCAAACTAATATGGTATTATAAAAAAACCAAATAAAAAATCGATTCTTATTAGTAACTTCTGACGATGATTCGAGGGAAAATTATACTATTATTTGTTGTTTTAAACGTTTTGTATGCCCAAAATACAATTGAGACGATGGCAGAGAAAAAAACACAACTAAATGATATGCAGTATTATGTTACACAAGAGTGTGGAACAGAGCCTGCGTTTGATAACGAATATTGGGACAATAAAGAGCCAGGTATTTATGTCGATATTATATCAGGAGAACCATTATTCTCTTCTCAGCATAAATATGATTCTAAGTCAGGGTGGCCTTCTTTTTATCAACCTATAAACAAAGAAAAATTAAAATTTGAACAAGATTATCAATTAATTATTCCTCGCACTGAGGTAAAAGGCAAAAAAAGTGACTCTCATTTAGGTCATGTATTTAATGATGGCCCAGACCCAACAGGACTTCGTTATTGTATTAATTCTGCAGCATTGAAATTTATTCCATTGGCAGATATGGAAAAAGAAGGATATAAGGAATATCTCTCTCTATTTCAATAAGGTAATTAATGCAACAAGAATCACGTTTACAATCATTTTTGAATAATCCTGCGCGAGCAATGTGGTCTATGGCACTCCCTATTATTGCAGGAATGATGGTTCAAACATTATTTAATGTTGTTGATATTATGTTTATTGGATGGCTAGGCGCTGATGAGGTCACTGCTGTTGCGTTTGTTAGTCCTCTTTTTTTTATTATTATTGGTCTCACCGTCGGACTGGGCGCTGGTGTTACCGCATCTATTGCACAATATATAGGTAAAAAAGATAAAGAAAATGCAGATAATTGTGCAGAACATGGGCTTTTGTTAGGATTTTCTATCACTATATTGTTAACTGTATTAGGTATATTGTTTGGAAGAGATTTATTAATGATTTTGGGAGCTTCTGGTCATATTCTTGATATTGCTTACTCTTATTTGGAAATATTAATTTTTGGTATTGGAGGCGTTGTATTTTCTTTGTTTTTTAGAGCAATTCTTGCAGGAGAAGGAGAAACAAAGATTCCAATGATTATTGGTTTAGTTGGGACAATATCGAATGTTATTTTGGATCCTATTTTTATCTTTTTGCTTGATTATGGTGTTGATGGCGCAGCAATTGCAACAGTATTAAGTCAAGTTGTGATGATTGTAATGTATTTTTTTGTTATTTTCGTTATGAAGAAAACCTTTTTATCATTCAATTTAAATCATTTCCGATACTCTCCTGAAATATTAAGAATGATATTTATTGTTGGAATACCATCGTCGCTATCTATGTTAATTATGTCATTTGGACAAGCAGTAATGAATAAAATTTTAATTAATTATTCATCAGAATCAGTGGCTGCATACCAGATTGTTTCTCGAATAGATATGTTGTTATTTATGCCATGTTTAGGTATTGCAATTGCACTAACAACTATTGTTGGAATGTTTTTTGGAGCAAAGGAATTTTCTAAGCTTGTATGGGTTGTAAAATATGGTATATCAAGAGCAGTAATTATTACTAGTGTCAATGTTGCAATTCTATTTCTCGCAGCTGAGAAAATTTTACCTATTTTTAGCGATAATCAAGAAGTGCTTTCTGTAGGAATTACTTACTTAAAAATTATTGTGTTAGTATATCCTGCAGTTGCAGTTAGTGTTATATGCGCTAGAATTTGCCAAGCTCTTGGAAAAGGAATGCCATTATTAATTGTAACAACTATTAGAGTATTAATTATTACAGCTCCTCTATCATTTTATTTTTATTTAATAGGAAAACCCATTGTATGGGTATGGTATTCACAGGTTCTTGCTGTTTTCATTGCAGCATTTATTTCTTTCTTATTTATGCGATTTTATTTTAAAAAATTTGGTATTGTGGCAAAGGTTTCTAGCTCTTAATTTTCAAATATGAAAGTATTCAAAGATCTTAATGAAATGGGGGAAAATGTAGGACAAGAACTTGGTGTCACTGAATGGCAAACCATTACCCAAGAGCAGATTAATGATTTTGCAGAAGTAACTGGTGATTTGCAATGGATTCACACTAAGCCTCTAAAAGCAAAATTTGGTCCTTTTGGAACAACAATAGCACATGGGTTTCTTGTATTATCATTAGCGCCAAAAATGCTTGAAGATACTTACGTAGTTAAATCAGCAAAAATGGGTGTCAATTACGGATTAAATCGTGTACGATTTACTGCACCTGTTCCCGTCAATAGCGAGGTTAGAGCAAGAGTTACATTAAAGAGTTTTGAAAAAATGGACAACGCAAGAGGAAAAGGAGCGCGTTTAGTCGTATCTTTAGCGTTTGAATTAAAAGAAAGTGAAAGACCTGCATGTGTTGCAGATTTAGTTTTTCTTATTTACGAATAAAAAGGGGAAAGAATTAACTCATCATTATTTTTCATACGTCATGGACAAGCTTCTTTTGGAGCAGATGAATATGACAATCTTAGCGATATAGGAATTCAGCAATCTATTGCGCTTGGTAAAGCACTTAAAAAAGAAGAATTAGTGTTTGATAAAGCAATTGTTGGTCCTCACAGACGTCATATGCAAACCTTTGAAGGGCTTTTAGAAGGATACGATAATAAAATACCTCATTCTATTGAAGAAGGTTTTGCTGAAAATCATTTAATGGAGGTTGTGCAGCATTTTGCTCCAAAATTATTACAATCGGACCCTGAATTAATTGATATTTATAATAAATACGATGACGAAATGAAGAGATCTTTCAAAATATTTCAGCATGTTGCATTTAAATGGGCTAATTCAGAATTAGATTTATCTGACACTGATTTTGAATCATATAACGATTTTAGATTGAGAGTCAAACAAGCAATAGATAGAATAGATGATTCTTTGAATAATGAATCATCCAATATATTAATTGTGACATCTGGTGGTACAATATCGGCAGTTTATGGAGAAGCAACTGGTTGTAGCGATGAAGAAATTCAAAAACAAAATTTTAGGATTCAAAATGCTTCTGTTTCAGAATTCTTATATACAACTGAAAGATTTACTTTAAAGACATTTAATGTTAGTTTTATCTCTGAGGACCTCAAAACATATATTTAGGAAATAAAATGGCACTACCAAATAAAGAATTTGAAGATATAAAAAATCGAATTAAACAATTTGTTGATGAAGAATTGGTTGTTGATGAAAAAGAATTTAATAGTATGCATACATTTTCAGAACACCTGTCTTATTTAGAAGAAAAAAGAAATAAAGTAAGGGAAATGGGATTGTTTGCACCTCAAATATCCAAAGAATATGGTGGATTAGGCTTAAGTCTACATCAATTAGGGCAGATTTATGAAATATTAGGACATGCTTTTTATGGACTTTATGTATTTAATTGCCAAGCCCCTGATGCTGGTAATATGGAAATTTTAATAGAACATGGAACAGATTAGATTATGGGTACAATTGCAAAGAAAGAAGGTTCAAATTATGTTATTAATGGGCATAAATGGTTTACTTCCAGTGCTGAAGGGGCAAGTTTTGCAATAGTTATGGTGGTTACTGATCCGGATAATCCTAACCCTTATTTGCGTGCAAGCCAGATTATCGTTCCTACTGATACTCCAGGATTCAATTTTATAAGAAATATTCCTGTTATGGGAGATGAAGGAGACGGATGGAGTGCTCATGCAGAGATTCGTTATGAGAATTGTACAGTACCAGAAGAAAATGTGCTTGGTCCAGTAGGATCAGGATTTAAAATTGCACAAGATCGATTAGGTCCAGGAAGAATTCATCATTGTATGCGCTGGATTGGAGAGTGTGAACGTGCCTTTGATATGATGTGTGAAAGAGCTGTAAGTAGAGAATTATCACCTGGTAAGCCGTTAGCGAGTAAGCAAACCATTCAAAATTGGATTGCAGACTCTCGCGCAGAAATAAATGCTTCACGACTAATGGTATTAGATGCAGCTAGAAAAATTGATGAAGAAGGCGCTGAATCAGCTAAGGTAGAAATATCCACAATAAAATTTTTTGTTGCTCAGGTATTACAACAAGTCTTAGATCGTGCAGTCCAAATACATGGCGCTCTTGGAATGACTGATGATACTCCTTTAGCTTCTCTTTTCAGACATGAGAGAGCTGCAAGAATCTATGATGGAGCAGATGAAGTGCACAAATCTAGAGTCGCTAGAGAGATTTTAAAGTCTTATTCTAAATAGATGTTCCAAAAAAAATCAAAAGCTAGATTGCCAATTCCTTTTTGGTTAAGATTATATCTCAAGCTTTCAAAAATATTTAAAAAAGATAATGTGAAGTTCGAAATTGATTCTCCAAGAGATATTCGAGAAGGCGAATCTATTCCAATGGAAGCAATTGCTAATGTATTACATTCTAAAGGTTTTAATATTGATGGATTAGCAATTAAGCAATTTCCTAGTGGTTTTTCGAACCTTACTTATTTTATCAAAACAGATGAACATGAACTTGTATTGCGAAGACCTCCCTACGGAGCTGACAGTCTAAAGGGTGGGCATGATATGTTCAGAGAGTATGATATACTAAAAAAATTAAAAACAGAATTTGGAAAAGTTCCACATGTTCATTTTTACTCCGATGATAAATCAATTCTTGGTGCTCCGTTTTATGTAATGGATTGTGTAAAAGGATATATATTGAGACCTGGTACTTCTCAAAAAAATGCACCAAATCCAAATACAATGTCAGAGATTGCTCATTCTTTAATTAATACTTTAGTTGATTTGCATCAGGTTGATTTAAGTAAAAATGATTTAATGAATTTTGGAAAAATTGATGGCTATGTGGAACGACAAATATCTGGTTGGACTAAAAGGTATTATCATGCAAAAACTGAAGATATTCCTGAAATGGATTTTATTGCAAATTGGTTAGCAGAAAAACAGCCTAAAGAATCATCTTCATCAATTATTCACAATGATTTTAAATATGATAATATGGTTCTTGATTCAAGTAACCAAACGAAAGTTATTGCAGTTCTTGACTGGGAAATGGCAACGCTTGGTGATCCATTGATGGATTTTGGAACTACACTTGGATATTGGACTGACAAAAATGATCCAGAAGAGCTTCAAATATTTCAATTAAGTCCCACTACTTTAGATGGGAATCCTTCTAGAGCTGAACTGGTTGATATGTATGAAAAAAAATCTGGTATCCAAATTGATAATCCAGTTTTTTATTACGTTTATGGATTGTTTAAAATAGCAATCATTGCACAGCAAATTTATTTTAGATACCATAAAGGATATACAAAAGATAAGAGATTTAGTATGCTTAATCTTGCTGTTAAATCACTTGCTATTATGGCTAATCAAGCTATTGTTAAAGATAGAGTCAGCGATTTATTCGAATAAAACTATTTTTGTTTGTTCTTTTACTACATAAATTGAATTCTTATGGAACTTTATGACGCAATCGTAATAACTGTAGCCATATTATTCTGCACTAATCTTATAGGTTATATTTATACTGCTTTAATTCTACATACTGACCTTATCAATGACTATCGAATTCAACCAAAAAAATACTTTGCAAAACGTTTCTATCAAAGATTTCCTCTAATATTATTTAATATTTTTATTTTGTTGTCCGTTGGTGCTGTTGGAGTGTATTTATTTTATGATATATTGGATTTTTCTATTCCAACCCCTGGATTATTTTTATTTCAGTTAATTTTAATTTTCTTAATTGATGATTTGTATTTCTATCTATATCATGCAGCATTACATACAAAATTCTTATATAAACGTATTCATAAAACGCACCATCGATCTACAATGCCTATTCCAATGGAATATATTTTTACTCATCCGCTTGAATGGTTTCTAGGTGCTATTGGGCCATTTATTGGGTTAGCAGTTATTGCAATATTTTTCCCTCAAATCAATATATATGCATTTTGGACTATGTCTGCATTGCGCAATTTACATGAATTAGACATTCATTCTGGGATCAAATCTTCAAAAATTGCATCTGTTATTCCTTTTTATGGAACAACAGAACATCATGATCTCCACCACTCAAGAAATAAAGGTAATTATGCATCTACATTTACAATTTGGGATAAGGTGTTTGGAACAGAAATTACTGATAAATGAAGGGTACAATCATTTTAATGACGGCATTAGTTCTTTTAACCACAATTGATTTGGATTACATAGATATGAGGGGAAATGGAGCGATAGAGCAAAGGATTTTTTATTTATAAAAGAGGAGAAGATATTTACTCTGTATTGTAATGAACATTCTCAATGGGAAAATATTGAACCAAGACAGGTTCATACAAATGGACAAACTAGATGGAATTATAAAATCACTGTAAAGGAAAACAAATGATTAAATATTTATTTTCAATTTTTATAGTTATTTTTTTATTTATTATGTGCAGCAAAGACAATAGAGATGTTATATCTATGAAAGAATTCAAGTCAGGGATTCTAGATTCAGATACAATAGTTCTTGATGTTAGAACAGAAGAAGAATTCTATGGGCCTTTAGGCCATATTGAAGGAGCAATGCTTATTCCTATTGATGAACTTGAAGACAGAGTTAGTGAATTAAATTCTATTAAAAATGAAAAGATTTATGTGGTATGTCGAACTGGAGGGCGTTCTGATCGAGGAAAAGATTTTTTGAATTCTAATGGATTTACTGCTGTTAATGTTAATGGTGGTATGGTTGCTTGGAAAGAATTAGAAGATGAATAATAAAGAAGAATTAATTGAGAAATATAAAAAATCAATTTTAACTATTATCATCGTTCTATTAACTTTATTGATACCATTTTTCTTTTATGGAAATTAAACAAAAATATATAATTGATTTTACAAAGAGCGTTACCTGGGTGGTAGTGCTTGCTTTGATTTATTGTTTTAATCAAACTGAAAATCTTACAGCATGGATTTATTTCTGTTTGCATGGTTCTTATGGAATTATGTGGGTAATGAAGAGCAATATTTTTCCTGATAAAAGCTGGGAACAGGGAGCAAGCATCCCTTATGCATTATTTATGTTATTTGGATTAATGGTATATTGGTCTCCTGCTTTTATTATTACAATGCAAGGACATGAAGCCACAAATAATGTTATTATTGCTTCAGTTATTGTTTTTGTTTTTGGAGTTTATTATCACTTTGTATCAGATATGCAAAAATATATTTTCCTAAAATATAATTCAGGATTAATGACTGATGGTTTGTGGAAACAATGTAGACATCCAAATTATTTTGGCGAATTATTAATTTATATTAGCTTTTTGCTCCTAACAATTGGAACAAATCTTTGGTGGTTTCCAATAACAGTTTTAGGCATGTTTGTACTTTTTATTTGGGTTCCTAATATGATTCGAATTGACAGATCTTTATCTCGATTTGAAGAACATGATGAATACAAGAAGAAAACTGCTTCTATTATTCCTTTTATCTTTTAATGAAATCTAAATTAATTATATACTATGATGGAATTTGCTATCTATGTTCCAATATTGTTGATTTTTCAATTAAACATGATTCAAAAAAAGAAATTTATTATAGCCCTCTGCAATCAAACTATGCCAAAAGAACATTAAATATAAATCAAATTTCTAATTTCAATACAGTTATTGTAAAACAAGGAGATGAAGTTTTCGAGAAATCAAAAGCAGCATTTATTGTATTGAAATTTTTAAATCATCCTTTACAGTATTTGAGATTTGTAATTCCAAGTTTTTTAGCAGATAAGATTTACAATTTAGTAGCAAAAAAAAGATATAACTGGTTTGGGAAAAAAGACCAATGTATTTTTCCTACTGGGAATTCACAATTTTTAATTGACTAATGAAACGAGAAGACTTTAAAACTTTTTATGATATGGAAACCCGTTGGTATGACGAGGATATGCTTGGTCATCTTAATCATGGGACAGTTGTAGCTTATTTTGAAGATGCTAGAACTCGCCATGCAAAAGATTTGGGCATAGATACCTATAAAAAAGATTCTTTTCCATTTATTATTGCATCAATGAAATTAGATTTTTATAAACAAGT